>Ga0209592_1000221_pt1 | contig 16103 bp, 13 predicted proteins | sample PPLLak2March2015_2_FD_187251 | JGI IMG/M metagenome (GOLD analysis project Ga0209592, IMG submission 187251) | Freshwater sediment microbial communities from Prairie Pothole Lake near Jamestown, North Dakota, USA - PPLs Lake P8 Core (3) Depth... | ecosystem: Environmental > Aquatic > Freshwater... | reverse complement strand
TGGCAGTGAGAGGATTTAATTCCATAATTCTACTAAATATGATTTATATCGTAATTTCAATATACGCAAAAGTAGTATTTTAGACGGTGTAAAAAAACTGAATTTTAGCCAATATTTCATCCCCGCTTACTGTCATGCCTAAAGAAAAGATCCGAATTTCTGCAGTAAAATATGCAAATACATACCCGTTTATCTATGGAATGACCATTTCAGGTTTTGACAAAAAGATCATTCTGTCAACCGACCATCCGGCTGATTGTGCCGCAAAGCTGATAAGCGGCGCTGTTGATATCGGTCTGATCCCTGTCGCAGCATTGCCGATGCTGAAGGAATACCATATCATTACCAATTACTGTCTGGGGTCATACGGAAAAGTCAGAACGGTTCTGCTTCTCAGTAATTGTCCATTGGATGAAATCAGGAATATAAACCTTGATTACAGGTCCAGATCATCGGTCAATCTGGCCAGGATACTTGCCAGATTCTACTGGAAAAAGAAATTCACATGGAACACAACCACCGAGGAATTCGATTTTATAAATATCCCTGATTACGAGGGTGTTGTCCTGATCGGCGATCAGTGTTTTGAATATTCAAACCGGTACAAATACAGGATCGATCTGGCGGAAGAATGGTACAAATTCACCGGGCTTCCGTTTACCTTTGCCTGCTGGACCGCAAACAGGAAGCTGGACAGGGAATTCCTTGAAGAGTTTAATGATGCTCTTCGGACAGGTATCGAAAATATACCGGCAGTTCTTGAAAAATACGGACAGAATGGAGTTATCAGGGGTGACGATCTCAAATCATACCTGACGACAAATATGCATTTTGATCTGAATGACGATAAAAGGGAAGCAATAAGGTTGTTTCTGGAATATATGGGTAAGCTGTGAACCATGGGGTATTTCACCCACCATTTAAGGGATTCAACCCCCCATCCCATAGCCATCACCTAAGGAGTTTTGGGGACAAAAGTTTCCCCTCCTTTTGAAGGAGGGGAAACTTATTTGTTTATAAACCAGATAATTATAGTGGTTTTCGTTATTAAAATATTCCTTAAGTTGACGGCTATGGGATTGAGGGGTATAATATATTTTTTGTATCTTTGAAATTCTACTAAATCATATTATAAACATAAAATATTGAATATCATGGCAGTAACTATGACTTTTAATGATCTCCGGAAGCTAAAAGACCAGTTACCCTCCGGAAGTATGAGAAAAATTGCTGACAAACTGGAACTTAATGAGGAGACAGTCAGAAACTACTTCGGAGGGAGAAATTTTGATAAGGGACAAAGTGTTGGTATTCATTTTGAACAGGGGCCGGGAGGTGGCATTGTAACATTCGACGACACAACCATCCTCGACATGGCCAAACAGATGATTAATGGCTGATTCCGGATCCTGGATCCTGTTCAAAAGCAAAAGGCAGGGTCTTTTGCTTTTTTTGTTTTTGCATTTCTTTACCTCATTCCCAGCCTTCCCCAAGGGCGAAGGAACATGGTTAATACTATTCCGGATAAAACTATTTTAAAAATTTGGACATAAAATCTGTTATAACCAGGGAGGAAAGCAAATATATCAATCTGCTTGAGAAATTCTTTATAAAAACGTGGGGTGAAACATTGCTCTGGTCACATGATCTGAATCATCACAAAAGAGTTTGGGAATATGCAAAGGAGATCCTGATATTTTCGCCTGATATTTTAGCTGATGCTGATCCTGACCTGGTTACAAAAGTCCTGATTTCCTGCTATCTCCACGATATCGGAATGGCAATTGATCCCGGATTGAATCACGGGCAATCCAGCCGGGAATTATGCGAAATATTCCTTCACCTGAACCACCTGGATATCTCCAATTCCCGTGATATGTTACAGGCTATTGAGAATCATGATAATAAAGATTATAACAACAGGCGGAACAATTACAATCTGTTGACAATACTTTCTGCAGCTGATGACCTGGATGCATTCGGATATATTGGAATTTACAGATATGCGGAAATTTATCTTTTACGAGGTATCGATCCTTTGAGGATTGGTTATCTGATCAGGGAAAATGCGACCGGAAGGTTTGAGAACTTCAGGTCGCTTTTTGAAAAGAATCAGAACCTTTTTCTTAAACACAAAGGAAGATTTAAAATACTTGATGAATTTTTTGAAAGATATAACCTTGAATTAATTAATTACCGGTTTGGAACCGGGGAACCTGACGGTCATTGCGGGATAATTGAGATCCTGTCAAATCAGATCAGGAATAATATATCTGCAGAAACGCTAATTTCAAATCCCGGAAAATACTCCGGCAATTTTCTTATAACCGGTTTTTTCAATTCAGTGAAATCAGAAATCGCAGTATAGAGAGGAATACTAAATATTTTCAATTATTCAGTCAGATCAATTCCTTAAGAGTTGTTCTGGTCAGAATTCTGTCGGTATGGTCGTTTATTTCCTTGAAAGCCTTCCGGATCTGACATGTTGATTCGTCTTTGCAGAATTCACATGGCCTGTATGAGCGTTCCGATACGCAGTACAATAAGGAAATAGTACCTTCAAAATGATTGATAATTTCCGCAAGATTAACATTTTCCGGTTTTTTTAACAGAAAGTAGCCCCCCGCTTTCCCGAGATTGCTGCCAAGAACCCCTATTTTCTTTAACTCAAGGAGTATGTTTTCGAGGAAACTCTGCGGGATCTTTTCTTCCTCAGCTATTTCACGGATCTGAATGGGCCTTTTACCATACTCTCTGGCAAGCCTGGTAAGTGCTACAATTGCATATCGGGTCTTTTTTGATAATATCATGGGACCGGATGAAAATTTTAATAAAGTTAAGTATTAATACCTAACCATTTTTGGCTTTTATGCCAACATTGGTAAACAATAATACAATTACTTTTGTTCATAAAATCGGTAGACATTATGATATTTGCAATTCGTGCCTTGTTTTTATTGTTTTCGTTGAATCTTACACAGGCACCGGTAATACCTCAGGAAAAAATTAAAGGTAGCATTACTCTTTCGGGAGCATTTGCCCTCTATCCCATGGCAGTCAGGTGGTCGGAGGAATTCAGGAAAGTTTATCCGGAGGTAAAGATCGACCTTTCAGCCGGAGGGGCTGGTAAAGGTATAACTGATGCTCTGAACAATATGGTCGACATTGGTATGGTCTCAAGGGAGGTTTACCCCGAAGAGGTAAGAAAAGGTGCATATACGATAGCCGTTGCAAAAGATGCGGTAGTTCCGATGATCAATGCCTCCAATCCGGCATTGGATGCCATACTCAGTAAAGGTTTGAAAAAGGAAACAGCTGGCAACATCTGGATTACCGGAATGTACAAAACCTGGTCACAGGCTTTTGGAGTTAAAGGGACAATCCCGATGCACATTTATACACGATCAGATGCCTGCGGGGCTGCAGAGGTATGGGCTAATTTCTTTGACAAAAAGCAGGAAGATCTCCTGGGAAATGGCGTTTATGGCGATCCGGGACTGGCCCTGGCTGTGAAAAAAGATCCATTGGGTATCGGTTACAATAATATAGGCTATATCTATGACGCCAGGACAAAAAAACAGTTAGCAGGTATCAGGGTTCTTCCAATTGATATCAATGGTGATGGTAAAATAGGTCCGGATGAAGAATTTTACAAGTCTATCGATGACCTGATTGAAGCTATTGCTTCAGGTAAGTATCCCTCACCTCCGGCACGGGAGCTCTATTTTGTTACAAATGGCAAACCGAAGGAGGCTATAGTTTTAAAATTCATACAGTGGATTTTGACAGATGGGCAAAAATATGTTAATGAATCAGGATTTATAACATTATCAAAAGAAAAAACTGTAACAGAATTAAAGAAAGTCCGGTAAAATATTATGCGTAAACTTCGGATTGTCAAAGATAAAACTGCCCGGGTTGTCATGCTGGGCATTGCCCTTTTTACAATATTGTTCCTGATTGTTATAGGATTAACCCTCTTTTTCAAAGCCTTCCCGATAATGAAAGAGAAAAATCTGTGGTTATTGCTTTCCTCTGCCAGCTGGAAACCTTTCAAAGGTGATTTTGGTTTTCTCCCGTTTATCATCAGCACTCTTTATGTTTCACTGATTGCTATAGTCATTGCACTTCCATTATCCATACTTACAAGCATATACCTTAATTCATATGCTTCAAAGAGAATACGTAAATTTTTTGAACCTGTGGTTGATCTTCTTTCCGGAATTCCCCCCGTGATATATGGAGTCTGGGGCACTCTTACCATAGTACCTCTTATTTCTGTTAAAATTGCACCCAGATTTGTTGAATTTTCCACAGGATACTCAGTTCTTGCCGGAGGGATCGTTCTTGCCGTTATGATAATCCCGCTCTTAATAAGCATTATAGTCGAAGTTTTCCGGTCAGTGCCACACGAAATGACTGATGCATCATTAAGCCTGGGGGCTACCAAATGGCAGACAGTAAAGAAGATTATCCTGAGAAAATCGTTCCCGGGGATCATTGCGGCAAGTGTATTGGCTCTTTCCAGGGCATTTGGCGAGACAATGGCCGTTCTGATGGTTTGCGGGAACATTCCCCAGATCCCTCTATCTTTTTTTGATGCCTGTTACCCCCTGCCGGCATTAATTGCCAACAACTATGGGGAAATGCTTTCAATGCCAAGCTATGAATCGGCGCTTATGTTCTCGGCTTTTCTGTTGTTTATAATTATTATACTGTTCAACGGGATTTCCAGGGTAACACTAAACCAGATTGAAAGAAGATATCATTTTTCTTAACCTGTGAATCAGATTTGAGACTATGAAGCAATTTGAGGAGAGAATATTTAAACTTATTATGATCGCAGCATCCCTGATTATACTTGGGATATTGATCTATATCATCGGAACAATTTTTTATAAAGGATTGCCTTCGCTTACCTGGGATATGATAACAAAAGTTCCCGGAGGCGGATTTTATCTTGGCAAGGAAGGCGGAGTCCTTAATGCCATTGTCGGATCGGTATATTTAATTCTCGGTGCTCTTGCGCTTAGCCTGTTTCTAAGTGTCCCCCTTGTTATGTACATCAATTTTTACCTGCCGGCGAAATCATGGTTTTCAAGGATAGTTCGCTTTTCACTTGACATCCTTTTTGGTGTTCCTTCAATTGTATACGGGGCTTTCGGATTTTCTCTCATGATCTACCTTGGGATCAGGGCATCACTGCTGGGAGGTATAATAACAGTGGGAATGCTTATTATGCCGGTCATGATGCGTTCGCTTGATGAAATTGCAAGACTCCTTTCCCGTGATTTGCCTGATGCCCTGTTGTCACTTGGTGCCACGAAATATGAAATGACCAAAGTCTTACTGAGACAATTGATGCCAGGATTGGCAACTGCTGTTCTCCTTGCGATAGGAAGAGGGATTGGAGATGCAGCAACTGTCTTGTTTACGGCAGGTTATACGGATAATATTCCCACTTCACTCAGCCAGCCTGCTGCAACTCTGCCGCTCTCGATATTCTTTCAGCTCGGAAGTCCTGTCGAAGAAGTACAAAATCGCGCCTATGCTTCAGCAATAATTCTGACAGTTATAATATTGATCCTGAGCTTTTCGGCGCGATACATCAGCTCAAAATTTTCAAAAAACAGAATATGATAAGTGCAAACAGACTTCTTGAAACCCGGACCTATAAACCGGTACTGGAACTGGAGAGGGTTACTCCATTGAAAAAGTTATTGAACAAACACACCATCAGAATAGAACACCTTAATGTATATATTGAGGAACAACATATTCTGAAGGATTTAAATCTTGCCATACCCGAAAAAAGCATCACCTGCATAATAGGCCCTTCAGGGTGCGGTAAATCGACATTTCTAAAAACACTTAACCGCATGCACGATGAATCCCCGGAAGTCAGAATAAGCGGCAAGGTTTATATAGACGATGAAAATATTTATGATCAGGGTGTCAATGTTATTGATACCAGGAAAAAGATGGGACTTCTTGCCCAGCGTCCCTGCACCCTGCCAATGTCAATTTTCGATAATGTGGCATACGGCCCCCGGATTCACGGATTAAAGAAAAGGAAAGTCATTAATCAGACTGTTATAAAATATCTGCAATATGTAGGACTCTGGGATGAAGTAAGAGGAAGGGTACGTTCATCCGCATCAAAATTATCGATTGGCCAGCAGCAAAGACTTTGTCTGGCCAGAGGTCTGGCCATTGAACCCGACTATATTCTCGGTGACGAAGCTACTTCAGCGCTCGATCCGCTTTCCACAAAAAAAATTGAAGAACTTTTTGTCAGGCTGAAAGAAAAATATACGGTCATACTTGTAACCCATACCCTGAGGCAGGCAAAACGAATTGCCGACAACATTGTTTTTATGTACCTCGGTAAAATAGTTGAATCAGGTCCGACTGATGAATTTTTCAGTAATCCAAAGAAGCAGTTGACCAGAGATTACCTGTCAGGTAGCTTTAGTTAGGGTTGTGAAGAGAGGGCGAGAGGGCGAGAGGGTTGATTGAGTTGAATTAATTAATAGAGTTGAAAATAGGAGAAGAAATGAATATCAAAGAGTTAAAGATATTAGTCTCAGGGAAAGCAATTGAAGAACAGTTGAAGATTCTGTCAGATCGTTTCCCCGGTAAAATGTTATTTACAACCAGTTTTGGGATTGAAGATCAGGTAATTACGCAAATAATATTTGATTATAATCTTCCGATAGAAGTGGCTACTCTCGATACGGGCCGCCTTTTTCCGGAGACATATAAAGTTTTTAATGAAACACTGAAAAAATATAAGAAAAAAATCAATGTGTATTTCCCTGATTATTTTGCTGTTGAAAAGATGGTAACGGAAAAGGGACCTTTAAGTTTCTATTATTCAAAGGAAAACAGGATTGAGTGCTGCAGATTAAGGAAAGTAGTCCCTTTGAGCAGGGCATTGCAAGGCAAAGAGTGCTGGATTTCCGGGATTCGTGCCGACCAATCCGATAACCGCAGTCAGATGGACTGGATTGAGTATGATAAGGTGAAGAAACTGATCAAGTATTACCCCCTCTTCAACTGGTCGTTTGATAAAGTAAAAAAGTACATAAAAGATAAAAATATACCATATAATATATTGCACGATAAAGGTTTTGTAAGCATCGGGTGTGAACCCTGCACCAGGGCAGTCAAGAAGGGTGAAGATTTCCGTGCAGGCAGATGGTGGTGGGAAACCGATGGGGAGAAGGAGTGCGGATGTCATATAAAGTAAGGCACAAAGGCGTAAGGGCACAACGGTACAAAGGTGTAATAATATAATCACATGAAACCTTCATGTACAATCTTACACAACAAGAAAATGAAAGTAATGAAGGTTCCATACGAACAACTTAATTTACAATATTATAATAAACTTATTTTCGTATGAATATAAACAACGAACATCTGAAGGAACTGGAAAACGAGGCAATATTTGTAATGAGGGAAGTTGCCGCTCAGTTTGAAAAGAAGGTAATACTTTTTTCCGGGGGTAAAGATTCTATAGTGCTGGTCCATCTTGCCAGAAAGGCTTTCTGGCCGGCAAAATTGCCATTCAGTCTTTTGCATATAGATACAGGTCACAACTTTGAGGAAACACTGAAGTTCAGGGATGATCTTGCAAATGAGCTAGGCGTTGATCTGATAGTCAGCCTGGTTCAGGATTCAATCGACAAGGGCAAGGTTGCCGAAGAAACCGGTATAAATGCTAGTCGCAATAAAGCACAGTCGGTGACCCTGCTTGATGCAATTGACGAGTTTAAAATTGATGTGGCGGTCGGCGGAGGCCGGCGTGATGAGGAAAAAGCCAGAGCCAAGGAACGGTTTTTCTCGCATCGAAATGAATTCGGCCAGTGGGATCCCAAGAATCAGCGGCCTGAATTGTGGAATATCTTTAACGGACGCAAAAACTTCGGTGAACACTTCAGGGTATTTCCCATCAGTAACTGGACAGAGCTTGATATATGGCAATATATTATTAGTGAGAAAATAAAACTTCCGGAACTCTACTATACGCATCGCCGTAAAATCTTCCAGCGAAACGGTGTTTATCTTGCGTGGGCTCCGTTCATGCAGCTTAAGCCTGATGAAAAAGTATTCGAGACTGATGTCAGGTGCCGTACAATCGGTGATATAACCTGCACAGGAGTCACACTGTCTAAAGCTGTATCGCTTGAAGAAATTGTTTCTGAAATAGCAGCCACAAGAGTGACAGAAAGAGGCGGAAGGTACGATGACATGAGGTCGGAAGCAGCAATGGAAGACAGGAAGAAAGAGGGATATTTTTAGTGGTATAGTGCCCCGGGCACTAAACTCAGAGTAATAGAACGAAATATGGGTACAAACGGAGAAAGTAAATATAAGAGTTTGCTGCGTTTCACAACTGCAGGCAGCGTGGATGATGGAAAAAGCACTCTGATCGGAAGGCTTCTGTACGACAGCAAGTCAATTTTTGAAGACCAGATGGCTCATATCGTCCAGTCGGGCAAACGGCTGGGGAAGGAGGAATTGGACCTTTCACTCCTGACTGACGGATTAAGAGCTGAAAGGGAACAAGGAATCACTATCGATGTTGCCTACAGGTACTTTGCAACACCCGAACGCAAGTTCATTATAGCCGATACACCCGGACATATCCAGTATACGCGTAATATGGTGACAGGTGCCAGCACTACCGACCTTGCAGTGATACTTATCGATGCAAGGAAAGGAGTCCTTGAGCAAACCATCCGGCATACTTATATAGCAACGCTCCTTGGCATAAGACATATAGTATTCTGTATAAATAAGATGGATATGGTTGGATATTCCGAAACACAGTATTCTACAATCAGGGAACAGCTTAAAGATCTTACTCTGAAACTGAATGTGGAGGATGCCCACTATATTCCAATCAGTGCAAAATACGGAGATAATGTTGTCGTGCCCTCAACCAACATGCCCTGGTACCCGGGAAACACATTTCTCAGGTTGATTGAAACAATAGAGGTAAAACAAACCAGCTGTTCAGATGGTCCGCGCTTCCCCGTGCAGACAGTGATCCGGCCTCTTTCTGAAGAATATCACGACTTCAGGGGTTATGCGGGCAGGGTTGCCGGAGGAACTTTTCATGAGGGTGATAATGTGGTTGTTTTCCCTTCAATGCTGAAATCAAAGATTAAAGGTATCGTTAAACTGGGGCAAAGCCTCAGGGAAGCAAAAACCGGTGATTCGATATCGTTAATCCTTGAAGATCAGCTGGATATAAGCAGAGGTAACCTGATTGTAAAAGAAAATGAGTTACCCGAAACAAGTCAGGATATCAGTCTGATGACATGCTGGTTCAATGAGAAGCCTCTGAGGACCGGTGGAAAATATATAGTAAGGAATTACAGCAATGAAACAACCTGCATAGTCAGATCGGTTAACTACAAAATGAATATTGATACTCTTGAAAAAGAGACTTCTGACAGTAGTATCAGAATGAATGATATTGCCAGTATTTCAATCAGAACAGCACAACCTCTGGTGTTTGATCCATATAGAAAGAATAAAATTACCGGCAGCCTCATATTGATTGATGAGGGCACCAATGAAACAGTTGCCGCCGGAATGATAGGCATGGAGTATTAATTATTGCGGAAATTTTGCCTCCGCCATTCTGCCAACTATCTATAATACACTTTGCAGAATCATAATTGTTGATTATTTTTGCGGGCAATAAGACCGCCTTCGCCATAGGCTTCGGCGGTCGAAGCGGGGTGTGGCGCAGTTGGCTAGCGCACTTGCATGGGGTGCAAGGGGTCGTCCGTTCAAGTCGGATCACCCCGACAATAAAATGACGCAATTATCTAATATTAAGATAGTTGCGTTTTTATTTATTATATAGTTTCACCTCTAATGTTCCGCACCTAAAAAAACTGCCCTAAAAAGACTCCTTATTTCATATAGGATTGAAGATAAATGTGATATGTGAAATGTGTGAAATGTGTGAAATATGTAAATCAAAACAATGATAATATAACATTCATATCAAAACCGTTTCAGAACTTTATACCAGAATCGCTTATTTTCATATTACGAGTTAGTTTTTTCACAATATTAAATCTGATAAATATGAAAAGTAAATTTACCCAATTAATTGCGATGATCCTGTTTTTAGTGCAAAATGTAACATTTGGACAAGCGCCTACATTAGGCACAACTTCCAGTTTTGCATTATTTACTGCTACCGGAGCGTTGACCAATGATGGAGCATCAATGGTTACAGGCGATGTTGGCACTAATACAGGTGCATTTACCGGATTCCCGCCTGGAGTATTAGTAGGACTACCACATGTGATAGATGGTGTTTCTGCAACAGCTGCAGAAGATGTGCTGGTCGCATATAACTTCTTAGCTGGATTGACTCCCCTTGATGTTATAGGAGTCGGATTAGGCGGTCCGGGCGAGGTGGTTCTTGGTCCGGGTGTCCATAGTATAGGCGCTGCAGCAACATTAAACGGAACTTTGACTTTAGATGGAGGAGGAGATCCTAATGCTTTATTTATTTTCCAGATAAATGGCGCTTTAGCGACAGCTGCAAATTCAAGAGTTGAGTTGATTAATTTAGCCAACCCATGCAATGTGTACTGGCGAATAAATGGCCAATTCGATTTAGCAACGGGTTCTGTTTTCGTGGGTACTGTAATTGCCGAAGGACCTATCAACTTATTTGTAGGCTCATCTCTTTTCGGCAGGGGCCTTGCGACCGCGGGAGCTATTAACGTTCATACTGCTTTAGTGACTGTTCCTGTTTGTGGCTGTTCGATACCAGCGCCAACAGCAGGTGCAATAACACAACCTGACTGTTATACGGTAACAGGAAGCGTAGTACTGGGTGGCTTACCTGCAGGGAACTGGACTATTAATCCGGGAACAATAGCAGGCACTGGAACAAGCAGAACCCTCTCCGGTTTGGCTGCAGGCACATACAATTTTACAGTTACCGATGCAGCAGGCTGTATTTCAGCACCATCAGGTAATGTTGTTATCAATACTTTTACCTTTTCCCCACCGTTGACAGCGCCAACAGTTGTTTCAATCATGCAACCTACCTGTGAAATTCCAACAGGAAGTGTCGTATTAGGTGGCTTACCTGCAGAAACCTGGACTATTAATCCGGGAGGAATAACAGGCACCGGAACAACCACAACCATCTACAATTTAGCTGTTGGCACACACAATTTTACAGTTACAAATGCAGACGTATGTTGGAATTATTCAGCACCATCAGAAAATATTTCAATCAATGCCATTGTAACAACTCCAACCGTCACTTTGACACAACCAACCAACTGTACATCACACACCGGAACGATTACCGTTTCGGGACTAACAGGCGATTGCTTTAAATACAGCATTGACGGTTCAGACTATACCAATACCTCAGGGATATTTACATCGGTACCTGCAGGTACGTACACCGTTACCGCAATAAACCCCGACGGCTGTATTTCTTCAGGAACAAGAGTAACAATCAATAGCCTTCCCGCATATACAGCGCCAACAGTAGGTACAGTCACACAACCTAACTGTGCAGTGGGAACAGGAAGTGTCATATTAAATGGCTTACCTCCAACAGGAAACTGGTTTATTAACCCGGGAGGAATAGCAGGCACCGGAACAACCAAAACCATCTACGGCCTGGTTGCAGGCACATATAATTTTACTGTTACAAGTCCGGAAGTATGTTGGAGTTATTCCCCACCATCAGCTGATGTAGTCATCAATGATGCTATTGTGGCAGCGCCAACCGTTACTTTGACCCAGCCAACCACCTGTACAACACCCACCGGAACGATCACCGTTACGGCACCCTCAGGCACAGGCATGACATACAGCATTGACGGTTCAACTTATACCAATACCACCGGGATATTTACACCGGTACCTGCAGGCTCATACCTCGTTACCGCAAAGAATGCTGACGGTTGTATTTCCTCAGGAACAAGTGTAATGATCAATGCCCAGCCGGTCACACTGGCATCGGCAACCGCCCAGCCAACCTGTACAGTAACCACCGGAACGATCACCGTTACGGCGCCTGCTGGTACAGCTATGACCTACAGCCTTGATGGTTCAGACTATACCAATACCACCGGGACATTTACACTGGTACCTATGGGCACATATACTGTAACGTCAAAGAGTTCGGATGGATGTATTTCTATGGGGACAAGAGTAACGATCATACCTCCGGGCCCACTTGCAGGTCCAACCGTCACTGTGACCCAACCAACCACCTGTGTATCACCCAACGGAACAATTAACGTTACGGCACCGACAGGCGGAGGCATGACCTACAGCATTAACGGTTCAACCTATACCAATACCACCGGGATATTTACATCGGTATCTGCTGGTACATACACTGTTACCGCAAAGAGTGCTGACGGTTGTATTTCTCTAGGAACAACTGTAACTATCAATACGCAGCCGGTCACACTGGCAACAGCAACTGCTCAACCTACCTGTACAGCAGCTAAAGGAACGATCACAGTTACAGAACCAGCAGGTGCGACTTACAGCATTAACGGTTCAGACTATACCAATACCACAGGTATATTTGAGCTGCCTTCAGGCACATATCCTGTAACGTCAAAGGTGGGTGAATGCATTTCTTCTGTAATAAGCGTAACGATCAACGCTCAACCGGCCTCACCGGCGGCACCAGCCGTTACTGTGACTCAACCAACCGGTACAGAAACTACCGGTGCAATTTCCGTTACGGCACCAGGCTATTGCATGGAATACAGCATTAACGGTTCACCATATACCTATACCACAATTTATACAGATCTACCTGCAGGACCTTATACTATATATGCAAAGGATTGGTATGGTGGTTGTATTTCTTCAGGGACACTTGTAAATATCAGTGGCGTAACCGCGATTGAGAAAATCGGGGGCGAAACTGATTTTGAGGTCTACCCGGTTCCAAATGACGGACATTTCATTGCTGTAATAACCTCTCAGAGTGAAAAACATTTCGATATCCTGATCAGTAATGCTCAGGGTTCTAAGATCTTTGAAGAGAAGAATATCATCGTAAAAGGGAAACTGGAGCACAGGATAGATTTAACCCGGGCCAGAGAAGGCGTGTACTATATAATGCTCAGAAGTGATATGGATAAGGTAATCAGAAAAATAGTAGTATTGAGGTAGAAACGGATGAATTTTTCTGGAAAAGCCATTGGCCCTGACCATAGTCGGCCGGAGTATGCTGTCCACTTAAGAAGGAGTCAATGGCTTCTATTTACCTGATTATGTGAATATTGAAAAATCCGTCGTCAATTCCATCACCCCTCTGAGACTTAAAACCCCGCAGATCGTTGATCTCGAGGAATGAGGAGTCTGGAGTCGGGTGGCAATATTTATTTACCGGGCTGAAAGAAAAAGAATTATTTTTCGGGGTACGGAGGATCGACAGAATCATTTTACAAATAAAAAACTACCTTTTCGCCAGTGGTGAGATAATAAGTGCCATTAACTTTGAATTATCTGTAAGCGTCTTTGCCTGATTTCTTGTTGCTTCAGAGATAACTTTTTCTCCGGTAACCTGAATATTGTACTCTCCTGTTTGTGAAATATAAAATGATCCCACAAATGAATCTGCTCTGAAATAGGGGTAAGATACATCTTCTGATTTTTGAATTATTTTGTCCCATTTTGGAATTACTATATACTCCCTATCCGACAGATTTACTTTTACTTTATTTAAATAGTTAAAATTAATTGTATCCTTAGTGGCACTTGATAACCAGATTCTATAACTTCCCGTTTTTGAAATGACCACAGTCCATTCTGCCGTATTATTTGAAGGATCAATAGTATCACTATAAAACCATGCATTTGCGAGTTTTAGTGAGATTGATCCGTCCTCTTGTTGCATAATTGGATTATCTGTACTTGTAGCTCTCTTTTTATCGGATTGATTGCTACAATACCATAAATTAAACGAAGCCAGAACCAGTAATACAAGAAATTTTATTTTCATCATCTTAATTTCAATTAATTAATAATTATGTTTATTCGTCCGATTAAATCAAATAGCCAGCTTCGAATGACCCTTTTACCTGGCTGCCCGGTTGAACCATATAACTTTCGTGAGACTTCCGAATTATCCGGAAATACGAAATTCTTCCTTTTCTTATTTCTGTAGTTTAAATCACATACCGGTTAGTTAAACAAAAAACCAAATTAAACTCTATTTAAACATTGCAGATTAAAATGGGATTAAGATTGGATTAAATAGAAATTAAAGAGTAATTAGAAGCCGAAGTCAGCTTTGTTTATTCTCATAATGATGATTCCTTCAACACTATCAAAGAGACTTAAATTAATTTCTGTAAACCTGATCATAGTTCATCCAACCCTTAAAATGACAAAGATTTTGGGCAGGCTGTCAATCCACATCTAATACATAGATGTCTGATTTTGTTGCAGTCCCTCTGTTATAGGTCAGGAATTTTCCATCGGGTGACATTAAACAATGTGGATGTGCATGCTGGCCAAGATTATGGTTCCATGTATTTATTACTTTGGCAAAGCATTTAATACTATCACTTCAAAAGGTTGTAAAGTGATCATAAAAGATCTACCCTGTACCAAAGGATCCCTGTCACCCGTTTTGGCGTCAAAGAATCTGTAATTACTTTTTATGACAGGGGGTAGTTCGAATATGTTGTTAACATTGATTTGAAATGATTTTCCCACCCTGGATGGATTGCGCAACATTAAAACGGCTTTTTCAGGCGACCAGGCAGCATAACCATATACCTCACCTTCAGCAGGGTCGCCTCCAATCCAGTGTACATCTGCCAGAATGTTCTCATTTTTCCTTGCCCAACTGCTTGCATTTGCGAGGCAGTTCCAATTTGCAGTATTCAATTTATGTGGATTAATATATAATTCCTGAAGACTTACCCCTGTTCCAAAAAAAGACCATATGTCGTCCGAAATATCCTTGTCATCCATCTCAAACTTACCTGGAAGTCCATTATCAGCAATGATTATTCCACCATTCATTAATGCATTTAAAGGATATAAAGGTCCTGCCTTTACCACATTTTTATATGTATTAGCATCCCGATAGGTAATTCCCTGTTGCCGCAAAGAACCTTCACCTGCTTGTCCGTTATCATCTCCGGAACGCCAGGTATTGTCACCATACAGTAGCCAATACGGTGAAGGCCAGGTTCCAGTTGTTAAATCAAGGTACAAGTCGGGTTTCATGGATTTTAATTCTTTTAATAACTTCAAAAATGCTTCAATATCATTGTGATATGTAATTCCAGCTCCATTTGCATCGTTGCCTGGCCCTACCCCGTCAAATTTGAATATTGATATGCCATAGTCTCTTATGAAGTTCCTGGTTACATTTAAAAACCGGTTATAATAAACCGGACCGGTCAGTGAAAATCCATTTGCATTGGTTTCAAAAGGGGGATTTTGATTTTTACCAAATTCGATGCGTTTTTCTTTAGCAGTACCATACCCTCCAAATGGAGACATCCAAACACCAATACTTGATTTACAGGAATCGGCCGCTTCCTTTAACTTCGTAAAGCCATTTGGAAATCCTTCAGTATTAAATAGCCAGAGCGTTTTGTTATCATCCCAACCGTCATCAAACAGAAAAGCATCTAATTGAACCCGGCGCTTAATAATCAGGCTGTCCTTAAACATCTTTATCCTGTCTAATGCCTGGCTTTCATTAAATTTGGTGTTGGCCCAGGAAATATCATACCAGGAATTATAATGCAATATCTGTTTGTAAGGTGCAGACCGCTCGCACTCTAAGTAATATAGAAATCCTCGCCGCAATTGATCAGCAGGTGTAGTGCCCCAAACGGTAGAAGCAGTAAAACATTTTGCGGAAGTAACTGGCATTAATTGTTGCATGTATGCTTCCATATATACTTTCTCCTGTTCTACCTGACTCATGGGATGTTCAATGGCAAAAAACATATTCTGATGCACCAAAGGGGATCCATCTACTTTGCCTTTCTTTTCTAAGCCTGTATTGACAGGAAGCTTTATTAAAATAATTCTGATAATGTTTG
>Ga0209592_1000220_pt1 | contig 16210 bp, 15 predicted proteins | sample PPLLak2March2015_2_FD_187251 | JGI IMG/M metagenome (GOLD analysis project Ga0209592, IMG submission 187251) | Freshwater sediment microbial communities from Prairie Pothole Lake near Jamestown, North Dakota, USA - PPLs Lake P8 Core (3) Depth... | ecosystem: Environmental > Aquatic > Freshwater... | reverse complement strand
TGAATGGCATCCAGAACGCTTCGCGAAGCATTTTTTAACCCGGATATGAAACAACCTTTTGCCGCTGCTCGCCCAACCCCCGGATCGTCAGCTTGAGCTGGTCGCCGGGCTTGAGGAACATCGGCGCCGGCTTGATGCCCAGGCCGACCCCGGGCGGGGTGCCGGTGGCGATGATGTCGCCGGGCATGAGCGTCATGTACTGGCTCACGTGCGACACGATCTTCGCCACGCCGAAGATCATGGTGCGGGTGTTGCCCGTCTGCATGCGCTTGCCGTTGAGATCGAGCGCCATGTCGAGGTTCTGCGGATCCGGGATCTCGTCGGTGGTCACGAGCCACGGGCCGATCGGGCCCGCGGTATCGAAGCCCTTGCCCTTGTCCCACTGCGTGGTGGCCATCTGGAAGGAGCGCTCCGAGACGTCGTTGACGATGCAATAGCCCGCCACGTGCGAGAGCGCCGCCGCCTCGCTCACGTACCTCGCCTGGCTGCCGATGACGACGCCGAGCTCGAGCTCCCAGTCGAGCCTGGTCGAGTTCCTCGGCTGCACGATGTCGTCCGAGGGGCCGTTGATGCAGGTCGTGGCCTTCATGAAGACGATGGGCTCGGTCGGGATCGCCATCCCGGCCTCCTTCGCGTGGTCGGAGTAGTTCAGGCCGATGGCGACGAACTTGCCGATGCCGACGTAGGGCACGCCGAAGCGGGGGGCGCCGTTCACCAGCGGCAGCGAGTCGGCCTTGAGCTTCGAGAGCATCTTCAGCCCGCGCGGCGAGAGCTCGTTCGGGCCGATGTTGTCGACCACCTTCGAGAGGTCGCGCAGCTTCCCTTCGCCGTCGATCATCCCGGGCTTCTCGTAGCCGGGCTTGCCGTAGCGGCACAGCTTCATATCGTCATTCCCCCATCGATCGAATAAGCATTGCCGGTCGCGAAGAGCGACTCGTCCGAAGCCAGGAACACCAGCAGGCCGGTGACGTCGTCGACGGTGCCGAGGCGCCCCATGGGCTGGCGCGCCACGAAGTCCTTGCGCGCCTGCTCCGGGTCGGGCTGCGCATTGATGCGGCCCTGCAGCGAGGGCGTATCGACGGTGCCGGGGCAGACCGCGTTGCAGCGCACACCCTGCCTGACATAGTCGGCGGCAATCGCCTTGGTCAGGCCGATGACGGCGGCCTTGGTGGCCCCATAGACGAAGCGGTTCGGCAGCCCGCGGATCGACGAGGCGACCGAGGCCATGTTGATGATCGAGCCGCGGCCCTTCCTCAGCATGCCGGGAATGAAGGCGCGCGACACGAGATACATCGACTTGACGTTCACGTCGAAGGCGCTCTGCCAGTCCTTCGGGGTGCACTCGAGGATGGTGCCGTGGTGGACGATGCCGGCGCAGTTGAAGAGCACGTCGATGTCGCCGACCGTTTTGCTTGCTTCCTGAATGGCTTGTTCATTCGTGGCATCCAGCACGCGCGTGCGGATGCCGTCCTGCCCTTCGAGCTCCGCCACCTTGGCGCTGATGTCGGTGGCCCAGACCCGCGCGCCTTCGCGGGCGAAGGCGCGCGCGGCGCCGCGTCCCATGCCCTGCGCAGCGGCGGTGATGAACGCGGTCTTGCCTTCGAGGCGTCCTGGCATAGAGGGCAGCGATTATACTTCGCGTCCTCATGGCTGAAACGCGTTTCGCAGGCCGCCACGCGATCGTCACCGGCGGCGCGCAGGGCATCGGCGCCGCGATCGCGAAGCGCCTGCAAGCCGGCGGCGCCCGCGTCACCCTGTGGGACCTCGACGGCTCGCCCAAGGTCGATGTTTCCGATCCCGCCTCGATCGCCAACGCCCTGAAGGACTCAGGAAAAATCGACATCCTGGTCAACAACGCCGGCATCGCGGGCATGAACAAGCCCACCGTCGACTACCCGGTCGAGGAATGGGAGCGGGTGCTGCGCATCAACCTCACCAGCCAGTTCCTGTGCTGCCGCGCGGTGGCGCCGCGCATGGTCAAGGCCGGCTACGGGCGGATCGTCAACATCGCCTCGATCGCCGGCAAGGAAGGCAATCCGAACGCGGCGGCCTACTCCGCCTCCAAGGCCGGCGTCATCGCGCTCACCAAGTCCCTCGGCAAGGAGCTCGCGCAGACGGGCGTGCTCGTCAACTGCGTCACCCCGGCCGCGGCGAAGACCGCGATCTTCGCGCAGATGACCGAGAGCCACATCGAGTACATGCGCTCGAAGATCCCCATGGGCCGCTTCGTCGAGGTGGACGAGATCGCCGCGCTCGTCTGCTGGCTGGCGAGCGAGGAATGCAGCTTCTCCACCGGCGCGGTGTTCGATATTTCAGGAGGCAGGGCAACCTACTAATGAAAAAAAAGCGCTCTGCACAGTGGTTCGCTCGGCAAGACATCTATGGGTTCATCTACCGCAGCTGGACGAAGAACCGCGGCGTGCCGCACGACCAGTTCGACGGGCGGCCGGTGATCGGCATCTGCAACACCTGGTCGGAGCTCACCCCGTGTAACACGCATTTCCGCGTGCTCGCGGAGCACGTGCGCAACGGCATCCTGGAGGCGGGCGGCTTCCCGCTCGAGTTCCCGGTCATGTCGCTCGGCGAGACGCTGCTTCGCCCGACCGCCATGCTCTACCGCAACCTCGCCAGCATGGACGTGGAGGAGTCGATCCGCGGCAACCCGCTCGACGGCGTGGTGCTGCTCGCCGGCTGCGACAAGACGACGCCGGCCACGCTGATGGGCGCCGCGAGCATCGACCTGCCGACGATCCTCGTCTCCGGCGGCCCCATGCTCTCGGGCAAGTACCGCGGCACCGACATCGGCTCGGGCACCAACGTGTGGTCGATGTCGGAGGACCTGCGCGCCGGCAAGATCTCGCTCGACGAGTTCCACGAGGCGGAGTCGTGCATGCACCGCTCGCACGGCCACTGCATGACCATGGGCACCGCCTCCACCATGGCCTCGATGGTCGAGGCGCTGGGCGTCGGCATGCCGGGCAACGCCGCCATCCCGGCGGTCGATGCGCGGCGCAACGTGCTCGCCCGGATGGCAGGCCGCCGCATCGTGGAAATGGTGAAAGAGAACCTCGTCCTTTCGAAGATCCTCACCAAGCCCGCCTTCGAGAACGCCATCCGCGCGCTCGGCGCCATCGGCGGCTCGACCAACGCGGTGATCCACCTCACCGCCATCGCGCGGCGCATCGGCGTCGAGCTCGGCCTCGACGACTTCGCCCGCGCCGGGCGCGGCGTACACACGCTCGTCAACCTCATGCCCTCGGGCAAGTACCTGATGGAGGACTTCTACTACGCGGGGGGCCTGCCCGTGGTTCTCCGCGAGCTGGGCGAAAACAAACTCCTTAACAAGGACGCCCTTACCGTTAACGGCAAGCCCATCTGGGAGAACGTCAAGGACGCGCCCTGCTGGAACCGCGACGTCATCTTCCCGTTCAAGAAGCCGTTCAAGGAGAACACCGGCATCAGCGTCCTGCGCGGCAACCTCGCGCCCGACGGCGCCATCATCAAGCCCTCCGCCGCCACGCCGGCGCTCATGAAGCACCGCGGCCGCGCCGTGGTGTTCGAGAACATCGAGGACTTCCACCGCCGCATCGACGACCCGAAGCTCGACATCGACGAGCGCTGCATCATGGTGCTGAAGAACTGCGGCCCCAAGGGCTACCCCGGCATGGCCGAGGTCGGCAACATGCCGCTGCCGCCCAAGCTCCTGAAAAAGGGCGTCACCGACATGGTGCGGATCTCGGATGCGCGCATGAGCGGCACCGCCTACGGCACCGTGGTCCTTCACGTCTGCCCCGAGGCCGCCGCCGGCGGCACGCTCGCGCTGGTCGAGAACGGCGACACCATCGAGCTCGACGTGGCGAAGGGGAAGCTCCACCTCGCCGTTTCGGAAGAAATTCTTTCAAAGAGAAGAAAGGCGTGGAAGGCGCCGAAGCCGCACCTCGAGCGCGGCTACTGGAAGCTCTACCACGACCACGTGCTGCAATCCTGCGACGGCGCCGACCTCGACTTCCTCGTCGGCAAGAGTGGCGCCTTCGTGCCGCGCGACAACCACTGAAGAGGCCACCATGCTCCAGGCCGCTGCCGATCAGACCATCTGCCTGCATCCCGACGACGACGTCGTCATCGCGCGCGCCGAGATGAAGGGCGTTCCCGCCGGGCACAAGATCGCGGTGCGCGACATCGCGCAAGGTCAGCCGGTGCGCCGCTACAACCAGATCATCGGCTTCGCAAGCCAGGCGATCCGCGCCGGCGAGCACGTGCACGTGCACAACCTGGCGATGGGCGATTTCGAGCGGGATTACGCTTTTTGTACTTCTGTGACCCAAACTCGTTATGAGAAGCAGCCGGCCACCTTCCAGGGCATCGTGCGCAAGGACGGGCGCATCGCCACGCGCAACTACATCGGCATCCTGACGAGCGTGAACTGTTCTGCCACGGTCGCGAGGATGATCGCCGATCATTTCAAGAATCGTTTGGATGAGTTTCCGAACGTCGACGGCGTGGTGGCGCTCACGCACAAGACCGGCTGCGGCATGGCGGGCGAAGGCGAAGGCATGGAGCTCTTGCGCCGGACCATGACCGGCTACGCGAAGCATCCGAACTTCTTCGCGGTGCTCGGCATCGGCCTGGGCTGCGAGGCGAACCAGCTCAACTTCTGGCTCAACGCCTCGAAGCTCAAGCTCTCGGACAAGTTGCAGGCCTTCACCATCCAGGAGAAGGGCGGCACCACGAAGTCGGTGCGCGACGGCATCGCGCGCGTGAAGGAGCTGCTGCCCGAGGCGAACCGCGTGCAGCGCGAGCCGGTGCCGGCGAGCCATCTCGTCCTCGGCCTGGAGTGCGGCGGCTCCGACGGCTATTCCGGCATCAGCGCCAACCCGGCGCTGGGCGCGGCCGCGGACCTGCTCGTCCGGCATGGCGGCACCGCAATCCTCTCCGAGACGCCCGAGATTTATGGCGCGGAGCATTTGCTGACCAGGCGAGCCGTGAGCCGCGAGGTCGGCGAGAAGCTGCTGGCGCGGATCCGCTGGTGGGAGGACTACACCGCGCGCAACCGCATGGAGATGAACAACAACCCTTCGCCCGGCAACAAGGCGGGCGGCCTGACCACCATCCTCGAGAAATCGCTCGGCGCCGCGGCCAAGGGCGGGACCACCAACCTGGTCGAGGTCTACGAGTTCGCCGAGCCGGTGACCGCCAAGGGCCTCGTCTTCATGGACACGCCGGGCTACGACCCGGTCTCCGTCACCGGCCACGTCGCCGGCGGCGCCAACGTCATCTGCTTCACCACCGGGCGCGGCTCGGTGTACGGCTGCAAGCCGGCGCCTTCGCTCAAGCTCGCGACGAACAGCCGCCTCTACCAGCACATGGAAGAGGACATGGACATCAACTGCGGCACGGTCGTCGACGGCGCGGAGACGGTCGAGCAGGCCGGCGAAAGGATCTTCCGCCTGATCCTCGACACCGCGTCGGGCAAGCGCTCCAAGTCCGAGCTGCTGGGATTCGGCGAGGACGAGTTCGCGCCCTGGGTCGTCGGCGCGACGATGTAGCTAGCTCAGCTCTTCTTCCACTTGATCGAGCAGCCGATGGAGGGCTTCTGCTCCTTCGGCCCGGCGCCGGTCTCGGCGACGAGCGCCATCGCCTCGAACATCTCGTCGACGCGCCCGTGGTACTGCAGCTCCAGGGCGGCGTTGAAGCCGAAGAATTCCGGCGTGCACACCGCGCCGTAGGCGCGCGCCACTTCCTGGGTCTCGTCGACGACGTACGGGAACGGGAAGCGCTTCTCGGCCGCCACGCGCTTCATGTTGTCGAAGGAGTCCTCCGGGTACTCGCGCGGGTCGTTCGACATCACCGCGATGGCGCCGATGCCGCAGGCGGCGAGCTCGCCGCATTCGCGCACGATGCGCTCGATCGAGCGCTTGACGTAGGGACAGTGGTTGCACAGGAACATCACCAGCAGCCCGTTCTCGCCGCGGGCCGTGACCGGGCCGTAGCGCCTGCCGTCGACGCCCGGGAGCTCGAACTGTGGGGCCTTCATGCAAAAATCCTAGCATGCCGCGCTTCTACATCGACGCCCCGCTGCGCGCGGGCAGCAGCTGCGCGCTCCCCGAGGAAGCCGCGCACCACGCGCTGCACGTGCTGCGCCTGCGCGGCGGCGACGAGGTGACGCTCTTCAACGGCCGCGGCGGGGAATATGCCGGCCGCATTGCTTCTCTCGGCAAGAGGGAGCTGCTGATTGATGTATTGCAACACCGCGAGGTGGAGCGCGAGGCCCCGCTCCACATGGTGCTGGTGCAGGGCGTCTCCTCGGGGGAGCGCATGGACTTCACCATCCGCAAGGCGGTCGAGCTCGGCGTCGCTGCGGTGCACCCGGTGCTCGCCGCCGCCTCGGTGGCGAGGCCCAAGGGCGAGCGTGCCGCGGCGCGGCGCGAGCACTGGCAGAAAGTGGCGATCTCGGCCTGCGAGCAGTGCGGCCGCAACCGCATCCCGCAGGTTCACGAGGTGATTTCCGTAGAACAAATGCCGGCGGATAAAGCTTCTTACGGGATTCTCCTTTCGCCTCGCGCCGAGCTGCGCTTCTCCGAAGCCTGCCGCAGGATCGAAACCGCCGTGACGATCGCCGCGGGCCCCGAGGCGGGCTTCAACGCCGCCGAGGAGGCGGCGTTTCTCGATGCCGGTTATGTCCCCGCCAAGCTCGGCGCGCGCGTGCTGCGCACCGAGACGGCCGCGCTCGCCGCGCTCGCGGCGCTCAACGCGCTGCGGGGAGATTTCTAGCGAGAAGGTCCGCGAGGGGGGCGTTGCCGTTGTCGCGCGCGATCTCGAGCGCGCTGCGCCCGTCGGCGTCGCGGCCGGACAGGCTGACGCCGCGCCCGGCGATGAAGAGCTCGACCGCCAGCTCGTCGTTCCTCTTCACCGCGTCGAGGAACTGCTTCTCGTCGTAGTAGCGCAGGCCCATGGCGTTCAGGTCCTTGCGCGCGCTTAGCGGCTCGACGGTAGGCTGGCGCTTCAGGTCCTTCCTGCCGATCGTCGCGAGGTCGCGCCCGATGGCGGCCATCCGGTCGCGGTTGCGCGCGGACAGGTCGACGGTCATCTCGTCGAACAGGCCCATCACGGCCCGGTTCACGTCGGCGTTGCGCCCGGCGAGCACCTCGTCGAAGGCGCGCAGGCTCTCCTGCGGGGTCTCGGCGTGCGCGGCGATGCGCACGACGCTCTGCACGAGGGTCAGCATGTGGCCCAGGACGCGGTCGCCGTCCTCCGGCGCGGCGGCGGCCGGCAGCGCCGGAACGGCGAGCGACGCGATGAGCAGGGAACGGGCGAGTTTCATGGCAGCCTCCGTGCCCGAAAGATTACGCCTTAGAATCGCAAAAAACCACGGGTAAAAAATACAACGCATGGCCGCTGCGCCGCAGAACGCCGAAGCCTTCGTCCGCTGGTTCCGCCAGGCCGCGCCCTACGTGCACGCCTTCCGCGGCCGCACCTTCGTCATCGCCTTCGGCGGCGAGATGTTCGGCGAGCGCGAGCGCCTGGTGAGCTTCGTGCACGACGTGAACCTGCTCGCGGCGCTCGGCATCCGGCTCGCGCTGGTGCACGGCGCGCGGCCGCAGATCGAGGCCGAGCTGAAGAGCAAGGGCGTGCGCTCGCGCTACTCGCAGGGCCTGCGCATCACCGACGAGGCGGCGCTGATGGCCGTGAAGCACGCCGCCGGCGTGCTGCGGGTGGAGCTCGAGGCGCTCTTCTCGCAGGGGCTGCCGGGCTCGCCGATGGCCGGGGCGCGCATCCGCGTCTCCTCGGGCAACTTCATCACCGCGCAGCCGATCGGCGTGAGGAAGGGCACCGACTTCCAGTTCACCGGCGCGGTGCGCAAGGTCGACGCCGCGGCCATGGAGCGCGAGCTCGACGCGGGCGAGGTGGTGCTCGTGCCGCACCTGGGCTACTCGCCCACCGGCGAGGTGTTCAACGTCGCCTGGGAGGACGTGGCCGAAAGCGTCGCCGTCGCGCTCAAGGCGGACAAGCTGCTCCTGTTCACCGACCGGCTGCCCGCCGGCCGCAAGGGCGAGGTGCTCGCCGAGCTCACCGCCGGCGAAGCCGAGGCACTGCTCAAAAAGGGCGGGCTCTCGGCGCAGACGACCGATGCGCTCGAGCACGCGGCGCGCGCGGTCCGCGCGGGCGTGCGGCGCGCCCACCTCATCACCCGTCGCTCGCCCGGGTCGCTGCTGCTCGAGCTTTTCACCCACTCGGGCGTCGGCACGATGATCACCGCCGACGCGGTGGAGAAGCTGCGCCCGGCGCGCATCGAGGACGTGCGCGGCATGCTCGCGCTGATCGAGCCGCTGGAAGCCGACGGCACGCTGGTGAAGAGAAGCCGCGAGCTGCTCGAATCCGAGATCGGCAACTTCCTCGTCGTCGATCACGACGGCAGCATCGTCGGCTGCGCCGCGCTCTACCCCTTTCCCGACGACAAGAGCGGCGAGTTCGCCTGCCTGGCCGTCGCCGAGGGCTACCGCGACGGCGGCTACGGCGAGCGGCTGCTGAAGGCGTGCGAGGAGCGCGCCAAGGCGCTGCGCCTGCGCAAGCTCTTTGCCCTCACCACGCACGCGCCGCACTGGTTCCTCGAGCAGGGATTCCGCGCCGCCGACGTCGCCGCGCTACCGTCGCGCCGCCAGACGCTTTACAACTGGCGCCGCGGCTCGAAGGTGTTCCTCAAGCGTCTATAATTTTTGGCATGGCACGAACCGTGAAGTGCGTGAAACTGGGACGCGAGGCCGAAGGCCTCGATTTCCCGCCCTACCCCGGCGACCTCGGCAAGCGCATCTGGGAGAACGTCTCCAGGGAAGCCTGGGCGCAGTGGCTCAAGCAGCAGACCATGCTGGTCAACGAGAATCGCCTCAACCTCGCCGACCCGAAGGCGCGCAAGTACCTCATGGAGCAGACCGAGCGCCACTTCTTCGGCGGCGGCGCCGACACGGCCTCGGGGTACGTCGCCCCCGAGAAATAGGGACTGACCCCTATTTTTCGCAAGCACAGCTGAGAAAAATGGGGTCTGTCCCTATTTCTCGGTTCTGGGACGAGCAGATCGTCCCCGCCCTCGTCGAATACATCCGCATCCCGGCGAAGTCGCCGCATTTCGACCGCGACTGGCAGAAGAACGGCCACATCGAGGCGGCGGTGCAGCTCGCCACGCGCTGGTGCAAGGCGCATCCACTGCAGGGGATGACCCTCGAGGTGGTGCGCCTGGAAGGCAGGACACCGCTTCTTTTCGTCGAAATAGAACCAACGGAAAAAGAGTCGCAGGGCACAGTCCTTCTCTATGGCCACCTCGACAAGCAGCCCGAGATGACCGGCTGGCGCGAGGGCCTGGGGCCGTGGACCCCGGTCATCGAGCAGGGCCGCCTCTATGGCCGCGGCGGCGCCGACGACGGCTACGCGGTGTTTTCCGCGTTCAGCGCGCTGCGCGCCCTGCAGGAAGAGAAGCGCCCGCACGCGCGTTGCGTCATGGTCATCGAGTGCTGCGAGGAAAGCGGCAGCTACGATCTTCCCGCTTACCTCGAAGCGCTTTCTCCGAGGATCGGCAAGCCCGATCTGGTGATCGGCCTCGATTCGGGCTGCGGCAACTACGAGCAGCTCTGGGGCACCGCCTCGCTGCGCGGCCTGGTGAACGGCGTGCTGAGCATCGAGGTGCTCGCCGAAGGGGTCCATTCCGGCGACGCGAGCGGCGTCGTCGCCTCGAGCTTCCGCATCGCGCGCGCCCTCCTCGACCGGCTCGACGATTCAGGCACGGGCATGGTCAAGGACAAGGCGCTTCACGCCCAGATTCCGCCCGAGCGCACGGCGCAGGCGAAGCTCGCCGCCCAGGTGATGGGCGAGCAGACCTGGCGCAAGTTCCCCTTCGTGCCGGGCATGCGGGCGATGCACGACGATCCCGCCGAGCTGGTGCTCAACCGCAGCTGGCGGCCGATGCTCGCCGTGACCGGCGCCGAGGGCCTGCCGCCGCGGGCGAATGCCGGCAACGTCCTGCGGCCGAAGACCGAGCTCATGCTCTCGCTGCGCATTCCGCCGACGGTCGACGCGCAGGCGGCGGCGCAGCGCGTCAAGCAGGTCCTCGAGGCCGACCCGCCTTACGGGGCGCGCGTGCGCTTCGAGGCCGGCCAGGCCGCCACCGGCTGGCACGCGCCACAGACGGCGCCGTGGCTGGAGCAAGCCTTACAAAATGCTTCCATGGCTTCTTTTGGAAAACCTGTTATGTGGATGGGCGAGGGCGGCACCATCCCCTTCATGGCCATGCTCGGCGCCAAGTTCCCGCAGGCGCAGTTCCTCATCACCGGCGTGCTCGGCCCGCAGTCGAACGCGCACGGGCCGAACGAGTTCCTGCACCTCGACTACGCGCAGCGCCTGACCGCCTGCGTAGCCGACATCATCGAGGCGCACGCGCAGCGCTGAGCAGGCGCACGCGGAAGGCGAAGCTCAGCGCCGCGAGCCCGAGCGCCGCGCCCGCGAAGACCGGCGCCACGCCGGCCGCGTCGACGATGCCCGACGCAAGCCACACGCCGAGCGCCTGCCCGAGGAAAAGCCCGGTCGCGAAGAGCGCGACGGCGGAGCCCCGGTCCTCGGCGGGAACCTGCGTTGCCTTGGTCTGCAGCGTCGTGTGCAGCATGTAGTAGCCGGCGCCGACCGCGGCCACGCAGAGCGTCGCCATCGCCGGCCACGGCGAAAAGGCGAGGCCGGCATAGCCGAGCGCGAGCGCCGCGCCGCCGGCGGCGACGAGCCCGGGCTCCCCGAGCCGCGCGATGGCACGCCTCGCCATCGCCGAATAGAGCAGGCCGCCGGCCGCGTAGGCCACCAGCAGCGTTCCGGCCAGCCCGGGGCCGAAGCCATAGCGCTGCTGGAAGCTGAAGGCGACGAAGGCGAAGGCGCCGAAGATCAGCAGCCCTTCGGCGAATACCGTCGCGAGCAGCAGCCCGCCCGAGCGAAGCACGCGCGGCATGCGGCGCAGGCTTTGCATGATGCTGATCGCCGCAGCAGCGCGCGCGGCCAGGGGATTGCGCCGCACCTCGAGCGCGAGGAGCGCCGCGATGAGGATGAAGAGCGCGGCGAAGACCACGAAGATCGCGCGCCAGCCGAAGCTCTCGGCAAGCCAGCCCGCGATCGCCGTGCCGAAGGCGATGCCGAGCATCTGGCCGATCATGAAGCGCGCCAGCACCGCCTGCCGGTCCTCGTAGGCGAAGCTGTCGCCGATCCAGGCGAGCGAGAGGGGGATAAGCGCGCCGATGGTCGCGCCCGACGCAAGCCGCGCCATGACGAGCGCGTCGAGGCCCGGCGCCGCCGCGCACGCGGCCGAGCCGAGCGCCGACGCGAGGCACGCCGCGGCGATGGTGCGATAGCGCCCGAAGCGGTCCCCGAGCGGGCCGTACACCACCTGCAGCAGCCCGTAGGACACCGCGAAGGCGGTGATCGCGGCGGAGGCCGCGCCGGTGCTCACCGCATACTCTGCGGCGATGAGCGGCAGCAGCGGGTCGGTGGCGCGCAGGCTCGCGGCGCTGGCAAACGCCGCCAGGGACAGCAGGAGGACTGCGCGGCCCAACTAGGCCTTCTTCTTGAGAACCCTCACCCCGGAGGCTTCGCCGAGGAGCAGCACATCGGCAGGCCGGCGCGCGAAGATGCCGTTGGTCACCACGCCGGCGATGCCGTTCAGGTCGGCCTCCATCGCCGGCGGATCGAGCAGCGTAAGGCCGCGGCAGTCGAGCACCAGGTTGCCGTTGTCGGTCTTGAAGTTCGCGCGCAGCTCGGGCTGGGCGCCGCGCTTGAGCATCTCGCGGCCCACGTAGCTGCGCGCCATCGGGATCACCTCCAGCGGCAGCGGGAACCTGCCCAGCACCGGCACGAGCTTCGAGGCGTCGCAGATGCAGACGAAGGTCTTCGCCACCGCGGCGGTGATCTTCTCGCGGGTCAGCGCGCCGCCGCCGCCCTTGATCATGTACAGGTGCTCGGTGATCTCGTCGGCGCCGTCCACGTACACCGGCAGCTCGTCGACGCTGTTCAGGTCGAAGACGCGGATGCCGTGCTTCTTCAGCCGCTCGGCGCTCGCCTCCGAGGCCGCCACCGCACCCTCGATGCGCCCCTTGATGCCGGCGAGCGCGTCGATGAAGAAGTTGACCGTCGAGCCCGAGCCGACGCCGACCACCGCGTCCTCGACCACGTGCTTCAGCGCCTCGCGCGCAACCGCCTGCTTGAGCTCATCCTGGGTCATTCACTTTTTCCTCTGTGGCGGCAGGTCGGTGCACACCCCTTCGAACAGCTCGGCGGAGAAGCCGACCGATTCGCTCAAGGTCGGGTGCGGGTGGATCGTTTTCCCGATGTCGGTCGCATCCGCGCCCATCTCGATCGCGAGCGCGATCTCGCTGATGAGGTCGCCCGCCCCGGTACCGACGATGGCGCCGCCCACGACGCGGTGCGTTTCGGCGTCGAAGATGAGCTTGGTGAAGCCTTCATCGCGCGCGTTGGCGATGGCGCGCCCCGAGGCGCTCCAGGGGAACTTCGCCACGCCGATCGCGGCGCCCGCCTTCTTCGCCTCGTCCTCGGTCAGCCCGACCCAGGCGATCTCTGGGTCGGTGTAGGCGACCGAGGGGATCACGCGCGCGTCGAAGTGCGACTTCTTCCCCGCCGCCGCCTCGGCGGCGACATGGCCCTCGTGCACCGCCTTGTGCGCGAGCATCGGGTTCTTCGTCACGTCGCCGATCGCGTAGATGTGGGGGACGTTGGTCCGCATCTGGCTATCAGTGGGAATAAATCCTTTAGGATCGACTTCGACACCGGCTTTCTCTGCGCCGATCTTCTTGCCGTTGGGCACTCGCCCCACCGAAACCAGGATCATCTCGTAGGTCTTCGCTTCGCCCTTGTCGAACGTGACGCGGATGCCTTCCTTCGTGGCTTCCGCCTTGGTCGTCTTCGCCCCGAGCATGATGCTGTCGAAGCGGGGGGCATTGAACTTCTGCCACACCGCGACGAGGTCGCGGTCCGCGCCGAGCATCAGCGCGTCCATCATCTCCACCACGTCGAGGCGGGTACCGAGGGTGGAGTACACCGTGCCCATCTCCAGGCCGATGATGCCCCCGCCGATCACCAGCATGCGCTTGGGCACGCGCGCGAGCTCGAGCGCGCCGGTGGAGTCGACGATGCGCGGGTCTTCCGGCAGGAACGGCAGCTTGGCGGCTTGGGACCCGGCGGCGATGATTGCCGATGCGAATTTTATGCTCTTGTTATCGACCTTCAGATGATGGGCATCCGTGAAAGCCCCTACGCCCTGCACGACCGTCACCTTGCGCATCTTCGCCATCGCGGCGAGGCCGCCAGTGAGCTTGCCCACCACCTTGTCCTTGAAGGCGCGCAGCTTGGCGAGGTCGACCTTGGGCTCGCCGAAGGCGATGCCATGCGCGCCGAGGGCGCGCGCCGCATCCATTACCGCCGCGGTGTGCAGCAGGGCCTTGGAGGGAATGCAGCCGACGTTGAGGCAGACGCCCCCGAGCGTGGGATAGCGCTCGACCAGCACGGTCTTCATGCCGAGGTCGGCGGCGCGGAACGCCGCCGAGTAGCCGCCTGGCCCGGCACCGAGCACCACGACGTCGCATTCGAGATCCGAGGCTTGCGTCGGGGAAACGGATTCGGTTTTCACTTCAGTCTTTTTCTCTTCCCCCGCGGCTTCCAGGACGAGAATCGGCGAGCCCTGCGAGACCTTGTCGCCGGTCTTGATCCGGATCTCCTTCACCACGCCGGCGCCGGGCGAGGGAATCTCCATCGTCGCCTTGTCGGACTCGAGGGTGACGAGGGACTGCTCCTTGGCGATCGCGTCGCCGGGCTTGACCAGAACCTCGATCACCTCGACATCCTTGAACTCGCCGATGTCGGGCACCTTGACCTCGAGCGAGGCCATCTAGAGCAGCGACTTCCGGATGTCCGAGAGCACGGAGACGAGGTAGGTCGTGAAGCGCGCGGCGGTGGCGCCGTCGATGACGCGGTGGTCGTAGGAGAGCGAGAGCGGCAGCACCAGGCGCGCCTTGAAGAGGTCTTCCCCCTTGTCGCCTTTCCCCGAGAAGATCGGTTTCAGGTAAGACCGGGAAACGCCCAGGATGGCCACTTCCGGCGCGTTGATGATCGGCGTGAAGGCGGTGCCGCCGATGCCGCCGAGGCTGGAGATGGAGAACGTGCCGCCCTGCATGTCGCCCGCCTTGAGCCGCTTGTCGCGCGCGAGCTTCGAGATCTCGCCGAGCTCCTTGGCGAGGTCGAACACGCCCTTGCGGTCGGCGTCGCGCACCACCGGGACCACCAGGCCCTCGGGCGTGTCGACGGCGACGCCGATGTGGTAGTACTTCTTGATGATCACGTTCTCGCCCGAGCGGTCGAGCGAGGCGTTGAACTGCGGGTACTCGCGCAGCGCCGTGACGCACGCCTTGATCATGAAGGCGAGCATGGTGAGCTTGAAGCCCTTCTTCTCGGTCTCCGCGGTCTGCCCCTTGCGGAAGGCCTCGAGGTCGGTGATGTCGGCCTCGTCGAACTGCGTGACGTGCGGGATCGAGACCCAGTTGCGGTGCAGGTAGGGGCCGGACAGCTTCTGGATGCGCGAGAGCGGCACCGACTCGACCGGCCCGAACTTGGCGAAGTCCACCTCGGGCCACGCCGGCAGGTTGAAAGGCAACCCCCCCTGCCCCCCCTTGTCAGGGGGGCGGCCCGGTGCCCTGCCCTGCAGGGCGCCTTTGACGAAGCCCTGGACGTCGGCATGCAGCACCCGGCCCTTCGGGCCGCTGCCCGCCACCTGGGCGAGCGGCACGCCGAGCTCGCGCGCGAACTTGCGCACCGAGGGGCTGGCATGCGCCTTCACCGCCGTTTCCTCGCGCGGCTCGCGCGGCACCGGGCGGGCCGACGGGTTCGTGATGGGTGCCGGCGCGGCAGCCGCCTTCGGCGCGGCTGGCCTGGGCTCCGCGGGTCTGGCCGCCTCGGGCGCGCGGGCCTCGCTGCGCCGCTCTTCCTTGCCCTCGAGGACCAGGATGGGCGAGTCCTTCGCCACCTTGTCGCCGACCTTGACCTTGAGCTCCTTCACCACCCCGGCGCCGGGCGAGGGGATCTCCATGGTCGCCTTGTCGGACTCGAGCGTGATGAGCGACTGCTCCTTCGCCACCGCGTCGCCGGGCTTCACCAGCACCTCGATCACCTCGACTTCCTTGAAGTCGCCGATGTCGGGAACGCTGACCGTTTGCGTTCGGCCGGACGCTGCGGATTGCGTCTGCGGTTTTGCTTCGAGCGGTGGTTGAGGCTTATTCACTTCCGGCTTCTTTTCGTCCTGCTTCTTTTCATCCAATACGAGAATCGGCGAGCCCTTGGACACCTTGTCGCCGGTCTTGATCTTCAGCTCCTTCACCACCCCGGCCGCCGGCGAGGGGATCTCCATGGTCGCCTTGTCGGACTCGAGCGTGATGAGCGACTGCTCCTTGGTGACCGCGTCCCCCGGCTTGACGAGGACCTCGATGACCTCGACCTCCTTGAAATCACCGATGTCGGGGACGAGGACCTGGCTCATACCGTGGTGGGATCGGCCTTGTCGGGGTTGATGTCGTACTTCTTGATGGCGTCGGCGACCGTCTTCGCCTTCACCTCGCCCGAATCCATCAGCGCCCGCAACGCGGCGATGGTGACGAAGCAGCGATCGACCTCGAAGAAGTGGCGCAGCTTGGCGCGCGAGTCGGAGCGGCCGAAGCCGTCGGTGCCGAGCACGCGGTAGCTGCGGCCCTGCGGGATGAACGGCCGGATCTGGTCGGCGAAGGTCTTGACGTAGTCGCTCGCCGCGACGATCGGACCTGGTTTCCCACCAAGAGCTTTAGTTACATAAGGCATGCGTGGTTTCGCCTCGGGGTGAAGCAAGTTCCACCGCTCGGCGGCGAGGCCGTCGCGGCGCAGCTCGGTGAAGCTGGTGGCGCTCCAGACGTCGGCCGCCACGCCCCACTCGGACTCGAGCATCTCCGCCGCGGCGAGCACCTCGCGCAGGATGGTGCCCGAGCCGAGAAGTTGCACGCGCAGCTTATGTCTGGTTTTTGTTTCTCTCAATAAATACATTCCTTTGAGGATGCCTTCCTCCGCGCCCGCGGGCATCGCCGGGTGCTCGTAGTTCTCGTTCATCAGCGTCAGGTAATAGAAGACGTCCTCCTGGTTCGTCACCATGCGCCGCAGG
>Ga0209592_1000217_pt1 | contig 16322 bp, 19 predicted proteins | sample PPLLak2March2015_2_FD_187251 | JGI IMG/M metagenome (GOLD analysis project Ga0209592, IMG submission 187251) | Freshwater sediment microbial communities from Prairie Pothole Lake near Jamestown, North Dakota, USA - PPLs Lake P8 Core (3) Depth... | ecosystem: Environmental > Aquatic > Freshwater... | reverse complement strand
GAGTACAGACAAACACATCTCTTTCATCGTGACAGAAATCGCATCCCTCTTCCAGAAGGACCCTGAGTTCCTCCCTGGCCCGGTGGAGCCGGACCCGGGTAGAGACAGAACTGGCCCCGAGGATTCCCGCAATCTCTTCTATAGAGAATCCTTCCAGGTAGTACAGGACCATTACCGATCGATAGGTCTCGGGAAGACGATCGACAAATTCCTGAACACACTCACTCATTTCTCTCTGTTCTAAGAGATGAACCTGTTGGTCACTCTCCTCGTCCTTCCCCGATTCCTCTGCCCCGTGGTCCCGATTATCCAGATATTCAAAAAAATCGATCATCAATCCCCTTCCCTTCTCTTTTCTCAAGTGATCTAAACAGAGGTTATTGGCAATCCGGAAAAGCCAGGTCAGGGGGCTTGACTCTCCACGAAAATCTTTAAGACCTTTCTGCGCACGGATGAAGGTTTCCTGGGTAAGATCCTGTGCCAGGGCCGCATCTCGAACCATCCGCCTGATAAAGCCTTCGATACGGTCTTTGTAATCTCGATAGAGTTCTTCCAATTGGATCATAGCCAATTCCACTTAATGGTATAGACGTATGGCTTGGAGAGAATGTTACACCTAGTACCCCTTATTCCTATCGACCAGACCGATCAGCGTTTTCCCCTTTACCCACCTCCTGTAATTTCTGACAAATTCCTCGCAGATCTCCTCCGGGATGTTGATGCCTGAGACATGGGGGGTGATGATCACATTCTCCATGTTCCAAAGTTCGCTTCCCGGCGGAAGGGGCTCGTCTTCAAAGACATCGAGGACTGCCCTGATTCTCCCATCTTTGAGCACTTTGGTCAATGCTCTTTCATCAATCACCGTTCCCCGGCCGATATTGAAGAGAGTGGCTCCGTCTTTGATCAGATCCAGCTCCTCTTCTCCGAGGAGATGGTAAGTCTCCGGAGTGAATGGGAGGGCTACGACGAGGTAATCGACCAGGGGGATCATCTTCTTCAGATCCCGGGGGCCATAAACTTGATCCACATTCTTCATCCGTTCGGGCGTCCGTTTAAACCCAACGATTCTCATTCCAAATTGTTTCCCCCGACGGGCGATCTCCTTCCCCACCGAACCCAAACCTAGGATTCCCAGCACCTTTTCCCGAAGTCGCTCCGGTCTCTTCCGGTCCCAGCTCTTTTTTCTCTGGTCTTCAAAATGCTTCGGCAGATTTCGACCAAAATAGAGAAGATAGGCGAAGACATACTCGGCCATCATCTCACCGTACACTGTCGCTTTTGTGAGAATAACCGACTCAGGAAGATTTGGATTTTTGACAAGGTCTTCGTTTCCAGCGGCCATGGAGGAAAACCAGCGCAGGGGTCTCGCCCTCACTAAAAGGTCATCAGGGATTTGCCAGGAGAGGATGATTTCAGCCTCTTCCATGAAGCCCCAGGCCTCCTCGGGATGGGTGGCAGACCGAATCTCCAATCGCGGCAACCTTTTCGCGAGGATCTCATGGTAAAGCCTAGCGTCATCATGATAGATGAGAAGTCGATGGGACATGCTAAACTAATTCTTAACTTCAAACTTCAAGATTCTTTATATCGAGTATAGGAGAAAAAATCAATGTGATTTGACAAATGACATCGACGCAAATAAAATTAAATTTCTTGTTGAAAAAGGAGAGATGACATGATCAAACCGTGGCCTTGCATCAAGTCCCGACCCAATGATTCTTATCGTGTCTTTTCCATAAGGACAGATACCGCTGTTTCTCCGCGAACCGGGACCCAGCATGATTTTTATGTGATCGAATCGGAGGACTGGATTAACGTCATTCCTCTGATCGCGGATCATCACGTTGTGATGATCAGACAATACCGACATGGAGCAAGAAAGGTAACCCTTGAGATACCTGGGGGATTGGTGGATCCGGGGGATACTCCGGAAAAAGCTGCCGCCCGGGAGCTATTGGAAGAAACGGGTTATCAGGCAGAGGGCCTGGTTCAGATTGGTGTAGTGAATCCCAACCCGGCCCTTTTCAACAACCGCTGTTACACGTATGTTGCCCAAAATGTCAAAAAAATCCATGATCCCATGCCGGATCAGGCGGAGGATATTGAGGTTGTGCTCATCCCTCTCTCTGATATCCCGGAACTGATCCAGAATGGCGAGATCGACCATGCTATGGTGATCGCAGCATTCTACTGGTATTTTCTTGAAACCCAAAAGGGATTGAAAACACCTTGACACCTCTCAGCACCATCCTTGTTCTGATCTCTGCCCTCATCCACTCTTCATGGAATTTTTTTACCAAGAGAGGAAACTGGCCAGGAGAATTTTTCTTCTGGGTCTTTCTGTGGGGAGTCCTTCTCTACCTTCCATTTTTCATCGCCTTCGGAGCTTTCCCATCCTTCCTCCTTCAGGCTCCTCCCAAACTCTGGTGGCTCACCCTCTCCTCCGGCTTTTTTGAGACGATCTATTTCGTCTGTCTTGTTGCGGCCTACCGGGGAGGTGATCTCTCCTTGGTCTATCCTATCTCCCGTTCTGCCCCTCTCTTCACCCAGATTTGGGCGATCTTTTTTATCGGGGAAATTCTTTCCCAGAGGGGAATCGGGGGCATCATCCTTGTGATGATCGGCCTCTTTGTGATCTCGCTGAAGGATTTCCACATCGAGCATATCATTCCACAACCTAACCGTTTCACCTCCCGCCCTTACCTCTTAGCCCTTGTCGCTGCTGTTGCAAGCTCCATCTACTCCGTGATCGATAAAGTAGGGGTTCAGATCCTCCATCCGGTCCTTTACATCTGGTTCATTAATCTCTGGATGACCACGTTTATGGGTCTCTACCTTATCCTTCGAAGAGAAGTTTCCTTCCTAAAGATCTGGAAAGAATCGAAAAAGGAAATTTTGATCATTGCGATTCTCCAGAACATTGCTTATCTTCTCGTCCTGATGGCATTGCAGATGAGCAAGGTCAGTTATGTGGTCGCCTTCCGACAGGTAGGGGCGCTCTTTGGAGCAGGGATGGGAGTTTATTTTCTAAAGGAAAGCTATTGGCAGAACCGGATCACCGGGGCCCTCATTCTCACGTTGGGTCTCCTACTGATAGGATTGGCGAAATAGGCCCCGAAGAATTCATGAGCCTAACAGTCGAATGAAATTTGCGAAATCAATCCTGTTGACTAAAAATCCGCAACCTGCTATTAGGACACAGAACTGCAGCCATTCATGATCTATGCCGTGTGAGCATGCTCAAGAGGAGGCCGAATAGCATAAACAAATCTAATCAAGGAGGTTGGAGAAATGAGAAAGAGCATGACAATCGTTGTCTTATCTTTATTGATGGGAGGGATGCTTTTTCTTCTTTTGGGTGGGTGGAAGGATGGACAAGCACAGACGACAAAGGAAGCACAGCCAAAAGTGGTTCTCCCAAAGGTGATTAACCTCGCCACACACCCGGTAGGGACCCTGTTAAACAGTTTCGGTAATGGGATGGCGACCGTGTTGAGCAAGCATCTTCCTACGGTCGTGAAGGTGATGCCGACCACAGGCCCAACCGAATGGCTATCCATGATCGCATCCGGCGAGGTTGATTTCGGAATATTAAATAATTGGGACGCAAAGAACGGCAGATATGGGAGAGAAGAGTATAAGGCTGCCACAGCAGGAAAGGGATCCCCCATCCTCCTGCTATGTAGCGGGACGCCTAATTTAGGCGGTATTTTAACGTCAGAGGCCTCAGGGATAAAGAAGGGAAGTGATCTAAGGGGGAAAAGGGTGGTCTCCATCTATACCGGCAGCGCAGGGATTTCACGCCAGGCGAGCGCGAATCTGGCAAACTTCGGATTGAAGACGAGCGATGTGAAAGTGGTCAGTGTTCCAAGCGTGGAGGGGGGTGTAAGGGCGATCATCGAAGGACGTGCAGATGCCACGGGTTCTGTGGGGTTAGGCATGGCCACCAATGCTGAACTGGAGGCGGACAAAGGAGCGCGATTTCTCTCTTTCGATCCCTCGCCAGAGGCATTGCAGAGGATGCAAGAGCATTTTCCATGCTACTTGGTTCAGGTAAGCCCAGGACCCGGAAGGATTGGAATTAAGGAGCCGACCTATATGATGGCTTATGATTTTTACCTCGTCGGTTCTGAAAAGATGAGTCCTGATGTGGCCTATAGCCTCATCAAGACGCTTTGGGAATTTGATAAGGAGCTCGCTCCGATCCACATCCGGCTCAAGGATTGGACGAAGGACCGGTTTGTGACGAAGACCGCTACCATCCCGTATCACCCTGGCGCCGTTAGGTTTTATAAGGAAATCGGTGCGTGGGGAGCAGAGATGGACAGTGTTCAAAAGAAACTGCTCGAAGAAAAATAAGACATACTTGAGGGGCCCGGAATCCGGGTCCCTCAGCTCTTCCTAAGAAAAACACTCTCCATGATCAGATCACAAATGCTATCCAACAAGATCTCAGGGCGGCTGTCATGGATCATCACCCTTCTTGTTCCGGTGGTGGGTCTCGTGGCGATATTGGATCTCCCTTTTTATTTCACCAGGACGTCCACATTCATCCAACAATACTTAGCTCTGTTTTGGGGACTTATCAGCGCGCTGATCTTTTTGATCATTCCTGCCAAAAAGGGGGCCCCTCGCGAAGGGACCCCTTTTTATGATGTGATCCTGTCGGTCGCCAGCATCTGTGTCGGGTTATATGTGACCCTCTATTATCCAAAGATCTTGTTTACCTTGGGAATCATAAATATGCCGAGGATCGTTTTGGGCATTCTGGCGGTCTTGATCGTACTGGAGACGACCCGGCGCCTGGAGGGGTGGCCCCTGACCATTATCATTTTGGTTTTTATCGCTTACGCCCTTTTCAGCAACTATCTTCCAGGAATTCTCCAAACGAGAGGGGTCCCCTGGCGGAGGTTGGTGATCCAGCTTTATTTGGGCGCGGACTCTCTATTCGGCACCCCTCTCAAAATGGGGGTCACCGTTGTCTTCGCCTTTGTTCTGTTCGGTGCATTTCTAACCAGCACTGGAGGAAGTGAGTTTTTTGTTGGGATTGCGAACTCCCTCTTCGGCCGTCGAAGAGGGGGAGCAGCGAAAGCCGCTGTGGTTGCCAGCATGCTCCTCGGTGGGTTCAGTGCGAGTGCCGTGGGGAATGTGGCAACCATAGGAGTGGTCACCATTCCCATGATGAAGAAGGCAGGGTATCCTGCTAAATTTGCTGCAGCCGTTGAAGCCGTCTCAGGGACAGGGGATCTCATCATTCCACCCATCATGGGCACGGCTGCTTTCATCATGCCTGAATTTCTTGGAGTTCCTTATGCCACCGTGGCCATAGCCGCTTTGGTTCCTGGGATCCTCTATTACCTGGGCGATTTTATGCAGATCGATTTGAGGGCCGCAAAAATTGGACTCAAACCATTGCCTCCTGAAGAGATCCCAGCCCTAAAGCAAGTCCTTCGAAAGGGATGGTACTTTCTGGTGCCCATTGGCTTGCTGATTTACACCATCTTCATCATTTTCATGAGACCCGATCTATCTGCACTGGTATCGATTGCCGGACTTTTAATCGTTGTGGCTTTCAGCAGGGAAAAACGTCAAACGTTCAAGATCAGTAATCTATTGAGGATATTGCAGGGCAGTTGCAGGTTTATGCTTGAAATGACGGTTGTCTGTGCTGCCGCTGGATTGATCGTAGGTCTTGTGACCTATACCGGTTTAGGTCAATCCTTGGCTTTTTTTCTTACCCAATTGAGCGGAGGAAATCTCCTCATTTTGGCTATTCTAACGGCTATCGCCAGTACGATTCTTGGAATGGGCATGCCTGTGACGCCTTGTTATATTCTCTTAGCGACCACGGCGGCACCGGCGATGGTCCAATTGGGCGTAAGCCCGCTCTTGGCCCACCTCTTCGTTTACTACTTTGGCACATTCTCATTTCTGACTCCACCTGTGTGCCTGGCTGTTTATGCTGCAGCTGCCATCGCAGAGGCACCAGTGTTCAGCACGGGTTATCAGGCAATGAAGCTGGCGGTGGCCGGTTATCTCGTCCCTTTCTTCTTCCTCTTCAAGCCAGGCCTTGCCCTTTTGGGTTCACCCCTTCACATCGCTTTCTCGGTCTTGGAAGGGATCTCAGCAACCATTCTTATAGCAATGGCTGTCGAAGGATACTTCATCCGTTCAATGAATCTTCTTGAAAGAACCGGTCTTCTTATTGCCGCGATCAGCCTCTTTGCCCCTGGCTGGCAAACGGATATCGTTGCGATCCTGATTGCTATACCGATACTTTATATCCATTGGAAAAGATTTCGTCAAATGAACTCGCAAACCCATATGGTGAGCTAAAAATGAATAATTTGGAGTTGAATTCTAATAGAGGAGGTTTTTCATGAAGATAGACATTTTTAACCACATCTTTCCGAGATCTTATTTTGATAAAATGGTCAACCTCATTCCAAGTGGTAAGGACATCAACAAGCGGGTCAGAAATATTCCTTCTATTGTTGACCTTGATGTGCGCTTCAAGATCATGGACGCTTTCGATGATTATGTCCAAATCATATGCATCCCCAATCCACCCATTGAGACTTTGGGTTCACCCGCTGTCTCAACAGATATGGCGAAACTGGCAAATGATGGGATGGCTGAGTTGGTGAGAAAATACCCGGATCGTTTTCCTGCTTTCATCGCCTCTTTGCCAATGAACGACCCCGAAAGCCTCCTGGCCGAGGCCAAACGGGCGATCAAGGAACTTGGAGCAGTGGGAGTTCAGGTCTTTACGAATGTCCTTGGCCGCCCCTTGACGAAACCCGAGACCATGCCGCTCTTTGATCTGATGGCAGAGTTCGATTTGCCTATCTGGATGCATCCGGCTCGGGGGGCTGATTTTCCCGACTACAAGACTGAACCCAAAAGCCACTACGAGATCTGGTGGACTTTGGGCTGGCCTTACGAGACGAGTGTCGCCATGGCCCATCTGGTCTTCTCAGGGCTCTTCGACCGCCATCCCGATCTCAAGATCATCACTCACCATCTCGGAGGCATGATCCCATACTTTGAGGGTCGAGTCGGACCCGGCTGGGATCAGTTGGGCACCCGGACCTCTGATGACGATTATACCCTTCTATTGAAGAAACTGAAGAAAAGACCGCTCGATTATTTCCGTATGTTCTACGCGGACACTGCCCTCTTTGGTGCACGGGATGCAACGATGTTGGGAATAAAATTCTTTGGTTCAGACAGAGTTCTTTTCGGTTCGGATAGTCCTTTTGATCCGGAGAAAGGCTCCGCCTATATTCGGTGGACCATCGAGGTCATCGATCGCTTAAAGATCAAACCGAAAGACCGAAAGGCCATCTATGAGGGGAACGCTCGTCGCCTCTTAAAATTGAAATAATGAATACCCTTTCATCCGAATAAAGCTTTGAAATAGAGAATGAGAACAATCAATATCAAAGCCGGTATGAAGTTGCCGACCCTCACCTTTTGCAATCCAAGAATGTTGATCCCAATGCCTATCACAATGACTCCACCTACGGAAGTCAGCTCCCTGACCATGACAGGAGTAAAGAAGAATTGAATCTTTGAAGCCAGCAGAGTCAGACTTCCCTGATACAGCAAAATGGGGACAGCAGAACCCAGAACCCCTGCCCCCATGTTTGCTGCGAAGGGGATGGAAATGATCCCATCTAACAAAGCCTTGGTCACCAAGATAGAAGGGTCCCCCTTCAGACCATCGGTAATGCTTCCCACAATCGCCATGGACCCCACACAAAAAAGCAGACTGGCATAGATGAATCCTTTCGCAGGACTCTTCTCTGTCAGATTCAGGCGTTTTTCTAGCCAACTTCCAAACCGATCGAGACGACCTTCGATATCAAGCCATTCCCCCAGTGCCGCCCCCAAGGCCAGACTGATCAATACCATAACAATCTCTTGACCTTGAATGGCCATACTCACTCCTATGACCAGACTAAAGAGACCCAGAACCTGCAGGGTGGTCTGTGCGATCCTTTCAGGAAAACCTTTGCGGAATAATAATCCTAGCGCCCCCCCAACGATGATGGCAATCGCATTGATGATCGTTCCCATGAAAAGCCCCTCTATATTTTTTGATTTAAAATGAATTCAGGTAAACTATTAACACAATACAGAAAAAATTAAAATCAGAAACCATCTCAATGTGATAAAATACAAACCTATCAAATCATAAAAGGAGAAATCCATGAAAGTCATCTTTCATAACAGATTCTACGAGGTCTACACTCATGATCCGGCGGCGGCTGCTGGAAGGATAGAAGCTATCGTCAATGTTTTGAAAGGGAAATTTGAATTTGTCGAACCCGTACCCGCTTCACAGAGGGATTTGGAGAGGGTCCATGGAAGGAATCATATTCAATCGGTCAAGGGAGACCCCATGGTCTATGAGGTTGGGCTCCTTGCAGCCGGAGGAGCAATCCTGGCAGCGGAAACTGCTTTTGAAGGTCAACCTGCTTTTGGTCTCATTCGGCCTCCGGGACACCATGCCAGTCCCCATTCTTGCTGGGGTTTCTGTTATTTCAATAATGTCGCGATCGCCATCAAAAAACTGATCAGCGAAGAGAAGATCAAAAGAGCCCTCATTCTCGACTTCGATCTCCATTACGGAGACGGCACGGCCAATACCTTTGGCAATTCAAATGAGGCAGGTTATTTTCACCCCGAAGGGACGAATCGACAGGCCTTTCTGAAGGAAGTAGAACAGGCTCTTCAATCCAAGAGCCCTTACGATATCATTGCGGTCTCCGCTGGATTTGACCGTCACGAGGAGGACTGGGGGGGTCTGCTCACTACTGAAGACTATCTCACCATTGGAAAATGGGTTAAAGAACAATCCCTAATCCGCTGCCAGGGAAGACGCTTTGGAGTCCTGGAGGGGGGTTATAACCACTCCGTCCTCGGAAAAAATGTGAAGAGTTTTCTTCAGGGATTGAGCGATTGATAGCCGTCTTGGGTGATCATGGCAAAAGAGAAGGAGGCCCCTGCCTCTCCCTGACTTTTTAGCCGCTCCAACCCTTCCACCACTTTTTTCACCATCTCCTTCAGGGGGGCCTTTTCCTTACACATCTTGTTCAACTGAAACTCCAGGCCCATCCTTCTCGGAAGGGAAAAGGCATGGGAAATTTCGTCTCCATCGAGCTGAGGGAGTTTCTTTTTCGTCCACAGGAAGTAGAGGCGGTAGGGCATGGCAGGGTCTTTCTCTGTCCTCCCAGCCAGGATAAAGGAAACCTGATGGATCGGATCGATGGGCAATAATTCACACTTCTTTCTCATGAATCGTTCGTACTCTGTTGAGAGAAAAGCAATCGTCGCTCCATAAAGTTCCTGGACATCATTTAACTTTTCTCCTTGGATGAAGGACTTCAAAGAATTCCCCATATCAGCCCCTTCGGCTGCCCCGGCAGTCATAAGGGCACAATGGGAAGTGAGCGGGAGAAGGCGGTTGATTTTGAGCGAAATCTCCTTCCCCTCGCCGTTCAACTGGATGGCAGAATTCTCAGCAGCCAAAACAATCCCGTGGATATTCTGTGCAACAATGATCTGTGACATCTTCCTCCCTCCTCTCACAAAAAGGATATCGTGAACCGGACGCAATTTCAACAAAAAGTTCAATGGATGGGTTCTGATAAAGAGAGCTCTGAAAAACTACTCCACGCTCTCCGAGATTTCTGGACTTTTTCGGAAATCTCATAAATCAAGATTGACAAAACCTGCCTGACTTCATAAAATCTGCCCAAAATCATGAAGACGTGGATCTTGCAGGCAAAGGAGAACATAGGATGAAATCGAAGAAAAAAGAGGCGAATCTTTACTGGAACCCTCTCATGGAGACTCTACCGCTGGAAAAACTAAAGGAACTTCAGGTCAAAAAATTCAGAAGGATTTTGAAGTGGGCTTACGAGCGATCGAAGTTTCACCGAAAGCTCTATCAGGAGGCAGGTCTTAAACCTGGGGACATCAAGTCTTATGAGGATGTGGCCAAAGTTCCCAAGGTCGAGAAGGCGATGATGAGGGATATCCAGAGAAAGGATCCGTTTCCATATGGGGACGCCCTTTGTGTGCCCCTGGAAGAGGTCACCGAATATCGTCAGACCAGCGGAACCACAGGAACGCCCGTCTACCAACCCGATACCTGGCAGGACTGGGAATGGTGGGCCGAGGCCTGGGCTTATCTGCTCTATGCTCAGGGGTATCGAAGGACGGACAGGGTCTTCATCCCTTTTGGATATAATATTTTCGTTGCCTTCTGGGCAGGCCATTATGCGGCTGAGAAGATCGGCTGTGAAGTGGTTCCAGGGGGCGTTCTTGACACAGAAGCCCGGATTCTCAAAATCCAGGAACTTCGGGCCAGTGCCATGATGGCCACGCCAACTTATGTATTGGGAATGGCTGACACGGCCAAGAAAAAATTGGGGATTGACCCGGCAAGGGATCTTACCATTCGAAAGATCACCTGCGCAGGCGAGCCAGGGGCCAGCATCCCTTCGACAAAAAAGAGAATGGAAGAGGTCTGGGGGGCCAAAGTTTATGACCATGTGGGGGCGACGGAGATTGGAGCATGGGGATACGAATGTACGGCCCAACCGGGTGGCCTTCATGTGAACGAGGCCCTCTTCCTCACCCAGCTGGAGGACATCGAGACCGGAGAGATCATTGAGGGGCCGGGAAGAAAAGGGAAGATCGTCATCACCGCCCTGGACCGGATCGCTCAGCCCTGTATCCGATTCGATTCCAAGGATGTGGCCGAATGGGCAGAGGAACCCTGTCCTTGCGGTAGGACCTTCCGCATCATCAAAGGAGGCGTGATTGGAAGGGCCGATGATATCACTAAAATCAAGGGGGTTCTGGTGGCACCCTCCGCCATTGAAGAAGTCGTCCGCTCCATTAAGGGGCTGAGTAATGAATTCGAGATCGTAGTCACTAAAAAAGGAGATCTCGACGACATCACCTTGAAGATAGAAATCTTACCCGAGGCGGAAGGGAATCGCGAAGCTATCCTCACCGGGTTGAAGGATCAGCTCCGATTAAAGACGAACCTGGGCTACAACATTGAAGTCCATCCCTACAATTCTTTGCCCCGGTATGAAGTCAAGGCCAAACGGTTTAAGGATTTGAGGAAACATGGATAGTAAGAACGAAGCACCAATTATCAAGTACCAAATTACAAACAATTTCCAATAACCCAAATCCAAAACAACCCCTCACCCTTCCCCTCTCCCCTCAGGGGAGAGGGATGGAGTGAGGGGGGACGAGGCCGGAACCTAGACATATGAGAGGATGTGATCTATGAACAGAAGAGATATAAAAAAACTAGATACCCGAATCAAAACGATCAAGAACGCGGCTCAGGAGTTAAAAAGGTTTTCCGGCGGGATACAGGCGGTCGATCGGAACGCAGACCGAATCCTCGCCTCGGTGAAGATGCTGGAGATCAATATCAGTGACCTTCTCGAATTGAAGATTTGAGATTTGGGATTTGAGATTTGGAATGTGAGATTTTAAATCCCTGCCTGCGGCAGGCAGGTGCAATCAACAATCTGAAATCTGAAATATTAGTTTTAGAGACGCATTCCTCTTGGAACCACAACAATTCCGGAGCCCGTGACGGTGAATCGCTTAGCATCCTCATCCAGATCGTAACCGATTCTCATTTCTGAAGGGATCTGCACATCCTTATCGATGATCGCCCTCCGGACTTTTGCATGCCTTCCGATATCGACCCCTTCCAGAAGAATGGAATCTTCCACTTCCGCATAACTGTGAACCGCCACTCGTGGGGAGAGGATCGACCGTTTCACGCTTCCCCCGCTGATGATGCAGCCATTCGAAATGATGGAGTTGATGGCCGTTCCCATCCTTCCCTCTTCTTCCAGAACGGTCTTGGCAGGGGGATAGGGAGATTGGTAGGTGAAGATCGGCCATTGGGGATCGTAGAGATTGAGTTGTGGGGTGACCGAGATCAGATCCATGTTGGCCTCGAAGTACGCCTCAACCGTCCCCACATCCCTCCAATATCCTGTTCCTCCTCGATCCCCTTTTCTGAAGTCAAAGGCGAAGATTCGGTCCTTTTTAATCATGGCCGGAATGATATCCCTGCCAAAATCGTGGGTCGAATCGGACCGCGCGTCTTCGATTAACCGCCTTACCAATATCTCCGTGGGGAAGATATAAACTCCCATGGAGGCCAAAATTCCCTCAGGATCTCCCGGAATGGTTCTGGGCTCGTCCGGTTTCTCTTCGAATCCAATGACTTCCCAATGTTCATCCACTTGGATCACACCGAATTCTCTGGATAACTGTCTCTCCATACGGATGGCACCGACGGTTAAATCCGCCTTCTTCTCAACATGAAAATCAATCATCTTACGATAATCCATCTTGTAGATATGATCCCCGGAAAGGATGAGGATGAGTTCCGGCCTCTCCTGCTGGATCGTGTAGATATTTTGGAAAATGGCATCCGCAGTCCCTTGATACCAATGTTCATCGATTCGTTGCTGAGCAGGAATGGCCTCTATGAATTCTCCCAGAGAGGCCGAAAGAATGCTCCATCCAAATTGGATGTGGCGATGGAGGGAGGTCGATTTATATTGGGTGAGGGCATAGATACGGCGAATCTCTGAATTGACGCAATTGGAAAGGGTGAAGTCGATGATCCGATAGATGGCACCGAAGGGGACAGCTGGTTTGGCCCGATCCCGGGTAAGGGGATAAAGCCTCTCACCCCGCCCGCCTGCCAAGACCATGGCTAAAACCTTCATGATCGATTTTTGCCCTTCTTCTCTAAGAGGTCCTTTATCTTCTCTTTCAGCTCTGTCAGGTCCGCTGATTTTGTCACGTAGGCATCCGCTGCCCAGCTCATGAAATCTTCGCGGTATCCTGGATAGGAGGTATTGAGGATGATGGGAATCTTTCTCTCCTTTCCCACAATCCGGCCTAGGGCCTCCATCCCATCCATCACCGGCATGACGATGTCGAGGACAATCAAATCGGGTTTTCCCTGCTCCAATTGCTGGATGGCTTCCCTTCCATTCCGCGCGGTGAGCACTTCATATCCTTCCGCCTTCAGTTCCTCTTCATAGAGAAGCCTCAAACCCTCTTCATCCTCTACGACCAAAATTTTCTTCATAGATTCTTACACTTTAAATGTGAGAATTTTCTTCCAACATTTCATGCCCCCTCACCCTTCCCCTCTCCCCGCTGGGGAGAGGGAGGAGGTGAGGGGAAAATTTCAAATGTCTTTGGCTAGGATTATTATCAATAATCTCCTAATAAAAAACAATTGTTTTTTTGGAGAACTTTTTTGCTCCGAACTCCCGTAGGGAACGGTTTAAAACCGTTCCCTACCGAACGTTCTATCTTTTTTCAACTTTCTTCCTCTGCTCCATGGCCAGTTTGCACTCCGCACAGATGAACCGAGGAAGTGTATGGGGATACTTCACCTGCTCCTCTCCGAATCCCCAATCGATGATATCTCGCACCAGTAACTCTTCCTTGAAGGCATGGCCAAGACAGAGGCCCATCCCGCACACAATACAGATGGCCACGGCATCTTTATCCACCCCTTGCTTTGCACAGACATAACACTTCATTCCCGTTCCTCCTTCTTTTCAATAATTGTTCATAGCCTATCGGCTACCCTCAAACGACGAAAATCTGTAATCCCCCTCTCCCTTCAGAAAAAGGGGGCTGGGGAGCCTTGAAAGTTATTTTCTAAATAATAACCCTATATGAATTTTTTACCATAGAAAGCTCTAAAAATCAAAGGATGGGACTTCCCCCTTTGCGTTCGCTGTATCCCGTGTTATTATTACAAATAAAATCTTCCACCCATCCTATCCAGAAAGGGAAGAAGAGGCGGGTCCTACCGATACTCCACGATACTCCATTAGAAGGAATTTAAAATGAAAAAAGAGACTGTCATTCTTGTTGTTGTGATTGCGTTTCTCGTCGGATTTATTACCGGTGCCACCGTTGCTATCCTCAAAGGGAAGAAAGGGGGAGAAAGGGCTGCCATGGTTCAAAAACCTGAAATGGCTCCTGCGCCTGGTCCTCCGAAGCCTTCTCCCCTCGAAGTTGCTTCAAAGATTAAGACTTTGAACGAAATCCTTCAGAAGGACCCTAAGAATCTACCGGCCTGGGTGGAATTGGGAAATCTCTATTTCGATAGTGACCAACCGAAAGAAGCCATTGAGGCTTACAGCAAATATCTTGCCGCCAAGCCCGAGAATCCGGATGTGAGAACGGATATGGGGATCATGTACAGGAGACTGGGTGACATGAATCGGGCCCTTGAAGAGTTCAGAAAAGCAGCCCAAAGTGATCCAAAACATGTCAATAGCCGATACAACATCGGCATTGTACTCCTTCATGACAAACAAGATATCAAAGGGGCGATCAAGGCATGGGAAGAATACTTAAAAGTGGATCCGGGGAGCGAGAGGGCCAACCGGGTAAGGGCCCAAATGGAGAATTTAAAAAAGATGGCCAAGGAATAGTTCGGAGTTAGGAGTAAGGAGTTCGGAGCCAAAAAATAAGAAAATCTATCTCTCTATTTGGAAATCCTTATCAGAAATGGATTGGGTTATTTAAGAAATGGCAAGGGGAATGAAGGAAGAAAAAGAAGAGGAACTCGAAGAGGCAGAGGAATTATTTAAAGATGGCTTAAAGAAAATCTTTAAAGCCACTAAAAAAATTTCGAAGGAAATCGTCGAAAGTTTCAAAGAAGGATATGCCAAAGATGTGACCAAAAAAGAAAACAAAGATTCCTAAATCCAAAATTCCCTGCCTACCGGCAGGCAAACCCCAAACACCAAATAAATTCCAAACTCCAATTTCCCAATGACCAAAATAATTTAGTTCATATTTTTGCGTTCCCATTCCGCAATCCGAATTCGGCAATCTGCGGTTCAAATTCCCTCCTTCTCCCCCCATCGCCTCATCACCCCACCTATTTATTTTCTTGTCTCTTGCCAGATCTAATGAAAATTCCTTTCTGAAACATGCATCTAGCCGAAAATTCACTTTAATTTAATGGTTATATTTGATAAACTCAAAACGGCGGCTAAGGACATTTCTCCTTTTGGCCTTTCATGGTGGAAGTCTGCTTAAATTCTGCCTAACACCATATGAGGCATAGCGATGGACATTGACAAAGAAAGAAATAGGAATGCACTGGAACGGATCACTTTTCATCTCGATCAGGCTATGAGGTTTTGTAATCAACTAGATCTTTCTGGACTCGGTCCTGTAGAGCAAAGCGAATGGGATAACAGAATGAAAATCTGTAAGAATGCCATTGAATTTACCTCGATATCAGTTCAGAAGTTGAGTAAGATCCTTGAGTAGTAGGGTCTATTTCTTCATAAAATACATTATTTACCCCTTTCATTCTCAGATCGTTTGTGGTATGGTAAAATAGATATTCAGCGGACAAATCTTGTGCCCTGTTTGGAAAAATCTTTGTTTCATTTTTAAATTCCATTGGATCCGTAAGGGAGTTGGAGTTTCCCATAGTACAACTTACGTAGGAAGATCAAAAGGTCAGATGTGTCATGCTGACGCCAATGATCGTTGAAGATTACATTCCCTTCAGAGAAACCTTTAAGGGTGGTTTGCTGTCTCAATTTCCGTCAATGGAAGTCATTGAAGCGGGAAATGGAGAAGAGGCGTTCAAAAAACTTGCTTCTTATCCCATCGATCTTATTTTTATGGACATCAGGTTGCCAGGGGAGAGCGGGCTTGAGCTAACCAGGAAAATAAAAGCTAAATATAAAGACGTGACGATTGCAATGCTTACGAGTTATGACTTGGCAGAATACCGGGAAGCCGCCGCTCGATGCGGCGCAAATTGTTTTATTACCAAGGATTCGATGAATTGGGATCAAATTTCAGCAATGGTCAAGTGTTTTCAGAGAGCAAAAGATAGCATTGGATTGAAGCCAAGTTGTGTTCGCCTTGCGAGCGAGGGTTCACCACGGTAAATTGTCGACTTATTTCTTGGGATATAGTAAGTGAACCCGTAATGGGGAAAGCTCGACAAAGCAAAAAGCTCGTATATGATCTTCATGTATTCAATTCGGATACATGTTTTCTACCAGTGACCCTCAACTTTAGTCACTTTAAATTTTAGCTCACTTTACTCACTTCATCACTCCTACCTGGACGTTCCTGAATCTCGCCGGTGCGGCTCCATGTCCCACATGGGCCACCTGTCCGGGTTCACCCTTTCCACAATTGGGCGTTCCCCACATCTGCCAGTGGTCTCGATTGGCAATGGCGTCGCACGA
>Ga0209592_1000216_pt1 | contig 16329 bp, 22 predicted proteins | sample PPLLak2March2015_2_FD_187251 | JGI IMG/M metagenome (GOLD analysis project Ga0209592, IMG submission 187251) | Freshwater sediment microbial communities from Prairie Pothole Lake near Jamestown, North Dakota, USA - PPLs Lake P8 Core (3) Depth... | ecosystem: Environmental > Aquatic > Freshwater... | reverse complement strand
AGTTCTTGATAGATCAGAAGCCTGGGATGGCTCAAACTGAGCTTCTTTTCTTTAAAAAGGTTTCTAAGAAGTTCTATATTCATGATAAGTTAAGGGAAAAATGAAAATATTTTCATAAGGATAAGCGTTTCACTCCGTGTTGTCAAGATTTGAAGGAAGAATGGGTCTACGACAAAAATATGGGTAGATTTGACAGATCTTTTTATTTGGCCTATAATCTGAATGCTTAATAAGCATGCAGATTATAGGAGGTGGCTATGGAAGAGACTTTGGAAAGCTTGGAGGCGGAAAGAAGGTCTGTGTACCGGAAGTTGGAAGGGATCGGAGATTTCAGGCGTGGGATCATCTCGGTGAATTATCGAAAGTGTGGGAAGAAAAACTGCGCTTGTGCCATGCCAGGGCACTTGGGCCATGGTCCGCAATATCTCTGGAACACGACGATCAAAGGCAAGAGTTATGCGAAGAGCGTGAGATTGGGTCCGGAGTTACAGAAGTACATGCAAGAGACTACCAAGTATCGGGAATTTTTAAGGCTTTGTCAGGAGCTTGTTCAACTGAACGAGAAGATCAGTGATTTACGGCCTGTTGTTGAAATAGAAGACAAAAATGAACGGGAGGCGTTGAAAAAAAAATTGCTAGGGATCTTCAGGAAGAAATTGAAAAGGAGGTAAACCGTCTGGTCACTTTATCTTTGAGAGACAGAGAGAAACAAGGTCACGTTGACTTGGAGGCCATGGAGTTTCATATTCGTTCATCCATGCATTCAGTAGGCAGCATGCTCCTGGAGAGATTGATCAATTCCGACGGGGGCGATTACCGAGGGAGAACGTTACGTTCCCCAAAGGGGGAGGTGTTTGAATTCAAAGAATATCGGGACAAGAAGGTCTTGACCGTTCTGGGGCCAGTGATGGTACAACGGGCTTACTATTATGGTAAGGATTGTGGAGAGGGATATTGCCCGAAGGACGTTGCGTTGGACATTGCAGAGACCTCTTTTAGTCCTGGAGTTAGACGAATAATGGCAAAGGCAGGGACCTATCGGCCCTTTGGGTTGGGACACGAGGACATCAAAGAGATGGCAGGGATCGAAGTGGATTCCAAAGCGATCGAAAGGACCTCTCATCAATTAGGAGAGCAGGTGGAAGGGTTTTACCGAAGCGAAGGCAGCCAGTTTCTATCGGGAAAGATTGTACCGCTTCGGCCCGTTACGACGATGTATATTTGTATCGATGGGACAGGGGTTCCAGTGGTCAAGGCGGAGACGGCGAACCGAAAGGGCAAGGGACAACAAGGGCAAGCTAAGACCAGAGAGGCCAAGTTAGGTTGTGTCTTTACCCAGACCACCGTTGATGAAAAAGGCCATCCGAAACGGGATGAGAATTCGACCAGTTATGTCGGGGCCATTGAGACGACAGAGCCCTTTGGGAATAGGATTTATGCAGAGGCATTACGTCGGGGCTTAGAGCGAACTCAAAAAGTTTGTGTCATCGGAGATGCTGCTCCCTGGATATGGAATATTGCAGAGGAACACTTTTATGGAGCGATTCAAATCATCGATCTTTATCATGCACGGGAACATTATTGGAACGTTGCCCGGGCAGCCTTTGGTAGCCATCAAAAGAAGTTAAATCACTGGACAAAGAGACGGCGTAAGGAATTAGACGAAGGGAAAGTACAAGACGTCATTAAGGCGATCCAGCGCTTAGCAGTCTCCATCCCTGAACAAAAGGAGACCTTGGAAGGTGAGATCGCCTATTTTGAGAAAAACAGGCACCGAATGCGCTATGCAGAATTTAGAAGACAGGGTTTATTTGTAGGCTCCGGGGTCGTGGAGGCTGGCTGTCGGACGGTGATCGGGCAACGGCTTAAACAGTCCGGAATGCATTGGACGGTAAAGGGTGCGAATACTATCATAACCCTACGGTGCTGCATTCTCAGTAATCGCTGGGAGGATTTTTGGGAGCAACGAATCTCAGCTTGAAATATTTACCCATAAATTTGTCGTGCACCCCCTCTCCCTGGTTCCAGCGAAGGCGTTGCCAATTTTATGATAAAATACTCTTCCTTGTACTCCTCTCTCCACGAGGGAGAAGAAAGGGGGAAAGACATTGTTTTTACAACTTAATGTGATACAATAGCCTAGAAAGAGCAAGCTTTTAAACCACAGAGAATGAAGGATTGAAATGACAACTGAGGAAATTGGGGAACTTTTTTTGGCACACCTGTACGAGCTCGCAGACGAAGCCCCGCACCCAAATTTCCTTTTTTCTGTGAATGACTTCATACCTAAGTTAGGCATGATTGACAGAGAAGAAGTTCAGAAGGCTATTAACTACTTAGGAGACAGGGGATTCGTCATCCTCGCCAGTTTTGACATGCTTGGCGGAATCAGTGCAGGGATTACCATCGAGGGGAGTGTCTTCGTGGAAAGAGGGGGAGAGACGGGTATGATCAAACAGTACCGAAAGAATCCCCAAACATTGGTAAGAACCCCCCTCGCATCCTCTTCCCAGCCGATTGATCAGGAAAAAACTGAGACAGTGAATGAAGAACGGAACCCCATCTTTGCCCGGCGTGCGGTGGAGGCTATTCTTGAAGATATCGAGGATATGCTTGACAGGGATGACACGGTGACCGCTGATGCCAAGAAAGATTTTCTCTCGGATCTTGCGACAATAAAGATTCAAATGGAGCGAAACGTGAGAAGCAGACAAATCATCGATGTTGTGTTGGGCAACCTGTCCAGCATCTCGTCCATCGCTCCCTTTGTTACCGGATTAAAACACATCATCGAGATTTACTTCAGATAACGCAACCATGCTCGTCGTGATGTCCTGAGATGAGACATTTTACAGAAAGGGATCATCCGTAGAAAAGGAGGGAATCTCATTGGGCAAGAAATTATTTTCGTTTCTCGCGGCGAAGTTGAAAAGCTCTCGGAAAGTGATTGGGGAGGTCATGTATGGTCTGTTGATGTATGAGCCGGTTCTGGTAATGAAGAAGGAAAGAGGACATCTGGACAACCTCTTTATGCTGGTGATCTTTGGAGATATGATCGGCCTCCCTCTGCTTCCACCCTACTATTCTTTGCGGCTCCTGCCGCATATCATTCCTTCGCTCAACACGTGGAGAAGGAGGGTTCTGAGAGAAAAAGATGTGACCGATTTTGTTGCACATGATCTATAATAAGGAATAGAACCTCAGATGCAGTGTCAGGGTTTGGAATCAAATTATTTGATTGACAAGTGGAAAATTTCTTGCTAAGGAAATTGAAAATCCCACTTTTTCCACACCTGAAGTGTCTGCAACAAATGGGGATGCTAAAAAAAGGGCCCTATATATCCTATCTTGGGTGGGTGGGGTTTGGGGTGGGGTTAAGAGGATATATAGGGCCTTCCAGTTTAACGTTAACGCATATTATATCAAAGGCGCAGGCTTTGTCAAGGATTTTTTTTTGAAATATACGTGTCGAGTTTAAAAGCATTGTAATTATAGGGTGTTATGAAGCACAGACTTAGTGAAGTTTTGCACGTGAAAACAATAACAAATAATTCTATCTTCTTTTAGTCTTTCTTTCCTCGGGTGTCCAATTACTCCAGCCCAAAGAATTGAGTGGATAACCAAATCGTAGGTCGAAAACATGAGTGATAAGAGATGTTGAACTGTAAGTGGAACCCACAAAGAACACATCGTCGAATAAGGATTGAAAGAGGGATTTATCAAAGCGGTTGAATCGAGATACCTCAGCCAAGAGCAGGATTGGATAGGGACGGAGCTGGATTATTTTAAAAGCCCAGCCAGCAAGGAAAGAGGATCGCGCTGGGGATTCGCATGGGATCATTTGGGACAGAGACGTTAGATGGCTTCATCGTGCGAGGATTACCGTTTCCAACAGCAACTGCTCGTTCTAAGAAAACGTCTGGCTGAGGATAAACTGGACCCGAAAGAACGGGAAGAGCTCGAAAAGCTTATTCAGGAACTGGAAAAAAGATTAAAGATGTGAAAGAGGGATACGTCCTATTTTTCCTGGAGGATGCCTTGAATCATGCTTGAAATCACTGTGATCATTGTCGGATCGATCCTCATATTTCTTGGCCTGGCAGGGAGTCTCCTTCCCATCCTGCCCGGTCCGCCGCTCAGTTTCATCGGACTGCTCTTGTTGGCTTTAGTTAGAACTTTTTCATCTCCCCTGACCCCACCGCTCATCATTGTCATGGGCCTTCTTACCGTTGCTGCTGTGGCAGCGGATCACATCATTCCGGTCTGGGGCGCCAGAAGATACGGGGCCTCGAAATGGGGACTCTGGGGCTCCGTTGCAGGTATGGTGATCGGGATATTTTTCTCTCCCTGGGGTATGCTTCTGGGCGGTTTGGTCGGGGCCGTGGTGGCCGAGTGGCTGGCTTACAGAGAGGCGGGCCAAGCCTTGAGGGCAGGGTGGGGAGTGATCGTTGGAATTCTGCTCGGAACAGTGTTGAAATTGGTTCTCTCAGCCGTCATGGCCTATTACTTTGTGCGAGCACTGTTTTGATGTTTCTGGCAAAGCAAGAGAGCTCGACGGGTGTTCAACAAGGATCGTTGCCCCTTAGCCGAGTATGCTATCACGTTTTCGGCGGGTATAGATGGTCTTGTAACGGTCGTGAAAGGCGGAGATACAACGGGTGCATTCTTCGGAAGACGTGTCCACGGGTTCGAGAAGGACTTCAAATCCCACTTCTTTGTATTGTTCTACCATCTCGGAAAGGCGAGGTTCATCGATGGTGAACCGTTTTTCCCAACCTTCTTTCTTGAGTTCTTCTTCCCGGGTCATACTCTAAACGATGAACGATGGACCATGGACAATGAACGAATTCAGATCATCGAGAACCGAATTGAAGTTTCCACCCTTCAGAATGAGTGATGGCCTTCGGTTCACAAATTCCCACACAAGGGGCTGGCTCTGCACCATAGCCAGGTCGGCAAGGAGCGCAGCTATACTTGATCTTCTTGCGCTCCTCTTGTTTCACAAATGCGACGGGTTCTTTGCGGAAGAGGTCAATTTCGTCCGGACCCACCTCTAGGATTCTGGCCGGACAGACTTCAGGGCACTTGCCGCAACCGTTGCACTTGTCCGTGTCGATGGTGACATACCAGTCGCCGGACCCATCCCCAAAACCATAATTGGCTATCATTGTGATTTCCGTCTGCTATTTTCCAACCTCGGGTCTCAAACTGATTAAGCTTTTCTTGCACTCTTGGCTTTGCCCATTTTCAAAAGAGCATTTCCGAAGAGAGCTGCTCCCATGGCGCCCGCGAGTTGTGTGTCAAAAGGATAACCACGATCCATATACTCTTTTTTGTTCCATACGCGTTCACCGGTTTTGATACCCAGTTCCTTTTCTAGCCTTTTCACCACACCTTCGTTCTTAGCGATTCCGCCGGTGATGACAAACTTTTCCTTCACGCCCAAGCGGTTCAGGAGTTCCATAATTCGGTGCGCCATCGCGGAACAGTAAGCCGCCATGATATCGTTTTCAGGCATGCCAGATTCCAATAAACCGACGACTTCGCTCTTGGCAAATACAACACAGGTGCTGCTGATCATAGGAGGCTCTTTCTGGATCTTAAAGGAACGGGTTCCAATCTCCCAGACCGGGACCCTGATCAGGTCGGCAAAGACTTCCATTCCCCGTCCCGTTCCAGCCGCACACTTGTCATTCATCATGAAATTGAGAACCTTGCCCCGATCATCGACCTGGATGGCTTTACAATCCTGACCTCCCATATCCATGACGGTCCTCACCTCTGGGCCATACATGAAATTCGCTCCACGAGCGTGACAGGAGATTTCCGTAATGGACTGCTGAGCCATCGGGACATTGACCCTACCATAACCTGTGCCGATGCAGTAATCCATATGCTCAATCTTCATGTCGGTTTTCTCTAACGCGAACCCCATGCCTTTTCGGGCACTGTTTGGGCTGTCTGAGCCGGTGCGAGTGTTGCCATAGGCGAAAAATTCGCCATCAACCATAATGACAGCTTGAGTGCTCACCGACCCAACGTCGACTCCGGCTGTGATCAGCTCACCTTTCTCCCAATCTATATCCGGGTTGACCCAATGGGTCTCAGGCCATCTCCAAAATTCTTGGGTTTTTACTTCCTCTGCCACCCTTTCCTCCTTCCTTATGCCGGGCGATTGATACTGATGGCCATTACCCCTTCCCTTCTGAGACGGTTTCTTTTTCTAAGCCCCTTGCCTTGCCTTCATCGATCATGACTCCAGCGAGTGCCGCTTCGGCTGCCCCGAGAGCCCCCACGAAATCCGGGTCTTCAGGGACGATAATATTCATGTCGATACTCTTCTTCAAGGAGTCAACGAACCCAGCGTTTTTAGCCATGCCGCCGACCATCACCACATCCATTTCTAATCCCACGATACGAGCGACGGAAGCCACCCTTCCTGCAATGGCATTCATCACAGCACGAGCAATGTCTGGTTTGGGTGTCTTTTGATGAATCAGCGAGACCACCTCGGACTCTCCGAAGACAGCGCATTGGGCATTGGTTGAAAGAGTTTGGGTGGACTGAAGAGCAATCTTGGACATTTCATTCACGGAGACCTCAAGAGCCCTGGACATAGCCTCAACAAAGGTGCCTGTACCGGCGGCGCATTTGTCGTTTATGGCAAAGTCCAACACCTTTCCTTCGGGACTGACTTTGATGGCCCGACCTTCTTCTGCTCCCACGTCAATGACCGTCCGGGCCGAGGGAACCAGTTTGTTGACCCCACGGGCATCGGCCGCGGCATCGGGGATGGAACCATCTGCAAAGGCCACTCGTTTCGCCGAACTCCCTGTGGCCATCACTCGCCCCACGTCGTTTCGGGTAATGCCCGCTTTTTTCAGAATTTCGTCATAGAGCTGTTCCACGGCCTCGGCCTTCTTGATTCCTGCAGGACCTGAAGCTTTTTCCAGGATTTGACCCTCTTTTTTAAGGATAATATGAAGATTTTTCCCGCCGACATCTATCCCTGCGACGATCATCAAAATCCTCCTTTTTTATTTCTAGGCGACCTTCGTAAGCCCTCGGTTTTCAGCTACGAATTTATATGTTTAGGGTGCTTCCGACGTGTCCATAAAAGAATCGGTCTCCGAACTCTTGGTGCAGCCTGAAAGCCCCCCTCATCCCTGTACAGTGGGAAGCGCCGATTTTTTCGATTTGCATTTTTCTCAAAGCCTTAATACTCTCCTCCAATTGTTCCGGAGCTAAGAAATCCAGGTGGGTTCCGCCGACAATTGCATAAAATCTATCTTTTCCTGTCTTGCTAATAATGTGGTTGAGGATGTTAATGACGCCGGAATGCGCGCAGCCGAGAATGACGAGCAGTCCCCGCTCGGTGTTCAGGATGAGGGATTGGTCGTCCAAAAAAACGTCCGGATTCCTTTTCCCATCGGCCTCGGTAAAGAGTTTTGGGTCTTGTTTCTCGAAAGACGTTTTTCTTGGCACCTCCCCCGTCAAGAAAACGTCCTTTTCTACCTCAATGAAATCTTGATTAAGAATGAAATGTGCTCCCAATGACTCTAAATAACTCCTTTTGAAGGGAATGCCGACAAATCGTTTTGTTTTTTTTCCATTTTCTTCGTCCATATGGATACGATCTAGAAAAGCATGTGGGTGGGCGTGAACGTCTATCTCACTCCTCAGCTTCAGAACTTCGGGCAATCCTCCGGTATGGTCATAATGTCCGTGGCTTAAAAAGATTTTCTTGATGGTCCGTAAATCTTTGTCCAATTCGAGGGAGTTTTTCACAATCGAATCGCCCCTCCCAGTATCGAAGAGGTAATTCCCACGATCCGTTTCGATGAGAACAGAAAATCCATGCTCTCCTAAACCCACCCGATGGCCCACCGTGTTTTCACAAAGGATCGTTACTTTCGTGGGTCCCTCCTGTTCAACGGAAAACCTGGTCTCTAAACTTGAACCTTACACCTTTAGCTCTATAACATAATATCGTTCATCTCAAAAGATATTGTTGCCCTCACCCGATCCCTCTCCCCAGCGGGGGGAGGGGAGAGGGAAGGGCGTTTTCATGGCGCCTCTTATATGTTATATTTAAAGATGAAAAGAGAGGGGTGGCCAGGGAGAAAGGTGAAATTTGTTATGATCTCATTCGAAGAAGCATTGGATAAGATTCTTTCCCGTATTCAACCTTTAGGGCTTGAAAAGGTTCTCCTCCTAGAAAGTTTGGGAAGAATCATCGGAGAGGATGTTTATGCCAGACGAAATATCCCTCCATTGGACAACTCAGCCATGGATGGCTATGCTTTGAAGTTTGAAGATATCCGGGAGAGTTCGAAAGATCATCCGGTCAGGTTAGAGGTGATCGAAGATCTTCCGGCCGGCTTCGTTTCGAAAAAGACGATCGGGAAAGGGCAGGCCATCCGAATCATGACGGGCGCGCCCATTCCGAAGGGAGCCGATACTGTCATCCCCGTTGAAGAGACAAAGAAGGAAGATGGGTTTGCGTTCATTCTCAATGCGGCCTCTCTGGGTGAAAACATCCGGAGGTCCGGGGAGGATGTCAAAAAGGGGGGACGTGTGATCTCCAAGGGGGATTTGATCCGACCCGCAGAGGTAGGAATGCTTGCCTCCGTAGGTCGTTCTTCTGTGTTGGTTTACCAGAAGCCTCTGGTTGCCATCCTCTGCACCGGAGATGAATTAGTTGACGTGGACGAGAATCTGGACGAGAGTAAGATCATTTCCAGCAATTCTTATACCCTGGCCGCTCAAGTGAAGGATTGCGGTGCCGTTCCGATTCAATTGGGCATTGCCAGAGACAGAAAAGAAGAAATCAGAGAAAAACTCCGTCAGGGGACCCGGGCGGATGTGCTCATCTCATCGGCCGGGGTATCTGTGGGAGATTATGATTTTGCCAAAGACGCTCTTGGGGATCTGGGCATGGAAATGGCTTTCTGGCAAGTCTCCATGAAGCCCGGAAAACCTTTAGCCTTTGGTACGATACAAGGGAAGCCTGTTTTCGGCCTTCCTGGAAATCCGGTTTCGTCCATGATTTCCTTTGAGGAATTCGTAAGGCCTTCCCTTTTGAAGATGATGGGCCATCGCCAGGTCTTTCGCACCGTGGTCGAGGCCATTCTTCAAGAAGAGATAAGGAAGACAACCGGAAGACGCCATTTTATCCGAGCCTTTGTCTCTTTTAAGGAAGGATCCTATTTTGCGACGACTACGGGAGACCAGGGGTCTGGAATCTTGATGTCGATGCTAAAGGCAAATGGTTTGATTATGATTCCCGAAGCTCAAGAGATTGCAAGGGCGGGAGAAAAAGTAAAAGTCCAGTTGCTGGGCGTGCCTTTTAAGAGTTCGGAGGTATAAGTTCGATGCTGGAATGAATTGAAGCTCCCTGCCCGCAGGGCGGGGCTTCCCGGGCACGCAGTGGCGAGCAGGATGCGAGCAAAGGAAGTTTCGTTCATATTGTGCCTCTTGACCCACCTAAAAGGTGGTGGGTTGCGGGGCACGTTGCGGTCACGGACTCCTAATGCGGAACTGAAAACTCACACGGAGTGTGTCGGATGATCCCCATCATTTCTATTGTTGGAAAATCGGATAGTGGGAAGACCACGTTGATCGAAAAATTAGTCCCTGAGTTGACACGACGAGGCTATCGGATTGCTACGGTCAAACACGATGTTCACGGGTTTGAAGTGGATCGGGAGGGGAAGGATAGCTGGCGACACAAGAAGGCAGGGGCCCATACGGTGGTCATCTCCTCTCCGAAAAAGGTTGCTTTAATCCGGGATGTGGAGACAGATTTAAGTCTTATGGAAATTCGCGACAAACTGATTCGGGACGTGGACCTGGTCATTTCAGAAGGATATAAAAGGGATGTCCATCCTAAGATTGAGATCTTTCGGAAGGAGAGACACCAAGAACTCCTCTGCGCCAAAGAGGACAATTTGATCGCTATCGTCACGGATCAAACTTTCAACGTGGGAGTTCCGTGTTTCGACCTTGAGGATATGAAGGGGCTCTCCGATTTTATCGAGAAGGAGTTCCTCAAGCCCGGGAAAGGAAAAGAGGTTTCCCTAAATGTTGGCGGGAAGCCGATTCCTTTGAGCCCCTTCGTCACGGATTTTATGGCCAAGACGATTAAGGGAATGCTCTCCGCTTTGAAGGGTTGCGATCCGGCAGGCCGCGTTGAGATTCGCATTGAAGGGGAAGAGAAATAAGGATCAACCTATTTAGGAAGCATCCGGCCCCGGCTCCCAGATTGGCGTAGCCGATGAGTGCCGTGACATTTCTCGTGTGGCACATCATCCGGACAGTCTTTGAGCTGACTTCTCCAGTCTTTTTCTCTGTTTTTCCTTCACGCTCTCTTTCCGCCGGTGCTGACGAAAAGAATTAAGATGCTCCTGCACGTTAGCAATGGCCGATTGAATTTCATTCCTAACCACGTGGATTGTTTTTCCTACTTCCTGGGGGGAACTCGCCCCTAGCACCTCAAGAGTACAGTTGACCTCTATTTTCCCGAGATTTTTATGTATTCCCTCAAGGAAATTGACGATGGACTCTTCTTTTTTCAGCATACGACCGAGGCGGGCTTTTGCGTAACGGCGCTGGAGCAGATTGACGAGAAGAGAGACAAGGAAAAAGAGGATGGCGACCAGCAGGCCCAATTTTCTCGGCTCCATCGGGATGTCCATTGCTTTTCTCCTAGGGAATGACCTTTATAGAAGAAACTTCCAATACGAGGATTGCAACCACCGCTCTTTGGCTGCAGGCCCTCCGCCCCATCCGTCGAGGGATATTTGGGACCGCGGAGCCTGACGTTCCTTTGACAGGCAATAGTGGTGCCAGACGCGGCCACCCGTGTTTTGATTTAATTGGCCTTGGCCGCATTTGTCTTCATTTTAATGCTGGATGGCAACCGATGGATCTGCCAGAAGGTTCATTTGTGCACACTATGCGCAAAACCTACGCAGACCGCAAGCTCAAAACAGTAATAGGAAACAACCGGGGGGACGAGCGCGAGGGCAACGGGTGAAATCAGACCATGACCCAGAGGGATTCTTCTCTGAGGGCGATTCTGACCATTTTCCCGGTTGAGAGATCAAGATTCCGAAAAGCATAGTTGGGGATGGATATCTCAAAAAGGATCTTTCCGTTCAAGGTTTCGAAGTAGACAAGACGATAGTTGCTTCGATCGATAATGTCAACGATTTCGCCGGCAAAAATATTGTGTCTTAGGGATTCCTTCACGGGTTTCCCCTCGCGGATGATCATGATTTCATCGGGCCGGACATAAAGGTCCACTTCCATGCCAACTTCAACAAGACCCCGTCTCGAATCAGCGGACATGGAAAAGTGAAGACCGTCCACTTCGAGAATGAACCGGTGAAGGTATTCATCCCTTTTTATTGGCTTTGCACGAAATATGTTCTTCAAACCCAGGATCTGCGCGACTCTTTTCGATCTGGGTCTTTTGAAGATATCATCTCTTTCCCCCGCCTGCTGCACCCTTCCGTCGATATAAATCAAGATATGGTTCCCAAGGAGATAGGCATCTTCGAAGTCATGGGTAACCAAGACAACGGGAATATCAAATTCATTTCGAACTTCCTGAAGGAGTTTCCTCATTTCAAAACGCAGGGAGCTGTCGAGAGCCGTGAAAGGCTCGTCCAAAAGGAGCGCCCTGGGCCTTTCGATAAGTGCCCTGGCAAGGGCAACACGCTGCTTCTGCCCTCCGGAGATTTCCGAAGGAGGCATACTCTCCAATCCATCGAGGCGGAACTGTCTGATCATGTCGCTTACCCGGGCGTCTCGTTCTTTTCTTGATCCCCCTTTTAATCCGTAGGCGATATTCTCTCTCACTGTCATATGGGGGAACAAAATGCGGTCCTGGAAGACATATCCGAGAGAGCGCCGCTGCGGAGAGATATTGATTCCTGATGATTTGTCAAAAAAAGTATTTCCGTTGGAGTGAATAAAGCCTGCGTCCGGTTCCATCAGGCCGGCGACGAGCTGAAGGGTCATTGATTTCCCCGCCCCGGAGCTACCAAAAAGGACCGCCACTTCATTTCCGATTTCCCATTCTACGTCGAGGGTAAACCCTTTAACTTTTTTTAGCAGCTTTACCGATAATCCCATCAGAAGAGCCTCTTGCTAAATCGATTGGCGATATATAGAAAGAGCCCTGACATGAGAGAAAAGAAAATGACCATTAAGTTTGCCTTGGACCAATCCCCGCTGCTGGCATGCGAGTAGAGGGAGATGGGCATGGTGTCCGTTTTTCCCGGGATGTTACCGGCGATCATCAATGTCGCTCCAAACTCGCCCATTGCCCTTGCAAAGGAGAGAACGGCTCCGGCAACAACCGCCAGGCCGTACTATAGGCCATCCCCATCTCTTTCGCCGCTTGATGGAGCGAATGAGTCCCCTCCACTCTCTCCAAGAGTTCGCAGGGACCATCTCCGAAAGCCTTCCCGTCATTATCCAACCAGACTTTATAACCGATCTTCATCTGTTTAGAAGGGATCGTTATTCTTTAGTTAGAATAACGGGAATATAATAAATGTTCTTGAACCTGTCAAGGGCTTTAAAGACAAGACCTTTGTTGAGTTGCGTCTAAGTATCCTATTTGTTAAGATAGGAAAGGTTTGGGGGCTGGACGATGAGGAGAGGTGAAATCGTTTTTATCCTGTGGATCACCGGAGTGCTCCTGCTGGTCCAAGGAATGCCTGCAACAACAAGGGGTGAGGACCAGAAGGAAATGACACCCCAAGAGCAACGAGTCATGAAATGGAGAAAGGAGCGAGATGTCTTTTTTAGGAATCATCAGCGTTCTCCCCTCCTTTCTCAAGACAAAAAAACATTTAAAGGATTAAGATATTATCCTTTCGATCCAAAGTATGCCTTTTCTGGCCAGATTGAACGGTTCGTTTTCCACATCAATAACCCAAAATACTACGCCACCTTCCTAACGAATAAAGGGACGAACAAGCGTTATCTTCGTTACGGGAAATTCCGTTTCATCCTGGACGGGAGGGAATATACGATCGAGATCTACAAATCTATTTTAAGCGATATCCTTTTCATCCCTTTTAAGGACGATACAAATGAAAAAGAGACCTATGAAGGGGGAAGGTATATTGATGCGGAGATCCTGCCAGATTATAAGATGGTCTTGGACTTCAATATGGCTTATCATCCCTCTTGTGCGTATAACGAAAAATTCGTCTGTGTCTTGCCCCCGCGAGAAAATATGCTGGATGTCGAAATTCGAGCCGGTGAAAAACATTTCAGATCGGGTGGCCATCAGGGTTTAAAAAGCCAGGTCAATCCAGTGGTCAATCGAACACCCGGAGCCGCCTTGTTCATGCCGATTTCCAACCCCGCATCCCAGATGATCTTATCCGTCATCGAGTAGTAAGTTCCGATCAAACCTGAAAAAGGATCATCTCCGTGTCGCCCGTTGAAACTATTTACTCCCACGATTTCTCCCACGAGGGCCCATTTCTCTGTAAGCAAAAATTGCGCTGCTATGGAATAGTTCAATTCATTATTCACGTGATCTTCTCCGATAAAAGTATACCCAAAATTAAGGTGGATGATCCATTTCTTGGTGAGAGTTTTTGTGAGAATGGCGTTGATCCCGAAATCTGTCTGACCTGACCCCAGACCTTTTGATTCGCTGGCAGTGGGAATTTTAAGTATGCCGGAGACAGCGAAAGCGGGCCTCCAATTTTTTTCGTCCATCCATCGATATTTCAACTTGATCTTTGTATCAGCCATCCCATTTTCTCTCTCACCCTCTTTGGGATGGGAGAAAACATAACCACTTCCAACGCCCAGATCCATCCGTTCCAACAAACCATAGGTTAAGGTCAAAGAGGGATCGTATTCTCTATCGTGATTGTCCTGACGAAGGACATCGAAGCCTGCTTCCAATTGAAACTCACCCTTTTCCACAGTCCAAGCATCATCTGTGGTAAGAGGCCGGGCAGCATAGGTAGGCATGGAAGAGAAAAAAATGAGAGAAGGAAAGAGAATGAAGAGAATGACCTTCTCCGTTGGGATTTTCTTAATCAATTTCCCAAGCCCCAAGGCGATCAAAAAAATGGCCAATGTTCCAATCAGACCTGAGAGTGCGGTTGACACTTTCTCATTCTTAATCCAAGGAAGAGTATAATCAGAGAAAGGTGCAACCTTCCAGAATGTCCACCCTTCTCCCCTTTCTGAAAATCCCTTTGTTTCTGCCACTTTTTCAAGGCCGTCAGGAGAAGGGGAGGCAAAGGGCGAAAGGAAAAGAGCGATGAGAAGCGCTATTCCCAGTCCGATCCACACAAATCCATCAAACCGCCTTTTCATGGGGGGTTCCTTTCTCCGTATAACTGATTACCAAATCTGGCCTCGTTTTTAAAATAAGAGAGACGGCGGTCGTGGTGATGATGGCCTCACCGATGCCAATGATGGCGTGAATGCCTGCCATGGCAGGCAAAGCTACTTTTAAGGGAGAGGTTCCCGAGACTGCCAATTCGATGGCCGCTGCAGAAGCCCCCATGACAATGGAGAACCATGATGAAATGGCTATGGCAATGAAGAAGCCTTTTCGACTTTTTTGGAGTAAGGTGTGGAGAAAGATAAAAACGCAGTATCCTCCCAATGCGCCGATCACACCCATATTGAAGATATTGGATCCAATCGCAGTCAAGCCCCCATCAGCAAATCCGAGGCATTGAACCACGACGACGATCGTCATAATGAGGAGGCTTGCCCAAGGTCCTAAGAGGACCGAGGAAAAAAGCGCCCCCAAGAAATGGCCACTTGTTCCTCCGGCCACGGGAAAATTGATCATCTGGGCGGCAAAGATAAAGGCAGCCGTCACACCCATAAGAGGAACTTCGCGTTCTCCGAAGTGACGGTTCACCCGTTTCACTCCGTAGGCACAGGCCCCCACGGAAACAACGAAAGTGGCTGCGTTGATGCTGTGACTTAAGAATCCATCCGGGATATGCATCTCCTCTCCTCTCCGTTACGTGGGCGAGTTTTGGGAATAAAAAACCACGAAGACTTCTCCAACTTCTGTAGGAGCGAAGACCTTCGTGGTCCCATGGAGTTATGAGTTAGGAGTTTTGAGTTCGGAGGTTAAAGCTCAATAACTATCTGGATTCTTCCAGAATAATTCGATGGTCGATGAGATTCATCTCCTTAATTCGAGCCTTGATCCGTTTTTGCTCTCCAAAGATATTCTGGAGGTACAGTTCCTCTTCCTCCGGCCGAAGGATGGAGATGTCCTCCAAAACCAATTCTTCCTTTCCTTCCTTTATGAGATATGCATTGGCTTCACACATTTTTTCCTCCCATTTGAAATCCCCCCCGTCTCCTTTTCTAAAGAGGCTACAGGGAGGATCGAGTTTCAGGTTACAAGAATTTCCCAGATTCGTTTCACTAACTGATCGATTAAATGGGGGAGAGGTTCTTTAGGAGCCCCAATGATTTCCATCTCCGGCATTCTTAAAGGGAGAAGGCATTTTATTGCAGGCGAAGAAGCAATTGCCTCTGCCATCTTCGGGGTGAGTTCCCCCATCATTGAATTGGCCAAGACAATGCCTGTCGTGCCGATGATGAGATCGACGGTCTTTACGGTTTGGACAATGGCATTCTCCCCGGAAGCCCCTTTATTGGCCCCTACCTTCAACATCGCTCCCGTGGCCATCGCATTGGTTCCCAAACCGATGATTTCCACCTCTTCGGCAAGGCTTTCTCGAAGACGCTTGATGACGGCGCTTCCGATGCCTCCCCCTTGACCATCGATAACCGCAATGGACTTTTTTCCCTTCTCCATCTTATCCCGCTCAATAAAAAAAGCCACTTGCGGTCGCGCCTTTCAAGGGGCTTCGCCTTCGTGGCTATCCCTTATTTAAACAACAACAACCCGATTTGTCAACTGTTATTTAACCCATTAAGGTGTAAAATATCTCTTAATGGAGGCGGTAAGGGTTTCAGCCATTTTTCCCTGGAATTCGCCATGATTGAGCAGGCGTTCATCTTCCTTGTTGGTGATATAAGCCATCTCCACCAGAACAGACGGGATGTCCGGGGCCTTTAATACAATGAAATTAGCCTGTCGATAGGAAGGGTATTTGAGTTGATTGATCGGCTTGATGTCTTTGAGAAGAGTTTCAGCGAATTGAAAACTATCTCTCATAGTGTCGTTTTGTCTGAGGTCCAGCAAGATCTGATTGAGATTGGGATCTTTGGAGAGATCGGTTGGTTTTAAGAAGGCTCCGCCCAAGATGTTTGACAGGTTCTCTTTATCCGCCAGAGTTTTAGCTG
>Ga0209592_1000212_pt1 | contig 16371 bp, 21 predicted proteins | sample PPLLak2March2015_2_FD_187251 | JGI IMG/M metagenome (GOLD analysis project Ga0209592, IMG submission 187251) | Freshwater sediment microbial communities from Prairie Pothole Lake near Jamestown, North Dakota, USA - PPLs Lake P8 Core (3) Depth... | ecosystem: Environmental > Aquatic > Freshwater... | reverse complement strand
CGGTCTACTGCGTCTGCAACACCAAGGGCCCACTGAAGAGGAGGATCGGTTCCAAGGGCATCGACGCGTCAACGTATAGGGCCTAGGGGCCTGTCCCGCGAAATGTCCTTTGGTAGAGGCGGGTTTGAAAACCCGCCTCTACACGTTTTGTCCGAGATTGTGAGACTAGTGGCACGGTCGTCCATCCGGCCAGCAGGTCAGGTCAGCGACCTGACACTCACCCAGAGAGGGACTGGTGGTGGCGGATTTCGCTCTGCTCTATCCGCCCTACGCCTGGAGAACGGGCAACCACGGTGGGATTGCCCCTACGAGTCTTGCGCGAGGGCGTGCAGAGGGGCGCAGCCCCTCTGCGTCATTAATGCATCCCCCAAGATTGGGGGTTAGGGGGTTGAATGGGAGTTGCGGGGAAAGTCTCATTCTGGGAGGAGTACAAATGCCATCAGCGGGCTTGAGCCGTGGTTTCCTCTCTCCAGAAGGCGACAGCCAGAACGCCGGGGCCGGCATGGACCCCCATTATTGGCGTGAACTCGGTGAGGTAGAGCTCGGCGCACTTGAACCTGCGGGCTATCTCTGCCTTGAGTCTCTCGCCTTCCTCCAGTTCGTCGGCGTGGTGCACCAGCACGTGGACCGTGGAGTTCCCCATGCGTTCCGTCATCGTCTGCAGCATCAACTCCACCGCCTTGGCCTTGCTTCTGGGCCGGGCGAAGGGAGTCGTTTCTCCTATGGCCGTGGAGTGTTCCAGGATAGGCTTCATGTTGAGGACCGCGCCTGCCCAGGCCGCCGCCCGGGCGATGCGTCCGGTGCGGGCCAGGAAGTGCAGCGTGTCCACCATGGCCAGGAAGTTGACCCTCGACATGGTCCTGCGAGCGGCCTCGCAGACCTCCTTGAGATCAGCGCCGTTATCAGCCGCGCGGGCAGCCTCCAGCACGGTGAACCCCAGTGCGCCCGATACGGCCCGGCTGTCCATGACCTCGATGCCCGTCCGCGGCATGACTTCCTCCGCTAGCTTCTTCCCCAGCACCGCCGTCTCGTACGTCTTGCTCTGGAGACCGGTGAGCGTGATGCAGACTATGCCTTCGGCTTCCTTGCCGGCAGCGATGAAGGCCTTGGAGAAATCGTCCGGAGTCGGCACCGACGTCGTGGGCAGGTCCTCGTCGCGGCGCATGATCCTGTATACTTCCTGCGCCGTGATGTCAACGTTGTCCCGGTGAGACTTGCCGGCGAAGCATATCAGCAGCGGCACCACGTGGATGTGGTGCTGAGCCACCAGTTCCGCTGGCAGACAGCAGGTGCTATCGGTGACAATGGCTACCCTTCTCATTTGCTCCCTGATTGACCGAATGGCCCCCCCAATTGAGCCGTATTGTATCAGAACTGCCCGTTTCTGTTTTCAAACGCCCGCAAGTTGCCTGGCCGGAAGCCGCTGATGCCGTCACTTGGCGGGTACAGCCCTTCGGCCAAGAATCTCCTGCTTCATGTACCATCTCTGCACAGCCTCGGCGACTTCAGCCGGTTCGTCACACAAGCGCAGCAGGTGCAGGTCGTCCTCGTCGATGAAGGACTTGGACAAGACGGCGCTGCGCAGCCATTCCAGGAATCCTTGCCAGAAGCGGCTGTCGAAAAGAATAACGGGAAAGGGTTTTATCTTGCGCGTCTGCATGAGCGTCAGCACTTCCGTGAGTTCATCGAGGGTACCCAGGCCGCCGGGCATTATGACAAACGCCGTGGCGTACTTGACGAGCATCACTTTGCGCACGAAGAAGTGATTAAAGGTGATGGTCTTGTTGGCATAGATGTTGCAGGCTTGTTCCGCGGGCAAGGCAATGTTAAGACCAATGGAGGTGACTCCTGCTTGACGGGCACCCTTGTTAGCCGCTTCCATTACGCCAGGGCCACCACCAGTTATGATTGAGAAGCCTATTTCTCCCAAGCGCCGGGCAATCTCCTCCGTCTGGCTGAAAATCCTGTCATCGGGTTTGAGGCGGGCCGAACCATAGATGGTCACTGCAGGTTCGACTCCGGAGAGTCCGTCAAAGCCCTCCACCAATTCCCCCATGATGCGGAACATGCGCCAGGACTCTTCCTTGGCCATCTCATTTATTTCGTATCCCTGCGGCATCCTACTCTCCTCAAAGCCTCAGCCCCGACCAGCGATGGTCAGAGGTGGGCAGCATCTCGATCAGAGCGCCGGTAGCTGCGAGCTGCGACTCGCGTCCCTTGGCGGTCTATTATAGTCTTTTCATAATCTGCCACGTGCTCTTCACACTCGGTGCTATCATTGCCACGGGTAGTGCCCCTGGCGCCTGGCAGTCCAGGCGTCAATCCCTTCCCGGCGAATGAGATCCAGGTGACACTCCAGATTGGGGTGAAACTTCCTCAACGGGCCGAGAAGCTCACAGGTTCGGTACTCTGGGCATTCCCAGCAGCCAGGCGATCGACGTGCCAGAACGCAGTCTCTCACCGCACAACTGGTCCTTCCTCCGCCTGCCCGGCATGGTGCCTTGCATTCCAGGCCGCGGATCGCCCGAAGGATCCTCAGGAAGCCCTGGTAGTCGCAAAATGAGGCATCCCCTCGTGCCTTGAAAGCGGCGTATTCTTCGAAGTGAAGCTCTGCCAGCTTGTCCTCCAGTTCTCCGGCCAGAGCGAACAGCCGCTTGTTGGAAGGGATGCAGTCTCGACAGTACAGCCCACAGTAGCTCGTGAATGTTTGGGAATCTTCCATGTTATCAGGCTCCTCTCTTCGGTCAGCGCGGTTCAAGTCTGACTTCGTAGCCGTGCGCTATGACTCGTTTCAACCCCCTTTGTCCCCCATTCTTTGGGGAAGGACTAGAAGAACTGGGGGACATCCCCCAGACCATCGGCAGGGACGAATTCCTGCACCCTGTTCCCACAGGATCCATCACGTCTTTCCTTTCGTGGCTTCCACCTCCAGCCGCACCATCGTAAAGTGGACACTCCCATCTGCATCAGGCGGCCGTATGCGGGCATGGGCCACCACGATCTCTCGGATGAATTCCTCTCTGAGCGATTCCGGTACCCTCTGCGTGTATGGCAGCCAGGTAGTGCGCAGCCACGCGGCCAACGCATCCGCTCCTCCGTGCACCATGTCTTTGGGCAGCAATTCTATCCTATTAGCTTGAAAGCCCAGGGCTGCCAGCCAGGGACGATAATCATCCGGCCCATAGAAAGCATAGGGAAAGGAGAAGCCCTCGAAGTATCCGGCCCATCGCGGCATCTTCAGAACTTCATCGATTGCCTCCAGCACGGTGACTGCGTTCCCTTTCCCTCCCATCTGCAGCAGCAACCTGCCGGAGGGCTTCAGGCATCTCCTGATGCCGGCGAGAACAGGGCGGTGGTCGACGACCCAGTGCAGGCAGGCGTTGGAGAAGACGGCATCGAACTCCTCGTCGAAGTCGATCTCCCCGGCGTCTTTCAGGAAGAAGCTGGCATTAGGCCAGCGGTCTGGGGGGAAACGCCTCGCCGCCAGGTCGACCATGTCGCTGGAGCTGTCGATTCCCACAGCAAAGCCGCGGGGCACCCTCCGCGCGATGGCCGCCGTGATCTCTCCATCTCCACAGCCAATGTCCAGGACCCTCTCGCTCCCTGTTAGCGCAAGCTTAGAGAGTAGCTCCAGCGCCCATTTCTTCTGGTTGGAGGAACTGCTGCAGTATTCCTCGGCGTCCCAGTGGTACATCCTCCTGTCGCTCCCAGGATATTCTGGCCGATCCATGTAGCTTCGGCAAGGGGCAACGCGAAATCAGGCGCTGTCAGTTCGATGGCAATGCGCCGGGATCATGGCAGTCATGTCTGCCGGTTGATATTGATATAATCAGGTCACCGGATACGGAGAGCCTGCGTGAGGAAGATCATTGAAGCGGAACACCTGCGGAAGGTGTACGGGGCCACGGTGGCGGTGGATGACATCTCATTTGAGGTGGCCGAAGGAGAGATTTTCGGTCTCCTAGGCCCCAACGGAGCCGGCAAGACAACGACAGTCGAGTGCCTGCAGGGATTACGCCGTCCGGACGCGGGCAGGCTGCGCGTCCTGGGCCTGAACCCCCAGTCCGATGGCCGGGAGTTGCGCCGCCAGATTGGCTCGCAGCTCCAGGATTCGGCCCTCCCCGACCGGATGCGGGTATGGGAGGCCCTCGATCTCTTTTCCTCGTTGATGCCCAACTCGCCGGACTGGCGAGTGACCATGGAGCAGTGGGGGCTGACAGAGAAACGCAAGTCATCGTTTTCCAGACTGTCCGGCGGCCAGCGCCAGCGGCTGTTTGTGGCCCTGGCGCTGGCGAACAACCCGAAGGTGGTGTTCCTGGATGAGATGACGTCCGGACTGGATCCCGCCGCCCGGCACACCGCCTGGGACCTGATCCGGGCCATACGAGACCGCGGGACCACGGTGGTGATGGTCACCCATTTCATGGACGAAGCAGAGCGCCTCTGCGATCGGTTGGGGATAGTCGACGGCGGCAGACTGACGGCCCTGGACACCCCGCAGGGACTCATTGCCACCTATGCCGGCCAGGTACGGGTCGTGTTCAGCACTGAACATGCGGATCTGTCCTGGCTGCAAGGTGTTCCCAACGTGTCCCGGGTGAGCCGGCACGGGCCGCGCGTGGAGATCGAAGGCACAGGTCCGGTGCTGGCCCGGGTCGCAGCCGCGCTGGTCGAACGCGGCATCCTGCCCACCGACCTTCGCCAGGAGCAACCCTCACTGGAGGACGTGTTCCTGTCAATCACGGGCCACACCATCCAGGACTAGGACCTACGCATGCGGACTCTGCTGAAGATGACCTGGATAGAGCTCAAGCTCTTCGTCCGCGAGCCGGTGACCATGGTCTTCACGTTTGCCCTGCCGCTCATCTTCCTTTTTGTCCTGGGCGGGGTATTCCAGAACATTCCCAGCGAGGAATTCCGCGATGCCAAACCCATGGACTACTACACGCCCGCCTATGTCGGCCTGGTCATTGCCTCCATTGGCCTGGTGGGACTGCCGGTCCACTTCGCCAAGTACCGGGAGCGCGGCGTGCTGCGCCGCTTCCGAGCCTCACCCCTCCACCTGTGGTGTATCTTCGGCGCTCAGGTGCTGGTGAGCCTGATCATAGCTACCCTGGGCGGCATACTGCTCGTGGTTGTGTCCATGATCGCCTTCGACGTCAAGTTCCCGGAATCCGTGGCCCTGGTGATAGCCGCTTTCCTGCCCAGCGTCATCGCTTTTGCGGCCATAGGGATTCTCTTGGGGTCTCTGCTCCCGACCACGCGGGCAGCGCAGGGCCTGGGTCTAATCCTCTTCATAGTGATGTTGATGTTGTCCGGTTCGGGGCCGCCTCCAGAGCTCATGAGTGACGCCATGGAGAAGACCGGGCAAGTGATGCCCCTCTACTACGTGATCCGGCTGATGCAAGACCCTTGGCTGGGTTATGCCTGGAACTGGGACGCCTTCATGATCCTTGCGGGCGTGACGGTAGTAGCTTCGCTGGCGTCACTCCGGCTGTTCCGCTGGGAATGATACCCATTACACTGTTGTGGAGGAGGAGATATCATGAGCAAAGTTGCACTGGGGCCACAGACCCTTATCTATCCGATGCCGGCGATGCTGGTGGGGGCGGATGTCGAGAGCAAACCGAACTTCATGGCGGTTGCCTGGGGAGGCATCGCCTGCAGCGATCCGCCGATGATCTCTGTCGCCCTTCGCCGTGTCCGGCACACCCTGAAAGGAGTTAAGCACAGCCAGACGTTCTCTGTGAACATTCCTTCGGTTGAGCAGGTCAAGGAGACTGACTACTGCGGGACGGTATCCGGCTCCAAGGCGGACAAGGTGCGGGCCTGTCGCTTTGAGGTCTTCTATGGCAAGCTGGGCAACGCGCCGCTGATCAAGCAGTGCCCGGTGAACCTGGAGTGCAAGGTGGTGCAGATCTTGAACCTGGGCAGCCACTCGCTGGTTATCGGGCAGATTGAAGAGACTTATGTCTCCGAGGATTGCCTGACAGGGGGCAGGCCTGATGTGGACAAGATCAAGCCTTTGACGTATGTGACCAGCCCTGCGGCGCGATATCAGGGGTTGGGTGAGGTGGTGGGCAAGGCCTGGAGCGTAGGCAAGAGTCTTGCCTGAAGGCGGTATGGCCCGGAACGCTGGCGCAAGATACAAACTGAGGTGGCGAAGTGAAGAACTCGGAAGACAGAGAGGAAGCCGCTGAAATCGATCTGAAACTGGAAGATCTCCCCAGCGAATCGCTGGTGGGCTTGGTCAGGCTCTACTCGAGGCTGATGATGGATATCGACGGTCTCTGGTTCTTGTCGATGAAGGACAGGGTCAGCAACGAGGAAGCCATAGCCTGCGACAACTGGGTTTGGGGTAGAGTGGTGAAGAAGATGCTGGATGACCTTGCTGGGCTGATAGGCGTCCAGGGCAGAGATGTGGTGGACTTCATGAGGGTAGTACAGGCCACCCCGTTGCACTACGTGGTCGAAGAGACGATGCAGGCTCAGAACCGCAACCGGGCAACGCTCACTGTGACCCATTGCCCTACACTGGTAGCGCTGGAGAAAGAAGATGCGGGGAGAGATACGTTGCACTGCAGGCTGGCATGCTCGGTCACACGGACTAGGCACGCCAAGCTTTTCAATCCGGCAATCGAGGTGGAATGCCTGACCATGCCTCCCAGGAAGGACAAGCAAGGCATCTTCTGTCGTTGGGAGTATAGGATTGGCTGAAGCGCATGAATCTGCCTGTTGTCTAAGGGGGCACCTGCCCTGCCGCTTTGTCAGCATGGGCTGCTTTGGTCACATCACGTTGCGGGTCAGGCATGCCTCGGTGTCGGTGAGCAAAGAGGCCTGTATGGTGATCTGAGGGCGTTCAGTGTTCTCAAGTAGCGAAATGGTCCGCCAGGTCGGAAACTGACGTCTGCTGCCGCCCGTTTGCCCTCGGGTTCGCCGGGGAGACAGCCCAGAGAATGCGGAAATCGTGCTTCCCCCCTCTTGACAAAGCGCGAATCTTGTGCATATCATTCGCACAGTGTACTCGTGAGCACGCTTGAGCAAGCGAGACACAATAATGAACCTAAGAGGAGGGAAAGAGATGGCCCAAGCCTACTGCGTGAAGTGCAAGAAGAAGGTACAGATCAGCGGTGCAAAGCAGGTTACCTTGAAGAACAAGAGGCCTGCGGTTAGCGGCACCTGCCCGTCCTGTGGGACCAAGGTATTCAGGATCGGCAAAGCCTAGGGTCTAGTATCCTTCCTTGCCCTGCACAGCATACAGAGCGGAGGAACCTACCGGACTCCCTCTGTTGTGTGGACGTGATGTATCGTCCCGAGTTGCTGTATCTGTTTGGCATCAAGAGTTGATGGGCAGCGAAGCGCTCACCTATCGAGTGTGAGACTGCTTTGCTGCCCGATCTTGAGCGATCTTTGTAGTGCCGCTCTGAACCGCTAGGCCGATGTCTAGTGGTTCCTGATATCGGTGGCCAGTCTGATGGTTCTCTATCATCCTTGAGGCTTGAGGGCCCAGGGTTTCGTAGCCCGTCTTTCCGGCGAAGCGGTGTAGCCCGAATAGCTCTTCAGACTCTAGACCTTCTCTTTCACTGTTGGTTGGAGTGGTACGAAATATGGTGTCGGTTGTCTCTTCACCCAACATTCTGACAGCGGATCTTTCTCAGAAGACGCATCTCGTGCTCACTGACCAGCGGACAGTATTGACACCTTAGGACTATGTTCAGTAACATCGCAGCACTGAGTAATCCCTGGCCTTGAGACAAGAGGCTGGGTGGAAAGAAGGAGGGTATCATGGCTGACAGCGTGTACAAGGTGATAGAACTCGTTGGAACCAGCACAGAGTCGTGGGAGAAGGCTGCCGCAGCCGCCGTCGAGCAGGCATCCAAGAGCCTCCGTGATCTCCGTATTGCTGAGGTCGTTGAAATGGACCTCCAGATCGATGATGGGAAGGTCCGAGCCTACCGGACGAAGATCAAACTCTCTTTCAAGTACGATAAGGAATAGGTCAGAACGGTCAAGGCAGATCCGGCCCGGTGAAGCGGTACCGAGGCATTCGGATTGCTGGGATATCGAGACCCAACTTCTATGGTAGCTATGGAGAGCCCGTGAGTCCGCGGGCTCTCCATGGTCATATCTGGTACACTGCGCGGATGAAGCCAGGCTAGCTTATCATGGGCTATGACTCAGAATAAGGAAGGAGTCAGCATGGGCAAATATGTGCAGTGGATAACTCACAAGAGCAAGAAGATCCTGTTCCTGAACGCCAAGGGGCTGCGCGAAGCAGAGTACATGGTGGCTCAGGAGGAGCTGAAGCAGGAGCTTCTCAAGGAGCGAAAGGGTGCGCTGGTTCTGGTCGACGCTACTGGAACCGAGATGACCACGAAGACAACCAACAAGGCCAAAGAAGTGGCCGCTGCCACCAAGGCCGAGGGTATTCCAGACGGCCCCAGTGTGGTTGTAGGACTCACCGGCCTACAGAAAGCGGTCGCACAGCTGTTCGGGAGAGGCGTACACTTCTCCGGCACACTCGAAGAGGCCAAGGATTGGCTGGTGAAGGAGGACGACAAGCGCCGCTAGGACCGCCTGAGCTTGCGGTGACGTTTGCCGTGGCTGTTGCCACGTCATGCTGGACGCAGATAGACATAACGTCGCCATAGCTGGTCTTCCGTCAAGGAAAGGAGACCCGCGATGGGCAAACATGTGGATTGGATAACTCACAAAGGCCAGAGAATCCTCTTTGTCAATGTCGCCGGTCTGAACGAGGCGGAATACATCGCAGGCCTGGAGGAGATGAAGCAGGAACTCCTGAGAGATCGTACTGCGCCCTTGGTATTGATTGATCTTTACGAACACGGCGTGGACGTCCGCTACAGTCGACAAGGCCAAAGAGGTGGCTGGTGCTATCAAGAAGGCGGGCGTAGGGTATGGGCCCAAAGCCATTGTTGGCATGACTAAACTCCAGAAGTCGATAGCGGACTTGTCTGTGAGGATGGTGTTCTACGCCGGCAGCATCGAAGAAGCCAAGGATTGGCTGGTACAGCGGGACGAGAAGCGCCACCAGGGCGGTCTGGGTCGACGGTACTTCTCCGGCATGCTGGACTACGGACGTTAGGCAAATCGTCAGGCGCGAGACCGTGTGGATCATCTCATCGGCATAGGGAGGAGGGACACTCCGAATGGCCAAGTATGCGCAGTTCATAACGTACAAAGGGAAACGAATGCTGTTTGTCAATGCTGCCGGGCTGCCGGAGGCGGAATGCCTGGTGGCATTCGAAGAGCTGAAGCAGGCTCTGATCAAAGAAGGCAAGGGTGTTCTGGTGCTGGTTGACATGTCCAAAACCACTATGACGCAGAAAATCACAAACAAAGCCAAGGAAGCAACAGCCGCCACCACGGCCATGGGCATCAAGGACAAACCCAACGCTGTGGTCGGCCTGACTGGCCTGCAGAAGGCGGTGGCACAGTTGTTTGGACGCGGTCTGCACTTCTCCAACAGTATCGAGGAAGCCAGGGAGTGGCTGGTCCAGGAGGATGATAATAAGGGCTAGCGAGCCGGATCAGCCTGCTAATGCCTTGGGTGAAGGAGGATCAGCTTGGCGAAATACACGCAGTGGATAACACATAAGGGGAAGCGGATCTTGTGCGTGAACGGCCCCGGCTTGAGCGAAGCTCAGTACATAGAAGCCATGGAGGAAATGAAGCAGGAGGTTCTCAAAGAGAAGGACGGAGCCTTGGTGCTGGCGGATGTTTCGGGAATCGACATGACCAAGGCGGTGGTGGACAAGTCCAAGGAGGTGGTCAATGCTACCAAGGAAGCAGGGATCCCGAACAGGGCCAACGTGGTGGTAGGCTTGACCGGGCTGCAGAGGGCGGTGGCCCAACTGTTTGGACGGGGCGTGCACTTCGTGGACACTGTTGAGCAAGGCAAGGAGTGGCTGGTCAAGGAGGATGACAAGCGCCGCTAGGCCCATCTGGCCTTGCGGTGATCTCTGGTATGCTGGTTGCCGTGTGTCGGGGCGGTCGGCAAGTGAAAGGCCATACAACCTGACCTAATTCGCAGCGGAGTGAGGTGCCAAATGGGTGAACACATACAATGGGTCACGCACAAGGGAAAGCGGATACTGTTCGTCAACTGCGCTCGTTTGGGTGAAGCAGAAATCCTAGCATCGTTTGAAGAGATGAAGCAGGAGCTTCTCAAAGAACGCACCGGACCCATGGTCCTGATTGATATCTCGGACATTGACATGACGACAGCCCTCATCGGTAAGGCCAAGGAGTTGACCGCAGCTACGAAGGATGCAGGCATCAAGGATGGTCCCAATGCCATAGTAGGCCTGACCGGACTGCAGAAGGCAGTGGCGCAGCTATTCGGGAGAGGCGTACACTTCGCCGACAGTGTTGAAGAGGCCAAGGAGTGGCTGTTGAAGCAGGATGAAAAGCGCCGCTAGGACGGTTAGCGGTTGGGCGTGACTTTCCGCGCAGAGCGCCATGTGTCAGGTTGACCGATAGACTGAAGGCGAAGCCGGTCGGCCTGTCCGCAGACTGAGGAGGCATAGCGTGGGCAAATACGTGCAATGGATCGAACACAAAGGCGTTCGGATCATCTTCCTGAACGGCAAGGGTCTGAACGAAGCGGACAACTTCTCTGCCCAGGAGGAACTGAAGGAGGAACTGCTGAGAGACCGCTCCAGCCCCCCGGTCCTGGTTGACCTGTCGAAGACCGCGATGACCCAGAAGACAGCCAACAAATCGAAGGAGGTGGCTGCCGCCACCAAGGCTGCCGGCCTCCCGGATGGACCCACTGCCGTAGTGGGATTGAACAAGCTGCAGAAAGCGGTGGCACAGTTGTTCAGCAGAGGATCGCACTTCTTCGACAGTATTGAAGAAGCCAAGGAATGGCTGGTCAGGGAAGAGAACAAGCGCAAGAAGGGCTAGACACTCTCTTGCTAGGCAGTATGGGCCTGCGGTGAATTGAGCCGTCGCGAGCCAGTCGGAGCACCATCGGCGCGTCAAGAGTTGCACCGCGAGAGCCTACAACGTGGGCGTTCTCGGCAGGTGACGAGGCAGGCTCATTCTCTTCAAGTAAGTTGCAGGGCTCCAACTTCTCCAAGAAACACCAAATGGGAACCGACTGCATTCGTCAGTAGCATTATGTACAACGAGTTTGCCAGATTCTACGTGAAAGGTGACTGGCCCCGGTACAGCGCCCAGATGGCCAGGATGCTGCCCGCTGTTCTGGAGCGGTTTGGCCTGTGGCCCGGGAAGGTCCTGGACTTGGCCTGCGGAGAGGGCACGTTCGCCATGGCCATGGCTAGGAGGGGTCTGCGGGTGACCGGGGTTGACTCGTCTCCGGAGATGCTGGATATCGCCAGAGAGCGGGCGGCGAAGGAGGGCCTCGAAGCCAAGTTCCTTCAGCAGGACATGCGCTCGCTTAGCCTTCGAGGCAGGTTCGACCTGGTCACCTGCTGGTTCGATAGCCTCAACTACCTCCTAGAGATCGACGATCTGTCACAAGCCTTCTCCGGCGTGTCACGTGTCCTCGATAAGAACGGCATTTTCATCTTTGATGTCAACACTATTAGGGCCTTGGCTGTGGAGTGGGTCAGGGAACCATGCTATGTCCATCTCGATTCGCGCGACCTCTTCCTAGCGTCTGTTCCGCAATACGACCCTGCCACCAGGATAGCCAGCCTGCACATCACCGGATTCGCCAGGGAGAACGAACGATGGGTGAGGGTAGACGAAGTTCACAAGGAGCGCGGGTACACTCTCAAAGAGATACGGCAGTGCCTGAAGAGAGCCGATCTCCGTGAACTGGCCTGCTGGGCCAGCCTGGACAAGATGGAGAAGCCAGGGCGAAGCACGGTGCGCGTTTACTTCGTGGTGTCAAAAGGGGTTATTCCATGTTCAAACCAGACATAACGTGTCGGAGGGCAGAAATCAGTTTTGTTCGTGAAATCCGGGCCTGTCGTAACCCGTCATAATCAGTCCGTTAGCAATCTGTTGGCAAAAACTCATGAGGGTATGACGCTCAACGCGGAATCGCGCAGAACAGGGCATGTGGTGGGGGATCAGTAGTCCCGCTGCCCGATATACACCACTTGGGCCTTGTAGAGAGGACCTGGGCGTCTTCCCTGCATTTTGGTCGTGGGAAAATCGTGCTTGATCTCCCAAGGAAAAACCGTTCTCACATACCTTGGAAAATCTTCAAAATCCTTACGTTTTAGTCCTCAGGAAGATCCGTCAAGATCCGTTCTTCCCCATCATGGGACTGCATCAATAAGTGCCAAAAAGTGTAACGATATTGGGGGAAGAATCTCTCGCCGGCGCATGACACCTTCATAGTAGGGCAGGGCCTCCACCATCCCACTTCTCTGTGACCGCTTTGGGTCCAGGCTAAGGTTGGGGGGAGGGAACCTGGCAGAGGGATAAGTTGGAGTGTCACTGATTCATACGTCTTCTGAGAGTATTGACAGATTGCCTCCACTAAGTTACAAGGAAGTATCTCTTCTGTCGCATATAGTGGGGCACAGGACGAGAGTATCGTTCTAGGTGACGCCCCAACGGTGCGCTCAAGACTAGAAGAGTCGCCCTCATTTCGGAGGCAGACAAGTCGAATTCAAAGGAGGGTGGTTGAATGGCTTCAGTGAAAGGGGTCCGCAGACTTAGGTCTCTAGCCAGAAACATCTCTCACAAGGTGATAGGCTTGGAGGTCAAGGCCGTAAACGCTTTTGTGCCCCGGAGACTCCTGCTCTTCTACGTGAACCTTCTGGACAGGCGCGTTCCGCCGAAGGTCAAGACATCTATTGTAGATGGTATAGGCAAGTTGCCTGAGGATGTCCGTGCCTCTCTTCTGGTAGTTGCTGACGAGTACGTACCACAGGATGTTGACAACTCGTGGAAGTTCTGTGCTGTCGTTGCCGGTATCTGCAAGTACATACCGGAGAAGATAATCCCCACGCAGTCCGCCGAAACGTGGGAGACGCTCCGGGTGAGATTTCACATCCCCACAGTCATTGAGGGGACGCAGCCGCGGCCTTAGTGGTTCACTTGGTCTCCCTGACCATAGCTTGGGCGAACCAGGTGCCAGAGTGTTCAATCCAAACGCATACCCCACCTTGAGGTCTCCATCCTTGTTTGATTACTTCTCTCACCTCTTTAGACAGGCCGCCCAAGGACTCATTCTGGATAACGTGGTATTCCATAATCACTATTCCCTCCCTCTGCGACATTCTACCCCTTCAGCCCCAGATGGTCACAGGAAACGCCCTCTCTATCCAGGCTGAGGTTGGTTTGGTCGTGAAGACTTCGTGATTCAGCCACATCAGTCTGAGATTCCCGTGTGAACTGGCTCTGTTACCATGGGCATAGCTTACTTCCTCCCATTTCAACGGGGCCAGGTTGGTGACTCCTAGCCTGTGGCTCACTCCTTCCCCACCCTTCTGCCCCTATGACCTGACCAGATGCGCTGGGACTGATTCTGACGGCTGGGGCATATTCCCCCCCCTGTATCCAAGCTGAGGTTGACACTCTCAATTGTCTGCCGCTATCCTAAGACTCAGCAGGGGATTTCTGACATCTGATTGTACCCGGTCGCTCCGGCAGTGGGAGTTCACGCAGAAAGGAGACACATGGCCGACGGATGGCTGCTAAAGGGACTGGAGGATTTGGTCAACAAAACCAAGTCACTCGAAAGCGAGAAGAGGGAGGCCGTCGCCAGGATAGAAGCGCTCGAACGTGAGAATTGCGAACTGGCTTCCGTCATCGCTCAGGCCAGTGCACTGGTGGTTAAGGCATTGAAGGAGGATACGACTGCCGACCCACTGACCAGCGCATGAGTGTCCACCCTTCTTCGTTGCCCCACCCCTTCAGCGCCAGATGGTCATGGGACACCCCTCTCTGTGTTCAAGCTGAGGTCGGGCTGGTATGATGTGATAGAAGACACGCTGCTGGCCTAGTCGAAGTCGAGGAGGTATCGCAAAATGGCTGTGTATGAATACCTCTGCCCCCAATGCCGGAATCAATTCGAGTTGATGCGGCCAATGAGCGAGGCCGAGAAGTCCGCAAGATGTCCGAAGTGCGGCTCAGAGGCGCAGAAGCTGATATCAGGCTTCAGGTCAATGACTGGGGACTCGATGCAGCCTGCCGATGAGCCCTTCGGCAAAAGGACGGTTGGTGGAGAGGTGGGTTTAGCGGATTCTGATGGAAAAGGGAGAAACATGGTCCAGAAATCGCTGCCACAGCAGTTGGGGGAAGTAGCCAACAAACTCAGATTGCTTGAACGTGATAAGGGCGAGGCCGCTACTAGGATGGAAGCGCTTGAGCGTGAGAAGAACGAAGCCGTCGCCAAGACAAGAGCGCTTGAACGCGAGGTGGGCGAAATGGCTGCCCTCATCACTCTGGCTGGCGAAAAGGTGGAAGAGATACTCAATATTGGAGCGAATGACGATGTATCGCAGCCACAGACAGTCAACATGCCTGAAGAATCAAAGGGGCCTATGCACCTAGAGGAGTTCTCTGCTGACACACGGAAGCAACCGAAACGGCTCCTCCCTCAAGTTTTTATTCCAGACTAGCCCAGGAGACTCTGCTCTTCTTGTCTGTATGGCCCTCCACGCAATCCCTCATGCCAGCGGTGCTTCGCAGACCTTCAGCCTGTCCTCTCCTACCCCTTCAGCCCCAGATGGTTCGTGGCACGCAGGCAACTGCCGCGTGCGCTTATGCAGAGGCTAGGCCTTGAAGACCCGGCACAGCAGAGCGCGGTCACACCAGCCGCCTGACAGCTCGTCGCACCACTCCGGGTCGTCCAGAGTCAAGACGTTGGCGTTGGACTCGAATACGCCGCTGAACTCCGGCTCGTTGGCCGGGTTCTCCGGGAACCACCAACTGGCCTGGCAGTTGACCACGTTGGGCAGCATGCCCGCATTGTATCTGGCCCGCTGCCTGATCCATCCCCGCCGGGTCTCGATGCAGGCCCAATCGCCATCGGCTATCCCCAGCCCGGCGGCGGTGTCCGGATGTATGTCCATCAGCGGATCAGGGTGCTTCTCGCGGCCCCCCATCCCCCGGTGCATGAACTCGGAATGGAACATGGGCATGTAGTTGCCCCCTGTGTTCAGAATGAGCGGAAATTCCCTGGCGACATCCGGCACCCGCAGCGGGCTCTCCGGAGGCTCCTCGTAGTAGGGCAGCGGGTCGTAGTCTAGCTTCTCCAGGATCGTGGAGTAGAGCTCGATCTTGCCCGAAGGGGTGGGGAAGCCCGTCTTCTTCCACGGCTGCTGGTCGAAGGTGTCCGGGAACACGGCATACTTGCCGACCAACTCTCTGAAAGTCAGACCAACCGGCTTCAGGCGGTAGTTGCTGACTTCTTCGTTTGTCTTCCAGGGCCAGTGCTCCTGCTGGCCCACAGCCAGCGCCAGCCCGCGGAAGAACTCGTAGATGTCCAGGCGCGTCCCCATCGGCGGGATGGCCTTCTCGCCCGCCCGGAGGAGGCTGGCGAAATCCATCATGTTCGTGCAGAGGTCCCTCTCCAGCCAACTGGCTGCCGGCAGAACATAGTCCGCCAATTGCGCCGAAGGCGTCATGAAGAGCTCCTGCACCACATGAAGCTCCAGGTTGTCGCTCTTCAAAGCTTCAAAGACCAGCCTGGTGTTCCCCGCCCAGGCCAGTGGGTTGGACCCCCAGGCGATCAAGGCCTTCACCGGATAGGGCTTCCCGGTCAGGATGGAACGCCAGAGCATGGTGGTGTGGGCCTGTATCTGGACGGTTACAGGGGCCGGAACGCCGTAGACCCTCTGGAGGTGGGGTTCCATCAGGCTCCAGCCGTTCAGTGTGACCAGGCGGCAGACGTCGAAGCCCATCTGCTTGCGCCGCTGCTCCATCGGCAGGAGATGCATCAGGCTCAATTCGGCCTCGGTGATGAACTTGCCCCCGTTCGTCAGCTCGCCGGGGCGGGTGATCAGGTGACCGCCCAGGATGCCGAGGTTGCCCGTGATAGCACGGAGGGCAATCTTGCACTGTTCTGCCCTCGTGCCGTTCAGCCCAAGCTGGTCGATGGCTACGCCGTATGGCATGCAGGCCGGCCCGTGGGTGGCGTACGTACGTGCGGCCTCCACAATCTTCTCGGCGGGGACGCCGGTGATTTCGGCCACGCGCTCTGGCGGATACTCCTGGACGCGCGCCTTGAGCTTGTCGAAGCCAACCGTCCACTCCGCCACGAACTCCTTGTTGTACAGGCCTTCATTGATGATGACGTTCAGCCAGGCCAGCGCCAGGGCCGTATCAGTGCCCGGCCTCAGCCTCAGCCAGATGTCGGCTGCGTCCGAAGTCTTTGTCTGCCGGGGATCAACGACGATGACCTTCAGATCGCCTTTCTTA
>Ga0209592_1000208_pt1 | contig 16511 bp, 13 predicted proteins | sample PPLLak2March2015_2_FD_187251 | JGI IMG/M metagenome (GOLD analysis project Ga0209592, IMG submission 187251) | Freshwater sediment microbial communities from Prairie Pothole Lake near Jamestown, North Dakota, USA - PPLs Lake P8 Core (3) Depth... | ecosystem: Environmental > Aquatic > Freshwater... | reverse complement strand
CCGTTCCCCCCCCGTCTCTAGGAGGGTGGGCAAGGAAGAGGCTTCGGTCAATGCTTCAAATAATATCTCCCCTCTTTTAATTCATATTGGTAGGCAACGCCCTTCCGGTAGTAGAGGTCATTCTTTTGAAGCAGACGGGTAGAGACCAGTTCTTCGATGCGATCGGGATACTTCCCTTGTTCCATATGATAAATCTCCAGAGCATTCTTGATGCGCTGTAACTGCGTCTTGTGAGTCAGATTCATTGGGATCTCAATATCGGCACGCTCAATCTTAGAATCGGTCAGATGGTGTAAGACCGAGGGTTTGAAATAGGCCAGGAGCAAGATGATCACCAGCAGAGAAGTCCCGCAATAGACATAGGTTAACACTTCTTTGAAACGGAAGGTGCTTACTTTCTTGAAGAAGCTCGGGGTCTCGATGCGAGCCACCTCAATCAAACCGATCTCCATCAAGTCGGCCAAAATATCGCTCGCATTGAACCTCCCCAGGAGGCTTCGGTCAATGACCTCCTGTACCGTTCGCTGCTCATCTACTAAATTGTAAACCAGCTCTTGTTCGGAAGTCAGTTTCTCCTTTAAATAGCTCGGTGAGGATATGGGATCGAGGGATTTCTCTTGGGGGACTTTGCGAAAAACCAGATTGGGTGAATAAACTTTTTTCTCGATCTCTGACCACTCATCCACCATTCGGAGGATGCTCAACAGGACCTGTTCGGCACTGAGGGCGAAGGGGATCTTCTTATAACTCTCAACCAATTTCAGATCGAAATTGAAGGTCCCATCCTCCCACCAGAAAAGTTCGTAAATGGTTTCGTAGATTTGCGTCGAAATCACTTGCAAGATATGATCCTTGGTTAACAACTGAAGTTCGACCAGGATTTCCCCCAAGTATTTAAGCGTCTCTTTCTGAATTCTTAAAACCCGCTCCAGTTGCTCTTCAGTAATCAATTGGGCCTTCACTAAGATTTCACCAATCAGGTCCTTCTTCCCTCGATAATTCGAGTAGACGTGAACGATCATCCCATCGACAAAATGGATCTCCGCCAAATTCTTCCCTCTGCGGACTCTCAAGATCCCCGTTTTAAGCTGCTGGCCAATCAATTGGATGATCTCGGTAATGCTAAAATCTTTCAACGTCCCCTGCAGGGCCATGGTTTAACCTTTCAATCCCCTGTCTGCTTCGTACCTGGGTTTGAGCCGATAGGCTCTTCGAATGGAAAGGACGTAGAAGGCGATAAAAAGACCTCCCCACAAGATTCCCCTCACCAAGACCAAAGAGGGTTGGGAAAGGGAGAGCCTCATGGCCCCGTCCCAATAAACAAATCGGAAGACGAAGATAAAAAAGAGGAAGAGGAGAAAAAGCCCATAGAAAGCCCGCCCTCCCCACAGGTCACTAAACCCGACGAAAAAGTAAGAGAGAAATTGGCTCAAGCGGTGATTTTTCTTTTGGAATTGACTGACCTGAAGGGATTTCTTCTCTTTGATCTTGGGATGGATCTTTTCCTTTTGAATAAAGATTCGATGACAATTGAAACAGATGGACTCCTGATCGGATGCCCCCAAATAGAACCGAAAGGTGGGGCTTCCACACATGGGACAGCGGTTTAAGAAACGCTTCCGCTGGGTGACCCTGGACATTCCGATCAAAAAACCGAGGAAGAAAACAGGCAAAAGGTAAATTCTTGACGGAATCTTACCAAACCAGGCCATGAAGAGACGGTAAGGCACCCCCTCTTTTCCGACGAACTGACTCAGAAGCCTTCCCCAGAACTTGCGAACGGTGAGCACTTCATCGATTACCTGTCGGTTGATGTTGGGTGAGTCGATCGACGTGTAGTAATCGACCCGCTTGGGATCCAATTGTCTTGCCTTTTCAAAGGCTTTGCTCGTTTTACCAGAAAGAAAGGTCTCTTGGGAATAGGCACGATAGAGATTGTAATAATAGGCCCCGTTATTGGGGTGGATATCCACCGCTTGCTGATAGGAAGCGATGGCCATCTCGACCTGTCTCTTGGCCAGATAAACATTCCCGAGATTGGACAACGCCTCGCCAAATTGGGGGGATTGCTGGAGGGACTTCTTATACCATTCTTCTGCCTGTCCATAACGCCCTTCCCTCTTTCCCATCAATCCCAGAGTGAAGAGGACGTCCGCGTCATAGGGATGGTCTGATAACCAGGCTTCTAACTTCTTCTCCAGGGTCCTGTCCCAGTCCTCTTGGTTCGCCTGGCTCATCTGTAAGATGACCTCTGAATGAGGACCATCCAACAAAGAGGAGGCGGAACGAAGGAAAAAGGGGAGGTAAACGAGCAAAACGAGAAAGATCAACAGGATCGCCCTCTCCCGCTTCATGACGTAGCCCCATAAAAAGATGGACCAAAACATAAAGGCCCATAGAATATCGAGGCGAAGGAAGAAGGGGATGAAGAGGACCAAAATTTTGGCGCTGCTGAGGAGCAGCCCTTTGACGTTATGGGTCAAATTCCTTCGAAGATCATAGAAGTAGAGGGGTAAATATTTCGCCATGACCACAATACCGAAGACCACAAAGGTCATGAGCAACGCATTACAGAGGATGAAAAAAAGGTTGTAAAAAAACTTGAGCGAACTAGGATAATGACGAAACTGGGCGACTTGCCCCTGATAAATCTCAGCGAAGACCTTATGGAGTTGAAAGGGGCTCTGAGACCAAAGGATCCCGGCCAGTTCGTAGTAGGTTTGGGGAAGATCCGGCGAGAATTTGACGGCATAGGTTGCAAGCGCGACGGCCTCATCGGAGTCCCCTCGCTCTCTGGCCCTTCGGGCTTCCCGGTTGAGCCATTGGGAGAGAACCGGAAGGTTTCGGATCCCCTTATCCAATTTTAATTGATAGAGCTGTTCGAGCTCTTTCCGAGTGGGAGCCTTTCTCCCGCTTCCCTGGGATTTCTGCCCCCATATTCCTTTCGGATCGAAAGACCGATCGTCTGAAGGAGCCGTTTCTACTGAAAAGAATTCTTTTGAAAAGGGAAGGGTCTCTTTCTTCGCCAGGAGGCCTACATAGTAGAGGAGGGAAAAAATTAGGACGACCAGGATAAGAATTGCCTTTTTCAAAATGATCCTTTCGGGGCCTCTTATTCTAATCGATAATTGGGAGCCTCTTTGGTGATGATCACATCATGGACATGGCTCTCTCTCAATCCCGAAGATGTGATCCGAACAAATTTCGCCTTCTGTTGGAGCTCCTGAATCGTTCTTGCCCCCACATATCCCATTCCAGCCTTCAACCCTCCAATGAGCTGTTGGATACAATCGGAAAGAGCCCCGCGGTACGGAACCCTTCCTTCGATCCCTTCGGGAACCAGTTTGGTCTCACTTTCCACATCTCCTTGAAAGTATCGATCCCGGCTCCCTTCTTTCATCGCTTCCAGGGAGCCCATTCCCCGGTATACTTTATAACTTCTGCCTTGGTAGAGCACGATGTCCCCGGGGCTCTCGTCCGTTCCAGCAAACAAATTTCCAATCATCACCGAAAGGGCTCCGGCAGCAAGGGCCTTGGTGATATCCCCAGAGAATTTAATCCCTCCGTCGGCGATGATGGGTATCCCGTGCTTAGACAAAAGTTCAGTGGTCTCCAGTATCGCAGAGAGTTGAGGGATCCCTACCCCGGCCACCACCCGTGTGGTACAGATGGAACCGGGTCCCACCCCGACTTTGATGGCATCTGCACCCGATTTGATGAGGTCCAAGGCTCCTTCCTTGGTTGCTACATTTCCTGCGAGGAGCTGACAATCCGGAAAGTTCTCCTTCGTATCCAGAACCGCATCGAGAACATCCTTCGAATGGCCATGGGCTGTATCGATGACCAGGACGTCCACTCCTGCTTTGATCAGGGCCTCTGTCCTCGCCTCTCGATCTTGTCCAATTCCAATGGCCGCTCCCACCCGGAGCCGCCCCAGGTGGTCTTTGCAGGAATTGGGATACTTTCTGATCTTCTCGATATCTTTGATGGTGATCAATCCCTTGAGATTGTTCTGTTCATCGACGACCAATAATTTTTCAATCCGGTTCTTGTGAAGGATCTCTTTCGATTCTTCCAGGGTGGTCCCAACAGGAACGGTGATGAGACGGTCTTTGGTCATGACCGTAGCAATTTCGGCATCCAATTTCTTCTCAAACCGAAGATCACGATTGGTGAGAATGCCCACGAGTTTTCCGTTCTTGGTGATCGGCACTCCGGAGATCCGGTATTTCTTCATGATTTCCAAGGCTTGAAAAATCTTCTGTTCCGGATGCATGGTGATCGGGTTAAGGATCATCCCGCTTTCCGATTTTTTGACCCGGTCAACTTCTAAAGCCTGATCCTCGACCGAAAGGTTTCGATGAATGATCCCGATGCCGCCTTCTTGAGCCATGGAAATGGCGGTCCTCGACTCCGTCACCGTATCCATGGCCGCACTCACCAGAGGGATATTGAGCCGGATCGCCTTCGTCAACTGGGTGCTGACTTCGACCTCCTTTGGCAAGACGGAGGAGGCAGCAGGAACGATCGATACATCATCGAACGTCAAGCTTTCATTGATGATCTTAGGATGGTTTCCCATCGTCTCACCTTGCTCCCGTCACTAAGTTTTTATTTGATATATCAAAGGAATCCTCATTTGTCAACCTGACATTATACGAATCATGGGAGGAACCCCTCCCTTCCCATAGCTTTCTCTCCAAGGCGAGGAAGAATTTTCCAAGGCTTTCGGGTCGAAGGGCCGAGATCGAAACCCCGCCATATTTTTGACAGAGGGCTTCTATCTCCTCCCGATCCAATCGATCTTCTTTATTGAAAACGAGTAATCGGGGGATGAGATCCAATTCCAATTCGAGGAGGATCTGATGGACCGCTTCAATATGTACAGGGAAACGGGGATTGCTGATATCGACCAGGTGGATCAACACATCGGATTCATGAAGCTCATCAAAGGTCGGACGGAAGGCCACCATCAGGTCTTTGGGCAAATTCCTAATCAATCCTACCGTATCGGTGATCACCACCTCCCGAACTTTGCTCCCGATTGGGAGAAAGGTGCGGCATCTCAATCGCCTCGTGGCCGTATCCAACGTGGCAAAGAGCTTCTCCTCCACATGGAATTGGCTCCCCGTGAGCAGATTGAAGAGGGTTGTCTTCCCAGCATTTGTATACCCAATGATTGAGAGCACAGGAATTCGTGTTTTTCTTCTTAATCCTCTCCTCTGTTCCCTCCTCTCGCCCAGCTTTTTCAACTCCCTCTCCAAGAGGTGGATCCTTTCCCTGACCCTCCTTCGGTCGATCTCCAGTTTCGTCTCACCGGGCCCCCTTCCTCCAATGCCTCCTGTTAACCGTGACAGGGCGAGGGTCTTTTTAGCCAACCGGGGAAGAAGATATTTGAGCTGGGCCAATTCGACCTGGACCTTCCCTTCCTGAGTATGGGCGCGCTGAGCAAAGATATCTAAGATGAGCTGGGTGCGGTCGATCACTCTCAGTTCTGTCAAATCCGATATATTTGCCATCTGACCCGGTGTAAGATTCTGATCGAAGATGATGAGATCGACTCCCCGTTGCATGCATTTGACCAACAATTCCTTCAACTTCCCCTCTCCCATCAGCGTATTGGGAGAGAGCTGCATCGGTCTTTGGATAATGGAGTCCACGACAAAAACGCCACTCGATTCCGCGAGGTCTTTCAATTCCTCCATCGAATTTTCCAGGGCCTCTCGGTTCTCCCTTCCCACACTGAGAAGAATCGCCTTTTCTTGAGAGGCTTTCAGGGCAATCGAACGTTGACCCCTCTGGAATTCATCCTCAAGAGACTGAATCCATCGTAGGAAATCGATGTCCCATTGTCCCAGGGGGACGGGAGGGTCCACTTCCCATGCCTTCTTCTCTCGATTATCGGGAAGGAGATGAGCGGAGTAGATCAGGCCGGGATCACCGTTCCGATTGACCGTGAGGGCTACCATCATATCCAATCTTAGAAGGGCAAGATCGGTTAAGTCTTCCTCTGTTAAAGGCTCCCCCTGAAGATGTGTGTGAATGAGGCGGAGACCTCTTAAGCGAAGGATGCCCGTTCGAGAACGGGAGAGATCGGGGATCGTGAGTCCCTTCTGGTCTCCAACGATGACGGTTTCAATAGACCCTCTTCGACCAACGAGAATGCCTATCTGACGTCGTGTTTCATCGGATAATTCGGTAAGAAGGCGTGCAACTTCAGCGGAAATCGCCTTTTGAGGAGGGATTTTCCTTCGGTAGATACGTTCGATGTTCCGTATTTGGCTGGGCTTTAGGCCGATGATGTTGCCGTAAACTCTATTAATCTATTCCCCCCTTTTTTAAGAAAATACTAATATGCTCTTGATAGCAAGTCAAGGCTTTCTATTGAGAATCCGGAACGGTGAAGAAATCTCCGGGAAAGCATGAAGTATTTCTCAAGACTTCCCTATTCATTGAACAATTCAACCTTCCCCTCTCTCCCCTTTTCTCCTGTCATGGAGATTTTTACATTCTTGAAATGCTGAATAACCCAAAGGTTGGTTAATAAATGTTCCGTGACCCGGGTTGTGGTGAAGGAGGAATTCCCCTTCGCCACGGCCATAAAGGGTATCAGTTGATCAGCCAGGTGGGGATCGACGCAGCCCTCTGCTTCCAGATAATTTTTGAGAGAATTCACAGCCTCTCCAGCCACCTCTTCAGCCCTTTTCCCCCTCCGGCCCAGTGACGAAAACCCAGCGAGAGCGCCCTCCGATTCTGTGACGAGAAAAAGGAAGGAACCAGGCCCCCTGGAAGGAGGGTCCGGAAGAATCGTTATCTCTGCTCTCATCTTCATCTCCTTCTCAATCCTCCGGAGGGCTTCTTCTCTCTGCCTCTCCGCCACATGTTTTGGAAGCAGGGATGCGGCAGAAAACCCGCGAATCTTTCTGAGGGAACCCCGTTCAAGCAAAGAGATCGGTCCCACGGATGGACTGGGTTGGACCTCCACTTGAATGACTCCACCTCCTTTTGGATACCAACCCCATTGATCGATTCTTCCTCCCACCGAGACCCCCATGTAGTGTAGGATCGGGAAGAGAACTTCGGAGAGATACTGATAGGAGGGGCTCCATGGTACATGAGTTCCCCCCTCCAGAATTAATCGGAACCCTTTCTGCGATAAACAGAGGGGCAAAAGAAGGGCTTGAAGGAGAAGGGTGACAGAACCAGCGGTCCCTATGGGGAAATGATAATCTCCGGGGCAGACCTCTCCTGGGATAAAAGTGAGCTTCTGTGAACCGATGACATTTCCTTCTACCTTAGCCCCAGAAATCTGGGCCAAAGCATTGACCGCCATGAGATGCTGATGTCCAAGGCCAGGATTCTTTCTCTTTGCTCGAATATGATGAAGGATCAGAGCCCGCTTAAAGATCACAGAAAGGGCCAGGGCTGTTCTCAAAATCTGGCCTCCCCCTTCCCCGAAAGAACCATCAATTTCTATCGTACCACTCACATCGTTACCCATTTTCTAAAGACTAATCAAATTGGAAAACCCTGTCAATCTATCTATAGGAGAGCTCTGAAAAGCTACTTCAAGCTCTCCTGATTGCACAGATTTCAAAAAGTGATTACACAGATTTTTCCTTAATCTCTGTATGTTTCTAATCTGTGTAATCGTTATGATAATCGGTGTAATCAGAGATTTCCGGACTTTTTCAGAAATCTCTATGGATCGATGGTAGAGGAAAGGAAGGATTGACTTTTCACTGATTCATGTTAGTCTTCATCCATCCTTCTTAGGGGAGTTTCAAGATGGCAGAACTGATCCTTTTAGGTTCGGGCACCGGCGTTCCCTCTTTAAAAAGAGGATCTCCAGGTCTGGTGGTCGTAACGGAGCGTTCTCGAATATTGATTGATAGCGGTCCTGGGACATTGAGGAGGATGTTGGAGGTTGGACTCACCTATCACGATATGGATCTTCTCCTCTACACTCATATCCACCCCGACCATGTCTCAGACCTTGTCCCTTTCCTCTTTGCCAGTAAATATTCCGATCTCCCGAGGAAAAGGGACTTATTATGCGTAGGTGGGCCAGGATTTAGACGTTATTTTAACAAAATCAAGAAAGTTTACGGATCCTGGATTGATTCAGAATTTTACCAATTTACGATTAAGGAAATTTCCAGGAGACCCCTTGTCTTTCAGGACTTGAAGCTCTCTGCCAAACCTATGGCCCACCTCCCTGAAAGTGTTGGATATCGCATCGAATTCAAAGACGGGAGAACACTGGCCATTTCAGGAGATACGGATTATTGCAGAAATCTTGTCGAACTCGCTTCAGAAGTCGACCTCCTCGTCTTGGAGTGTTCCTTCCCGAACGATAAAAAAGTGGAAGGACACCTCACCCCCTCCTTGGCGGGAAGAATCGCATTGGAATCCCGATGCAAAAAGCTTCTGCTCGTTCACTTCTATCCTGTATGCGACCAAACGGATATCCTCAAAGAATGCAGGGACGTCTATTCGGGCGAAATCATCCTGGGAGAGGATCTCATGAGAGTGAGAATTTAGACGGGAAAGAGCTCCGGGAATCGATTGACATCCGCCCTTTTTTAAGATACTTTGAATGTTAGGAGGATAAGATTTTGAAAAAATATGCTTTTGTTTTGATCCTTTGTCTCTCCTTCCTCGCCATTGGAATTCCGGGGCACTCGGAAGAGAAGGCTCCTGTTTTTGTTGCGGAAGTAGAAGGGATTATCAACCCGGCGACTGCCAAATTTATCATCGAGTCGATCGATCAGGCTGTTCAACAGGGGGGGCAATGTCTCATCATCGAGCTGGACACCCCTGGAGGTTTAATGGATTCGATGAGGAATATCGTAAAGAAAATCCTCACCTCTCCCATCCCCATCATTGTCTATGTCGGTCCAAGTGGAGCACGGGCGGCCTCTGCAGGTGTCTTCATCACCATGTCCGCCCACATTGCAGTGATGGCTCCCAGCACGCACATTGGCGCAGCTCACCCTGTCACTTTGGGGGAAGGAAAAGAGAGCAAAACCATGTCCGAAAAGATCGTTAATGATACGGTCTCCTATATCAAGACGATTGCGAAGACGAGGGGGAGGAATGTGGAGTGGGGAGAGAAGGCTGTGAGAAAGAGCGTTTCCATCACGGAAGACGAAGCCTTGACGTTGAATGTCATCGACCTGGTCAGTCCGGATCTCCAGGACTTGCTTGCTAAGATCGATGGGAGAGTCGTGAAGTTCGATGGGGTCACCCGAACCCTCCTCACCAAGGGAGTTAAACCTCAGTCTATGCGGATGAGTTGGCGCTACCGCCTTCTTGATACCATCTCCAATCCCACAATTGCCTACATTCTTCTCATGTTAGGAATCTATGGGGTCTTCTTCGAACTCTCGAATCCTGGAGCCATTCTACCCGGAGTGGTGGGCGGGATCTTTCTCATCCTGGCCTTTTATGCCCTGCAGATGCTTCCCATCAACTTTGCAGGGTTGGCTCTCATTCTCTTTGGCATCATCCTTTTCATCGCCGAGATCAAGGTCGTGAGCCATGGTCTCCTCGCCGTAGGAGGTGTCATCTCACTCTTCCTCGGTTCCTTGATGTTGATCGAGAGTCCAACGGAGTACATGAGGATTTCCTTAAGCGTGATCATCCCTGCGGTCCTGGTCAGTGCGGCCTTTTTCACTTTTGCTGTGACCAAGGCGGTCAAGGCACGCCTGTCGAAACCAACAACGGGAACAGAAGGGCTGGTGGGAGAAATAGGGACGGCGTCCACACCCATTGCTCCTGACGGAAAAGTCTCTATCCACGGGGAGTTCTGGAATGCCATGAGCGATCAAACGATAGAGGCAGGGGAGAAGGTGCAGGTCATTGGGGTCGTGAACTTAAAGTTGAAAGTGACAAAACTACAATAAGGAGGGACTGAATTATGTTTGGTGCATCGCCGGTAGTCTTTTTGATCATCTTTCTTCTCATTTTGGCAGCTTCAGCCGTTAAGGTTCTAAGGGAATATGAACGGGGGGTCATTTTCCGGCTGGGAAGGCTGATCGGGGCAAAAGGGCCAGGGCTCTTCTTCATCATCCCTGGAATTGACAAGATGCTCAGGATCAGTCTGAGAACAGTGACCATGGACGTTCCTCCCCAGGATGTGATTACCCGTGACAACGTCTCCATTAAAGTGAATGCCGTTGTCTACTTTCGGGTCATGGATCCGAACAAAGCCGTCGTTGAGGTGGAGAACTACCTCTACGCCACCTCTCAATTGGCTCAGACGACCCTTCGAAGCGTCGTGGGGCAGGCGGAATTGGACGAGTTGCTCTCCCAGAGAGAAAAGATTAACATAACGCTTCAGGACATCTTGGATAAACATACGGAGCCATGGGGAATCAAGGTCTCTCTGGTCGAGACGAAACAGGTCGATCTGCCTGAAGAGATGCGAAGGGCGATTGCCCGTCAGGCTGAGGCCGAGAGGGAAAGAAGGGCCAAGGTTATCCACGCGGAAGGTGAGGCTCAGGCTGCTGAAAAATTGGCCGAGGCTGCAAAAGTGATCAGTGTCAATCCTGCGGCCATTCAATTGAGATTTCTGCAAACCTTGACTGAAGTAGCAACAGAAAAAAATTCCACGACGATCTTTCCTGTTCCCATCGATCTGCTTAAGCCTTTCCTGGAGAAGAAGACAACGTAAGTTGGCGGCAGAAGGTTGGAGGTAAAATCTTTTATGCCTCCAACCTCTCGTCCTTTTTCAATTCCTCATTTTCAATTCGCAACGCTCAACTCTTAGTTCTTAACTTTCCTCTTTTCAGATGCCAATCCATCTTGCTCCAAATGCCTTGGAAAATTTGAACTTCTCTCTCGTCCATCTGGCTCCTTCCAAATATTTTTCTGAGAACCCGCGTGATTCTCTCTGGCTGCTTGGCATCAAGAAACTCAATCGCCACGAGCGTTCTCTCCATATGTTCAAACATCCTTTCCAGATGGTCGGATGAGGCCAGTGGACCCGTCTCTTTTTGAATCGTCGTTGCGGATTGAAAGAGTTCGTAGCAAAGGACCATCACTGCCTGGGCCAGATTGAGAGATGGGAAAGAGTCGACCGATGGAATCCTGACATAAAAATGGCAGAGCGAAAGTTCCTCATTGGTCAATCCTTCTTTCTCAGGGCCGAAGACAAGCCCGATCGAATTCTTCTCAGAAATGGGAATGAGTTCCTCCACCAACTCCCTTGAAGTCAGCAGGGGACTTCTCTCCTTTCCAGCCCGGGAGGTCATCCCCACCACGCACCCCATCTCGGAGATGGCCTCTCTCAGCGTAGGAAATTCCTCAGCTCGTTCCAGAATATCCTCTGCCCCTGAAGCCAGTTTATAGGCATCCCGATGGAGCGGTGAAGAGCCGTCTACCACGATCAATCGGTTCAATCCCATATTCTTCATCGCCCTGGCCACCGACCCGATATTTTCATGGTATCTGGGTCGTACCAAGAGGATCGAGATCGAATTTAGATTCATTTTTCTCATCCTTTTTTATTATATCTTTCAAAAATGGCCTTGACTATCAATTTTTTTTATCTTAATTTTAACCCCAATAACTTTCTCAAGCTTCACAGCGAAAGGACGAATCATGAAGGTACCTTTTTTTGATTTATCGCCTCAATTCCAATTGATTGGGGATGAGGTCAAGTCTGCCCTGGATGAAGTATTCAAATCCCAACAATTCATTTTAGGTCAAAAGGTGGAACTTCTGGAGCAGGCCATTGCCCAATATTGTCAAACTCCGTATGCCATTGGAGTGGCCTCCGGGTCGGATGCCCTTCTTTTATCATTAATGGCTCTTGGGATTGGACCCGGAGACGAAGTCCTCATCCCTCCCTTCACCTTCTTTGCCACGGCTGGGGCTGTCTCGCGCGTAGGAGCAACCCCTGTCTTTGCCGATATCGATCCAGACACCTATAATATCGATCCCTCTCAGATTGAAAAGAAGATCACCCCGAGAACGAAAGCCATCATCCCCGTCCATCTTTTCGGACAATGCGTCGACATGGACCCGCTTCTTAAAATAGGACAGGAGAGACAGCTTTTTATCATTGAGGATGCTGCTCAAGCTCTGGGAGCTGAATACAAACCCCATCATTCGAAAGGCCGAAGGGCTGGAGAAATCGGAGATCTTGGGTGCTTTTCCTTTTACCCCACCAAAAACCTGGGGGCTTTTGGAGATGCTGGAATGGTGGTCACAAACCATCCCCAATTAGCTGAGAAGATTCGGCTCCTCAGGGTCCACGGAAGTAAGCCCAAGTACTACCATAAATGGATTGGGATCAATAGTCGACTCGATACGCTTCAGGCAGCCATTCTGCTGGTTAAATTCAAATATCTGGAGAGATGGACTTTAGAAAGACAGAAGAGGGCGGAGCGGTATTCCCTCCTTTTCGATGATCTCCTTCCATCGGTCCCCGGCTTCCAACTCCCAACCATTCAATATGAAAACCGTCACATCTTTAACCAGTATGTCGTTCGTTTCCCTGAAAGAGACCGGTTGAGGAAGTTCCTCACAGAGGAAGGGATCGGTACGGACATCTATTACCCCGTCCCCCTCCATCTCCAGGAGTGCTATTCTTTCTTAAACCACCGTCAGGGAGATTTCCCCGTTTCAGAGAGGGCTGCGGAAGAAACCCTCGCCTTACCTATCTACCCGGAATTGACAGAAGAGCAGCAGACCCTAGTGGTGGATCGGATCAGAGCGTTCTATCGGAATCGTGGAATGTTGGAATGATGGAATGGTGGAACACTGGGGTGGTGAACAGAAAAAGGATTTATGAAAGCGAACAGGGGTGGTCAAGTCATTGAGAGAATTCTACGGAAGAAGGCCCTTATCGGGATTATTGGAATGGGATATGTGGGACTTCCTCTGGTTCTAAGGTTCTGTGAAGAGGGTTTTCGTGTCTTGGGATTTGATGTCGATTCCAAAAAAGTGGCTCAATTGAAGAGAGGGAGCAGCTATCTAAAATCGATTCCCCCTTCGAGGATCTCCCAATTTGTTCGGAATGGCCCTCTGGATGTAACGGATGATTTCTCCCGCCTTGCTAAACCTGATTGTATCATTATCTGTGTGCCCACCCCCCTAACGGAAAAGATGGAACCCGACCTCCAGTACATAGAGAAAACGACCGAGGCGATCCGGGATCATCTGAGAAAAGGGCAACTCATCATTCTGGAAAGCACAAGTTATCCAGGAACGACGGAAGAATTAATTCTTCCCCAATTAGAATCGACTGGTTTGAAAGTTGGAAAAGATTTCTTCTTGGCCTATTCTCCGGAGAGAGAAGACCCGGGGAGCAAACGGTTCACAACGTCTCAGATTCCAAAGGTGGTCTCCGGAGTCACCCCCTCATGCAAAAAAATTGCGACCGCTCTTTATGGGCAGGTGATTCAGAAAGTGGTCCCGGTCTCCTCCCCCAGGGTGGCAGAGTTGACCAAGCTCCTTGAAAATATTTATCGCAGTGTCAATATCGCACTGGTCAATGAATTGAAAATGCTGTCTGACCGGATGGGGATTGATATTTGGGAGGTGATCGAAGCAGCAAGTACCAAACCCTTCGGTTTCTCACCCTTCTATCCAGGTCCCGGAATGGGTGGCCACTGCATTCCCATCGACCCCTTCTATCTTTCCTGGAAGGCCCGAGAATATGATTTCACAACCAAATTTATCCAGCTAGCAGGAGAGATCAATGTCTCCATCCCTTACTATGTGGTCTCTAAGACGGTGGATGCCCTCAATGAGAGAAACAAAAGCATTAAAGGAGCAAAAGTCTTGATCCTGGGAGTCGCCTATAAAAAGGATGTCGATGATGCTAGGGAATCTCCTGCCCTCGCCATCATGGATCTCTTTCAAAAAAAGGGGGCGACTATTCTCTATCACGATCCCTTCATCCCCTCCCTTCCCACTTTTAGAAAATACCATTTTAAATTAGATTCCTTTCCTCTCACCAAGCCATTACTTCAGAGGCTCGATGCCGTCGTGGTCGTTACAGACCACAGTCAGGTCGATTACGCCTGGGTGGTGAGGCATGCACCCCTGATCATCGATACTCGAAATGTGACGAAGAATATGAAGCAATGGAAAAGGAAAATCGTAAAGGCATAATTTCGAAATCCGAATTTCGAAACTCGAAACAATTCCAAAATGCCAATGACCAAATTCTCAAAACAACATTATTTTTGTTGTTTGGGACATTTTGATTTCGAGAATTTGAATTTGTTTCGGATTTCGTGCTTCGAAATTGTTCTTTTAAGAGCGATGGTTTCTCCAATAATGATAAAGATAGAGTTGAGCGTAGCCTGCGTAGGGACCGAAATGGTTTGAGACAAACTCTTCCATTTTTCTCTCTCCCGTTCTTCTTCCGCTAAAATAGATCTTTTCCAGACCCCTCTTGATCCAGGTGTCGATGGGAAAGGCTTCGAGGAAATCCAGGGAGTAGAGAAGCGTGCAATCCGCTACCTTCTTTCCCACACCCCTAAAGTTCATCAGTTGCTGTCTGGCCTCTCGATAGGGTAAATCTCTCAGGGCAAGAAGTTGATGCCGGTCGATGCACTGGCTGGCTTTTACTAAATAACTCGTCCTGAAACCCGCTCTCACCGATTCCAATTGAACCTCACTTTGGATGCTGGTGGGTTCAGGAAACCGGTATCCCAGATACGTCCCGAAAGAGATCTTTTCCCCTGAGATCCTGCAGAGGCATTCGATGATACAGCGGATGTGAGGAATCGATTTCGCTGAGGAACACAAGAAGGAGAGCAGACATTCCCACGGGTCCTGGCGAATCAACCTCATGCCTCGGTATTTCTGAATCGCCTGGTGAATGGAAAGATCCCTATCTATCTCCTTCAAAATAGAATCCAAATTTTCATCCAGTCTGAAAAAATGGATCAGGAAGTCCTCTTCCACTCCTTCATAGAAGAGAACGTCCCCTTTTTGCCAGAGAGAGAAGAGGCGATTGGAGGACTGGACAAGGTAGGTCCCCATGGCTTTGGTATATCGGAAAAACTGGCCGCATTCTAAAGTGTCCTTGAGAGAGAAAGTGGAGATCCTGAGGTGGGCCGTCATTCTTTCTTCTCAGCTGGGGGCCGGATAATGGCAAGGGCATAAGCTTCTAAGTTGAAATATTTTTGGGCCACTCGATGAACATCTTCCTTCGTGACCTTTTGAATCTCCTCCGGATATTTTTGATAGTGATCAAATCCCATGCCATAGAGCTCATCCAGGGACATGGTATTGGCCTGGGACCCATTGGTTTGGAGTCCGATTTCAAAATTACCAATAAGGTATCTCTTCGCCCTTTCCACCTCATCCTCGGTCAGCCCTTCCTCCTTCACCTTTCTTAGCTCCCTCAGGACGCCTTGAATGGCTGTGTCCAATTTATCTGGATGGGTTCCCATATAGACCCCTATGAATCCCGGATCCAGATTGCTCGAAGCCATGAAGGCCAAGGCATAGGCCAGACTCTCTTTGTCCCTCAATTGATAGAAAAGCCTTCCTCCCTGACCGGATAAGGCAGCATCTAAGACCTCCAGGGCATAATGATCTTTATCTCGAAGGGTGGTCCCCAAGAATCCCAGGACGAAATGGGCCTGCTCCTTCTTCTGATAACTCTCCGATCTTTTCATTTTAGGGAGCGGAGACTCCAGCGGAACGGGGGGAGATGAAACATCCCTTCTCCTGAGGTCACCAAAGGCCTTTCGGGTGGCAAGGACCACCTGTTTCGTCTCTACGTCCCCCACTACCGTCACGACCATATTTTCAGGAACCACCATCTTTGAATAATATCCCTTCAAGTCCTCCCGGCTTAGGCTCTTGACCGACTCGATGGTCCCCAGGGTGTCCATCCGATAAGGATGTTTCTCATAAAGAGTCTTTCGGAAGAGTTTGAATACCATCCGGTCAAGATCGTCTTCCTGCTGCTGAATGGCAGACAAGATCAATCGCTTCCTCTTCTCCAGTTCTCCCGCATCAAAGGAGGGCTGTTGAAGAACCTCTGCAAATAAGGAGAACGCATCTTCAAAATGGTGACTTAAAAAAGTGAAGGTGAGACCAAAGCTGTTGTAACCTGAAAAACCATTGAGGGAACCGGCCATCCTCTCCACTTTCTTCGCAATCTCGAGGCTGCTCTGTCTTTCCGTTCCTTTCGTCACCATGACTCCGATCAAATGGTTGATCCCGTTTTGAGACTCCTTCTCAAATCTTACTCCTCCTGAGAAAGAGGCCTGGAGGGTAACGATCGGGTTGGATCGATTCTCCTTCACAATGAGTCGAATCCCATTCTCGAGGACCGTCCTGAAAACGGGAGGCTTCTGCTGCGTTTCACCCGCAGGTTCATGACGTCCCGCCTTCTCAAGGATGGATGAAAGAGCCATCGACTTAACAACCTCTGCCTTCTCCGATGGCACAAGAAGGCTGACCACCCACGGGCCTTTAAAATATTTTTCCACCACCCTTTGAATATCCTCACTCTGAAGAAGGGAAATCCTTCT
>Ga0209592_1000207_pt1 | contig 16514 bp, 23 predicted proteins | sample PPLLak2March2015_2_FD_187251 | JGI IMG/M metagenome (GOLD analysis project Ga0209592, IMG submission 187251) | Freshwater sediment microbial communities from Prairie Pothole Lake near Jamestown, North Dakota, USA - PPLs Lake P8 Core (3) Depth... | ecosystem: Environmental > Aquatic > Freshwater... | reverse complement strand
AAAGGCGGTTAAAGTTTCCTCTGACTCCGCCAAGGTAGAGGTGAGTGGACCCAAGGGGCACCTCGTTCACACTCTCCCTCAGGGGATTTCGATCACCGAGGAGGGAGAGAAGGTATTGGTTCACCGCGCGGATGATCAGCGCTCGTCCAAAGCGCTTCAGGGGCTGACGCGAAGTCTCTTGGCTAATATGGTTACCGGAGTCATCCAAGGATTTGAAAAACGTCTTGAGGTCATAGGGATCGGCTACCGTGCCGATGTTCAAGCTAAGGCGCTAAAAATCTCTTTAGGATTTTCCCATCCTGTTCTCTTTCCCATTCCAGAAGGGATCAAAGTGGAAGTGGAAAAACAGACTCTGATCACCATCAAGGGGATCGATAAGCAACAGGTGGGAATCCTAGCCGCTAAACTCCGTTCCGTCAAATCCCCGGAACCTTATAAAGGGAAAGGAATCCGTTATGTCGGGGAACGGGTCCGGAAAAAGGTCGGAAAGGCTAAAGCTTAGGACATAGGTCTCGCCTGATCGGGACTGGCCCCGAACCGTGCTGGTTCAGGGCAGGGAGGAGATTCCTTGAAGGATAAGAAGATATTGGCTCGGATGAAAAGGAAGACGAGGGTGAGAAGTCGTGTCAAGGGAACTTCAGAGCGGCCTCGCCTCAATGTCTTCCGAAGCCTGAAACATATCTATGCCCAAGCCATTGAAGATTCTGCTGGAAGGACCCTGGTCAGTGTCTCTAGCTTGAGTCCGGAGCTGAAGGGAAGCCTAAAACATCCAGGGAATGTAGAGGCAGCAAAAAAGGTGGGGGAACTCATTGCAAAAAAGTGCCTTGAAAACGGGATTCAAAAGGTCATTTTTGACCGAAATGGATACCTCTATCACGGCAGAGTGAAGGCATTGGCCGAAGCCGCACGAGCGGCTGGTTTGATCTTTTAATAAGAAGGTAGACCCAGGAGGTATGGACATTGCCGAAGATTGATCCGAGTACATTGGAATTGACGGACCGGGTGGTTCACATTAACCGGGTTGCCAAGGTGGTGAAAGGAGGCAGGCGGTTCAGTTTCAGCGCCCTCGTCGTAGTCGGAGATGGGAATGGCTGTGTGGGGAGCGGGATGGGGAAAGCCAATGAAGTCCCTGAAGCCATCCGGAAGGGGATCGAACATGCCAAACGTAACTTGGTCAAAGTTCCCATCCTCAATAAAACGATTCCTTATGAGGTGATGGGAAGATACGGAGCCGCGAAGGTCATGCTCAAACCCGCCTCCGAGGGAACAGGGGTCATCGCAGGTGCTGTCGTCAGAGCCATTGCCCAATCGGCGGGAATTCAAAACATCCTGACCAAATCTCTCGGTTCGAATAATCCCTACAATCTTACGAAGGCCACCTTTCAGGCCATTAACCAGTTGAAGGTCCCTGAGGAGGTCTTGGAAAAAAGGCATGAGAAAGCAGAAAACGAAAAAGGTCAATAAGGAGAAGACGATTACGGTTCGGTGGAAGAGGAGTGCGATCGGGCGACCTGAAAATCAGCGCCAGACCATCCAGGGCCTAGGATTCAAACGATTGAATCAGACCCTTGTCTTGCCGGATCGCCCCGCGATTCGGGGAATGATCGATCGTGTGATCCATTTGTTGGAAGTGATGGAATGAGTGAAAAGGGAAGACGGATGATACTGGGAGAACTGAAACCACCAAAGGGAGCAAGAAAGAAGAGGAAAAGGGTAGGCCGAGGGACTGGGTCCGGTCATGGCAAAACAGCTTGCCGTGGATCGAAAGGACAGAGAGCTAGATCCGGAGGCCCCAAGCGGGCTGGTTTTGAGGGAGGACAAATGCCTCTCCAACGACGCCTCCCAAAACGAGGATTCCGCTCTCCTTTTAGAAAAGAGTTTTCGATCATCCATCTCAAAGATTTGAACCAGTTTCCGAAAGATTCGGTAGTGGAACCCGAACTCCTCTATCAATCCGGTCTCGTGAAGAAGAACGAGTTCATAAAACTTCTCTCGGATGGAGAACTCCAGCACCCGTTGACCATCCGTGTCCATCGGGCGAGTAAGGCAGCATTGAAAAAAGTGGAAGCCGCTTCGGGAAGGGTGGAGGTCATCGGCGCATGATTTCAGGTGCCACGAATATCTTTAAGATACCCGAACTGAAGCGAAGGATTCTGATCACCTTCCTATTCTTGGCCGTCTACCGGGTGGGCGTTCATATACCGACGCCAGGAATTAATGGGGACGCTTTAGCTTCCTTTTTTAAACAAATGAGCGGTACGCTTTTCGGCCTCATCGATATGTTCTCAGGAGGGGCTTTCGAGAGGCTCTCTGTTTTTGCCCTGGGGATCATGCCCTATATTAGCGCCTCCATCATTCTCCAACTTCTCACTGTCGTGATCCCCTATCTCGAACGCCTTCAGAAGGAAGGAGAGATGGGCCGGAAAAAGATCGTTCAGTATACCCGTTATGGAACGGTTGTCCTCAGTATGATCCAGGGGTTTGGCATTGCCATTGGCTTGGAAAATATGAGAGGAACGGGGGGGGAAGCGATCGTCATGATACCAGGATGGTCTTTCCGAATCATGACCGTAATCACTTTGACCGCTGGTACTGCCTTCATCATGTGGTTGGGTGAACAGATCACAGAGCGAGGGATTGGGAACGGGATTTCTCTGATCATCTTTGCTGGAATCGTGGCCCGAATGCCCAATGCCATTGCCCAGACTTATGAACTCTTCAGCGTGGGCCAGATGAGCATTATTACTGTCCTTGTCCTGATTCTCCTTATGGTATTCGTGGTGGCCGTGATCATCTTTTTCGAAACGGGCCAGCGAAGACTTCCTGTCCAATATGCCAAGCGGATTGTGGGAAGGAGGGTCTATGGGGGTCAGAGCACCCATCTTCCTCTCAAACTGAATACCTCGGGAGTTATCCCTCCCATCTTTGCTTCCTCGATCTTGATGTTTCCATTGACGATTGCCAATTTCATGCCAAAGATTTGGCTGGAGGAGCATCCCTGGGTTCAATCTATCCTTAACAGTTTGGGACCGGGTGCCTTGCTCTACAATCTTCTCTATGTGGGATTCATCATCTTCTTCTGCTATTTCTACACGGCCGTAACTTTCAATCCAAACGATGTGGCTGAAAATATGAAGAAATTTGGCGGTTACATTCCCGGCCTCCGCCCAGGCCAGAAGACCGCTGAATATATCGACAAAGTCCTCACCCGGATCACCCTAGGGGGAGCCCTTTATGTTTCGGCGGTCTGTGTTCTTCCAACCATCCTTTACGCGAGGTTCAATGTCCCCTTCTATTTTGGAGGAACCTCTCTCTTGATCGTCGTTGGCGTGGCTTTGGATACGGTTCAGCAGATAGAAGCTCATATGCTGACGAGGCACTATGAAGGATTGATGAAAAAGGGCAGATTGAAGGGAAGACGGGGGTAGGGGGTCAATTTGCAATTTGCAATTTACAATTTTCACTTTGCAGTGAGGGTTAAGTGAATCTTATTCTTCTTGGCCCTCCGGGAGCCGGAAAAGGTACGCAGGCACAAATGATTGTCGATCGCTACCACATCCCCCAAATCTCAACAGGGGATATTCTGAGGGCAGCCGTGAAGGGAAAAACCCCTTTAGGGGCAAAGGCCAAAGAATTTATGGACCAAGGAAAGCTGGTGCCGGATGAGTTAGTCATCGGAATCATCGAGGAACGCTTGAAAGCTTCGGATTGCCGCCTGGGATTCATCCTCGATGGATTTCCGAGAACGATTGCCCAAGCTGAGGCCCTTCAACCCATTCTCGCCAAGATGGGGAAATCGATTGACCATGTCATCAATATCGAAGTGGATGATGAAGAATTGGTCCGCCGTCTTACCGGCCGGAGGACCTGCAAAAACTGTGGGGCCATGTTTCACCTGATCTTCTACCCTCCCAAGAAAGAAGGGATGTGTGACCGGTGCGGTGGTTTTCTCTATCAAAGAGATGACGATAAAGAAGAAACCATCCGAACACGGTTGAAAGAGTACCAGAGGCAAACCACACCCCTCATCCAGTATTACCAGGAGAAGAAGAAAATTCGTTCCATTCCGGGAGTGGGTGAACAGAATCAAATTTTTGAGCAAATCGTTAACCACATAGATGCAATGAACCGCTGAAGGGTAAGATCGGGTGTTTTATGCCGAAAGAGGAAGCGATTCAGGTGGAAGGGAGGGTTCTGGAGACCCTTCCGAATGCCATGTTCCGAGTGGAATTAGAGAATGGGCATAAGGTATTGGCTCATATCTCTGGAAAGATGAGAATGCACTTCATTAAAATCCTCCCCGGAGATAAAGTGACGGTTGAACTCTCACCTTATGACCTCACTCGGGGAAGAATTATTTTCCGGGAGAAATAAACTCTGACTAAATTTCTCAGAGAATTTCGAAGCACGAAATCCGAAATTCGAAACAATCTCAAATGACCAAATTTAAAATGGCCAAAAGAAATCAAGGTTTAGGAAATTTTAATTTAGAAAATTCGGATTTGTTTCGGATTTCGATATTCGGATTTCGGATTCCCAAACAATGAGGTACGAATTGTGAAAGTAAGGGCCTCGATCAAAAAAATCTGTGATAAATGTAAAATCGTCAAACGTAGAGGGGTCATCCGAGTCATCTGCGAGAACCCTAAACACAAACAGCGACAAGGCTAACCCACCACTCAAGGTGGGAGGAGCGTCCCACCTTTGGTGGGACTTTAGGTCCGAGGCTAGGAAGGTTGTGCCTCATACCTTAAGCGAAGCGCTCCTCAAACAAGGAGTTAAGTCATGGCACGCATTGCAGGGATCGATCTTCCAAAGGATAAAAGAGTTGAGATTGCTCTCACCTATATCTACGGTATTGGAAGACCTTCTTCCAAAAAAATCCTCGAAAAGGCCAATATTAACAAAGACACCAAGGTCAATAAATTGACGGAAACAGAAGTGGTTCACATTCGAGACATCATCGAACAGGAATTTAAGGTGGAAGGGGATCTCAGGCGGGAGGTGGGCACCAATATCAAGCGGCTGATGGACATAGGCTCCTACCGTGGTCTCCGGCATCGCAAATCGCTGCCCGTTCACGGCCAGAGGACACATACCAATGCCAGGACAAGGAAAGGACCCCGTCGAGCCATCATTGGAAAGAAAAAGGAAGAAAAAGTAAAAGGGGCAGCCGGATAAATCCGCTTTGAAGATTCGACAAACATCTGATGACCTCTGAGTCTTTCAATGGAGAGGCTTTTTTCTAAATAGAACCATGGAGGAGATATGGCAACAGGTCCAGGGACAAAGAAGAAGAAAGTAAAAAAGAATATCCAGGTAGGGATTGCTCATATTCAGGCAACGTTTAATAACACCATCATCACGATCACTGACCCAGAAGGAAATGTGATCACCTGGTCCAGTGCCGGCACCCAGGGCTTCAAAGGATCCAGAAAGAGCACTCCCTTTGCAGCCCAGATGGCTGCGGAGGATGCGGCGAAGAAGGCAATGGAACACGGCGTGCGATCCATCGATGTTTATGTGAAAGGTCCGGGGGCAGGAAGGGAATCCGCGCTGCGATCTCTTCAGGCCGCGGGGTTGAAAGTCCACCTGATCAAAGATGTCACACCCATTCCGCACAATGGATGCCGTCCACCGAAAAGGAGAAGGGTGTAAGGAGGTAGGCGTTGGCGAGATACACAAAATCGGCTTGTCGGTTGTGTCGAAGAGAAAATTTGAAGCTCTTCCTTAAGGGGGAGAGGTGTTATACCGAGAAGTGTGCCATTGATCGTAGGAATTACGCTCCCGGGCAGCACGGGCAAAGTCGAAAGAAGTTCTCGGATTATGGAGCCCAACTGAGGGAAAAGCAGAAGGTCAAAAGATTATACGGCCTTCTGGAAAGCCAGTTCCGAAATACCTTTAAGGAAGCAGACCGACAAAAGGGAATTACTGGAGAGGTTCTTCTCTTCCTGCTGGAGCGTAGATTGGACAACACTGTCTACCGGCTGGGTTTTGCCAATTCGAGAGATGAAGCACGGCAACTCGTGCGGCACAATCATTTTTCAGTCAACCAGTCAAAGGTGAATATCCCTTCCTATCTCGTAAAACCCGGGGATGTTATAGAGGTGCGGGAGAAGAGCAAGAAGGTCGTCCGCATTCAAGAAGCCCTGGAGGGGGTAGCCCGGCGGGGCATCCCTCAATGGCTGGAAGTGGATAAGGATCAAATGAAGGGAAGTGTGAAATCAATGCCGACGAGGGAAGAGATCACTATTCCGATCCAAGAAAAGTTGATCGTAGAGCTCTATTCAAAATAACTTTTTTTAACCCTTTTCGTTAAGGGAGGAGATATGCAATACAAAAGTTGGAAAGACCTGATTCGACCCAAACGGTTGGAGGTGGAAAAGGAAACGTTGACCCTTTTCTACGGAAAGTTTACAGCAGAACCTTTTGAACGAGGTTTTGGCATTACCATTGGGAATTCACTTCGCCGTATCCTCCTTTCCTCTCTGCAAGGAGCGGCGATCACATCGGTAAAGATCGATGGCGTGCTTCATGAATTTTCAACCATCACTGGGGTTAAAGAGGATGTGACAGAGATCATCCTCAACCTCAAGGAGGTGCGGCTGAAACTTCATACCGAAGGCCCTAAAGTCATTCGGGTGAAGACGGAAGGTCCCAGGGTTCTGAAGGCTGGGGATATCCAGACGGGCGATGCCGTGGAAATACTCAATCCAGACCACTACATCGCCACTCTCTCCAGGGATAGCAAACTCTCCATGGAAATGACGGTGAAGATGGGCAGGGGTTATATCCCCGCGGAGCGAAATAAGGAAGAAAATCAACCTATCGGGACCATTCCGATGGATGCCATCTTCTCCCCGATCAAGAAGGTGAACTATAACATCACCAATGCCCGGGTGGGCCAAACCACCGATTATGACAAGTTGACCTTGGAGGCCTGGACGGATGGAAGTATCAATCCCGAGGAGGCGGTTGCCCATGCGGCAAAGATCCTTAAGGACCAACTCTCCATCTTCATCACCTTTGAAGAAGAGGAAGAAGAAGAGGAGGAGAAGGAAACCGCAGCAGAGCATCCTGACACCGAAAAATTAAATGAAAACCTCTTCCGCAGTGTAGATGAATTGGAACTTTCTGTCCGTTCTGCCAATTGTTTGAAACATGCCAATATCAAGTTGATCGGGGACCTGGTTCAAAAGACAGAGGCCGAAATCCTGGCGACAAAGAATTTTGGAAGAAAATCCCTCAACGAGATCAAGGAGATTCTTACAGAAATGGGACTCAGTCTGGGAATGAAGTTGGAGAATTGGCCTCCCAAGAAAGAAGAAGAGATGGAATCCGGAGCGGTGGGATAGGAGGAATGGATGAGGCATCGTGTTGCTGGCAGGAAGTTAAGTCGCCATACCCAACATCGAGAGTTGATGTTCCGAAATATGCTGGTGTCCCTGCTTCAGCATGAAAGGATTAGGACCACTCTCGCCAAGGGAAAAGAATTCCGGGGTTGGGTGGATAGGATGATTACTCTTGGAAAGAAGGGAACGCTTCATGCCAGAAGACAAGCCTTTGCACTCCTCCGGAATCACGAGATGGTGAAGAAACTCTTCGATGAGATCGCTCCTAAATTGAAGGACCGAGAGGGAGGCTATACACGAATCTATAAGATGGGATGGCGGCAGGGAGATGGAGCACCCCTCTCTCTGGTTGAACTGGCCACTTTTTCACATCCGGAGGAGAAGAAGAAATCGCCCGTGACAAAGGCGAAAGAAGCCCTCGAAAAGGTCGCTCCCAAAAAGAAAGGGAAGGAAGAAATAGAAGAGAAGAAGGAAAAAAAGGAAAAGAAAGAAAAGAAGGAAAAGATAGAGAAGAAGGAAAAGGGAACGAGGAAGGAAAAAGAAGAAAAAAAGGAGAAGAAGGGGAAGGAAGGTAAAGGGGCTCCAAAAGAAAAGGAAAAGAAAACTTCGAAAGAGAAAGGCAAATAACATTTTTCATGGACCAAATAAGAAAAGGCCCTATACCGACTCGGTATAGGGCCTTTTCTTTTGTTTGGAGTGTTCCGGTAGACTACCGGTGTTCTATTAACCTCAGGTGAACTTCGAGGAATGGGTTCCACAGGAAGAAGTCGATGCTTCACCCTTCGAAGAAGAAAAACCGGAGATTATTTTTTCAGGTCTCTTCTCTCCGCAATAGGGACACGCGAGCTTTTCTCCTCCTTCTCCTACCTTCTGAAATCTTTCAAAGACCTTTTCGCATTTTCGACATCGATACTCGTAAATAGGCATCGTTCTCTCCTCCCTTAAATTAGCATAGCGCATGGCGCATAGAGCATAGCGTTTAAAATCCCAAATCACAAATTCCAATTTCAAATGACTAAATAGATTCCGTTTCGAATTTAGGTGATTGGGATTTATTTGAAATTTGATGCTTGGGATTTGGTGCTTCCATTCGGCTATGAACTTTGCGAAACAACCTGGTATCCGGCGTCCTCGATAGCCTTCTGAATCTGATCGGATGTGATACTTTTCGTATTATCAAACCGGACCTCCCCTTTTGCAAGGTCTACCTGAACATTTCTAATCCCTTCCAGTTGCGTCAGCGCTTTCGTCACAGACATCACACAATGCTGACAACTCATTCCCTTCACTTTCAAGATTGAAACCATTTTATCATCCTCCTTCCCATCTCTTACACTTCTTCGATTCCTTTTTATTGCCCACAAAAGCTTTTCTGCGGATTTCGGCGAATTCATTCCTCATTCCGCACTCCGAATTCCCCATTGGTTTACGCCCAGTCAATATAGCGCGACATCGCCTTCTGAAAGTCCTTTAAAGTCTCCCCTTGCTTGGAACCGTGTTCCCTTTGGGTCTTTTCCATGCATTCCTCCATATAGGTATGAATGATCACCGTGCCGACCTTCTTAAGGGCCGCCGTTGCTGCAGCGACCTGGGTCAGGATCTCAGGACAAGAAACCCCCTTTTCCACCATCCGCTGGATTCCCCGTAGCTGGCCCTCGATACGCCTCAACCTCATTAAAACATCTTTTTTTTGTCGCTCAATTTCCACTTCACGGTCTCCCTTTCATTCTTCGTGAAATTATTCCAGAACCAACGAGTTGGCAACCAAATTGGTCAAAAACTCCACTTTGACCCCCATCTCATACCTTTCCTTAAGAAAATTCAATTGCGTATGGCAATTTTCGCAGCCTGTAGCAACGATGGCTGCTCCGGTTTCTTTAATCTGATTGACCTTCGCCTTTCCAGTTTCTTCTCTGAATGTCTCATTTTCCAGGGCCACCAGCCCTCCCCCTCCGCCACAGCAAAGGTTATATTCGCGGTTGGGAGTCATCTCGGTGAAGTGGGAGGTCAACTGATTCAGGACATAACGAGGCTCTTCAATAACGCCACTGTTTCGAGCAGACTGGCAGGGATCGTGGTAAGTGATGAGCCCTTTGATTCGATCCCTTTCTACCTTGATTCTGTCTTCTTTGAGATACCTCGCCATCACTTCAGCAATATGTGAAACCTGAAAGGGTTGCTCTCCCACAAGATGCTTCATGACCCGATAGGCTGTTCCGCATTCGCAGATCGTGACCTCCTTCACCTTCAACCGGATTGCCTCATTGATGATACGCTTAGCGATCATCTGCGTTTTGATCGGATCTCCCACAAAGGCGCCGAAGTTGACCGCCTCGAAGAAGCTCAGCGTCCAGTTCTCTCGGGCTGCATTGAGAATGGAAGCCGTTGGGATGATGGAATGGGCTCCTGCCAGCGCCACGTAGAGGATACTCGCTCCCTCCACATCTAAAGGGATGACCTGGTCAGATCCTCCCTTCCATTTTGAAATGACTTCCTTTTCAAGATTCTTGATTCCCTGGACAAACGATGCTTTGTACAGCTCAAGATGTTTCCCCTTCTCAATAGAGGTATCTGCCAACATGGAAAGTTCCTCAGGGGCACTTTCATTCCCGATTAACAGCAGCTTGGCAATTGACTGAATCGCCTGTGTATCGATGCCAAAGGGACAGTACATCATACATCTCCGACAGCCAGTACACGTGTAGGCCGCATCATACAGTTGCTTCATCGTTTCGTCATCGATCTCCTTACTTTCTCCTAAAAAAGGGAAGAGTTTGCCGGTCCATTTGAAATACCTTTTGTATATCTTTCTGACCACCTCGGCCCGCCAAACGGGTGTGTACTGTGCCTTTGGAACTGATGCATAGGCGAAGCAGGCATCTTTACAGATGCCACACCGGGTACAGACATCCAAATAGTACCGCATGGGTCTGTCGAGCTTAGATCGAAAAAGATCAAGCAGTTTTTCTTTTTTCTCTTTTTCCATGATCAGTCGCCTTTTGATACTTCCTTCTCTTACTTCGCCCTTTTTATCAAGAATCGAATGAGTCCAGACTCCTGCTCCGTCTTCAAAATTTCATTGCCACTTGTTCGAGCCCAGGCCGGAAAATCAGAAAGAGCTCCAGGATCAGTAGTGATGGCTTCTAAAATCTGCCCGACCTCTATCTCCTTGATCCCTTTGCTGACTTTGATCACAGGCTGCGGACAGGGCAATCCCTTTAAATCCATCGTCTTACTCACTTTGATTTCATCGCTCATAATTTCCTCCTTTTCGAATTTCTTATCGTCGCCTCGCCAGGTTGGCCGGAAATGTGGCAATCACATGAACCAACTTGCTGAATGGAAAAAAGATGAAGACGAGGTTCGCAAATAGAACATGAAAGACCAGAGCCCATTTGGTTGATGAAGCAGTCAGGGCTTCTGGGAAAGCAGGTCTAAACATCAATAGGCTTTCAAGATAGGCCCGGTAAGCTCCCACATGAATATCCCCGGTAAAGCGCATCAGATTTCCCATAACAACGGTGAGAATGAGCAGAACCAGGAGGATGTAATCTTCAGGGACCGACACCTCCCTGAAGGGAAAGTTCAATCGGCGAAGGAGATAATAGAGGAGTCCTACAATCAGAACGATTCCCATGAAGCCTCCGCTCCAAGAGGCAAAACGGTCCATGCCTTTGGACCCCAGCAAATCTACCAAAGGAGTAAACTCCTGCAGGAGTCTTAGATGGCCAACAAAGGCACCCAGCAGGCCAAAGTGAAAAAGAATCGTGAAGATCCACATCCACCGGTCAACCTTGATCACCTCTGGAAAGACAAAGGAGTCTTCAGCGACTTTGAGCCATCTCTCTCCAGAGGTGTGTGGTTTTGGAAAGTAACCTGTCTTTATCCGGGTCTTCGGTGCATCCAGCCATTGGGAAATCTGGTAGGCCATGCCTATAACGAATACCCCCACAGCAACATAGACCATCACTCCGGCCACAAGATACGAAAACCAATCCATCTCCGTCTACCCCTTCATCCCTCATTTTCGATTTAAATGAAAAGTTGAACTTTACTGTTTTTGGCCTGTTCTAAGAATGTTGCTACACCAACATATTCTAAGTTCGGGTAATCAATGAATTCTTCCCTTTTGAATCCCATCAGCCCCATGGACATTTCGCAGATATAGATTTTAACACCGAGTTCCGCTGCCGTCTCCACCATCTCATCCAAAGAGGCGACATTCTTCTTTTTCATCAGGGATTTCATCATCGCGGTCCCCATCCCAGCCATGTTCATCTTTGACAATTTAATCGCATCTCGGCCTTTGGGAAGCATGAAGCCGAACATCTTCCCCATGAGATCCTTACCGCCTGCTTTCTTTTTTGAATCCCTGAGGACTGGCGTTCCCCAGAAAGTGAAGAACATCACGGCCTCCATCCCCATGGCCACGGCACCCGTGGCGATGATAAAGGCAGCCAAGACTTTGTCTAGATCACCGCTGAAGACGATGATGGAAACCCTGTCTTCAGCTCCGGGTTTGATATTCTCAATCTGCCTCTTGAGCTCTTCAACCTGCTTTGCCAAATCCCCTTCCCTCACCGTCTCCCTGCTTACTTCTTCCCCTTTTTGCACCATGACTTCAGCCATAAGTAAACCTCCTTCTTCCGAGTTATACTATACCCCCCTATGGTATACGGCAATGATAACTGCCTCACCCCATTTTGTCAAGAGGGAAATTTAAGAGGGAAATTTAAGGTTTTTATTTTTTTCTTAAGATAGGTTCGGAATAATAGGCGGTGACCTGTTCGTTGCTGTGGTCGGTGTCGGTTTGGATGCCGATGGACAACACTCCCGGAAATTCTGTTCCAAAGGCCGTCTTATAATCTTTCTGAATATTCCTATTTTCATACACCCATTGCCCGGCCTTTCCATCCCCGGATTCCAGGACAAAGACTTTACAGTCCTTCTCTCCGGGATGATCAAAGATATGGCCTTTGGGAAGACGAGTCGCCCAGATGTATTCGATTTTTAAACCGACGGGTTCCCCTCCTCCAAAGATCCCGTAACTCCTCTCTTTCCCGAGGATGACCATTACCCGCACGGCAGCATCAAATCGGTCCTTTCTCGTTTCGATGGCAGAGTGCACCACATTCGATATCTTCCATCCCCAGGAGAGGATGGGATAGTTCTTCTCCTTCTCTTTTACCTCCTTAAAGAGGGAGGATCGGCCGCCTAGACTCTCCGCTTTAATGATCCTTTTTCCGGCTTTCGAATATTGGGTAGGAGGGACAGCAAAGGAGGATACCATCTTCCATCCTTTGATCGGTGACTCCTCTTCCTTGGGTTTCTCCGGCTCCTGGGAGAAGAATGGGATCTGAGCCAAAATGAAAACGAGACTGAGAGACGCTAATAAAATTTTCATTTCTTTGACTCAATTATACAATATTTTCATTTAAGACATTGAAAAATAAATGAGAATCTGCTAAATTTCCACTGATGATTAACCCTAGGTCCAACCACAAGATTCGCTATTTGATCCTTATCCTCCTTGTGATATCCTCTTCAGGAGCCTTTGGAAACGAATCCGATGAAATCCCCTCTTTTTATCAGCCTTTAATCTATCGTCTCTCACAGGAAGGATTTAACTTTGAATTCTTATCAAAACTGTTCTCGGATTCTCGGGCCGAGTTCCTCCCTGCCGTCACAACAATCTCCTTCTATTCCAGTGAAATACCGGAACGATATAATCAATTTCTCAGTCCGGAATTGATCCTTTTATCAAAAAGATTTCTTAATCATAACTTCAAAACGTTGACACAGATGGAAAAACGATTCCAGGTTGATAAGGAAGTGGCGGTTGCGATCCTCCTGGTGGAATCAAGATTTGGGGAAAATATTGGAAGATATCGAGTCATCCCTACACTCGCCAGCATCGCTCTCATGGACTCTCCGGAGAACCTCCGTAGGAATTGTGATACTTTCCGCGAAATTGATCCAGAATTATCTTGTGATTGGATAGAAAGTCGGGCCAGAAGGAAGGCCGAATGGGCTTATCAAGAACTGAAATGCTTTCTCAATATCATTCGCCAAGAGAAGATCGATCCCTTGGAGGTCTTTGGATCCCATGCGGGTGCCATGGGTATGGCTCAATTCATACCTTCCAGTTATCTCAATTATGCCTTGAGCCAAGAGAGTTTGGAGAAGTGGCTTCTCAGCCGAGAGGAGGCGATCTTTAGCATAGGGAACTATTTGAGATCTCATGGATGGAAAATGAACCTACCCCTTCAAAAGAAGAAACAGATCCTCTTGTCTTACAATCGCAGTAGCCCTTATGTGGAGACCGTCATGAAAGTTTCCCAAAAAATAAGATATTAATGTCCCACGCTGATCTTCCCAAGAATTCATAGGCCCATGATTCATTTCAAGAGGCGACGAGATGAAAAAACAACTGTTGATTATTACCACCCTAGATACAAAAGGCAGGGAAGCGGGCTATGTCAGGGGTTGTGTACAAAAGCTTGGTATCAACCCCATGGTTATGGATGTGGGTACGCTGGGGAACCCTCTGATCTCCCCTGATATCACCCGGGATGAGGTGGTGGAGGCTGCTGGGTACCGCTTTGAAGATTTCATCAAAGAAAGAAATCGCTCGTTCGCCGTTAAGGCAGTCCAGGAGGGCGGGGCCATTCTGGCAAAACGTCTATTTGAAGAAGGTAAATGTCACGGTGTATTTGGAATGGGCGGCGGAACAGGGACAGCGATTGTGACCTATATTATGCGTTCCCTTCCTTTTGGTGTTCCCAAGGTTGTCCTGTCTACGGTGGCCTCAAGAGATATAAGAGAATATGTCGGCACGAAGGATATCGTCATGTTCCACTCCGTAGCAGATATCTTGGGTCTCAATGGATTCATCCGTCTGATTCTTGAACAGGCCTCCTATGCCGTGTGCGGAATGATTGAAAAAGGAAGTGTGATCCAACAAGAGAGGCCCATGGTGGCGGTCACCGCTTACGGGATCAATTCCGTTTGCGCTATTTTAGCTGAACCTCTGCTCCAGGAAAGAGGTTATGAAATGATTGCTTTCCATGCCAACGGCGTGGGGGGAATGGCCATGGAGGAATTGATCGCCCAAGGCCTCATTGCTGGTGTGATCGATTTTACAACGCATGAAATTGCCGATGAGATGTTCGGAGGATATTGCAGAGGGATTGGCCCGACGCGGCTGGAAACTGCAGGCCTGATGGGAATACCTCTCGTCGTGGTACCCGGCGGACTGGACAATGCCGTCTTCAGCCCTTTTTACCCTATGCCAGATCGCCTGAAAGGGAGAAAAACCCATCCTCATGATATCAGGTTCTGCGTCCGGATGGGACCAGAAGAGATGAAAGCGTTTGCTAAGATCGTCGGCGAAAAACTGAACAAATCAAATGGACCCACCCATGTGCTGATTCCCAAAAAGGGCTGGTCTGAAGCCGATAAGCCCGGAATGGAACTTTATGATCCCGAGGCGAATCAGATGTTTGTTAAGGAACTGAAAAGGATCATCGCCTCTGGGATACCCATTGAAGAGGTGGATCTCCATATCAGCGACCCCGCCTTTGCAAAAAGAGCAGTCGAATTGTTAGATCAGATGATAAGAATAAAAAGTGTTATCCTCTAATCGTTTTAACCTTCTGATTTCACGATCATAATCAATTCTATGGTCATTGTTAATTCCAGAGGGAACCAAGTTCCTTCTTGAATTTATGATCCTCGATTATTAAATTTTCCTCAACAGAAGGAAAAGGAGGTTCACAAATGATCAAAGACGATCGAAACTATCACCAAAGACTTCAAGAGTTCTGCGACTGCTTCATGGAGACAGACCCAAAGAAAGAACTTGAAAGAGCTGCCAAGGGGGTTTCCGGAGATCCCAGGAGAGATTCGGATGAATTAGCCCTTAAATTTCTTGGACTTGGAATATTTTATGGGGCAACTGAGAAGGCCAAAAGAATTTCTCTCGAGAGGGTAAAGGACGGAACGGTCCATTTTTCTATTGAATCAAGGGGAAAGTATCAACTTCCCCCACCCAGTGCCGACTTAGCCAATCGGATCATCACCATTGCTCGTTCCATCACCCATATCGATGGGGACCAGGGAAGAGAACCTGTCTCTTTAGGTTTAAGAAACGATCGAATGGAAATAACTTTTCAGTTCGACCGAAAACCAGGTGAGGAGTCCTTCTCGATCTTGTTCCCGGAATTGTGAGAAAATTTTTCTAAAGTGGGTTCTGCTCGCAAAAGCAACCGAAGGTGCCCATCGGACAGCAGTTGGGCATTTCTTCAATCCGGACACACCTTCCACATAATTCTCCAGGCTCTTTAACCCCCTGGCAGGGAATAATGACGCCTGGACACACATAATCACATCCCCGGCAGAGACGGCAGGTTTCTGGCCTGACCTCAAAAGGCATGCTCACTTTTCTGCCCATTCCTCTTCCTACAAATCCAAGGGCCTTTCCATCCATCTGTTCGTAACACATTCGGATGCAGAGACCACAGAGGATACACCGATTATCTTCCATGGGAAATCGAACTTTGAGAAGCCCCATGCGGGCGGCAATGTCCTGAGTGATCTTGACATTGGGAGCGCTCGAGACCAAGAGTTCGGCAAGCATTTTTCTCGCGCGGATGATTCGTGGAGAATTGGTCTGAATCACCATCCCCTCCCTGACTTCATGGGTGCAGGAAGTATCGATAAAAGTCTTGCCCCCTCCATTATTGCTGATCTCGACCACACAGATCCGACAACCTCCATAAGGAGAAAGATGGTCCATATAACATAACGTCGGGATGTGTACTCCAAATTCGCGGGCAGCCAGGAGAATAGTATTCCCCTCTTCCACATCCAATGATCTTCCATCGATCGTGATATTGACCGTTTTTCTTTCCATTTCCATCCTCCTTGACCCGGTTGTTAAAGGATATCTATGCTCAACATCATTCCTGATCTATCTGAAAAACATTTAAAAAAGAAGAAACGTCATGCTGAACTTGTTTCAGCATCTAAACATAATCAATTTGTTATGAGACCCTGAACCAAGTTCAGGGTGACGGATAAAAGGTTACTGCACCATTACGGCATTCTTTTGACACACATCTTTACACGACCCGCATTTTGAACATATCTCTACAAGAATAA
>Ga0209592_1000205_pt1 | contig 16567 bp, 16 predicted proteins | sample PPLLak2March2015_2_FD_187251 | JGI IMG/M metagenome (GOLD analysis project Ga0209592, IMG submission 187251) | Freshwater sediment microbial communities from Prairie Pothole Lake near Jamestown, North Dakota, USA - PPLs Lake P8 Core (3) Depth... | ecosystem: Environmental > Aquatic > Freshwater... | reverse complement strand
GTGAGAGAGGTCCGCCAGGACTCCGAAATTCTTGAACTCTTTGTGCACCTCAGTTGCCACATCGGCCGCATCTTTGAAATGACCGATCAAGAAACATTTATCGATGTCATAGTCAAAAACCTTCATGTAGATCTCCATCGGTCCCTGTTCATTGGTGAACCGGCATATTTCCTTCAGGGAGTCAATCAGGATCTTCTTGCCTTCTTCTTTCTTTTCCTCACCGGGATGCTTCCCAGAAAAAACCCTGATGCACGAGGCTCCGAGGTCAAAGGCTTCATCGACTCCGTTTTTCATCGCATTGATCGCTTTTTTTCTCTCATTAGGATCGGGGGCATTCACATTGAGCTTACCGCTGAACATCCTCGGCTGGTTTGCATAACAGACTTCCATATGAGAGGTTTCAAGGAGTTTCCGGGCCTCATTTCGCACCTTGACATCCTTCATCCAACCCACTTCAACGGCCGTCCAAAAGTCATCCACCACGATCTTGCGGAGGGTTTCCACAATGGGACCATTCCCCTCCGATACCTCCGGGAAGGCTTTGAAATGCACAATTCCCAGTTTCATATAGCGATAAATTGAGAAATTCTCCATCGTCTCTCCTCCCTTTTTGAAGTATTCGCTATAACCACAGTAACCGTCAATGGACCTTGACCACCACCTTGATCGCGTCTTCGATTCTTTCACGAAAGTACCTGAAGGCCGTTGGAACCTTGTCCAGCGGAAAGGTGTGCGTATGCATGAGCTTTGCGTCGAAGCGTTTCTGCGCCATGAGGGCGGCGGCTCGGTGGGTAGCACTCCTGCCTTCACCCCGGATGCCGTAAACATAAATGTTGTTGCGCACCAGCTTGGCCAGATCGACTGGCACCGGTTCCCCTGGGAAGGCAGCAAGGCAGATTCGACCTCCTCGATTTACCATATCCATGGCCTCGTTCAGGGCGTTGGGAGCCCCTGAACATTCCATCACGTAATGGACTCCCTTGCCTCCGGTAATGCGCTTCACCGCCTCAACGGGATTTTCCTTTTGAACATTGATGACATGGTCTGCGCCCAGTTTCATTCCCATGCTTAGCCTGGAATCTCGAGTCCCTGTCAGGATCACGGGCTGTGCTCCCAGAGCCTTACCCACGGCCACGCTCATGAGCCCGATCGGGCCCGGACCGGTGACGACCAGGCTTTCTCCTGCGATAATGCCGCCCAGCACATCGAGGCCGTACATGGCCGTGCCGGCCGTAACGATCAGTGTCGCCTCCTCATCGCTCATGTCATCGGGCACATGGGCAAGGGTGTTGACATGATTGATCGCGTACTCTGCGAAACCGCCATCCGTGGTAAAGCCATTGGCACGGTGGCCCTTGTTGTTCTCACCATAATTGAGGCCATAGTTGAGGCATGACGTGTACATGCCCATACGACATCTTTCACAACGCCCGCAGCCGGCATGGATTTCTACTGCGACGCGGTCCCCGACTTGATATTCGTCCACGCCTGCCCCAAGTTTAGCCACCGTACCCATGTATTCATGGCCCGGCGTGAAATTCTTATTGAAAGGGAGACCGCCCTGTATCCACGCAGGCAGCCCTTTGGTAATAATCTCTACGTCCGTGCCGCAAATGGCAACAGCGTCAATGCGCACCAGGATCTCTGCGGGACCTGGTTGCGGAACAGGTTTTTCCACCAGCCGTAATTGTTCCGGGCCATCGAGGACCCATGCTTTCATGGTCTTGGGTATTGATAAATCCTGTTTTTGAACGGATGGCTTCATCATTAACCTCCATCATCAAGTTTCTTTAAAGTCTTTTTCTCCACCAAGCGGTTGAAAAAATAAGTCCCAAAGGCGGTTGAGCGTGCTGAAGAAACTTTACAGTGGAACCTTTAAATGTTTAGCTACCGAGGTTCCAGGAATATCACAGGTTTCAAGTAGCTGATATCGCATGCTATCGGGTATACCGAAAACCCGCTTCGTAAAGTTTTGGAAGCATGCCCAACCGCCGAATTCAATGCTCTGTTATAATTCATTCATAAATTCAACCAGTTGTTTGACGCACTGGTCCACGAAGAGAGGGTCATTGATATGGGCATCCACCTCTTCCAGGCTGACACGGGCACTGAGATGGTTTCTGAGGGTCCTGAGAAAAATCGAGTTCCCAGCCTCGTCGTAGAGAGGACCTCCCTTTGCTCCGTAGATAGACCACCCGCGCAAGGGAATCAGTACCGCAGTCATCCCTTTGGCCTCATTCAACCTTTCTGCCATAATCCTGCCCACTTGAGCCATCTCATTCCTGGACACCTTGACGTTTGCATTTAAAGGATTGTGCATGTAGATCTTTCTTTTTCTTAACCTCAAGGGAATTGACTCCTTGGGCCCGAAACAGAGATATTCCATCCCTCCTGTCGATACAACCTGGGGAATTCCTTTGACTCCGGCCGCTCTCAATCTCCCGGGCCTCACGGGAATATAGGCCCCGGCCCCCACGACCTCTTCTGTGAGTTCGTGAGGGGTTAAATCAAGCACTCCATGGATGACTCCCTGTTCGATCAGCTCTTCCATTGCTGATCCGCCGGCTCCTGAGGCATGAAAAGGGATCACCTGAAAACCGCTTTCATGGAGTCGCTTCACAGCTAGGCTTACCGCAGGTTCGGTATTGCCCAGGGCGGTCACCGCAATGGTTCGTCCATGCGATTCTATTTGACCCCTCGCATCCGCCCTGCAATGTTCAACCATTCCCATCATTGCAGACACGGCATTTGCAAGGACGAGTCGTGTGATTGGATTTGGACCTCCCAGAAAATCTCCCACTGAGAAGACGACTCCAATGTCTTTATGCCCAACATAAGGCCGGATATTTCCGGAGGCGACCGTAGAGACGAGATATTTTGGAAACCCAAAGGGTAGGGCTCTCATGGCCGTGGATGCAATAGCTGATCCCTGGTTGCCTCCGAGGCCAATGACCCCGTCGATTTTTCGTTCTTGATGCAAATGGAGAAGGAGGTTTAAAGCCCCTTTCCCCATCTCTTGCATGATTTTGTCCTTCTCCCCCGTTTGAATCAAATTCGGCAGTTCCCATCCTGCCCGTCGGGCAATTTCTTCATTCAAGATATCGGGCGGAACACCGGGAGGCCCGAGAGGTCCCACGTCGATAATGACTGCAAAATGGCCCTGGGCTTCGAGGAGGTTCTTCATATACGCCACCTCTTGGCCCTTGGTATCCAGAGTCGCCAGGATAGCAATGGTTCCTTTACAACTCATCTCGTGTGCTTCCACCACAGTAAATCAAACTAACCTCGCGTTCCTCTTACCCTTTCCAGAAACGGCCAGGCCAGTCTCGCTTCTCCATCGGAACCTTGAAATCGAACTTCTTCACTTCCTCCAGAAAAGCGGCCAGATGATTGGCGATCCTCTCGAAGACGGCATTGCCCTGTTTTTCACTGGCCCGTAGCGGGTTTCCGATCGTGGCCGTATCCGAGTACTCATGGTGAAGCATCGGGACGAAGATGTTTTCAGAATTCTGGAAGATGACGGTGTTGGTGCCATCCTTTTTGGAAAAAGCAGGTCCCATCCACCGGGGGGCATGGGCACGATCTGCCTTGGCCCGTTCCATGAACACAGAGCCTTCGTATATCCCTTTCTCTTTCATATAGGCGATGGTCGTCGATGTCTCAAGCTCTCCCGCATGCCAACCGGGCGTCTCCTCTGGGGGACCATCCATCAGGTCAGCGACAACTGCGCACTCCCTTTCTGTAGGGGTTTTGTAGTACGCGCAGAAGCAACCGGTCTCGGCCCGGAGGGTGCGCAATGCGTCTCCTTGGGCTCCCATGTTGGTACCGTGGTGGGAAACGTATACCAGTTTGTTGAAGCCGGCGAAGATGAGGCTCCGGCCGATGGCGTAGAGAACATCACGGTAGACCTCGGTGGGAAAGGAAATCGTCCCGGTTCCCCAACCGGGCTCACCCATATGATGGGGGGAGACGCCGAAAGGTAACAGGGGAGCATAGAGCACCTTAGCCTTCAGCGCCGCTCTTTCCACACTTCCCATGGTTGTGTAGGAATCGACTCCGAGAGGGACGTGATGCCCGTGCTTCTCACAACTGCCGACGGGGATCATCACCGCGTCGTTGCCGGCCTTGAGATATTCGGCAACGTCGGTCCAGGGTAGTTCCAAGAGGTTATACTTTTGTAGCTTTGACATGTTCACTCTCCTTTCTTATTTTTCTTCTTTAGATCATATCGGTTGATTGGTAAACCTTTTCCAAATACACAAACCAGTCGCTGAAACAAGAATCACGTGGCGGTTCGGGTCTGTTTTTTTTCATCTTTTTGCTGTCGAATCCCGAATCAGAAGCTTCGTATCGAACCAACGCAATTTCTCTGAGTGTTTCTCCGATATCAGATTAACCAACATCTCCATAGCAGCGGCCCCGATAGGATACATCGGAATTTCGACGGTAGTTAAGGAAGGATCAAAATAAGAGCTGAAGGGGATATTGTCGAATCCCACCACGGAGAGATCCTCCGGCACTTTTGATCCAAATTCCTTAGCCGCCCGAACGGCTCCGAACGCCATCTGGTCATTCGCAGCAAGAATTGCAGTGAATTGCTCTTTTTGGATGAGCTCTTTTGTAAGAAGATATCCGCTTCTTGGAGTCAGATCTCCTTTTTTTATCAGATTTTTGTCAATTGGGCAACTGCTTTGGGTCAATGCACTCTTATACCCAGAAAGGCGATCTCTGGCAGAGGTGGATTTATCCGGCCCGCCGATGAATCCAATGCGCTCATGATTAAGCCCGATCAGGTGCTGTGTGGCCTTGGTTGCTCCACCTACGTTATCGATCAGGACAGCCGGGAAATTGACTCTGTGACGACCGATCACGACCACTCGTTCCCGCAGTTCCTTCAAGGAGGAGAGAACCTTTTCACCGTGGATGGTGCCACCGCTGAAAATAATTCCGTCGGCAGACTTTTCTCTAAGAAAATAGATATGCTTTATAATCCGTTCCTGATTTCTGTCCGTATTGAGAAGGATGATGGCATATCCAAATTGATCGGCCATATCCTGAATCCCTCTCACGATCTCCGCATAATAGGGGTTGGAAATGTCAGGAATAATGATTCCGATCGTCATGGTCCTTTTTTTAAGAAGGCCCTTGGCCAGGGCATTCGGACGGTAGTCCAGTTCCTTGACGGCCCTCAAAACATTTTTCTTTGTAATTGAATTGACCTTGTGGGAACTGTTGTTGACGACCCTGGAAACTGTGGCGATAGAAACGTTGGCTTTCAGGGCAACATCTAGTATGGTTGACATATGGAATAGACTCGACCCGTATGGAAAAGCTTTTCCATAAAATTACCTTTTTTTGAAAGTCTTGTCAAGCTACACCTCCGCTACACCTCCGTCCGTCCTCCTTCCCCTCTCCCCGTTGGAGACTGTGTTGTAATCATGATGGAGGGTGGACATGGACGGGACAGAAGTCAGACTCCTCAACTTTAGAATGCGGTCATTTTAGAATCATGGGGTGTCAAGTTTTTTGAGAATGCAATCTTGTCAAGGGCTTGGAGCCAAGCAGCCGACCGACAAGGGGTTTCCGCTTTAAAGCTTCGTCACCTGACCGCCTGGCCCGTCTTGCAACGGAAGGTGTTTTTCGTTAATGGGTACACATTCTCTTGCGGGAGAGGGGAAGAGGGGAGGAAAAATCACGGACCCGGGAAAGAGAATCACTGAGTCTCAGCCAAATTGGTTGTATAAAGGAGGATTTTATGTTAAGAAAAAAGCATGTTTCTACGATTGTTCTTTAATTGCTTATTATTTTTGTGTCTCCTTCCGATGAGTTATTCGTATGGTTTTGAGGCAAAGGGGCAGGAGTGTTCAAAATGTCATACGCTCCACAAAGATGAGGCCAGGGATCTCCTGAAAAGTGTTATCCCGGATTTAGTCATTCTGGATGTTCGACTCAGCCCTATGAAAGGGGTCTGGGAGGTGGATTTTGAATCGAGAGGCCGAAAGGAGATCGTCTATGTTGATTTTCTAAAAAGGCATTTTTTCTACGGGGCGTTGATTTCCATTCCGGAGAAGAAAAATCTCACTCAGGAAAGGTTTATAGAACTCAATAAAGTCGATGTCTCACAGATACCCCTTGAGAACGCCTTAGTCCTGGGTGATCCAAGGGCCAGAATTCGGGTGGTTGTCTTTACCGACCCTGACTGACCCCACTGTTCAAAACTTCATCAGGAGATGAAGAAGGTCATCGAAGAGAGAAAAGATATTGCCTTCTATTTGAAAGTGTTTCCCCTCAAGAACCAACCCGTGGCCCATGAGAAATCAAAGGCTATTCTCTGCGAAAAGTCCCTTGCGTTGCTTGAAGAGGCTTTTCAAAAGAAGCCAATACCTAAACCGAAATGCGAGACTTCAGCCGTCGATGAAAATATAAAACTTGCTCAGAAACTAGGTATTCAGAATGCTCCTTCCGTAATTCTCCCCGACGGAAGGATCTTCCCCGGATACAGAGATGCCAAAGCGCTGATCGGTCTCATCGGGAATGAACCGTAACCTTAGCGTATTTTCCGTCATAAGTCACCACGGCACTTCCTCCTTCTCACAAGTTAATTCTTTTTCCATCGTCATCGCGAGCGCAAACGGCGTGCCTGCCCGCCGATGTGCTTGTCTCGGAGGTTGTGAAGGGTTCAAAATAACTGACCCACCCGCACGCACTTCTCGCGTGCGGATGCCGTGGCGGTTATTAAATATGCATTCGGGAAATCTTGTCGAGCCTGTTTTTCCCCTTTGGTTTTGGAGGATTTCATTATCCGATTTCCAGTGGTGGACAAAAAGCCCAATCTGGCCTGATCGTCGTCTAGAGGGGATTCGTGCATCAACCTAGACTGAAAATACATTATTTTGATTTAGAAAATACTGTCTTCACCTGATTGTCCGGCAGGGGAATCTATCCGAGAATGGCGTCATTATAAATGATTTGCCAACAATGTGAAAAAGTGATAAAAATGCTATGAGTCTGAAGTCTTTTGAGTTCCCCTCGGTCGATGAATTCAGTGTTAAAGAATACTTGGTAAGAGCCTGTTGGGAGAATGACGTCCGTTTTTGTATACGTTGCAAAACAAGGAAGATTTACCGGATTAGGCGAGATCGTTACCGTTGCGGCCAGTGCGGGTATGAGTTCTCTGATTTTGCAGGCAGATGGATCAACAAAGTAAAACTCCCTCCTCGATATTGGCTCTGGCTGATCAAATTATTTGAGTTGGAGACCTCTGCCAGAAAGGCCTCCCAGCAACTGGGGATCTCTTATCCCACGGCGCACAAGGCCTTTCACCTCATCCGGCAGTCGATCATCGCCCACGCCGGAAACAGTAATTCGTTGCCGGACGGGAAGGTTGAGGCGGAGGAAACCTATTTTGAAAACCGACGTGAGGGGCACCGCGCGAAAAATTCCAAAACCGAATTTCCTGTCTTCGGTATTCTAGAAAGGAAAGGGTTAGTCAAAGTGGAGCCTCTTCAAAATGTGGGTGCTGAGGCTGTTTCCAACCTGATGGTGAGGGCCGTCCGAAAAGGTTCGATCGTTTATACGGATAGGTGGGGAAGATATGACGCGCTGATGTTTTGCGACTATACACACTTCAGTGGTTACGGAAGAAGATTCAGCCGGGAAGATGTTCATATGAGCGGTATGGACGGCTTCTTGAGTTACGCTAAGGAAAAGATGATGAAGTTCCACGGAGTCTCAAAGGAAAAATTCCCTCTTTATCTAAAGGAGATGGAATTTCGCTATAACCATCGACAGGAGTCGATCTTCAATACCTTAGTGCGGTATCTTTGCGACTTAAGACCGACGTAGGGAAAGGGAAGAATGGATAACATAGGGTCTCGGATTGCATATTTTTTGGTTGAAAAAGGGTTGATCCCGAGGGAGGAGCTGGAAAAGGTTTTGCCCCCCGATCAGCCGAGCCGAGATCTTTCTGTGGAAGAACAACTGACCCAGGCTGGACTTGTCAGCCCGGAACAGTTCCGGTCACTTGCAGAAGAATTCTTTGGAACCCCTTTTGCTTCTCAGTCGGACTTCCCGAAAGAGCCGATTTTGTTCGATCATCTCTCAACCCAATTTATGAAAGAGTCAAAATTCACCCCTTCTCGCTTGACGGATAACACGTTGACGGTCATCATGAGCGACCCCCTCGACTTTTATACAATCGATGCCATCCGGCTAGCGACCGGTTTTGAGATTCGTGTGCTCGCGGGACGGGAGAATGAAATCTTAGAGGCCATTGAGCGATCCTACGGGGTGGGTGCGACCTCGATGGAGAAAATTATCGAGGACACGGAGACCGTACCGGAATATCGGGGAGAAGATGAAGAAAATGTGGACCACCTGCGGGATATGGCCTCTGAAGGGCCTGTGATCCGCCTCGTCAACCTGATCATTACCCGGGCGATCGAATTGCGGGCGAGTGACATCCACTTCGAACCTTTTGAAGAGCAATTTAGAGTCCGGTACCGGGTTGACGGGGTGCTTCATGATGTGGAGTCCCCTCCGAAACGCCTCCAGTCAGCCATCGTTTCCCGTGTTAAAATCATGGCTAAATTGAACATTGCAGAGAGACGTCTTCCCCAAGATGGGCGGATCATGCTGAGGGTCAAAGGGAAAGAGATCGACTTCAGGGTTTCATCGATTCCGACAATCCATGGAGAAAGCATTGTCTTGCGGATTCTCGACAAAAGCAGCATCGTCCTGGACATCGAGAAATTAGGTTTTCCGGAAGACACGATGGACGGGTTCAGAGACCTGATTCATAGGCCTCACGGAATCATTCTCGTCACGGGTCCTACGGGCAGCGGAAAGACGACCACCCTTTACTGTGCCCTGGAAAAGATTAACTCACCGGATAAAAAAATCATCACCGTAGAAGATCCCGTGGAGTATCAATTGAGAGGGATCAATCAAATTCAGGTCAAGCCTGCGATCGGACTCACCTTCGCCAATTCCTTGCGATCGATTGTCCGCCAGGACCCGGATGTCATTCTCATCGGTGAGATCCGGGATGCCGAGACGGCTGAAATCGCCATTCATTCCGCTCTGACCGGACACCTGGTCCTCACCACCCTCCATACGAATGATGCCCCGAGCGCCATCACACGACTGATCGATATGGGAACGGAAGACTATCTCCTCTCTTCCACCGTTATCGGAATATTGGCGCAGCGATTGGTGAGGGTCGCCTGTCCTTTCTGCCGGGAACCCTATTCGCCGTCCCCTGCCGTCCTGAAAGAGATGAAACTCAATAGCTCGGACCTTTCGGGTCTTAAGATTTCAGAAGTGAAAGGTTGTGAAAAGTGTTCTCACACGGGATACTGGGGGCGAACGGGGATTTATGAATTTCTTAAGATGACCGACGATGTCCAGAAGCTTATTCTGGGGAAGAAAGATTCGAATGTCATCAAGGAAGCGGCCCGGAAGAATGGCTTGAGAACGCTGAGAGAGGACGGATGGTTAAAGGTGAAGCTGGGGATTACCACCATATCCGAAGTCTTGCGCGTCACGCAGGAGGAAGTGCTTTAACCGAATGGCTGAGTATCTCTACAAAGCGACCACCTTGAACGGGCAGACCGTGGAAGGGGCAATGGATGGGAAGGATGAAGAGGCGATCATCCAGGGCCTCCACCAATTAGGGTATATCCCCATCCGAATTACCTCCCAACAGGAGAAGGGAACAGGTCTCCGTCTCCCGCCTTTCTTGCGACAGCGGGTCGGGATTAAAAACCTGCTTGCCTTCACCCAGGAACTTTCGACGCTCATCTCAGCGGGTCTGCCCCTCGACCGGAGCCTCAATATTTTAGGGACGCTCACGGAAAACGCCTCATTGCGAGAGACGGTGAAAGATGTGTTGAAAAAGGTAGAGGGGGGAAATTCATTGGCCGAGGCCATGGGAAACCACCCGCGCATCTTTTCCAAGCTCTATATCAATATGGTCAGGGCCGGAGAGTCGGGAGGCTTTCTGGAGACGATCCTGTCCCGGCTGGCGCAATATCTTGAAGGCATGAAAGAGATCAGAGACCATTTGATTTCCGTGATGATTTATCCCCTGATACTGACCATTGTCACAGGGATCTCCATCACCGTACTGGTTACTTTTGTGATACCAAGATTTTCAAGGATATTTTCCGACCTCAAACAGACCATCCCCTTGCCGACGCAGATTGTCCTCACCTTCAGCCAGCTGGTCAGGGATTACTGGTGGGCCGGCGTGGGAGCGGTATTGTTGATTTACTTCGGGCTGAAGGCTTATACGAAAGACGAGGAAAGGAAATGGAGATGGGACCGGTCCAAGTTGAGATGGATGGTCGTGGGGGATCTCATCAAGAAACTGGAGATGGCACGGTTTGCAAGGACGCTGGGAACCCTGCTGCAGAGCGGCGTCTCCATCCTGCCGGCCTTTAATCTCGTCAAAGAAATTTCACAAAACCTGGCGATTTCGAGATCGATCGCCCACGTCCACGATCGACTGAGAGAGGGCAAGGGGATCTCCAAATCGATGGAGGAGACCGGGGTCTTCCCCCCTCTGGCGATCCACATGATCAGTGTGGGAGAGGAGACCGGCACCCTCGACCAGATGTTGATCAAAGTGGCGGAGGCCTACGAGGAAAATGTCCGGACCGCCGTGAAGCGGTTCGTCTCCTTGTTAGAGCCCCTGATCATCCTGTTTATGGGAGGGGTCATTCTATTCATCGTGGTCTCAATACTCTGGGCGATACTCAGTGTAAACGATCTTCCTTTTTAATCTATGCCAAAGGAGAAGAGAAGATGCGGTACGGCGCTAAACAAAGGCAACGGGGTTTCACTCTCTTTGAGATCCTTGTGGTCATCACCATTCTCGGCCTGCTAGCTGCCCTGGTGGGGCCGAGGCTCTTTGGAAAGGTCAGCGGTGCAAGGCAAGGTGCCGCGAAAGCGCAGATTGAGATGTTCGGCACTGCTCTTGATACATTCCGGCTCGATGTGGGCAGATACCCGAGCGTGGAAGAAGGACTGAAGGCCCTTCGAGAAAAGCCTTCGGGCGTGGAGGGATGGCAGGGTCCCTACCTTCCCAAGGAAATTCCCGTTGACCCCTGGAGAAAGCCTTACGTCTATAAATGCCCGGGTGAACATGGCGACTATGATCTTCTCTCCTATGGTCTGGACGGGACAGAAGGGGGGGAGGGAGAAAACCAGGATATCGTCAGTTGGAAGGATATTGCCAAATGAAGGACAAGGGTTTTTCATTGCTGGAGGTGATCATCGTTTTAACCATCCTTGTTCTGTCCGTCTCCTTAGTGACGTCTTCTATGTCGAATTTGTCGAGGACGATCGAGTTGAAAGCAGCGGCCAAAAAGGTCTCAGGAATCCTCCGGTACTACCGGAGCGAAGCGATCAACAAAGGATCGGTCTATCAGGTTCTCTTTGATTCTGAATCGAAGGCAGTGAAGGTCCAATCGATACCCTTAGCGGAGCCAGCCGATGAGAAGGAAGCGGATGAGAAGGAGAGAGGGGAGGGCGCTCAGACCCTTTACGGACTCCCTGAGAGTGTCCAGATGAAAGAGCTCGACTTTCCTTCTCCTGAGTATCCCTGCGACCTCCCGGCGGTTGAATTCTACCCCAACGGAGGCTCCAACGGAGGCTCGGTCTTGTTCGATAGCCAGGACAGAAAGGGATACAGGATCAAGATCCATTTCCTCACAGGAGAGGTGAAGATAGAGCAGTGAAGCAGATAAAAGGAACAGTTACGGGTTCCGAGTTGCGAGTTATGAATTTTGAATTATGAGTGTTGAGTGTTGAATTAATAACTCAAAATTTAAAACTCAGGATTTGGTCGTTCAATGATAATTCGCCGATCCAGTCGAAGCAGAGGATTCACATTGATCGAAGTGGTCGTCGCCCTTGCCATCTTAGGGGTGGGGTTAACGATGATCATCGAACTCTTTTCGGGTGGGCTTCGTCTCGCAAGAGCCTCTATGGAATATACAAAGGCTGTCAATTATGCCCGGACGAAAATGGAAGAGATCGCGGTGAAGTCGGTTGTCCAAGAGGGGACCGAAGAGGGAGAGTCTGATGACAAAGCGTTCCGGTGGCAGGTGGCGGTGAAAAAAGTCGACCTTCTCTCCATAGATAAGAGCATGGACTACAAGCCACCGATCGAGCTTTATCAGGTCAAAATTGACGTTTTCTGGAAATCGGGGTCCAAAGAAAGGTCCACGAGCGTAGAATCTCTAAAGGCGATCAAACCCGAGGAGGAAGAGAAGAAAGGCTGATGAGACAACGACAACACCGGAGTTGAGACGGCAGATGAGTCAAGAAGGGCTAAATGGTCGATTTAGAAGAAGGAGGGTCGGTGTGAGCGGCGACGTCTCAGTCTCATCGGGGTTTACCCTGATCGAAGTGATCGTGACGTTGACGATTCTCGGGTTCATCATTCTGATGGTTTCCGGGACCTTTCGTCTTGGTCTTTCGTCCTGGGAAAAAGGGGATGCCATCAAGGAGGATTACCAGAAGATCCGGATGACCTCGCAATTGGTATCCCGGCAGTTGAAGTCGCTGGTGCCTTATAAAATAAAAACCGAAAAGGCAGAAGGAAATTACATTGCCTTCGATGGAAAGGCCCATTCCTTGAGATTCGTGTCAGCCCTGGCCATCCATTCAAAACGGCCGGAAGGGTTTGTTTATGTGGTTTATCAATTCAAAGATGAGGGAGAGAAGAAAGGACATCTGGTCCTCTACGAGCAAAGGGCCCTCAATAAGGATTTTTTCGAAGATGAATTGAAGGAAGACTCAGCCGTGACGCTTTTTGGAGGGATCTCCCAGGTCCGCTTTGAATATTTCAGGGGGGCCGATGAGGAGAAGAGCCGGACGGAAGAATGGGTGGAGGAGTGGAATGCAAAGGAAGAGAAGGAACTGCCGAGAGCCGTTAGAATGACCGTGACTTATTGGAACGAAGGAAGTAAAGAAGAGATTTCCCCGATGACTGTCTTGGCTTCGGTTTCAGCCTACCAGTACGAAGAGGTAAGAACAGGTTCGAGAGGGTTGGGACGAAGTATGATTCAGGGGAGACCTCGGCCCCGAGGTTTTTAAATGGAATTGAGATTCCGGATTCCGAATTCCCGATCCCGAAATTCGAGAGGAGTTGCGCTGATCATGGTGTTGTGGGTCATGACCATTCTTACCGTGGTGGTTTTGGAATTCAGTTTTGCGATGAGAACGGAAGTCAACATCACCAAGAACTTCAAGGAGGAGCTGCAGCTCTATGCCATTGCGGAAGGAGGGGTTCAGCGGGCGGTTGCAGAGCTGATTTTAAAGCATGACACAAGAGCTCAACAAATAAGTAAGACGGCGAAGACGGAAGAGGTTGCTTCGGAGAGAAAGGAGTGGATGGCGGATGGAAGGCCTTATCCTCTCCAATTTGATCAGGGGAAATGCGAGCTCCGGATCATGAGCGAGTCGGGGAAGATGAATATCAACACGATTTCAGAGATGACGCTTCGAAAGGTGATCGGGAATTTGGGTTTGGAAGGAGAAAAGCGGGATGTCGTCGCGGATTCCATTCTGGACTGGAGAGATCCGGATGATCTCCACCGGATCAACGGGGCAGAAAATGACTATTATCAGTCCCTGAAGGAACCTTATCGTTGCAAAGATGGCAATCTGGACTCCATTGAGGAACTTCTCCTTGTCCGGGGAGTCACTCCTGGGCTGTTTCATGGAGGGAAGCGGGCAAAAGCGGGTGAAGCGGGAGCGAAGGCATCCGATGTCGGGCTCAAAGGTATCTTCTCTGTCTACGCTTCAGGAGAGCAGGTTGACATCAACAGCGCCTCCTTGCAGGTATTAAGGGCCGTCTTGGGAATTCCAAGCGAGGCAGGAAAAGCCATCCTGAAGGCCCGCGAAGAGAAAGGCTTCCAGAATCAACAGGATCTTCTCCAGAGAGTTCCTGAGCTTTCTCCGTTTATCGCAGAGATCTCGGGGCGCCTTGTATTCTCATCCGCATTAACTCCGTCGACGACCGTTTACTATACCATCGAGTCTCGCGGAAAGAGTAAGGAGGGGGGCGCCGTTCGAGGTCTGAAGGCGATCGTCAAAATTGACCGGTTGGAGAAGAAGGGATACAAGATCATCCAGTGGGTGGACGCCCTCATTTGATTTTGAGAAAAGCATCGGTGAGCGGGGAATGAAAACGTTAAGGAGTATGGCAAGAAAATGGACCGAATTTTTTCCTGCCATGATTTCTGACAAGAGTTTTGGGGTCGATTTCAAGCAGGAGCATCTCGTCCTCACGCTTCTCAGAAAGTCCCTTGGGAGAATCGATCTGGTGGACTACGGGGTCTATCCCATTCCTTCCCAAGTTCAGAGAGAGGAGCGGGAGGCTCAGGTCATCAACTTGGTCAATGCCTTCATCTCCAAACATCAACTCAGCAGGGAGGGGGTCTGCGTTGGCATTCCGAGGGAGAAAGTGATTGCCCGCTTCATCAAGCTTCCCATCGCGGTCAAGGAAAACCTAAGAAAAGTGCTGGAATATGAGATCCCCAAATACACCCCCTTTGAAAAAGGAGAAATCTATTTCGACTATTGCCTTCTCAAAGAGGAGAAGGATTGGATCCATCTCTTTGCAGTGTTTTCGAGGAAGGCGGAAATTGATTCTTATGTGTCACTCTTAAAGAAAATGGGGATTCAACCCATCTCCATCCAAATTTCTTCTGTCGCGGCCTTGAATCTTTTCTTCTACAACAAAGGGGGTAGCGAGGGCGAAACCTCGGTTTTGGTTGATGTCGCAGAACCATTTTTTGAGATGAATCTCGTGCGGGGAAAGGATTGGAAGGAAAGCTTCCATCTGCTCCTTCCAAAGGAGGAGATAGAAAAAAAGATCATCAACACCTTCAAGCGCTCGGCCGACGTTTACCCTCCCGAAAGCTCAACTCTCTTCGTTTATGGGTTAGGCGCCGACGAGACCGTCCTGAAGAGCCTCAAAGAAGCTGATCAACTCAAGGGCGTTTCGCTTCCTCCGATGGATCGCATTCAAAGAGAGGGGGGAAAATCCAAACCCAACAGAATTTACGCCTCCGTTGGTGTTCCCCTCAAGGGATTGATCAGTCCCCGGGTCGACCTCAATCTCTTGCCGCCCGATTTGAGAAAAAAGGTAAAACAGATTGGCAGACCTCTTTTGATCGTCCTGACCTCTCTGGCCTTGTTTTTCGGCCTGACCTGGGGAGCGGGAACGTTTATGCATTATAGGAAGGAATCGGAGGCGGTCAACGATGAAATAAAAAAGAGGAGGCCTGCCGTAGAAGCCGTGGAAAAGTTGCAAAAGCAGAGAGACGAATACCGTAAAGAGATGGCAGAACTTGTTCAGATCCGGTCGGGCGAGATCAGTAAAGTATCTGTCTTGGAAGAACTGACGCGACTTCTGCCGGACACGACCTGGATCTGGAATCTTAAATATAACGGCAAAGAAATGGAGTTAAGTGGATTTGCGGATTCGGCTTCAGATTTGATTCCTCTTCTTGATCGATCTCCTCTCTTCGAGAAAGTGGAGTTCCTGGCCCCCGTGACGAAGGAGATGCAAATGAGAGGCGAAGGAAACAAGGAGAAAGAGAGATTCAAGATCAAGGCGAAGATTGAAGGGAGAAGATAATATCTTGGAAAAGTGGTCATTTCCCAAAAAATTAGAATTCTTAAAGTTTCCCTGGAATTTGAAGTTTTTAACGCTTCCTGACAACTTGAACTTCTTAAAGAAGGTGAAGTTTTCTCAGAGAAAAATTCTGCTTCTGCTGATCGGAATCGTTGCACTCATCTTGGCGATTTCCTTCGGCGTCCTTCCCCTCCTCGAGGCGAAAAAGAAGGCGGAAGAGGAAATTGTCCTGAAGAAAAGAGCGCTCTTGGGATATGAGCAATTCCTCCAGAATCGCAAGTCCATCGAAGAGGATCTCGCCCGGACGTCAAAAGAGTACGAAGGAATTCAGCTGAAGCTCCTTTCGGGGGAGACACCGCAGCTCGGAGCCGCCAATCTTCAGGAGATCGTGAAGCGGGTTTCCGAGAAGAATGGGGTGGGTATTCGGAGCGTCAGAATTCTGGAGCCAAAAGAGATGAATGTCTACCTGAAGGTTTCCCTTCACGTTGACTTCACCCCGATCAGCAGCATGTTGAGCCTGGGGCAGTTTATCTATGAAATCGAGCACCATGAGAAAGAGTTGATGATCTCGGAAATGGATTTTCTCGTCTTCAACCCGAGGATGCCGAGTAATGTTCAGGGAAGTCTGGTGATCACCGGTTTGATGAAAAAGACCAAAGCCAAGGAAAAAGGGAGGCAGGGGTGATGTCAATCAAATATGGATCCCTATGTTTCTTGGCTCTTGGTGTGATCCTCCTCCTGATCTTCAAGAATTATGAGACATGGACCCGGCCGATCGAATGGGGGCCTGAAAAGAACGTCGGAAAGAGACCACAAAGCAAACCGGAAGATAGGCCGGAGGGACTCCCCCCGTTTGGGGGTCAAAAGAATCCTATTTCTGCTAAATCCTATATTTCGATTTCTGAGAAGAATCTC
>Ga0209592_1000202_pt1 | contig 16611 bp, 11 predicted proteins | sample PPLLak2March2015_2_FD_187251 | JGI IMG/M metagenome (GOLD analysis project Ga0209592, IMG submission 187251) | Freshwater sediment microbial communities from Prairie Pothole Lake near Jamestown, North Dakota, USA - PPLs Lake P8 Core (3) Depth... | ecosystem: Environmental > Aquatic > Freshwater... | reverse complement strand
ACCAAATGATTTAATTCTCATCCTGGCCGGCAATAAAAACCCCACTGTAAATCAGATGGGCGCGTTAAGGCTGGAGTTAGCAAAAAGGCTGGAACTGATTAAGCCAGAAACTCCACCATCACTTATATGGGTAACTGAATTTCCTTTATTTGAATATGATGAAGAAACAAAAAGATTTTACGCAATGCACCATCCTTTCACTTCTCCGAGGATAGAAGAAATTGATTTGCTGGAAAAAGATCCCGGAAACATAAAAGCTCAGGCATACGATCTGGTTTTAAATGGGAGCGAAATAGCTGGCGGCAGCATAAGAATTCACAACTCTGAACTTCAGTCGAGGATGTTCAAAGCACTTGGAATTAGTGATGAAGAAGCTCAGCAAAAATTTGGTTTCCTCATAAATGCATTTAAATATGGCGCACCTCCGCACGGTGGAATAGCTTTTGGATTTGACAGGATGGTAATGTTATTTGCTGGCGTTGATTCTATCCGGGATACTATTGCATTCCCCAAAACTGCCAGCGCGATATCACTGATGGATGAATGCCCTTCGATTGTTAGCGAAGAACAATTGAAAGAGCTGCATTTAAAGATCAAAGACTAAACTTTTTTACCCTGTTATGTAGAAAATTTTTCCAATTTGATTTCCATAGACTAATATATGAAACACTACAGCTTGAAGTAAAATTTCCCACTGAACTCCCTACTAAAAATAAAATTAAATAAAGCTTTCACAGTTTTTGTCAGAATTACCAACAAGTATAGTAATAATTGCTCCATAATTTTCTTCGAACAAAAGTTCAAGGGATATATAAATTAGTTTAGAAGTAGTTACTGAAATTAAAATGTTCTACTATAGCTAAATTTCATAGACGGCAGAATGGGCGGGTGACATTTTAAAGAAAATCCTAACAAAGTTTTTATACTTCCCACTACAACATGATTTGAAATATTTACTGGTAAATCTTACCCACGTCATAAATAGCGTCAATTTTGCTTAAAAAATATGAAGAAACTGGGCTTTCATGGGCTTGGCATATTTTTTCGAACATATATGGAAAAAATTAAAATAGGAAATTAAGCTTTGGGACAACAGCAACTTTTAATGATAGTATTGGCGATAATAATAGTAGGAATAGCGATTGCTATTTCAATACAATTATTTAGAAGCAATGCTATTGAGTCGAAGCGAGATCTTTTAATTGAAGAAACAACAAGCCTTGCAACAATGGCCATTCAATATTATAAGAAGCCGCAAACTATGGGAGGGGGAGGAAGATCTTTCATGGGTTGGGAAATCCCTTCACAGATGGTTCAAACTTTCAATGGAAATTTTATGCGGGCTGTTGTAAATGCTTCGGAAGTTGTAATAACTGGCACAGGAAGTGAAGCAGTAACAGAAACTGATTCAATAAAAGTTGAAACAACAGTAAGACCAAATGAAATTTTTACAATTATTATTAATTAACTCAAACACAAAACAACTAACTAACTAAATTCTCAATAAACAAGGAGTAAAAAAATGGGTCAGCAACAGCTTCTCTTAATCGTACTTGGCGTTATCATAGTTGGTATCGCAGTAGTCGTAGGTATTAATCTTTTTAATGCCAATGCAGAAGAATCAACAAAAGATGGTGTAGTTTCAGATTGTACAAACCTCGGAGCTATGGCACAGCAATATTATAAGAAACCAACCTCAATGGGCGGTGGTGGAAATAGCTTTGTAAATTGGGTGCTTCCTGGTGAAGGAGTTCCCGGTGGATTAGATTCAACAGCGTACGGTTTATATACCTCAACAGAAACTGCTGCTGATGTTGTAATAACCGGTACACCGCATGAATATGATTGGACTGTAGAAACTACTGTAACTGCAACAACAATTGTAACTGAAGTACTCCCTTAGTAGTATCTTTAATTAAGCAACAGTAGCTTACTTCGAATGGCTGTAAAAGTAACTTTTACAGCCTTTTTATTTTTAAACCTTACTTCTTTAATATTTAAACATCATATTTAGTCAAGATTCGGGGAGGAAATTTCGGAACTATATTTGAATACAAAAGAAACAAAACAGAAAAAAGGAAAAGTGGCAAATGGTTGAGTATAAATTTACTGCACAAAAATTAAACGGGCAGACCATAACCGGCACCGTTACTGCAAACTCTACTGCAGAGGGAAAGAAAAAAATTCAGAAGCTTGCTGAAAAAAACAAGCTAAAGCTTAGTGATGTTCAAAAAAAATCTACTTATCTATATCGTGTCCGTAGAGGAAAAGAAAAACCTCTAAGGGGTGAACAAAAAGCTTTCAGTAAAAAAGAGGTTGAAGAAGCTTTAGCCAGGCTTGGCTATAAAGTTTTATCAATTAATAGAAAGTTAATTGAACGTCAGGCTAAGCCCCCGCATTCGGAGATAGTGACGTATGTAAAAATTAGCGCAGAACTTCTTGAGCAAAAACTAAATTTTGGTGAAATACTGACACTACTTATTAATGATACACAAAATGCCACGCTTAGAAATACATTGAAAGAGATTAGTAATGATTTAAGAAAAGGTGCAGATTCTGAAGCCACCTTCCTGAAATATCAGCATGTATTTGGAAAGTTTACAGCTTATATGTTAGGTCTAGCATCAAAGAGTGGTAATATGACAGAAATTTACAGAGCCACAGCAAAGTTTCTTGAGAGACAGCAGGAATTCAGAAAGAGTTTAAGAAGCGCACTTATAACACCAATGGTTACGTTATTCGTTCTGTTCGTGGCGGTATTGTTTTACGTGGGCTATATTTTTCCTGAGACGGCAAAATTGTTCGTCCGCTTCGGTATTGAACTTCCACCAATGACAGCGTTCACTTTAGCAGTAAGTGACTTTCTTATGGCAAATCCTATCCCAATTGCAGTTGCCATACTTCTTCCACCGATTTTATTATTTCAATTTAGCAGAACTCAAAAAGGAAGATATCTTTTTGATCAATATATTTTGAAAATACCAATTCTTGGATCACTGGTTCATAAAACATTAATTGAAGTATTCTGCCGTGTGTTTTATACACTATATCATGGATCTGCTGAAAGTATTGAACCTATAAGAATTGCAGCCGAAGCAACCGGTAATACTTATTTTGAAGGTAAAATAAAAAATGTGGCTATTCCATTAATGTTAAAAAAAGGAGTTGGCGTAACAGATGCTTTTGCAGCATCGGGAGTGTTTACGGAAACGGCGATATCCAGAATCCACTCAGGGGAAGAGTCTGGTACGATTAAGAACACAGCATTACAACTAGCAAATTATTATGAGAGCGAAACGGTTTATCGTCTTAAAAATCTTATTGAAATCATTCAGGTGATGATTGCGATGATAATAATGGTTATTATGATTGCTCTAACACTGGTATCTGCTGAGACCGCAACTGTTAGACCGAAGCAGCCAGGTGTTCAATAAAATAAAAGGATGAGTGAATAAGTGATTGAGACTAATTTGGAAATGACAGATAAAATCGGTTACCTCCTTTTTAAGAAGGGGATAATTGATCAGATCACTCTTGAGAAAGCATTAAATACAAAGCTGAATGATCGCAATAAATTAAGACGGAATCTTGCGCAGATACTTGTAGATGAATTTAGTTATGATCATGATGTAATCTTTAGAGAAGTTGCGATACTTTATGCTTTTCGTGAATTAGATATAGACTCTTATGAGATCCCTGGTGATCGTCTGGATGCCATTCGTAAAATTATTGAAGGCTCGGGAGATGAGCTTAAGGATATAATGCTCAGGCATAAGATCATTCCATTTATGTACGATGAGCGCCAAAAGGATAAGTTGATAATTGCTGCGATTGATCCTACCGACAGAAACATTCCCAAGGTTGCTTTTGGTCTTAATGCACAAAGGTATGAAGTAATCTTTATCAAGAAAAAAGATTATGAAACTTTGGTTGAAAAAATTCTTCCTCCAGAAAACCTATATCTTAAAGCAATATCAGACGATGATGAAAGCTTTATTCCAAGTGAAGACAAAGAAGGAGATCTGGATGAAGAAGAACTTGATGCGGAGATAAATAAAAGTGCACTGATAAACCTCGTCGAAGGTGCACTGGTGGAAGCTGTTCGTAAAGGTGCCAGTGATATTCACTTTATTCCTTGCAGCGGTCACCGTACTGATGTTTACATGCGAATTGATGGTTCATTACGGTTATGGCATGTTCAGGAGAATACTCTTCCGGAGGCTGTAATAGCAGTGGTTAAAGATCGTGGTAAAGGCATGGACAGGTTTGAGCGTGAAATGGCACAGGATGGTTTTATTCAGAGAGAAATAGATGGTTATGTTATCAGGTTCAGAGTATCGGTATTGCCAATGGTTGGTACAGAATTAAAAAACAAATTTGAAAGTATTGTTATAAGAATTCTTGATGACAGAAAAGTCATTAGAGATCTTGATAAATTAGGATTAAATGGTATCGCCCGGCAAAATTTTGTTAAAGCGATTAATCAACCACAAGGAATGGTAATTCTCACAGGTCCTACTGGTAGTGGTAAAAGTACTACTCTGGTTGCAGCACTTTACCAGGTTATAAATCCTGAAGTAAATGTTCTTACAGTGGAAGACCCCGTGGAGTATGTTATTGAAGGAGCTCGTCAGTTAAAGATTGGATACAAAATGAATTTTGAACAGGCGATAAGATCTATTCTTCGTCACGATCCGGACATTGTTTTAGTGGGTGAGATGAGAGATAAGGAAACGGCAGAAACAGCTATAAAACTTGCTAACACCGGTCACCTTACATTTTCTACATTACACACGAATGACGCGCCAAGTGCTGTCGCACGACTTTTTAAAATGGGGATAGAACCTTTTCTGATAGCTTATGCAATTAATCTCATAGTGGCACAGAGATTGATTCGTAAGCTCTGTACAAAATGTAAAAAGAAAGATTCAAACTTTGACAGCACTATAATGGAAGCAGCTGGATTAAATATGGAAGAATGGAAGAATGTCGATTTTTATCGTGCTGTTGGCTGCGATGAATGTAATAACACAGGATATAAAGGAAGAATGGCAATTCACGAAGCACTTTATTTTACTAAAGAGATAAGACAGATCATTGTACGTTCCGGAGAAGATGTTGATGAAGAAGCCGTAAGAATTCAAGCGAAGAAAGACGGCACATTAAGTTTAAGAGACGCAGGTCTTGAAAGAGTTAAACTGGGTATAACTACTATTGAAGAGGTCCTCTCTTCAACAATGGAAGAATAAACCAGTTAGTTATGGTGGTAAGTTTTACTTACCAGGTTGAGTTAAATTTTCAGTTAAAATATTTTACAGGTTGTTACAATTTTATATATTGTAAATAATTAATCTTTTTAATTAAAGTAACGAATATTTACAATCGATTTTTTCTTGGAACAATAAATGTAAAGGACTTAAAATTAGATAATGATTAAAAAATTAGAGAAAGTTTGATTTTGGTTATTACAGAAGAAAAAAGAATACTATCAGATTTTGTTGCATCAATCCCCGATTCACTTTTCGGTCCTGATAGAGTTGGTTATATTTTAGAAAACAGCAGCAAGATCAAAGATGAAGATAAAGTTCTTTTAAGGAAGTTTGTAAACAAAGTACTCACCTCGATGATTGAAAGAGATGCTTCAGATATTGAGATTGGTGGTCATGGAAACGAAGCGTATATATGGATGAGGATTCACGGGAAACTTGAAAGAGTGAAAGACCTTCCACAATTTACTGAAGATGAATCCGCACTAATCATTATTAACCTTTTCAACAGTAATCAGAAAAAATACATCGCGACAACCAGGAACCTTGATTTCAGTTACACTTATTTCTACGAACGTAGAAAAATAAATGTAAGGTTCAGAGCAGACGCATACTTTGATCTGGATACCCTGGCCTGCAGCATCAGAGCAATTAATACATCTGTTAGACCTTTATCCTCATTAGAATTTCACCCCAGTACCATTAAATATCTTAGCCACAATTACATAAAGTTTGGGTTGACATTAATAACAGGAATTACTGGCTCCGGTAAGTCAACAACATTAGACTCAATTGTTGATCATCATAATAAGTTTGATCCCGCACACGTAATTATTATTGCTGCACCTATTGAGTATGTACACACTTCAAATTTTTGTATGATCAAGCATAGAGAAGTTGGAAGAGATGTTCTTTCATTTAAAGAAGGTGTGGTTCAATCATTAAGACAAGATCCCGACATTATAATAATAGGTGAAATGAGAGACCCCGACACTATAATGGCAGCTCTTGAAGTAACCGATACGGGGCATAAAGTTTTTTCCACACTTCATACTTCATCAGCAACTGAATCTCTTGAAAGAATAATTGCGGAAGTAAATCCTGTAGAACAGGAGAGAGTTCGTAACAGACTTGCAGATACACTCGTTTCTGTAATTTCTCAAAAATTAGTTCCCAGTCTTGATGGTAAACGAGCTCTTGCTAAAGAAGTATTGGTTATCACACCCAGTGTAAAGGCGGCCATAAAAAATAATAACCTTGGTGAAATTTATATGATGGTAAATCAAGGGGGGCAACTGGGAATGATAACAATGGAACAAGATTTAAAAAGACTTTACGATCAGAAGCGGATATCGTTGGAAACAGCGATTACCTATTCAAATAATAAAACTAGAATCAACCAATTATTGTCTGCAAAATGAAACAATTAATTTGTATTTATTGCGAAGGAAATGACACTAAACTTGCTGTTATAGAAAAAGAAAGCGAAGGAAGAAAACCTTCCGTTCTAAAAACAGCTTCGGTTAGTCTCATAAAATCTTCAGCTCAGCTTGAAGAAAATGTAAGCGGCTTTCGAATAGAAGGCGAGACATTTGATGTAGAAGGTTTAGAAGAGTCAACCTCTATAAGGAGTGATATTGACTCTTCAAGCATTTCTGAAATTAGCAGTGCGCTAAAGGGATTTAATTTAGCTAAGTATAGCTTCATCCCTGCATTAACTGAGCCTGCTATTTATTATCATCTCTTTGAAGGGGCCAGAGCTCCCAAACCCCAAAAATTAAAACAAGAAATCATTCATGATATACTCGAATCCAAAAACATTAGTGTTGACAAAGAAAGTATTGATTATATAGAGCTCTCTGATAAAGCTTTGTTGTCAGTTTTTGTGACTGGCGATGTAAGGTGTGTTGATCTTGTTAATTCTTTAGCCAGGCAGAGGGGCAAGAGAAGCTTTAAAATACCCACTATTAAAAGCGCTGATGTTTCGCTTGCATATTATGTTGCCAAAAGAAAAAAGTTTTTCCCTGATGATCACTCCCTGATCGTTTATATAGGAAAAGAATACAGTAAGTTGATATTTCTGCAGGGACGAAGATTAAAGCATATCGGAACGACACTTGACATCGGAACACAAAATCTTCATACATATGATGTTTATTTTTCTAAGATACTGCTTGAAATGGAAAATGGCGGTATTTCATCTCTTGATAATATCGTAGTATGCGGCGAAGATGATTCGGAAAATTTAATCCTTTCATTTTACGGAACATTCCCAGAAGCAAACGTTAGCCGACTTGAATTTGATGATGTTGATTTATCTGCATTAGACGAAGATACCAGGGAAAAATTCTCTATGTTTAGTGTACCGGTTGCAATTGCAACTGATTATTTTGATGAGCTTAACAAAGAACATCAAGGGCTTCATATTCTGCCGAAGAGTATTAAGGAAGATCAAAAAGCTTTTCAATTTTCCTGGCACGGTTACGCAATTCTACCCCTGCTTTTCATAGCTGCATTTTTTATTACTCAACAAGTATTGAAGAATAACGGCAACTTGAAAGAGCTTGATAATGAGATAGCCCAGAAAACAATATTGTTAAGACAGAACCAGGAAATCTTAAGTAGAATCGCCAACATAGAAGGTAAAATAAGCAGCTTCGATCAGACCCAAGCCATTTTGGATTCGGCAACAGCCGGTGCAGGTGTCTGGAAAAATGTTATCTCTAAAGTTTCGGATTTTTGTGGGAAGAATAGCAATCTCTGGGTATCAAAGCTCTCATCCGGTGATGGAAGATCCGTTGCTGCTGAAGGTTATTCACTTTCCAGAGGCACACTTACAGATTTTGCCTCTTCAATTGAAAATGCTTTATTGAAAAGCATGACATACGAAGAGTTACGGGAAAAAAGCGCATACAAGTTTAATTTAAATTTCAACACTTCAAATCAGCAGAACCAAAATGAATAAGAAATTAAGAAGCACTCTCGGTTTATTTACCTTGCTGATAATCATACTGGTTATTGGTGGAATTTATTTGTTTGTATTCCAGCGTGGTGCGATTAACGAGAGACAAGAAAAACTTGCTGAACTTAATGCAAACGTTTATGATCCTGAGGAATTGAACGCACGTTATCTGGCACTTGAAAGACGTTCAGCCGAACTCGATTCAATATTATCAGCCAGGAAGTTTAATATTCCTCAAAACATTGCGTCAATTAAGTTCTACAACTTTGTTAATAGCATTGTTGCTAATTATTCACAATACACCCAGGTGAATGTGGAATACCTAGATCAGATAAAGGACAAAGAATTCTTTGTTCACCAGTATAAACTTTCAGGAAGCGGATATTTTAATGAAGTTTATAGTATGATATATGCGATTGAGCAAAGCAAGGAATTAAAAAAAGTTAGCCAGCTTAATCTTGGTAATCTTATCCGAACAGACAAAGAAGGAGTTCCCTTATTCCTGGTTAGCTTTGATATGACAGCACAGATTTATTACTCTGCAGACAGCAGATTTGCCGCTGTAGCTATGATGGAAAACCAACTGACAACTGGCCCGCTTTATGACGCCTTCTATCCGTTAATTAGAAATGAAATACCACCCAATGTGGACAACCTTCTTGACGTTCAGGGGGCTAAATTGTTAGCCTTAATTCCCGAAGGAGCATTTGTTGCAGATACAAAGGGAAACACTTATTTGGTTTGGGAAGGAGAACAAGTCTACCTGGGTTATTTAACCAAAATAGACTATGATAGTAACACTGTCAGTTTCATACTAAATAAAGGTGGAATCATAGAAAAAGTAACTTTAGAATTAGATAAATATACAAGTAAAAACTAAGAGAACTAAAATGAAAAACATAATTACTTATCTGGTATTATCATTCTTCTTCGTCCTTTCGACGTACCCACAACAGTACTGGGAGCGCCAATTTAAAACTTATCAAAACCCGGACGAGCTGGTAACGATGTCTGAAACACTTCCCTTCGATCAGGCGATAGAGTTATTAAGTAAGGTTAGTGAAAGTGTTTCGGGAAGGAGAATAGTTTCAACTACCACCAGCCAGGAACCTATAGGGATAGAAATTACAAATATGCCTTATGATAAAGCATTGTTGATGATAGTGAATTTTGCCGGACTGCAGTATGAAATGAAAGCAGATGTTATCATAGTTAAATCGAAAGAAGGACCGGCATTTGAGCAATCACCTGAAACTTATGCACCCATAACACAACGGGAAGTTAGAATATCAGCTGTCTTCTGTGAAATAGATGTTCAGGAAGCGAGAAGAGTTGGATTTGACTGGAGATTTTTATTATCCGGAGAGCAGACAAATGTAGCTGGTGTTCTTAGAGGCGAGACAGAAACCCCTACCGATGAAAGTGGTGGATCAACACAACAAGGTCTTCCACCAGAGTTTAAGCTTGGTGTTACTTCTGCCTTTAGAATTGGTGATTTCTTTGGACAAGCGACAGCTGTTTTCAAATTTTTTGAAGAGAATGGTATTGGTGAAATTATTTCGAACCCAAGTATTGTTGTTAGAGATAGAAACGAAGGAAAAATTCAGATAGGTTCAGACTTTTCAGTAAGAACAAGAGATTTTGCAGGAAATACTACAGAACGATTTTTCCCCACAGGAACAATTATAATAGTCACGCCTTACATTCATAAAGAAGGTGGTTTAGATTATGCTTTATTGAATGTTGCTGTCGAGCGTAGTTCGTTTCAAACATCTGAGTTAACTACTGAGATAAGAAAAACAACCGCTTCAACTCAGGTTCTGATGCTTGATGGAGAAGAAACAGCTATAGGTGGATTGTTTCTAAATGAAGAAGCAATAACTCGTAATGGCATCCCATTTCTCAAAGATCTTCCTTGGTGGGTATTTGGTATCAGATATTTAACGGGTTACGATCAAACAATAGTCAGGAAGAAAGAACTTGTTATACTCTTAAAGACCGAGCTTATTCCAACACTCCAGGATAGATTTGAAAATCCACAATGGGATAACGTTTTAAAAAGAGATATGGACGAAGGTAGAAACCGAATTAAGTATTATCAGTTTGAAAGCTCCGGCGAAGAGACACCTTAAAAATGGAATCAATTCTTATAGTAGATGATGATATTAATCTTTGCACTGTTCTTTCTGAGGAATTAAATACTATTGGATATGAAACCAGCTATTTAACAAACGGAGAAGAAGTTGCAAAAGCTTTAGAAACCAGAAAGGTTGACCTTCTTCTCCTTGATTTAAAGATGCCAGGCACAGATGGTTTTGACGTACTCCAGAAGATTAATAATCATAATAACTCCTACCCCAAAGTAATAGTACTAACCGCATATGCAGATGTAAAGAGTGCAATTGAATCTGCAAGATTAGGCGCCACAGATTTTATCAGCAAACCATATGACTTTGACGAGCTACTGATTACGATCAGGAAAGTCCTTCAAAGAAATAATTAGGCGGAGATCCATACTATGAGGATCAGCTTAAGAATTCTACTCATAAACTTTATCATAGTTGCTCTGATATTAAGCGCCTCGGTGTTCGCCTTTTATTCTGTAATGTATAATGTTTTAATCTCACAGCAATCCCGACAGCTCGTTAGTGCCACCAACAACTTTATTTATGCTTTAAAATCAAAAACTATTGAGTTTGAGGACGAGTTTTTAGAATTTTCTTCATTTGAAATAGAGACTATTCTTAAGACAAATAACTTGAAATCCACTAACATTGATTTTATTCTGCAACTCGATAGTTCATCCGGGAATATTATCAAAATGGCAGTTAACAAGAATGTATATCTGCCGGGCAGAGCAATTACTTGGGAAGAGTTTCTAAACTATAATCCATATGCTTTGGTACAAGAGGTTAAAAGAGAAAATGATGAGAGTTTTTATTTTGGCAGAGTGATTACCTCTGTATTACTTAACGAACTTTCGCAAAAAATTAATTCAGAAGTTGCCATTGTATGGAATGGCACACCATCAGACCTGTCAAACCCCGCACAAAACCAGAAGTTTCTGTATCTGCTTACTAAAGCTAACGATTACTTAAAGGATAAGAATAATTTTGAAATTTATAGCGATGGCACAGAATCAACAGATATAATAGCTGCAGTTTTCAAACCAACTCTTTCTTTTAACAATCAAAGCAATTTGTATTTTCTGATATTCACATCATTTGGAGAAACGGGCGAACTCCGGACCACTATTAGAAATATTTTTATAATAGTGGGAATTGTAGGTATTGCCTTATCACTAATATTTACTTTCTTATTTACAGATAAATTGAGAAAACAGATTTCCGAATTGGGAAAAGCAACCGAACAAACCTATTCCGGTAATTTCAAACATAGAATTCATATTAAAAGCAAAGATGAAATCGGCAGACTTGGAGATGCATTTAACAAGATGCTAGATGAGCTGGATAAAAAAGAAAAAGCTAAAAATGAATATTCTGAATTCATCGCACTTATAAATCAGAATCCAACGCTTAGAGAAATTTCAGATGCCGCTCTGATTAAAATTATTAATATCGGTGGATTTATTATAGGCGCTCTTTACACTGTAGACTATGATGATATTAATCTCATTAGCTCGTATGGTTTTGACTTAAGGGCAGGTAAGCAGCCCGAAGAATTTAATTTACATAAACGTGTGCTTAAAACAAGGCAAACACTTGAGCTGTTTTCAGAGGATTACTTACCTGTTGTTTCCTCAGGTTTGATGGAGATAAAAATTAAACATCTTCTTCTTCTTCCCATAGTTTATAATAACAAAATTACAGCACTACTAGAGCTTGGTTCAATTAATAAACCCAGCGAAGAAGCAATTGATTATCTTGATAAAATTAAAGATCAGCTGGCAATTGGTATTACAAACTCAAAAGCCTTAGTTCAAATGGAAAATTTTGTAGTTGAGCTTAAAAAGTTAAACGAAGAGTACCAGAAACAGAACATTCAAATTAAACAGCAAAATGATACCCTTATTAAATTACATAACGATTTAAAAGAGCAGGCTGAAGAGCTTGAGAGACAAAAAGAGAAAGCCGAAGAATCAACACGAATTAAATCTCAATTCCTGGCAAGCATGTCTCACGAACTTAGAACTCCGATGAATTCAATTCTCGGGCTAACTGAGCTGATTCTTGAAAAAGCTAGTCTTGAAGATAAGAACAGAGAACGCCTCGAAGTTGTTTTGAACAGCGGTAAACGGCTTATGAATTTAATCAATGATATTCTTGATCTTTCAAAAATAGAAGCCGGAAAGATGGAAATAAGATATGAAGATGTGATTCTCGACGAAGTGATCAAAGAAGTTTCAGCTTCCATCACACCTCTTTTAAATAAGAAGGGTATAGGGTTTCAGGTTACCAGAGATATAGATACACGAATGCTTATCAACACTGATCGTGGTAAAGTTACTCAAGTGCTAATAAACCTTCTTGGAAATGCGGTTAAGTTTACTGATGAAGGCAGTGTAGCACTCAGAATTTCGGCAGATGATGATTTGTTGAACTTTGAAGTAATTGATACTGGTATTGGTATTTCGGAAGATGATAAGCAATTAATTTTTGAAGAGTTTAGACAAGCCGACGGTTCAACAACCAGAAAATACAGTGGAACGGGTCTTGGATTAGCCATATCAAAAAAAATCTCAGATTTGCTTGGTGGCAGTATCTCTGTGAGCAGCCAGGTGAATCAGGGGTCCACATTTACATTTTCAATTCCCCTGAGATTTGTTGACACTAAAGTGCCTGAACTTCAGAGTAAGATAGATATCCACACTCTTATAAAAAACAGGAAGAATCCTATTCTTGTTATTGATGACGACGAAGAAGTAAGATATACAATTGGACAGTATTTGTTTTCAAAAGGTTATGACGTAATCTTTGCTGAAGATGGTAACAAAGGCATACAGATGGCTATTGAGAATCAGCCGTTTGCAATTACTCTTGATGTGATGCTGCCTGGTAAAGATGGCTGGGGCGTTCTAAAAGAGCTGAAGGACGAACCACAGACCAAAGATATTCCGGTAATAATGGTATCAATTGTTGGAGATAAAAACTTAGGCTATGAGCTAGGTGCATTTGAATACTTTATAAAACCGATATCCTCAGAGAAGTTACTCTCAGCATTTTCTAAGTTGGAAAATCTTGCTAATAAACCCATACAAAAAATCGTAGTTGTTGATGATGACGAACTTGAATTTGAAAAGTTTAAGGAAGAATTTTCTTCTGACAATATTAGGATAGAATATATCCGGGAAAGCGAGTATGCGTTTAGTAAAATAGCCGAAGTGCAGCCTGACTTAATCGTAATAGATATTTTGATGCCGAAGATTGATGGCATTACTCTCTCTAATAAACTTAAATCCAATATAAAAACCAGGCACATACCAATCATAATCAACACAGCAAAGGATCTGACCGAGGACGAAAAAACGTCTTTGAATAAGATTGTTGAAAACATTGCTGTGAAATCCAAAGAACACCCACTTAATATCTTTAAAGTAGTCAGAAATCGTATTGAGATGCAGCAAACTGATTTGGCCAATTCCCAGCAGAAAATGATTTATATGACACCTGCTGTAAATGGTAAGAGTAAGTATGGCAATAATGATTTAATCGAAAAACAATTTGGCACAGAAGTCTTAATTGTCGATGATGATTCGGACACGCTTTACACTTTGGATGAGATAGTTCAAGCATGCAATTGTAATACGGTTCTTGCAAAAAGTGGAAAAGAATGTCTCGCTATTTTAGAACAAAAAACTTTTGATTTGATTCTTCTGGATATAATGATGCCTGAAATGGATGGTTTCCAGACGATAAAGCATATCAAGCTAAATAAAAAATGGTCCGATATACCGGTATTTGCAGTAACAGCTAAGGCAATGAAAGACGATAAAGATATAGTTTTAAAACAAGGATTTTCTGATTACATACCCAAACCGGTTAACCCCACCATTATGTCATTCAAAATACAGAAACTGATCTCCCAGTTAAAGACAAGCTGAAATGAAAAAGATTCTTGTTATTGATGATCTGCCTGAAAATGTATTCATTTTACAAGATCGACTTGAGAATGAAGGATATGAAGTAATTATTGCATATGACGGTAATAGTGGAATTGAGAAAGCTTACACGCACCTACCCGACCTCATTCTTCTTGATGTGATGATGCCTGATATAACCGGATTTGAAGTGTGTAAAATTCTTTCTAACGATGAAAAGACAAAACACATTCCGATCATTCTGGTAACAGCAAAAGCGGGGTCGGAAGATACAAAAGAAGGACTTGAAGCTGGTGCTTTTGATTATGTTAAAAAACCATTTAACAGAGTGGAACTATTTGCACGTGTTAAGTCTGCGTTAAAACTTTCTGAAGCAAATAAACTTCTATTGGATATTGAAAAGCGAGCAACCTATGTTGCTACAGTTGTAACAGCAAATCATAAAATAAAGCAGCCGCTTACCCTTCTTAGCCTTTCTTCTGCAGCAATTAAGAGAGAACTTAAAAAAGAAGTGATTTCTAAGGAAGTAATACTAAACCGGATCAACTATGTAGATATAGCTGTTAAGGAAATCACAGAAGTATTAAACCAATTAAATGCAGTCAAAGAACCGATATTGTCTGATTATACGAAAAACATAAAAATGATTAAAATGGATGAGGAAGAAACTAAATGAGTTTTTGTATGGTGGACAACATAGTTTCGAATTCGTAAGGCTTTTGTATCTGGCTGTTGATATGGTATTTTAAAAGTTCAGAATCATCTTCAACCCACACACTTCCCGAAGATAATATAATAGGAATATTCAGATTTAATTTTCTAATTTCAGAAATTGTTTCCAGCCCGGTCATCTCCGGCATATTATAATCAATTATCGCAAGATCAACTTTAATTTCCTCCGTAAGAATTCTTAGAACTTCTTTGCCGGAAGTTACTTTTATTACTGAATAGCCATTCGTTTCAAGAAGCTCTGCAAGAAGATCTCCAAGCATAAGTTCATCATCTGCAAGTAAAATAATTTTCTCACTCGGTTCAGCCTTTATTTCTTTTGGAGGTTCAAAAGCAGGAATATAAACATCAAAAGTAGTTCCGCTGCCTGATTTGCTTGACACATCAATGTAGCCATTATGTGCTTTTATAATTCCATAACTAACATATAAACCCAATCCGGAGCCTGTGTCCTTCGACTTCGTAGAAAAATAAGGGTCAAATATTTTTGTCAAATTTTTCTCTTCGATCCCACTACCATTGTCTTGCACAGAAAATCTAACATAATTTCCAATATTCAGAAGTGGAAAGTAAACCTGATTCTCTTTGCCAATGGTTATATTTTTAACGGAGATTTTTATCTCACCTTTACCATCAATTGCTTCTTTTGCGTTTATGCATAAGTTAAGAAGAACCTGATAAATTTCAGTACTGTTGCCTACCATGTCATATAGTTTATCATTTATATCTTCTTTGAAGGCAATTGATTTTGGAAAAGTTTGAGTTATAATTTTTGTAATCTCGTTTAACAATTGATGAGGTTTTACAAGTTCTTTTCTTTTAGGTGTTGGTTTGCCAAATGAAAGCAATCCCTTTGTAAGATCTCTTGCTCTCACAGAACAGTTTTCAATGTTATCAATCAGCTTTTGAACAGATTCATTCTGATCAACTCTTTTTCGTAACAAGTTAACGCTTCCAAAAATGCTCGCTAAAAGGTTCCCAAAATCATGCGCCATTCCGCTGGAAAGTTTTCCTATAGTTTCAAGCTTTTGAGCTTGAAGAAGCCTGCTTTCAAGAGCAGCATTCAATTCCCGTGTATTTATATTACTTATTACAAATGATAAAAGGGTAGCAAATTGTTCAACAAGCGTAACTTCATCCTGGCTGAAACTGTTTTTGAGCTTGCCTATAATTAATGTTGCAATTAAATGATCATCAAAAAAACAAGGAGAGATCACTATAGTTTTACAACTGAGTGTTGATGTGATGTTGTAACCAAGATTGTTGATCTCATTAAAGGCTACAAGAGAATTTTTATTTAATTCAAGCCGTTTGGTAATAAACTTGAAGTCTGTGCGTACAGTTTTTTCAACCTCAGATTTGTTTTTGATAACTCTATTTGGGTCAAAATACTTAAACTCTGCTCTAACACTGTCACTCAAAAATACTATCATTCCAAAACTACCGTCTGCTAAATTCACCGACTTTATTAATATCTCGTTTGACAGATTATCAATTGAACTTTCCTTCACCATAAGTGTCAGAATTTCTTTCAGTTCACTTCTAAAATCAACAACTGGAAGTCGCAAATTTTTGTTTAAATTTCCTTCTCGAGT
>Ga0209592_1000196_pt1 | contig 16768 bp, 16 predicted proteins | sample PPLLak2March2015_2_FD_187251 | JGI IMG/M metagenome (GOLD analysis project Ga0209592, IMG submission 187251) | Freshwater sediment microbial communities from Prairie Pothole Lake near Jamestown, North Dakota, USA - PPLs Lake P8 Core (3) Depth... | ecosystem: Environmental > Aquatic > Freshwater... | reverse complement strand
GATGTATTCCGGGCCGAAGCTGATCGACTCGATGCCGTAGGCGAGAGCCACCTGCTCGGAGGTCTCGGCCTGCGCGAGCTCGGCGATGGCGCGCGCCGCGGCGAGCTCCATCTCGGTGTTGATGGTGGTCGCCCCCACGTCGAGCGCGCCGCGGAAGATGAACGGGAAGCACAGCACGTTGTTCACCTGGTTCGCGAAGTCCGAGCGCCCGGTGGCGATGACGCAGTCTGGCTTCGCCTCGCGCGCGAGGTCGGGCAGGATCTCCGGCTCGGGATTGGCGAGCGCGAGGATGAGCGGGCGCTCGGCCATCTTCTTCACCATCGAGGGCTTCAGCACGCCGCCCGCCGAGAGGCCGAGGAACACGTCGGCGCCGGCGATCACCTCGTCGAGCGTGCGCGCGCGCGTGTCCTTGGCGTAGCGCTCCTTGTCCGGGTCCATCTCCTCGCGGCGGCCCTTGTAGACCACGCCCTTGATGTCCGTGACCATGATGTTGGCGACGGGCAGCCCCATCTTCACCAGGAGCTCCAGGCAGGCGAGCGCCGCGGCGCCGGCGCCGGAAGTCACCAGCTTCACGTCCTCGATTCTCTTCCGGACGACCTGCAGGCCATTGAAGACCGCCGCGGCCACCGTGATCGCGGTGCCGTGCTGGTCGTCGTGGAACACCGGGATCTTCATGCGCTGGCGCAGCGCGCGCTCGACGACGAAGCACTCCGGCGCCTTGATGTCCTCGAGGTTGATGGCGCCGAAGGTGGGCTCCAGTGCCGCGATGACCTCGACCAGCTTCGCCGGGTCTGTCTCATTTATCTCGAGGTCGAAGCAGTCGATGCCGGCGAACTTCTTGAACAGCACCGACTTGCCTTCCATCACCGGCTTGGCGGCGAGCGGGCCGATGGCGCCCAGGCCCAGCACCGCGGTGCCGTTGGTCACCACCGCGATCAGGTTGGCGCGCGAGGTGTAGTGCACCGCCTGCGACGGGTCGCGCCGGATCTCCTCGCAGACGGCGGCGACGCCGGGCGTGTAGGCGAGCGCGAGGTCGCGCTGGTTGGTGAGCTGCTTGGTCGGCGCCACCGAGATCTTCCCCGGCGGGCTGCGGCGGTGATAGTCGAGTGCGTTCTGCTTGAGCTGCTCGTCCACCCGAGGATTCTATAATGCCGTCCATGCGTCCACGCATGCTCACCGCGCGGCGCGCCGCCGAGATCGAACCCTTCGAGGTCATGGACGTGCTCTCGCGCGCGCATGCGCTCGAGGCGCAGGGGCGGCGCGTGGTGCACATGGAGATCGGCGAGCCCGACTTCACCGCGCCGGCGCCGGTGGTCGAGGCCGGCGTGCGCGCGCTGCGCGAGGGCCTCACCGCCTACACCGCCACGCTTGGCTTACCGGCCCTGCGCCAGGCGATTTCCCGTCACTACCAAACAGCATTTTCAACAGACGTTGAACCGGGAAGGATCGCCGTGACCGCCGGGGCGTCGGGCGGGCTCCTGACGGTGGCGGCGCTCTACGTCGACGCCGGCGACGAAGTCCTCGTCCCGGATCCCGGCTACCCCGGCTATCGCCACTTCGTGCGCGCTTTCGAGGGTATTGCCCGTCCCATCCGGGTCTCGGCGAAGGAGAATTTTCAACCGACCCTCGAGCAGGTTCGCGCTGCCTGGGGCCCGCGCACCAAGGGCCTGCTGCTCGGCTCGCCCTCCAATCCAACGGGGACTCTTATTTCAAGAGAGGAGCTGAAGAGCATTGCCGAGTTCATCGCGGAACGCGGCGGCGTCCTGCTGGTCGACGAGATCTACCAGGGCCTGGTCTACGGCGAGGAGCCGCGCCTCTCTCCCTTTACCGCGCTCGGGCTGCCCGGCGACGTGGTGGTGATCAACAGCTTCTCGAAGTACTTCTGCATGACGGGCTGGCGGCTGGGCTGGGTGGTGCTGCCCCCCGCCGCGGTGCGCAGCTTCGAGAAGCTGGCGCAGCACCTCTTCATCTCCGCGCCGGCTGCAGCCCAGCATGCCGCCGTCGCGGCTTTTTCAGAAGATTCCCTGAAAGAGCTTGAGCGGCGCCGGCGGGAATTCGCCGCGCGGCGGGACTTCCTGCTGCCGGCGCTGAAGGGCGCCGGGCTGTCGGTCCCGGCCGAGCCGAAGGGCGCCTTCTACGTCTACGCGGACTGCGGCGGGAATTCCCGTTCTTATACAAAGCAGCTATTGGAAAAAGAAGGCGTTGCAGCGACCCCCGGCATCGACTTCGGGGTGAACGGCACCGACCGCTTCGTGCGCTTCGCCTACACCCGAGCGCTGCCCGACCTGGAGGAGGCGGCGGCCGGGATCAGACGCTTTGCTGCTTCCTGGCCTTCTGCCTGAGCGCCTCCAGGCGCGACTTCTCGGCGAACACCTTGGCGGAGTACTGCGCGGTCGGCTCGTCGAGCGCGCCGGCGTACATCTGCAGCGCCGTCTCGAGGTCGCGGAAGCGGTTGAGGTACTCGCGCAGGATCTGCGCGCCGACCAGGATGTTGACCTCGGGCTCGAGGAGCGCGAGCTCCCCGCCGTGGTCGGCGAGCTTCTCGAGGTGGAAGCGCGGGATCACCTGCATCAGGCCTTTCGCGCCCATGTCGCTCTTCGCCACGGGGTTGTAGCGCGACTCGACCGCCATCACGGCGAGGATGAGCAGCGGGTCGAGCGAGTGGCGCGCGCCGGCCCGGTAGGCGGTGTCGACGAAGCTCGCCACCGCCACTTCCGAGACGCGGTAGCGGCGGGCGATGTACTCGGTCACCGCGCGCTGCTCGTGCACGAGGTACGCCTCGGCATGCGAGCCGATCGAGCCGGCGGTGACGGTGGCGGCCGGACCGGCCGGCTCGACGCCGGCCCAGGGCAGCAGCGACTCCGGCTCGAGCGGCAGGAACACGAACCCGGCCAGGGCGGCGAGGCCGATCATGGCGAGCAGGCTTTTGACGGCGTTGTAGGTGCGGCGCATCTTTATCCACCTCCGGGGCTGCGGTCGGGGCGCGGGCGGAAACGACCTTGCCAGGAGCTCGACCACGGGGCCTAGGTGTTGACCAGGATGTTGCGGTGCAGCGGGACGCATCATAGGAGACTTTCTCCTGAAGTGTCAATCACTTCCGCGAGCACTGGGACCGGCTGCGAAACGGGGCGGCCGGCCTGGATTTTGGGTCTGGCGCATTACGGGTCACGGGTAAAATAGGAACTTCAGGGGAAGCCTCGCGGACCGGCCTAGGTCTCCAGTCTTGGGCCGAATTGACCAAGCCGGTCCGCTGAGCTTCGAAGGCCGGGCAGGAGACTCGCATCTCCTGCCTGTCTCGCCGGATTCCGGTTACGGCCGGGATCCGGTGGGAAACGGCCACGCGGCCGCTGGATTCAGCGCGGTTCTCGCGCCGGGAGTCGCAGCGTTGGATGGCGGTGTTGCCGGAGTGCTCGCCATCGTTTCCGCGAGGCTGGCCTGGGGTCTGGCGGCTTTCTTTGCCTTCTTCTTATTTCCCGCTTTTTTCTTCTTCTTAGCGGGCTTCTTTTTGCCTGCCGCCTTCTTCTTGCCAGCTTTCAACTTCTTCTTCTTACGTGATGATGATTTCTTCTTCTTCTTTTTCTTTCCGCCTTTTTTCGCTTTTTTCTTCGCCATGCTCATCTCCTTCAAGGTTGTTGAACAAAAAAAATCCGGCCGTGCGGGCCCGGACTATCCAACCGCCGGCGTCGACTGCCCACCAGCGTGCTGAATTGGGTTAGTCCTCGAGGCAACGTCATGATAGAGGATATCGGGGTCGAGGCGTATACCGCCTTCCCAGGTCACGGTCGCCGTTTCCGGATCGACGCTGACTTTCTCGAACTCGCGCACGTCGCGCCACAGCTGGAACGCGCCGATCTCGAGCAGGTTGCCGAGGAACACCCGGCCCTCGAGCCCGTCCTCGAAGCGCAGCCACAGCTTGTAGTCCTCTTCCGCCCTGCATTCGGTGATGCGATGCATCTCTCCCCACTCCTCTTCCATGTTGCTCCCCCTGCGTTTCTTTCTGACTACTCCCAGTTGAGCGCCCCGCCGGTCTGGTACTCGATCACCCGGGTCTCGAAGAAATTGCGCTCCTTCTTCAGGTCGATCATCTCGCTCATCCAGGGGAACGGGTTGGCGGCCCCCGGGTAGAGGGTGTCCAGGCCGATCTGCTGGCAGCGGCGGTTGGCGATGAAGCGCAGGTATTCCTTGAACATCGGCGCGTTCAGGCCGAGTACGCCGCGCGGCATGGTGTCCTCCGCGTAGCGGTACTCGAGCTCGACCGCGCGCCGGAACAGGGCGTTCAGCTCCTCGCGGAAGGCCGGGGTCCACAGCTGCGGGTTCTCCAGCTTGATCTGGTTGACGAGGTCGATGCCGAAATTGCAGTGCATCGACTCGTCGCGCAGGATGTACATGTACTGCTCGGCCGCGCCGGTCATCTTGTTCTGGCGCCCCAGCGCCAGGATCTGGGCGAAGCCGACGTAGAAGAACAGCCCCTCCATCAGGCAGGAGAACACGATCAGGCTCTTCAGCAGGTCCTGGTCGCTCTGCGGCGTGCCGGTCTTGAATGCCGGGTCGGTGAGGATGTCGATGAACGGGATCAGGAACTCGTCCTTCTCGCGGATCGACGGGATCTCGTGGTAGGCGTTGAAGATCTCCGACTCGTCGAGGTCGAGGCTCTCGACGATGTACTGGTAGGCGTGGGTGTGGATCGCCTCCTCGAAGGCCTGGCGCAGCAGGTACTGGCGGCACTCCGGGGCGGTGATGTGCCGGTAGGTGCCCAGCACGATGTTGTTGGCGGCGAGCGAGTCGGCGGTGACGAAGAACCCGAGGTTGCGCTTCACGACCCGGCGCTCGTCCTCGGTGAGGCCGTTGGGATCCTTCCAGAGCGCGATGTCGCGGCTCATGTTGATCTCCTGCGGCATCCAGTGGTTGGCGCAGGCGGACAGGTACTTCTCCCAGGCCCACTTGTACTTGAAGGGCACCAGCTGGTTGACGTCGGCCTTGGAGTTGATGATGCGCTTGTCCTCGACCGTGACGCGCCGGAAAGTCTCGTCCGCGGCAGGCGCGGGCGCGCGCGAGGGAACGGCGCTCTCGAAGTTGAGAATGGTGTTCATTCCGGTCGGTTCATGCGCATGGCCTGCGCAAGCAGCATGGTCTTCAGGCTGGGGGTCTCGACGCTCGCCACCGGGGCGTGGAAGTCGGGGCGGTACTCGCGCTCGAGCTCGCGCTGGGCCGCGTCGCGCTGCGCCTGGGTGGAGAAGGACATCTCGTAGGTGCCGACGTAGAGGTTCCAGTCGGTGCCGGCGATGCGCACCCACTCGGCATAGCGCGGGTGCGACTTCAGCAGCCCCGGGGCGGCGAAATCCTCGGCGCACGCGAAGTGCAGGGCGCGGAAGGTGAGCAGCCGCCAGCCCGGCACCAGCACCGCGAAGACGCCCGCGCCCTTCGCCGGCAGCCACAGCGGCGAGAGGAAGGGGCCCGAGAAGCTGCGCCGGCCGAGGGTGATCATTGACATGCCTCGCAATCGGGGTTGTCGATGGCGCACACCTTCGGCTCTTCCACCGAGGAAGGCACGGCGTTCAGCTGCCCGGCCTTGGAGGTGGATTTCTCGGCGTGGGTGGCGCCGAGCGCGCGCAGGTAGTAGGTCGTCTTCAGGCCGCGTATCCAGGCGAGCTTGTAGGTCTCGTCGAGCTTCTTGCCGGAGGCGCCGGCCATGTAGATGTTGAGCGACTGGGACTGGTCGATCCACTTCTGCCGCCGCGCGGCGGCCTCGACCAGCCACTTCGGCTCCACCTCGAAGGCGGTGGCGTAGAGCCGCCGCAGCGCCGCCGGCACGCGGTCGATGCGCGCCAGGTTGCCGTCGAAGTATTTCAGGTCGGCGATCATCACCTCGTCCCACAGCCCGGCGCGCTTGAGGTCCGCCACCAGGTAGTCGTTCACCACCGTGAACTCGCCGGAGAGGTTCGACTTGACGAACAGGTTCTGGTAGGTCGGCTCGATCGAGGCCGACACGCCGATGATGTTGGCGATGGTCGCGGTGGGCGCGATGGCGAGGCAGTTCGAGTTGCGCATGCCGTGCGCGCGGATGCGCGCGCGCAGCGCCTCCCAGTCGAGGGTCGCAGAGCGATCGAGCTCGACGTAGCCGCCGCGCTCGGCGGCGAGGAGGTCGAGCGTGTCCTGCGGCAGCACGCCGCGGTCCCACAGCGAGCCCTTGAAGGACTCGTAGCGGCCGCGCTCCTCGGCGAGCTCGGTCGAGGCCCAGTACGCCGCGTAGGCCACCATCTCCATCGAGCGGTCGGCGAACGCCACCGCCTCCTCCGAGGCGTAGGCGACGCGCATGCGGTGCAGGCAGTCCTGGAAGCCCATGATGCCCAGGCCCACCGGGCGGTGGCGCAGGTTGGAGTTTTTCGCCTTGCCGACCGCGTAGTAGTTGATGTCGATGACGTTGTCGAGCATCCGCATCGCCACCCGGATGGTGCTTTTCAGCTTCTCGAAGTCCAGCCCCCGCTCGTTCATATGCGCGACCAGGTTGACCGAGCCGAGGTTGCAGACCGCGATCTCGCTGTCGGAGGTGTTGAGCGTGATCTCGGTGCAGAGGTTGGAGCTGTGCACCACGCCGACGTGCTGCTGCGGGCTCCTCAGGTTGCACGGGTCCTTGAAGGTGATCCAGGGATGCCCGGTCTCGAACAGCATCGACAGGATCTTGCGCCACAGCTGCACCGCGGGGATCTTCTTGAAGAGCTTCAGCTCGCCGCGCGCCGCCCTGTCCTCGCAGCGCAGGTAGGCTTCCTCGAAGCTCTTGCCGAACCTGTCGTGCAGCTCGCGGGCGTCGGAGGGGCTGAACAGCGTCCACTCCGCGTTCTCCATCACCCGCTTCATGAACAGGTCCGGGATCCAGTTCGCGGTGTTCATGTCGTGCGTGCGCCGCCGGTCGTCGCCGGTGTTCTTGCGCAGCTCGAGGAACTCCTCGATGTCGAGGTGCCAGGTCTCGAGGTACGAGCACACCGCGCCCTTCCTCTTGCCGCCCTGGTTCACCGCCACCGCGGTGTCGTTCACCACCTTGAGGAAGGGCACCACGCCCTGCGACTTGCCGTTGGTGCCCTTGATGTGCGAGCCGAGGGCGCGCACCGGCGTCCAGTCGTTGCCCAGGCCCCCGGCGTACTTGGCGAGCAGCGCGTTCTCCTTGATCGCCTCGTAGATGCCTTCCAGGTCGTCCGAGACCGTGGTGAGGTAGCAGCTCGAGAGCTGCGAGCGCTGCGTGCCGGCGTTGAAGAGGGTCGGCGTCGAGCTCATGAAGTCGAAGCTCGAGAGCACGTCGTAGAACTCGATGGCGCGCTCTTCGCGGTTCTTTTCCTTCAGCGCGAGGCCCATGGCGACGCGCATGAAGAAGGCCTGCGGCAGCTCGATGCGCCGGCCCTGGACGTGCAGGAAGTAGCGGTCGTAGAGCGTCTGCAGCCCGAGGTAGCCGAACTGCAGATCTCGATCTGCTTTTAGCGAACGACCCAATTTCTTGAGGTCGAAACGCGCGAGTTCGGGGTCGAGCAGGTCCGCGGCGATGCCGCGCTCGATGAACTGCGGGAAGTACCGGGCGTAGCGCGCCTCCATCTCGGCGTGGCTCGTCTCCTCGCCCAGCACCTCGAGGCGGATGATGTCGAGCAGCAGCCGCGCCGTGACGTAGCTGTAGCTCGGGTCCTTCTCGATCAGCGCCCGCGCGGCGAGCACCGCGGACTTGCGCACCTCGTCCATCGGCACGCCGTCGTAGAGGTCGCGCAGCGTGGTCTCGAGGATGGCGTCGGGCGAGGCGTCGGCGAGGCCTTCGCAGGCCGCCGCCACGCGCCGGCGCAGCCGCTCGCGGTCGAGCGTCTGGCGCTGGCCGCCTTCGACGATGTGGATTTCATCCTTCTTGGAGAACTTCTCCTGGGCCCGCGCCTTGGCGCGCTCCTCGCGGTAGAGCACGTAGGCGCGCGCCACGTCGTGCTCGCCCGAGCGCATCAGCGCCAGCTCGACCTGGTCCTGGATGTCCTCGATGTGCAGCGTGCCGCCCTGCGGCTGGCGGCGCATCAGCGCCGCGACCACGGCGTCGGTCAGCCCGGCGACGAGCTCGCGGATGCGCGCCGAGGCGGCGCCCTGGCTGCCGTTCACGGCGAGGAACGCCTTGGTGACGGCGACGGAAATCTTGCCCGGCTCGAAGCCGACCACGGCACCGTTGCGGCGGATCACCTTGTAGTCGGCGTAGCGGCTGCGCGCCTCGCGGCTGCCCTCGGGCAGCGATACCGCCAGCTCCTCCGGGGCGGCCGCGGCGTTGTCCTGAGCGATCTGCATGCGTCTATCTCCCGTTCTGGTCCTGCCCGCCCGGGGCCACACTACATTTGGTGTGTTTTTCTGAGGCCCTTACTAGTGCTTGTGGTCAATGTACCCGCGCGATTTTTATTTTGCAAGCACGACCTACTAAATATTGCGTGCGCGTGAGAAAAGTCCCTACATGTAGGGTCATGCGGCGGCGCAACAACAACACCTAGGGGAGGAGCGACGAAGTCGTACTAGATGCGGGACAGCGAGGCGAGCAGGCGCGGCCAGTCGAAGCGCGCGCCGGGATCGGTCTTGCGCCCGGGCGCGACGTCGCTGTGGGCGGCGACGTCGCGCAGCGGCAGCGCGGTGCGTAACGCTCGGATCAGTTTCTGCAGTCGAAGGTATTGGGCAGGAGCAAAAGGCGCTTCTTCGGCGCCCTCCAGCTCGACGCCGACGGAGAAGTCGTTGCAGCGGCTGCGGCCGCGCCAGGACGAGGCGCCGGCGTGCCACGCGCACTTGTGCACTGGCACGAACTGGAGCAGCTCGCCGTCGCGGCGCACCAGGAAGTGGGAAGAGACCTTCAATCCCTGAATTTCTTTGAAGTAAGGATGCGCTCCGGGGTCGAGGCGGTTGGTGAACAGGCGCTCGATCGCGTCGCCACCGTATGCCCCCGGCGGCAGGCTGATCGCGTGCAGTACCAGCAGCGTCACGGCCGTGCCGGCCGGCCGCGCGTCGCAGTTCGGGGAGGCGACGTAGCGCGCGCCCCGCAGCACTCCCCGGGGCAGCCGCCTAGGCCTTGTTTTCCTCACGGATCCCGAGGCGCTGCATGCGGTAGCGCAGCTGCCGGAACGTGATGCCGAGCAGCTTCGCGGCGGCGGTGCGGTTGAAGCCGGTCCGCGCCAGGGCCTCGAGGATGGCCTTGCGCTCCAGGCCGTCGAGGTAGTCGGGCAGCGCCTCCTCCATCGCGCCGGCCGGCGCGGCGCCGGCTTCCGCCGCCGAGGGCGCGAGCCTGAGGTCCTCGACGCCGATCTCGGGACTGGTGGACAGGGCGACGGCGCGCTCGAGGATGTTCTCGAGCTCGCGGATGTTGCCGGGGAAGTCGTAGCGCGCCAGCGCCTCCAGCGCCTCCGCGGCGAGGCGCGGCGGCTCCCGCCCGGCCTGGCCGGCGAGGCGCGCGAGGATGCTGTCGGCGATGAGGGCCACGTCCTCGCGGCACTCGCGCAGCGGCGGCATCGGCAGCTCGATGACGTTGATGCGGTAGAAGAGGTCCTGGCGGAACTTGCCGGCGGTGACCAGCGCGGCGAGCTTCTGGTGCGTGGCGCAGATGATGCGCACGTCGACCGGGTCCTCCTGCGTCGCGCCCACCTTGCGGACCCGCTTCTCCTGGATCGCGCGCAGCAGCTTCACCTGCATCGGCAGCGGCAGCTCGGCGACCTCGTCGAGGAACAGCGTGCCGCCGTTGGCGGCCTGGAAGAAGCCCTCGCGGTCCTCCCCCGCCCCGGTAAAGGCGCCCTTCTTGTAGCCGAAGAACTCGCTCTCCATCAGCGTCTCGGGGATGGCGCCGCAGTTCACGGGGACGAAGGGCTTGTCGCGCCGGGCGCCGTTCTCGTGGATGAGGCGCGCCGCGAGCTCCTTGCCGCTGCCCGACTCCCCGGAAATGTAGACCGGCGCCTGCGTGCGCGCGAGCTTGCCGATCAGCTCGCGCACGTGCGCGAGCGGCGCGCTGTCGCCGAGCAGGCGCTGGCCGCGCGCCGGCGGCTCGCCGCGGTCGGGGAGCGACAGCGCGGCGCGGATGAGCGCGCGCAGCTGCTCCAGCCCGACGGGCTTCGACACGTAGTCGAAGGCGCCGGCCTTGAGCGCGGCGACGGCGTTCTCGGCGCTGCCGTAGGCGGTGATCACCGCCACCGGCAGGTCGGCCGCCGCGGCGGCGATGTAGCGCACCAGCTCCAGGCCCTCGCCGTCGGCCAGGCGCATGTCGGTGAGGCACAGGTCGTAGCGCTCGCTCTTCAGCCGCTCCTTCGCCTCCGCGATGGTGCCGACGCTCGCCACGCCCAGGCCCATCTTGACCAGCGTCAGCTCGAGCAGCTCGCGGATGTCGGGCTCGTCGTCCACGACGAGCACCTGCGCGGCGTGCGTGCCGCCGGGCCGGTCGCTCGCGCGCTCGGCGCGCCTCATGCGGCGCGCGCCTCGCGGCAGAGGATCCTGAAATGGGCTCCCGAAGCGTCGTCCACGTACTCGAGCGTAGCGCGATTGGCCGCGCAGAGCTCGCGCGCGAGATAGAGGCCCAGGCCCGTGCCCTTGGCCTCGGTGGTGAAGAAGGGCTCGAACAGCTGCGCCTGGCTCGCGGCCGCCACGCCGGGGCCGTTGTCGACGACGCTCAGCTCCACGCCGTCGGCGTCCGCGCGCAGCGTGAGGCGCACCGCGCCGGGCGCCTCGCGCGCGTAGCGCACGGCGTTGCGCAGCAGGTTCCACAGCACCTGGCGCAGGTGCTCGCGGTCGAAATGCACCCACAGGTCGGCCTGCGTGTCGACGCCGAAGCGGCTGCGCGGCACCGACTCGTTGGCGACGAACTCGTCCAGGAACTCCTCGAGCCAGGGCCGCACGCGGATCGGCTCCGCCGAGATGCGGTCGCGGCGCGAGAGCTGCAGCACGTCGGAGACCAGCCGCTCCAGGCGCAGCGTGTTGTCGTGGATGATGTGCGTCAGGCGCTCGCGGTCCTCGGCGCGCTTTTCCTCCTGCAGCAGCTCCGCGGCGTGGCTGATGGCGGCGAGCGGGTTGCGGATCTCGTGCGCGATGCTGGCGGTAAGCCGGCCGAGCGCCGCGAGCTTGAGCTGCTGCGCTTGCTCGCGCGTGCGCGTCGTGTCCTCGATGAACAGCACGCGAAAGCCTTCCTGGCGCCCGGTATCGAGCAGCCGCAGGCCGATGTCGCGCCCGCGCACCTGGAAGTTCGCCGGCGCCGCGGCGGCCACCTGGCCCGAGCGCCAGCCGCCCCAGCTCTCGGCGAAGCGCGGCACCAGGCTCGCGATGTCGACGCCGAGCACGCGCTCGGCGCGCAGCAGGCGCTGCGCCTGCGGGTTGTGCTGCACCACGCGCCCGTCGTGGTCGAGCACCACCACCCCGTCGTGCATGTCCTGGATGACGAGCTGGTTGACGCGGGTCTGCATCTCCAGCTCGCGGCCGCGCTGGCGCGCCAGGCGCTCGTTGGTGGCGACGCGCTGCGCCAGCCAGGCGGTGATGCCGGCGCCGGCGAAGCAGCCCATGGCGAGCAGGCTCGGCTGCAGGAAGTCGGTGGTCGGCGCGTCGTGCGCGAGCACCCAGTAGCCCTGCTCGAGGAGCAGCGCGATCGAGGCGAGCGCGGCGTACAGAAAGGACAGGCGCCGCGGCGCGATGATCGCCGCGCCGATGAGCGAGATGAGCAGCATCACGCCCAGGCCGCTGCGCAGGCCGCCGCTCGCGTACATGAGCAGCGTGATGGCGACGATGTCGAGGCCGGCGTGCAGCGAGAGCTGCAGGTTGAACTGGCGGCGGCTGCGCAGCACGCCGTGGAAGACGATGGCGAGGAACAGGTAGCCCCCGGCCACGTAGCGGAAGAAGTCGAGCCAGTAGGCGCCGAACTTGAGCTCGTCGTCGTAGACGACGGTGAGCGTGAGGAACAGCGTCGCCACCGCCACGCGGTAGAGGTTGAAGTAGCCGAGCGAGATCCAGAACGACTCCTCGGCCCGTTCGCTCGGGGCGACGAACAGCTCCGGGTAGCGCAGCTGCGCTTCCATCAGCGCGGCCCGGGCCCGAGGCGCGCGTGCTCCTCGGTGCAGTACAGCGCGCCGCCGGCGAGGCGGGCTTCCGCCCGCGGCAGCAGCACGCCGCAATTCGCGCAGCGCACCAGCTCCTCGCTCTTGTTGGTTGAAGAATCAGCATTCCCCGCTGGGGAAGATGAGTCAGGATTCCGCGTAGAGGCGCGGAAGGCCCTGCGGATCAGCCACACCGCCAGCACCACGAGCACGACGAGCACGAGGAGCCTGCCCATCGTGCGATTATCTACGGGAGAACGGGGGAATGGTCGGGGTGACTGGATTTGAACCAGCGACACCTGCGTCCCGAACGCAGTACTCTACCAGGCTGAGCTACACCCCGATCGGAGCGGATTAGCTGCTACGGTCGACCGAAAAGGACGCCAATTCTAGCAAAGATTCCCTGAATTCCGAGGCGGGCAGCGGCGCCAGCGCCGACGCCGCGGCGCTCGACTCGCGCAGCGCCGCGGTGCGCGCGTAGTCGAGCGAGCCGCAGGCGCGGATCGCCGCCAGCACGCCGGCGAAGTCCTCGCGCCCGCCGTCGAGAATGGCGTGGCGCACGACGCCGGCCTGCTGGCCGTTGCCGGTGCGCAGCGCGTGGATGAGGGGCAGGGTCGGCTTGCCTTCGGCGAGGTCGTCGCCCAGGCTCTTGCCGATGGTCGCGGCATCGCCCGAGTAGTCGAGCACGTCGTCGATGAGCTGGAACGCCGTGCCGAGGTGCATGCCGTAGGCGGCGAGCCCCTCCTCCGCTGCCGCCGGGACGCCGGCGAGGATCCCGCCCAGGCGCGCCGCCGCCTCGAACAGCTTCGCGGTCTTGCGGCGGATCACCTCCAGGTAGCGCGCCTCGTCGAGCTCGGGATCGCGGCTCGCCATGAGCTGCATCACCTCGCCCGCGGCGATGGCATTGGTGGCATCGGCCAGCACGTGCATGACGCGCATGTTCTCGAGCTCGACCATCATCTGGAAGGCGCGCGAGTACAGGAAGTCGCCCACCAGCACGGCGGCGGCGTTGCCGAACGCGGCGTTCGCGGTGCGCCGCCCGCGGCGCAGCTGCGACTCGTCGACCACGTCGTCGTGCAGCAGGGTCGCCGTATGGATGAACTCGATCACCGCCGCGAGCGGCAGGCGCGACTCCCCGCGGTAGCCGCACGCCCCCGCGGCGAGCAGCAGCAGCGCCGGGCGCAGGCGCTTGCCGCCGGCGGCGACGATGTACTCGGCCACCTGGCGCACCAGCGCCACGTCGGAATCCAGCCGCAGCCGGATCAGCGCGTCGACCCGCCGCATGTCATCCGCCACCGGCGCCAGCATGGACACGAAACTCACGAAGGGCTTATAATTCCAAGTCTTTTCTGGCGCAAGACAATCCTATGTACGCGGTGATCAAGGCAGGTGGCAAGCAATACCGGGTCGAGCCCGGCACGCAGCTTCGCGTCGAGGCGCTGGCCGCCGAGGTCGGCGCGCCGGTGTCCTTCGACGAAGTGCTGCTCGTGGGCGCCGGCGACGCGGTCAAGGTCGGCTCGCCGCTCGTCGCGGGGGCCAAGGTGAAGGCGACGGTCGTCTCGCATGGGCGCGGCGACAAGGTGCGCATCTTCAAGCTGCGCCGGCGCAAGCACTATCAGAAATCGCAGGGCCATCGGCAGTCGTACACCGAGGTCCGCATCGACGACATTCAGAGTTAAATTCAGACAGGTTAGGCGATGGCACACAAGAAAGCAGGCGGCAGCTCGCGCAACGGCCGTGACTCGCAGGCGAAGCGCCTCGGGGTGAAGGTTTACGGCGGCGAGCGCGTCAACGCCGGGCAGATCCTGGTGCGCCAGCGCGGCACGCGCGTGCATCCGGGCACGAACGTCGGCATGGGCCGCGACCACACGCTGTTCGCGCGCGTCAGCGGCCAGGTCAGCTACGCGGTCAAGGGCGAGGACAGCAGGAACACCGTCAGTGTCACCATGGAGAAGACTCCGGCGTAGCCGGTCCCTCAATCCACGAAAGCCCTATCGCAGCCGGTAGGGCTTTTTTGTTTCTACAACCATGAAGTTCATCGACGAAGCGAAGATCGAGGTGCACGCCGGCAAGGGCGGCGACGGCGCGGCGACGTTCCGCCGCGAGAAGTACATCCGCTACGGCGGGCCGAACGGCGGCGACGGCGGCCGCGGCGGCAGCATCTGGGCGCGCGCCGACCGCAACGTCAACACCCTCATCGACTACCGCTTCGCGCGCATCCACCGCGCCGAGAACGGCGTGCGCGGCGGCAGCGCCGACTGCAACGGCCGCGCCGGACGCGACATCGAGCTGCGCGTGCCGGCCGGCACGGTGGTGCGCGACGAGGAGACCGGCGACCTGGTCGCCGACCTGGCCAAGGACGGCGAGAAGGCGCTGCTCGCCCGCGGCGGCCAGGGCGGCCTGGGCAACACGCACTTCAAGTCGAGCGTCAACCGGGCGCCGCGCCAGTTCACGCGCGGCGAGCCCGGCGAGAGCCGGCGCCTCGCGCTCGAGCTGCGCGTGCTCGCCGACGTCGGCCTGCTCGGCCTGCCGAACGCCGGCAAGTCGAGCTTCATCCGCGCCGTCTCGAGCGCGCGCCCGAAGGTCGCCGACTACCCTTTCACGACGCTCAATCCGTCGCTCGGCGTGGTGCGCGTGGGCGAGGCGAGCTTCGCGATCGCCGACATCCCCGGCCTCATCGAAGGCGCCGCCGAGGGCGCGGGGCTCGGCCACCAGTTCCTGCGCCACCTGTCGCGCACCCGCATCCTGCTGCACCTCATCGACATCACCGAGCCCGAGGCCGCGAAGGGCGCACGCACCATCGCCGCGGAGCTGAAGAAGTATTCCGCCGCGCTCGCGCGCAAGCCGCGCTGGCTGCTCTTCAACAAGATCGACGCGGTGGACGACGCGCCGGCGCGCATCGCCAGGCTGCTCTCCCAGCTGCGCTGGAAGCGGCCCTGGTTCAAGATCTCCGCGCTCACCGGCGCCGGCTGCGCCGAGGTGTGCAAGGCCGCGGCGCGGGAGCTCGCGCGCGCATGATCGCCTCGGCGAAGACGCTGGTCGTCAAGGTGGGCTCCTCGCTCGTCACCGACGAGGGCCGCGGCCTCGACGCCGCCGCCATCGCGCGCTGGGCGGCGCAGATCGCGCGGCTGCGCGAGCTCGGGCGCCACACCATCCTCGTGTCGAGCGGCGCCATCGCCGAGGGCATGCAGCGCCTGCGCTGGACGAAGCGCCCCAGCGCGATGCACGAGCTGCAGGCGGCGGCCGCCGTCGGCCAGATGGGCCTGGTGCAGGGCTACGAGAGCTGCTTCCGCAGCCACGGCCTGCACACCGCGCAGGTGCTGCTCACCCACGCCGACATGGCCGACCGCCAGCGCTACCTCAACGCGCGCTCGACGCTGCGCACGCTGCTGCGGCTGGGCGTGATTCCGGTGATCAACGAGAACGACACGGTGGTGACCGACGAGATCAAGTTCGGCGACAACGACACCCTGGCGGCGCTGGTCACCAACCTGGTGGAGGCCGATGCGCTCATCATCCTCACCGACCAGGCCGGCCTCTACGAGGTCGACCCGAGGAAGCACGCCGATGCCAGGCTCGTGCAGGAGGCGGAAGCCGCCGACCCGCGGCTCGAGGCGATGGCCGGGGGCACCGGCACCTCGCTCGCGCGCGGCGGCATGCTGACCAAGGTGCTCGCGGCGCGCCGCGCGGCGCGCAGCGGCGCCCACACGGTGATCGCCTCGGGCCGCGAGCCCGACGTGCTGGTGCGCCTCGCGCAGGGCGAGCGCATCGGCACGCTGCTCACGGCGCAAACCGTGCCGCTCGCCGCGCGCAAGCAATGGCTCGCCGACCACCTCACGGTGAGCGGCCAGCTGCGGCTCGACGCCGGCGCGGTAAAGGCGCTGATGCGCGACGGCAAGAGCCTGCTGCCGGTGGGCGTGACCGAGGTGGCCGGGGAATTCCAGCGCGGCGAGGTCGTCGTCTGCGTCGACACCGCCGGCCGCGAGGTGGCGCGCGGCCTTGCGAACTACTCCGCGGAGGAGACGCGGCGCATCATGCGCCGGCCTTCCAGCGAGATCGAGACGATCCTGGGGTACGTGGATGAGCCGGAGCTCATCCACCGGGATAACCTAGTGCTTTTGTAGATCCGCCATCAGGGCCGCGCGTACCTCGTCGGCGACGACAAGGCTCGCCCGGTACTGCGGATGGTCGATGCCCATCGAGAGGGCGGCGCCGGCATGCAGCCGCTCGCGCATCTTCGCGTCCAGCTCGAAGCGCAGGAAGTGCACCGAAGAGGTCTTCTCCTCGTTCTCGCGCTCGAGGTCCTCGTCGGCGATGGCGAGCACGCGCTCGCAGCCTTCCACCTGCACCCAGGTCGCGCGCTCGACGCCCTTGAGCTTCGCCAGCATGCGGCGGCGCTCGTCGGCGTCGGGGTACTCGATCAGCATCGTCGCCTTCCAGTTCGATCCGTCGGGCACGAGCGGGTTGTAGGCCTCGAGCTCGCCGCGGATGCCCTCCTCCTCGAAGATGCGCTCGATCCGCAGCATCTCCTGCACCTGGTAGCGGATGGTGAGCTCGTCCTCGAACTGCAGCGTGACGTGCCCGCCCAGATGCACGGTGCGGTTCTTCTTGTGCGCGAGCACCTTCGCCCGGAAGGCGTTGCGCTCCCGGGCGTAGGTCTCGAGCGGAAGCAGGCTCTCGCGCTTAATCACCGAGGCCGTCCAGCGCCTTCTGGA
>Ga0209592_1000194_pt1 | contig 16787 bp, 14 predicted proteins | sample PPLLak2March2015_2_FD_187251 | JGI IMG/M metagenome (GOLD analysis project Ga0209592, IMG submission 187251) | Freshwater sediment microbial communities from Prairie Pothole Lake near Jamestown, North Dakota, USA - PPLs Lake P8 Core (3) Depth... | ecosystem: Environmental > Aquatic > Freshwater... | reverse complement strand
TTGGATGGGTCATCCTGCTTACCCCCTGTGAATGGATTCTTGAACTCTTTTATTATCTCAATCGTTTCTTTTTTACAAAGTGGATTTCTGCAATCATAATCTTATCACCATTAATCTTCTGCGATGTACCTACCACGTCATTACCATGAACCCTTTCATTTGTAAATACTTCTTTCCTCTTTAAAACTCCCCCTTTAGAAAAGTTTTCACCTCAATGTTTTCACCCTCTGTGATCATTGTGATGGCACCCTGTTTGTCAGTTCTAAAAATACTCGATCCCAAGTGTTCATATCTTCTCAACACCTCTGGATGAGGCAGCTTACCAATATTTCTTTCACCTACGCTGAGAATGGCGTAAGTGGGTTTCACCCTTTCCAGAAAAAGCAAGGAACTCGAGGAGGAACTTCCGTGATGGGGGATCTTTAAAATATCAGCCCTGAGCGAGCAGCCTTTTCTTACCATTCTCCCCTCTGCTTCCTCTCCAATATCTCCTGCCAGAAGCACAGAAATATTTTTAAACCGAAGCTTCATGACCAGGGAGGAATTGTTGAAATCTAAAAGATTCCGATCTTTCCTTCGGGTTTCATTCAACGCTGGCGGATTGAGGAGAGAAATCTCGACTCCATTGATGACGGGGGGAGGCGTTTCTTCATGAACTGACCGGATCTTGATTTTTCTCTCATCAAGAGTTTTTTTCAACCGGAGGTAGGCTTCTGAGTTTGTCTGGACACCGTTATCCCAAAATTGGCCGATTGAAAATTGGGAAGCGATGAAATTTAAACCTTTAAAATGGTCCGGGTCAGGATGTGTCAGGACGAGCATGTCGATCCTTCGAATCTTCTTTTTCCATAGAAAAGGGGCAATGACGTTCTTTCCTATATCGAATCGGTCCTCATAAAGGCCTCCTCCATCGATCAGCATCCTTTTCCCCTCCGGAAATTCAATGAGGGTGGCATCCCCATGTCCCACATCGATAAAAGTTAATTGAAGGTCTTTTTGAAATGAATCTTTCAAATTCCAATATGCCAGATCGAAGACGAAAACAAGACAGAGTCCCGCAAAGAGATATCGGATCATTTTCCTTTTTCTGAGATGGACCGCTAAAAAGAGGAGAAGGTAAAAAAGGGTGATTTCAAAAATGGTTGGGGTGGAGACAAAGAAGGAGGCATAAGGGATGGAAGCAAAAAAGGCCACCACCTTAAGGAGGACGAGAGTGATGAAGTCATTGATGTGGATCAAAAGGGTAGCTAACGGGTAGAGAAAAAAGGAGAAAAGAGAGGCGATGAGGCCGAGAGGGACGATGAGAAAGCCCACCCACGGGATGAATAGGAGGTTGGTGAAAAATCCAATGAGGGAAAACCGGTTGAAGTGAAGGGCGACAAAGGGTGCGGTCCCCAAAATGGCAACTCCCGTAACCAGAAGGGAAATCATAATATAGTTCAAGATATTTTTCTTCCAAGAGGTTTTTGGAAGAAGGAAAACCCCCTCTCGTTTTAGACCCTGAAGGATCCGTGGCACTAAATAGAGGATTGAAAGCACGGCAAGGAAGGAAAGCTGGAAAGAAACATCGAAAAGGGAAGGGGGCGAAAAGGCGAGGATGAGAAAAGCTGCCAGAACCAGTGTGTGGAGCAGGTTTCGCTCCCGGGTGAAAAGGACGGAAAGAAAAAAGGTGATCACCATGATGGTGGCCCGGATCACCGAGATTCCCCCGCCCGCGATGAAGGTATAGACGAGGAGGCAAGGGAGGGTTAAGGCAGCTGCCCATTTTTTTACGTTTATCGTCAGAAGGAGAAATTCTGATCGTTTCAGAATCCAGATCATGAGAGAGAAAGAGAGCAGCGCGACAATTCCAAGATGATCCCCCGAAATGGCCAAGAGATGAGCGATCCCAGTGACGATGAAATGTTCCTTGACCTCTTCTGGAATATCTCCCTGTTCCCCCAACACCAGGGCTTTAGAAATACTTGAGGAGAGAGGGTTCGCTTCCCTCTCTAAAAATTGACGGATATGGTCTCGCCAGCTCTCCATCCGGAGGAGAAAAGAATTTTTATGTCCCTCTCCCAATTTGACGAGCCCTTTCTCCTCGGACAAGAATCCAATGGTGTGAATCCGTTTAAAAGCAAGGTGACGTTCATATGAAAACCCACCAGGATTATGAAATCCATGAGGGGAATAGAGCTTACATAAAAATCGGAGGTGATCTCCGACTCGAAATGAGCGATTCTCCTCCTTCAGGAAAATCAGGAGAGAACCTTCCACGGGGATGTGACGGTTCGAGAGAATGACTTTTTGTGAGCGGATCCATAATTGAGTTCTTCCGCGGGAGTGCTCGGGAGGGCGATCGATCGTTCCCTCCAGTGAGATTCTGGCGAGGTCTGTAAATTGGGAGATGTGAGAAGGGGAAAGTTGTGGATGGAGATAGATCTGAATAGAAAAAATCCCGAGAAAGAAAAAAATAAGAAAGGCCATCCATGAGCCGATCCGGATTTTTTTTATGGTGAGCAGGAGAATCCAAAATCCTAAAAATGTCAGGAGAAGAAGGATCCAGCCACGAGGAGAAAAGGGGAGATCAAAATGGCCAGAAGAAATACCAAGGGTGTAGGCGATGAAGATGGGAATGAGAGGAAGGCGAAATGCTCCACTCATGTCCGCCTCAAGCGGATGAACCTCTGAGTAGGTGTTGGGCGATGGTCCACCGGTGAGTCTGATTGACTCCTTCATAAATCTGAGTGACCTTGGCATCCCGCATCATCCGTTCTACAGGATAATCTCTCATATATCCATAACCCCCGAGGATCTGGACGGCGTCCGTGGTGACTGCCATGGCGACTTCGGAGGCAAAGACTTTTGAGATGGTTGCGAGTTTTTCTGTGTCTTCAATCTTCGCATCTATCTGAGAGGCTGCCTGAAAGACGAGGGCCCGAGCTGCCTCCACTTGGGTGGCCATATCGGCGATCATGAATTGAATCGCCTGAAATGAAGAGATGGGTTTCCCAAACTGAATCCGTTCATTGGCATAGTGAACGGCGAAGTCAAGGGCTCCTTGAGCAATCCCTACTGCCATTGCTCCAATGGCCGGTTTCGATCGGTGAAGCGTGTCGATCGCCATCTTCCAACCCTCTCCTTCCTTTCCGAGAAGATTTTCATGAGGGACTCGACAGTTTTCAAAGATCAAATCCGTCGTCACGGTCCCTCTCATCCCGATCTTTTCCTCTTTCTTACCAAAGAGGAGGCCGGGTGTCCCATCCTCCACCATGAAGGCAGAGATAGCTTCCGCTCCGTGTCCCGGTTGGGTGACGGCAAAGACCGAGTAAAACTTGGCGAGGCTCCCATGGGTAATGAAGCATTTACGCCCATTGATTAGGTAGTCCTTTCCGTGTTTCTCAGCCCTCGTCTGGATAGGGGAACCTTCTGATTCTCCCTCCATTTCGTTTAATGCAAAGGCGATGAGGCTGTTCTTCTCAGAAATTTCTGTAAAATAGACATCTTTTTGGGAAGGGGTGCCTCCAAATAAAATGGGTAGGGTGCCCATCCCTTGGGCTAAAATGATGAGAGAGGAGGAACCGCAGACCTTGGCAATTTCCTCGATGACGATACAGAATGAAGTTAAATTTCCATTGGTTCCCCCGTAGGATTCAGGAAGGAGAATAGAGAGAAAGCCCTGTTTTCCAAAGGCCTCTACCAAATCCCAGGGAAATTCTCCGACGGCGTCGATTTTTGCTGCACGGGGTTGGACAATTCTTTGAGCCGTTTTTTTGGAGGCAGTTTTAATCATCGCTCTCTCTTTTTCTATATCTTTCATTTTGGCGCCACCTTGAGAGAATGAGGGGGATTGTTGTATAAAAAATTAAATTAAAAGAGTACCAGTTCTTTGTCAAGGGAAAAATGGTGAAAAATGGTGAAAAGGGAAATTTCTCAGTTATGGATGCGATTAAGTCGGAGTGGTCTCCCCTTCGAAACCTTGAAAAGCGGATCATTAGAAGTAGGGATACCGGCAGGTAGTGCTAAAGGGTTCATTTTAAAGGTATCCACCCTTCTGCTCATCTTTCAATGGTACCGCTTCAAGTTTTCTCCGGAGGGACCTCCCCCGACCAAAAGAATAGAGTCTCCGACCGTCTGAGGGGGGCTACAGAAAAAGGGGTGAGAGGGACAAAAGGGGGATAAAAATATTTGACTTTATAATATAAAATTATATAATAACTTGCCCAAAATAATTGATGGAAGGAGGGGAAAAATGGATGCCAGGGATTAAAATAAAAGAAAACGAATCTTTTGAAAATGCGCTCAGGCGATTTAAGAAACAGGTTGAAAAGACGGGTATCTTGTCAGAGATTCGGAAAAGAGAGCATTACGAGAAGCCCAGCATAAAGAGAAAGAAAAAGGCGTTGGCCGCCAAGAAAAGGGCCATGAAGAGAATGAGAAAAATAATGGAGAGGGGATAGGGGATGAGTTTGGAAGAGAGACTGGTTGAGGAAATGAAACAGGCGATGAAATCCGGTGAAAAATTGAAACTTTCCGCCATTCGAATGATTCGGTCGGCATTGAAAAATAAAGAGATTGAACTGAGAAAAAAGTTGGAGGACGAAGAGATTATCAAGGTGATTCAGGCAATGGTGAGAAAGGCCGAAGAGTCTGTTGAACAATTCCAAACAGGCGGACGGATGGATTTGGTCGAGAAGGAGAAAAGCGAGATAGAAATTATGAAGTCCTTTTTACCCCAACCCATGAGCCAGGAGGAGATATTAAAAATCATTGATCAAAGCATTCAAGAAACTCAAGCTTCATCCCTGAAGGACTTAGGAAAAGTGATGAAGTCCGTCATGCCAAAAATTGGGGGGAAAGCCGACGGGAAATTGATCAATCAATTGGTGAAAGAAAGGCTTTCCCCATAAATTCCCCCTCTTCACAGGTAATCCAAATCCCTTTTTTTACGTATTATGGATGATCGCTCCCTCAAGCTTTTAGAGTTCTTTCATCTATTAGATATCTTAAAAGAATATGCAATTTCCCCCTTAGGTCGAAAACGCTGTGAAGCCTTAAGACCCTTCAAAGACCTCCCTTCGATCCAATCCAGATTAACCGAGGTGATGGAACTCAAGAAAATTTTAGAAATAGAGGGAGAGATTCCCCTCAGAGGATTGAAAGATATTGAGGGGATTTTAAATAAATTGGGAATCGAAGGATCCGTCCTTGATGTTCAGGAGTTATTGGATCTCCATGATCAAATGGTATTGTGCAAAGGGCTGAGACGATTTTTTCAAAAGCTGGAGAAGATCAAGGTCCCTCATCTTCAGGAAAAGATTTCCAAACTTTCTTATCAAAAAGCGTTGGAGAAGGAAATCCTCCAAGCCATCAATACGAAAGGTGAGATTCTCGACCGAGCGAGCCCGGTCCTTTTGGATACCCGACATCGATTGGGAGAGGTCAGAGAAAAAGCCAAGGGAGTCCTTGAAAATCTTCTTCATCGAGAAGAGCTTCAGCCGATCTTTCAAGAGCATTTCATTACTTTAAGAAATGGACGATATGTCCTTCTCATCAAATCTGATTGCAAACATCGAATGGAAGGGATCATCCATGACCAGTCCCAGAGCCGGATGACCTACTTTTTCGAACCCCTCCAGGTGGTCGCCCTTAACAATGAGGTCAATATCCTCACGGGGGAGGAGAAGGAAGAGGAAGTTCGAATCCTGGCCAATCTTTCAGAGAAGGTTCGGGAGGAGAGTCAAAATCTATGGGATGACTTTGAGCGGTTAGGGGAATTGGATTTCTTCTATGCGATGGCAAAACTGTCTATTCGTCTGAAGTCTGTTCAACCCCTTTTGAATGAGGAAGGGAGGATTAAGATGGGAGAGGTTAGAAATCCTCTCCTGACGCTTCAACGTGAGGATCAGGTGGTTCCCATTCACCTCCGGATGGGTGATGGGATTCGTGTTCTCATTGTGAGCGGAGCGAATGCATGTGGAAAGACAGTGGCGTTGAAGACATTGGGACTCCTCACTTTGATGGTTCAATCTGGTCTTCCCATCCCGGTGGCAGAGGGAAGCCAGATTGGGATCTTTCAGGACATCTTTGCGGTGATCGGCGACGAACAGAATATCGAAGAAAATCTGAGCACCTTCTCCAGCCATCTCCTCCATGTGAACCAAATCTTAGAGAAGGCAGGACCGCACTCCCTCGTCCTTTTAGATGAACTGGGAGTGGGAACCCATGCCCAGGAAGGATGTGCCCTGGCGATGGGTTTTTTAGATCGATTCCGAGAGAGTGGGGCCTCCATTGTGGTGACCACTCATTTTGATCAGCTGAAGGTCTATGGATATCTTTACCCAGACGTAGAGAATGTGGCGGTTGAGTTCGATGAGGTAACCTTGGAGCCTCGATATACCCTCGCCTATGGATCGTCAGGGTGGAGTAATGCCTTTTTAGTGGCCGAGAAGTTAGGGATCTCAGAAAAGGTTCTCGAAGCCGCTCACGCTCATCGAGATGGGAGTGGGGAGGAAGTCACCCGAGCCCTGGAGACATTGGAGAGGTTAAAGTCTGACACAGAAAAAGAGCGGCTCGAGTTTTTTAAGATGAAGGAGGAGGTTGGGCTTGAACGTCAGAAGCTAAAGAGCCTCTTAGAGACCCTCAAGCATAGGAGAGGCGATATTTTTTCAAAGGCAGAGGAGAAGGCGAGGAAAGCAGTCCAAAAGGTTGAGGAGGAGTTGAAGGAATGGGCTCGTCGCAGCAGGGAGGAGAAGAAGAAGATTTCTTTAGGCCTCCAGCGCAAAGAACTTCAGGAGATAAAAGAGAAGTTTTTCCCTTCCAACAGGGGAAAAGGATATCCGGCCGTCTCGGGTGGCTTGAAGGGTGGGGAACATGTTAGAATTGAGAGCCTTCGGAGCATGGGGGTTCTGACCCATATAAAAAAACGGGTGGACCAGGCAGAAGTCCTGACCGACAAAGGCAAAGTGAAAGCCCCCCTTTCTGAAATCGTTCAGGTAACGGAGGAAGAGGAAAAAAAGGAAACGGGGATTCAAAAAGGCCACCCCTATTTCAAGGGGGAGATTCAGGAACCTCGTTCACAATTAAATGTGATCGGTCTGACCGTGGAGGACGCCCTTCCCAAGGTCGATAAATTTATCGATCAAGCCCTCCTCCATGGGCTGGAGAAAATCCATATACTCCATGGGGTGGGTTCTGGGAGGCTACGGAAAGCGATCGGTCAATATCTGAATGGACATCGCGCTGTAAAAAATTTCTCTCCGGGAGAGACGATGAGGGGCGGTCGTGGAATAACGATTGTAGAATTGAAATAACCCTTGTTAGAAAAAGCAGGGTTTTCTTACGGGGTAAATCGTTTGGCTGTTGGGTTTCTATCCGAAGAGAAGGTTTCAGAAATTCGTGATCGTTCCAACATCTTGGAAATCATTTCGGACTACGTCGCTCTTAAAAAAACAGGAAAGAACTATAGGGGACTCTGTCCATTCCATTCCGAAAAGACCCCTTCTTTCATGGTCAATGAGGAGAAACAAATTTTTCACTGTTTCGGCTGTGGAGAAGGGGGAGATGTCTTTACCTTTTTAATGAAAGCAGGACATTTCTCTTTCCCTCAGGCGGTGGAGGAATTGGCGAGGCGCTATGGGGTGAAACTTCCTTCCCGTGAACTTTCCGCAATCCAAAAAAAGGAGATGACCAAAAAAGAGGTCCTCTTCCAGATTAATCAGACCGCCTCGGAATATTTTCATGATCTCCTGACCCAACGGCGAGAAGGTGAGGGGGGGAGAAGGTATTTATCTCAAAGAGGGATCAGCCAGGAGATCATTTCTGAACACCGGTTGGGGACCTCCACTGACCGTTGGGATGGACTGGCTCAGCATCTGCAGGGGAAAAAGGTTTCTCTCGAACTGGCCTGGGAATTGGGTTTAATCTTTCCTAAGAAAAAAGCCGGACCCTCGACTCTGCGAGAGGGTTGGTACGATGCTTTTCGGGGGAGGATTCTCTTCCCCATTTTCGACCTCCATCAACGGGTGGTTGGATTTGGGGGAAGGATCCTCAAAGAAGGTCAGCCCAAATATCTTAACTCTCCTGAGTCGAGTATCTATCATAAAGGAGAAACCCTCTATGGCCTCCAGGTGGCCAATCGATATGCCGTGGAGAAGGATTGTGTTATCATTGTTGAAGGCTATTTTGATCTGTTGACCCTGCACCAATATGGATGGAAGCATAGTGTTGCCACGTTAGGAACGGCGCTGACCACACGACATATTCAAACCTTAAAACGGTATACAAAAAATTTGATCACCCTCTTTGATGCGGATCAGGCAGGGGTTCAGGCCGCTCTTCGCTCGCTCCCCCTTTTTTTAGAAGAGGAGGTGTCTGGGAATACGATCCTTCTCCCGAAAGGAGAGGATCCAGATGGGTTTCTGAGAAAAGGGAACCCGGAAGACTTCCTGAAAAAGGTGGAACGTCCCATTCCACTTATCGATTTCTATTTTGATCGGTTGGTGAAAACCCATGATTTGAAATCCATCGATGGGAAGGTTAAAGTGGCGAAGGAGGGGATGGTCCTCCTCGGTAAAATCCCTAATAAGATTCGAAGGGATTTTTATATAAAGGCTTTAGCCGAGAGACTCGAAATTCAGGAGTCCTTTCTGTATGAGATGCTCCGGTTCCCTTCCAAGGCATCCTCCAAGGGTGGAGAGGATTTAATAAAGTCGTCCGTGGAGAGGGCTTTTCCAAAGTCAGAAGAGATCGTCATCCGTCTCATGGTTCATCACCCTGAGTTCATTCCGATTCTTTCAGAAGAAAGAATCTTCAAAGAATTTGAAAGTCCAACCTTGCAGAAAATAGCCGAGATCCTAAAAGATTTTTATCAAAGGGAGGGAAGGCTTGATCTCCCAGAGGTCTTAGCCAACGTTGAAGAAGACCTCAAAGGAAGGCTGTGCGACTTTGCCTTCCGGGAAAGCGGACTGGAGGGGGTAGACCGGGGAAAGATCCTGCAGGACTGTGTCCAAAAGATTCGTGAAAAGAGGTTGAAAAAGGAGAAAGACGAGTTGCTGAAGAAGATCAGAGAGGCGGAGAAACAGCCAGAAGGGAAAAGGCTGGTCTCTCTTTTAAAGGAACACCAAGAACTGGCGAAGAGGAAGAAAGGCCTTCATAAGGATAGTTTTCGGGAAGATTAGGGGGAAAGGTCCATGGCCAAGGGAGGCAAGATCAAAGGGGTTGAACAATTGATTAATATGGAAGGGGAGAAGGAATTTCTTTCCTTCGATGAGGTCAATGGTATCCCTCCCAACGATATCGTCTCCTCCGATCAAATTGACGATGTCCTGATGATGTTCGATGAAATGGACATTGATGTCGCGGATGACCTCCAGGGGTTGAAGGTGGAGGAAGAGAAGGCCATGGAGAAGGAGGAGGGGGAAGGCGATGAGTTGGAGATGGAGACCTTTGCCAGGGCCACGGACCCTGTCCGGATGTATCTCCGCGAGATGGGCTCTGTCTCTCTTTTGACCCGAGAAGGAGAGGTGGAGATTGCTAAAAGAATTGAGAGCGGGAAACGAGAAGTGTTGAGCGTCGTCCTGAACTGTCCTATGGCCGTCAAGGAGGTCATGAATCTGGGTAACGCCATTAAGGCAGGAAAGATAGAGATCCGGGAAGTGACCAATGAGATTGATGAGGAAGAGACGAGCTTTGAGGAAGAACAAATTCAAAAGAAAAAGATTTTAGAGCTGATCGAGCGGATGAAACGAAGAGATGAGGATGTTCGGCGGCTTCTGAAAAAAAGGTCGACCCCAAGAGGCAAGATTCAGAAACAGGTTAAAAAGAAACAAGAGGATATTTTAGACTGTTTTAATCAGATGAATTTGAGAGATGTCCAGATTAATAAAATTGTTCAGAAAATGAAGCAGATGTTGAACCGACTGGAAAAAGGGGAGAGCGAGATCGAAAAGGTTGAAGATAAGTGTGGGATTTCTATTCAGGAGGCGCGGTCCTATCTGAAGAGGCTGAAAACAATGACGATGAGTGAGAAGACACTCTTTCGAACTCGAAAATTGAGCAAAGCTGATCTCAAGGAGACGGATCGATTGGTAAAGAATGCCCTGAGAAAGATTCACAAGGTCGAGGCAGAATGTGGTCTCCCACCAGAAAAACTGAAAGGTGCCGTGAGGGCGATCATGGGAGGGGAGACAAAAGCCAAGGAGGCCAAGAGTGAACTGGTGAAGGCAAACCTGAGGCTGGTCGTCTCGATTGCAAAAAAATATACCAATCGAGGGCTTCAATTCTTAGATCTCATTCAGGAGGGGAACATCGGATTGATGAAGGCGGTGGATAAATTTGAATACCAACGGGGGTATAAATTTAGCACCTATGCGACTTGGTGGATCCGACAGGCCATCACACGAGCCATTGCCGATCAGGCTCGGACCATCCGGATTCCTGTGCATATGATCGAGACGATCAACAAATTGATCCGGACTTCCAGATACCTCGTCCAGGAGATAGGGAGAGAGCCCACTCCTGAAGAGATTGCTCAGAAGATGGACATGGCGTTGGATAAAGTGAGAAAGGTATTGAAGATTGCGAAAGAACCTATCTCCCTTGAGACGCCCATCGGTGAAGAAGAAGACAGCCATTTGGGAGACTTCATCGAAGACAAAGCGATCATTTCACCGCAGGAAGCTGTGATCAGCGCAAATTTATCAGAACAAACTCAAAAGGTGTTGGCCAGTCTCACCCCCAGGGAGGAGAAGGTTCTCAGGATGCGATTCGGAATCGGAGAAAAGTACGATCATACTCTGGAGGAGGTGGGGCAGGATTTTGATGTCACACGGGAAAGAATACGACAAATTGAGGCAAAGGCGCTGAGGAAATTAAGGCACCCCAGCCGAGCCAAGAAACTGGAAAGTTTTCTTGAAACATGATTAGTTCGTAGTACTTAGTTCGGAGTTCGTAGTTTTAAACCTTGAACCCCAAACCCAAAATTTAATTGCTCCGAACTCTCAACTCCGAACTAAGAACTCCCCTTTGGGGAATAGGGTTGACACTTTTTGGGGATAACATATAATAGTAAGGGTAGGGCCCATAGCTCAGCTGGAAGAGCCACCGGCTCATAACCGGTAGGTCCCTGGTTCGAACCCAGGTGGGCCCACCAAAAGAGGGGGAAAAACAGTTATGCACTCCTCAAGGATAAAAGAAGAGGTACTCCATGGGTCTGGACGAGAAGATGAGAGTGCGCCCCTTTGGTGCACTCTTTTTTTTGAGGACAATATGCTTAGGATTTATACCTGCAAAATTTGTCGGATAGGAGGTAACGGTTGAAGAAACAATTAGAACTCCTTTGGGAACTTCAAAAGATTGATCTTGATCTGAAGGGTATTAAAGAGGGGAGAGATCGATATCCTAAAGAGATGAAAAAGTTGGATGAGAGACAAAAAATCGAGAAGGAGAGGGTCCAGAAAGAAAAGGAGAGGGCTGAATCATTAGAGAAAACCCGGAGGCAGAAAGAAGGGCATCTCAATGTGGAACTTGAAAAAATCAAGAGAGCAGAAGGGAGGATGTCCGAAGTAAAAACCAACAAAGAATACCAGGCGCTCCTCAGCGAAATCGATATGATCAAGGAAGCGAATAGTCGGATCGAAGAGGAGATCCTCCAGGTCCTGGATGAAATCGATGAACTCAAAAAGGAGTTCTCCAAAAGGGAGAAAGAGGCGCGAATCACCCTGGAAAAAATTGAGGGGGAGCGGAAAAAAATTGAGGAAAAGATGGTCATTGACGATAGGGTCTGGAACGAACAAATGGAAAGAAGAGAGGTTCTTTCTAAACAGATTGAACCGAAACTGTTCAAACTCTATAGCACACTGAAGGATAAGCGAGGAGAAGTGGGGGTGGTCAATGTAAAGAATGAGACCTGTCAGGGTTGTTTTGTAAATGTCCCTCCCCAAATGTTCATCGAGGCCCAAAAGAACAATGCCCTCATTCGGTGTCCCCACTGTAATCGAATTCTTTATTGGGATGGAGCTCGAAGTAAAAAATGAAGGGCTTGAAATCGGGATATCGTTTGGTTCTCTTTATTGATGGGGCCTCGAGAGGGAACCCGGGAAGGGCAGCGGCAGGGATTTGCGTGATGAATGGAGAGGGAAAAAAGATTTCGGAGATGAGCCGGTATCTCGGGCACAGGACGAACAATGAAGCGGAATACTGGGCCCTTATTTTAGGGGTGAAAGAGGCCAGGCGATTGGGAGGGGATATTCTCCAGATCTTCACCGATTCAGAATTGGTTGAAAGACAAATTAAAGGGATCTATCGCGTGAAGGATTTGAATTTAAAAATCCTTCATAAAACAGTCATGGAAGATTTAAAAACATTTTCATCTTTTGAGATCGAATCCATCCCAAGGGAAGAGAATAAAGAGGCAGACCGTTTGGCGAATCAGGCAATCCAGAAGAGGATTGCAAAGGAAAAAGAAAGAGAGCCCAACAAAACTACGATAAGCTCTCTCGATTGTACACCTGCCTGCCCTGCCTACCGGCAGGCAGGCGCAGGTAGGGATTCCAAAAAATGATTGCAGGGATTTCTTCAGGTTTTCAGAAATCTCAGGAAAGGAGGGAATTCGAAGGGGAACAGATGGTCGCTCCTCCTGATATCTCGCAGAGCGGGAGATCGGGGAGGGGAGGAAAGTCCGAGCTCCACAGGGCAGGGTGGTCCGTAACACGGACTGCCCCCCGTGAAATGGCGGCAACGCCTATTTCACGGGGGAAAAGGAAAGTGCCACAGAAAACATACCGCCCTGTGAAGTAGGCTTTGCCGCCACTTCACAGGGTAAGGGTGAAAAGGTGAGGTAAGAGCTTACCAGTACCCTGAGCGATTGGGGTAGCTTGGTAAACCCCATCCGGAGCAAGACCAAATAGGTTCCGTTTTCCCCCTGTGGAATGGGCTTGACCGCCATTCCACAGGGGGGATAAGAATTGCCCATTCAAATTTGTCTCGAGGCAATTGCAGCGAGATAAAGGCGGGACGGGTAAGGTCGCTTGAGACCCTGAGCAATCAGGGCCCTAGATAAATGGCCATCCTCCTGATTTTTGCTGAAAGGCGGGAATGGGATGACAGAACTCGGCTTACAGTCCTCTTCGAATATCCCCTTTATATTATTGTCTTAGAATTTTGCGGGAGTATTTTTTATAAATTCTAAATTCGAAGCACGAAATCTTAAACAAGCACAAATTTTTAAAATTCAAAACATAACCTTGGAGTTCATTTTGATAATTGGAACATTTGGATTTAGAATTTGCCTGCCCTGTTAAGTACGCTTTGAGTTACTTCTGGTTGATGGATTGCGATCCGTCTGGAAAAGAAAAATCGTCAGTATCGGGGGAAATTACTTAACAGGGTAAAGATTTCGATATTCGGATTTCGAGTTTAGAGGTTTTGGACAACCTTTATGAAATATGGGATTAAAAACCGATGGTTGATTGGATGGATTGCTTTCCTTTTGATCTGGATGTTTCCCCTCTCAGCGTTCTGTCAAAAAGCTTCGATCAAAAATGTCAACGTGAAGGGGACGAATGCAGTCTGGAAGGTGAGTTTTGATGTTCAACACTGCTTTACAGAAAAGATGCAAGAGGCCATTCAGTCAGGAATACAGACGACGTTCACCTTTTATATTCACCTCTGTCAGAAGAGAAGTTGGTGGAAAGATCGGAAGGTGGCCTCTGTTGAATTTCATCACACGGTCCAATACAATCCCATTCAAAAGGTCTATCAAGTGGCATTGGGGGAAAACCGCTCCTCTCTGGGCGTTTCCAGTTTAGAGGAAACCAAGAAGTTGATGTCAGAAGTGAAAGAGTTGGAAATTCGACCTTCCTCTCCCCTCAACCCTGGGATCCCGACTTACTTTCGAATTAAAGCTGAGTTGGATCCAGTTAGGCTTCCCCTTCATTTAGAGTATCTCTTCTTTTTCGTCTCCTTATGGGATTTTAAAACCGATTGGCATATCGAACCTCTTCCACCATAAAAAATCCCCCTCCCCCCCGTTTGCTTCAGGGGGTGGGGAGATTAAAAGGGTTTATAAGAGAAGCTGGATAATGATGAAGAAAGAGCTTTCCCCTGAAGCAAGAAGACGACGCAATGAGTTCATCATCATCGGGATCATTTCCATCCTCATCCTTATCTTCACCACCATCGAGATGAAATTTCCCCAGATCGGGGGGAAAATCCCTTTCGCCAATAATATCATCATTTTCAGTCTCATCAATATCAACATCATCTTGATTCTCCTTCTCATCTTTTTGGTGATCAGGAATCTGGTCAAACTGATCTTTGAGCGAAAGCGGAAGGTTTTGGGAGCCAGGCTCAGGACAAAATTGGTGGCCGCCTTTGTCAGCCTTTCCCTCATTCCAACCATCCTTCTTTTTTTCGTGGCAGTAGGATTTATTACCAATAGCGTGGAACATTGGTTTAGCGCCCAGGTGGAACAGTCCCTTCAAGGATCCTTGGAAGTCGCTCAAACTTATTATCGAGATTTTGCCAAAAACACCGTTTCCACCGCTCAACAGATTAGCAAAACCCTTTCCAAGCAGGGTAGTTATAAAGGACCAAAAGAAATGAGCCTTTTGAGGGAGCAGCTCGAGATCAGACGGAAGGAGTACCATCTCAGCACCCTTGGGATATTTTTTAAGGAGGGGAGGAATACAATTAGAGTAGAAGACCCTTCACTTCAACCCTTTTCTCTCAATCTTCCAAGCGATTTATTAGAAGCAGGATTTTCAGGGAAAGAGGTTTCTCGAATCTTGTCAATAGGGGAGGGAGAGATCATTATGGGCATTGCCCCTCTCTTCAACCTTTCCGAAGGAGGGGAGGTGGTGGGAGTGGTGGCGGCCTCGCATTTTATTCCAAAAAGTTTAATGGTCAAGATGCGTGAGATCTCCCATGCCTTTGTGGAATATAAACAATTGAAGATTTTAAAAAAACCGATCAAGTTCAGTTACATGATGGCTCTGCTGATGGTCACCCTTCTCATCGTCTTCTCAGCCACCTGGTTTGGTTTTCATTTAGCCAAGGATATAACGGTTCCGATTAAAGATTTGGCAGAGGCCACTCACCGGATTGCTTCAGGAGACCTCAATTTCCGAATTAAGATGAAAGCGGCGGATGAGATCGGATTGCTTGTTCAATCCTTCAATCAAATGACGGAAGACCTTCAGGTGAGCCGCGCTGAGTTGGAACAACGAAAGAAGTATATGGAGATCGTCCTGAAAAATGTGGCCGCCGGAGTCATCTCCATTGATGAAGAAGGAAATGTGACCACGATCAACACTTCCGCAGAGGAAATGTTAGAAATCAAGGGCGAGGCAGTCCTGGATAAAAAATTTTCCGAGGCGCTGCCGAAGGAGTATGTGGAGCAATTAGAGCCTCTGCTGGGTGAGATCAAATCTTCGGGGTTGGATTCCATGGAGAGACAACTTACCGTAAATTGGGAGGGAAAATCTCTATCCCTGTTGATCAATTTGACAACTTTGAGGGATGAGGAGGGAAAACCTCTTGGTGTCTTAACTGTTTTCGATGACCTCACCCAGCTCATGAAAGCCCAGAGAATGGCGGCTTGGAGGGAAGTGGCTCGTCGAATTGCCCATGAGATCAAAAATCCATTAACCCCCATTCAACTTTCTGCTCAACGACTGAGGAAACGGTACCTGGAAAAACTTCAACCCGATGGGGCCGTCTTTGATGAGTGCACCCGGACAATCGTGAAACAGGTTGAAGAACTGAAGGGGATGGTCAATGAATTTTCGAATTTTGCCAGAATGCCGGCCTCTCAACCTACTCCCAATCAACTGAATGATATCATTCAAGAGACCTTGGTTCTTTTTAAAGAGGCCCATAAACGGATCAAGTTTGAATTCGTTCCTAATCACTTACCTGTCATGAATGTCGATCGGGATCAGATGAAAAGGGTGATCATCAATTTAATCAAAAATAGTCTTACCGCTATCGAAAATGAGGGGAAAATCAGAATCCAGACGAATTACGATCATAGATTGCAGATCGCTCGCCTTGAGGTGAGTGACGATGGCCGTGGGATCCCTGACGAAGACAAGGAGAGACTTTTTGAACCTTATTTTTCAACGCGGAAAAGTGGAATGGGGTTAGGGCTGACCATCGTCAACGCGATCATCTCTGATCACAATGGATATATCCGTGTCCGGGACAACAAACCCAGAGGCACAACCTTCCTCATCGAACTTCCTGTCCGCGTTTAACTACCAAATCGCAAATCGCCCCCTTCTCCCCCTCCCCCTTGATGGGAGAACCTTCTATTTCCCTCCCCCGTAAATGGGGGAGGGTGCGGGTGGGGGTGAACAAATCCTTTGATTTAAATCCATTTTTTCGTTAAAATAAATATAAATGGCCAAGGAGGTGATTTTTCTATTAACATAAATATTTGGCCTTATTATCACTATGCGTTTAGCCTGCCTACCGCAGGCAGGCGCTATGCCTGCCCGCCGAATAGATTATTGGGCTGGCGGGTTCTATGCGTGGTTTTGAAAGATGGCTGAAAAGTTGATTTGTCAGAACAAAAAGGCCTTCCATAATTACTTTATCGAGGAGACGTACCAGGCCGGGATCTCCCTTCTGGGGTCGGAGGTCAAGTCATTACGGGACGGAAGAGTGAACTTAGGGGACAGTTATGGGAATGTCAAAAGGGGTGAGGTTTTCATGGTCGATGTTCATATCAGCCCTTATCCCCAAGCGAACCGGTTAAATCATGATCCTTTAAGAACTCGAAGACTCCTCCTTCACAAGAAGGA
>Ga0209592_1000191_pt1 | contig 16874 bp, 13 predicted proteins | sample PPLLak2March2015_2_FD_187251 | JGI IMG/M metagenome (GOLD analysis project Ga0209592, IMG submission 187251) | Freshwater sediment microbial communities from Prairie Pothole Lake near Jamestown, North Dakota, USA - PPLs Lake P8 Core (3) Depth... | ecosystem: Environmental > Aquatic > Freshwater... | reverse complement strand
GACTTTAGTCGCCCCAGAAGAAGGGAGGCTAAAGCCTCCCCTACCCTCAAGCGATCCCCATGCCAACTGGTAAGATTGGAAAACATGGATCTGTATGGATATAATACTAATTAATGAAAGAAACGGTTTCTCTGGTCAGCCTCGGCTGTCCCAAGAATTTAGTTGATTCTGAAGTGATTCTCGGGCTTCTCTCCAAAGCAGGCTACTCCCTCACCTCGCGTCCTTCGAAAGCCCAAATCATTATCGTCAACACCTGCTCCTTTATCCGGGATGCGAGCAGGGAAGCTATTGAGACTATCCTCGATCTCGCCCGCTATAAAGAGAAGGGATCTTGCCGTCTCCTGGTTGTTTCAGGATGTCTTCCTCAGCGCTACGGAAGATCACTTGAGGAGGAATTTCCGGAAGTCGATCTCTTCGTCGGCACCGGAGATTTTCAAAACCTTCCAGAGATTCTGGCAAAGAACCAAAAGGCCAAGAGCTTCCTTTCCAAACCCACTTTTCTCTACGACGAAAAGACACCCCGAATTCTCTCCACCCCATCTTTCTACGCTTATCTCAAGATCGCGGAGGGCTGTTCCAATCTCTGCACCTTCTGCACGGTTCCAAAGATCAGGGGGGGGTACCGGAGCAGAGGGATTCGATCGGTTCTCGAAGAGGCCAGGAGGCTTGTTGATCAAGGAGTTCAGGAAATCATCCTCATTGCGCAGGATACGACTGCCTATGGGAGGGATTTACACGACGGGACCAATTTAGAAAAACTCCTGAAGGGTCTGATCCGAGCGGAGGGGCTCCGTTGGATCCGCATGCTTTACAGTTTTCCCAATCCGGATTATTTTACCGAAGGCCTTCTCAAACTCATGGCCCATGAGGAGAAGATTTGTCCCTACCTCGATCTCCCTATCCAACATATCGATGATGAGATCCTCAAAGGCATGGGCCGACGATCGAGAAGCCACGAGATTTACAACCTCCTGCAGAAGATCCGGACCGCCCTCCCAGAGGTCAGCCTCCGGACCTCTCTCATCGTCGGCTTTCCAGGAGAAACAGAGAGACATTTTAGAGCCCTCTTGGACTTTGTTGAAAAGATCCGGTTTGACCACCTGGGCGCCTTCAAATATTCGGCGGAAGAGGAAACCCCTGCTTCCCGGCTTGCCGGTTCGGTCCCCGAGAGTGTGAAAGAGGAGCGATTGGGATTACTGATGGGTCTTCAGAAAAGGATATCTTTGAAAAAATATCGGGCCATGGTGGGCAGAAGAATGGAAGTCTTAGTAGAAGGACGGGACCGGCAAAGAAGACTCTTACGAGGAAGACTCAAAACCCAGGCCCCTGAAATCGATGGCTCTGTCTTTCTAAGAGGAAAGGCTAAACCTGGGGATTGGGTGGAAGCCCGAATCACCAAGGCCCTCCCTTATGACCTGATCGGTCAGATCGAGAAAATCCTCCCCTGATTAGATTGCGGATTTCAGATTTCAAATTTCAGATTGGAAACTTCACTTACCTCTCCTGTGACCGGACCCCCTCTATGAGGAAATTAGAACCCTATTCAATCTAAAATCTGCAATATGCAATCTGAAATGGACCTTCGGGAGGCCTTTTTTCTTGACGATTATGGGGAAATGGGTTAATTTAGAACGTCTTAGATCCTGTAGAGATAACTTATGAATCTCACACAGGAAAAAATGTTGGAGAGAATCTAAGGCCGAATGACACAAATGAAAGCGAATGAAACGAATACTCAATATGCTCTTTTCGTCAAATTAATATAAATCTATTTCATAAATTGAAATTCGTCCCCTCACCCTCCCCTCTCCCCCAAATTGGGGGAGAGGGGAGGGTGAGGGGGAAATCATTCGAAAAATTCGATCAGGAAGAAAGGTTACATCGGGTAAAGGGAAATGGATGAATCAAATGAGTTGATTCAGCAAAGGGTCCGAAAACTGGAGGTCTTGAGGAAGGAAGGGGTTGATCCTTTCCCCAACGATTTCAAGGTGACGCATACCACCTCGGAGATTCATGAGACCTACGGTTCCAAGTCGGAGGAGGAACTGAAGTCCATCGACGAACATATCTGTCTCGCGGGAAGGGTCATGGCGATCCGGGACTTCGGGAAAGCCAGCTTTGTTCAGATTCAGGATGGAAAAGGAAGGATCCAGGCTTATATCCAGAAAAACGCTGTGGGGGACGAGGCCTTCAAACACTTTAAGACCTTCGACATTGGAGACTTAATCGGACTGGAGGGAAAAGTCTTCCGGACAAAAACAGGCGAACTGACCCTCCTAGCAGATGCTCTTAAACTCCTGGTCAAATCCCTTCGACCCCTCCCTGAGAAGTGGCATGGTCTGACCGATATCGAAGCCCGTTATCGTCAACGCTATTTGGACCTCATCGCTAATCCCAGGGTAAGGGAGGTTTTTCTCACGCGGATTCGTGCCATTCAGAGGATCCGGGATTTCTTTACCCGGAGGGGGTTCGTGGAGGTGGAGACCCCGATGCTCCATCCCATTCCCGGAGGGGCAACGGCCAAACCCTTTAAGACCCATCACAATGCCCTTGATATGGATCTCTACATGAGGGTTGCTCCCGAGCTCTTCTTGAAGCGACTGGTGATCGGAGGATTAGAAAGGATCTTTGAGATTAACCGTTGTTTTCGAAACGAAGGGATTTCGACCCTGCATAATCCTGAATTTACCATGCTTGAATTCTATCAGGCCTATGCCACCTATGAGGATATGATGGTGATGACCGAGGAACTTCTCTGTTCCATGGTTCAGGAGATCCACGGGAAGCTTTCACTCACCTACCAAGGAAAGGAGATTGAATTCACCCGGCCCTGGCAAAGGATCCGTTTCAAAGAAGCGGTTCTGGAGTACGGGAAATTTGATCCGATTATTCTTAACGATCCCTCAAAGGCCATCGAGGTGGCCAAAGGACTCGGACTCGAGCTGAAGAAGGGAACCTCTCACGGTAGGGTCTTGGCTGATCTCTTCAAGGAAGTGGTGGAACCTCGTCTTCATCAGCCTGCCTTCATCACTCACTACCCGACAGAGGTCTCCCCTCTTTCCCGGCGAAACGGGAAGGATCCTACGGTCGTGGATCGATTTGAGCTCTTCATTGACGGTCGAGAGATCGCCAATGGTTTCTCTGAATTGAACGATCCCGTAGATCAGAGGGAACGCTTCATCCAGCAGTTGAAGGAGAGAAGCGATGAAGCTGACTTCTATCTTCGCCTCGATGAGGATTTTCTTCGGGCCCTTGAATTTGGGATGCCTCCTACAGCAGGCGAAGGGATCGGTATCGACCGCTGGGTCATGCTTCTCACGGATTCACCTTCCATTCGCGATGTCATCTTCTTCCCTCTCCTTCGAATGGAGCAATGAATTGCAGATCGCAGATTTCAAATTGCAAATTGAAAAACCCCTGCCTGCGGCAGGCCCTGCACCGTACTGGTACAGGGCAGGTAGGTGAAATCTAAGATCTGAAATTTGAAGTTAGAATTAAGTTGCAAACGGGAATGCATAATGAAATATGAATGGTTCATCGGCCTGAGGTATCTCAAGGCAAAAAGGAAACAGACCTTTATCTCCATCATCACCGTTATTTCCATCGCCGGGGTTATGGTGGGCGTGATGGCTCTCATCGTTGTCTTGGCGGTGATGAGCGGTTTTGAAAAAACACTCAAGGAGAAGATCCTGGGCACTCAGGCCCACCTTCACCTTCTCAAAGCCACTCAAGAAGGTTTGGATCAATATCAAGAGGTCACGAAGAGGGTGGAGGAAACAAAAGGGGTCGCTTCAGCAGCCCCCTTCATCATCAGCCAAGTCATGCTCTCATCCGAGTCGAATGTCTTTGGCGTTGTCCTCAAGGGGATCGACCCGGACCGGGTGGGGCGGGTCACCGAGCTGGCCAATAACTTAAAGGCCGGCCGTCTTGAGGATTTGAAGGGGGGGAAGGAGGGAGACTCCCCGGGCATCATCCTTGGGGTCGAGTTAGCCAAACACCTCTCCGTCTCCCTCAACGATTCCATCCAGGTGATCTCTCCTCTGGGCACCGTGACTCCCATGGGGATGATGCCGAAGATGAAACGTTTTCGGGTCAAGGGAATCTTTTACTCGGGCATGTACGAGTTTGATAACACCATGGCCTATGTCTCTCTCGAAAGCGCTCAAAAGTTCTTCAGCATGGGGGACCGAGTGACCGGGATTGAGATCAAGACGAATGACATCTATAAAGTGAAAGAGATCGGTCGAGAGATTCGACGGAAGATGGGGTTCCCTTTCTGGACCAAAGACTGGATGGAGATGAACCGGAACCTCTTCAGTGCCCTCAGGCTGGAGAAGATCGCTATGTTCATCATCCTCGTCCTGATCGTCCTGGTGGCCGCCTTTAACATCATCTCCACCCTTATCATGGTCGTGATGGAGAAGAATAAAGACATTGCTATCCTGAAATCGATGGGCGCTTCTTCAAGGTCCATTCTGAAGATTTTCACCATCGAAGGAGGAGTCATCGGTGTGGTGGGGACCATTCTGGGAACGATCTTGGGCCTTGGAGCTGCCTTCAATTTAGAAAAGATCACGGATTTCGTGGAGAGGCTCTTTGGATTCAAAATCCTTTCGAGCGATGTCTACTATATTGACAAACTCCCTTCCCAGGTCAACTCCCTGGATGTCATTCTCATCGTCTTAACCGCTGTTCTCATCAGCCTCCTGGCTACACTCTATCCGGCCTGGAGGGCCTCGAAGCTCGATCCTGCTGAGGCATTGCGATATGAGTAAGGGAAAGGTGTCATTTAAAGAAGAAGCTCTGCGAGCCCTCTCAAAAGGGGAATGGGGCAGGGCCCTTGACCATTTTCAGAAACACTGTTCCCAGGAGCCGAGCGATCTTCGATCGCGGTTGAAGATGGCTGAGGTCCTGGAGCGACTGGGCCGGAAAGAGGAGGCTGTCCAGGAATATCGAAAGGTGGCAGAAGGCTATGCCACGGAGGGTTTTCTTCTTCAGGCCATTTCGGTCAACAAGATCATTCTGAGGATCAATCCCTCCTTGAAAGATGTTAATGACCGGTTGGCCCAACTTTATACCGAGAAGTATCAGGAGGCCAAACCCCGCCATCCCTTTCCCCAGATCCCCCTTTTCTCCGAGCTCCAAGACCAAGAGCTCCAATCCTTGGTCTCCCAAGTCGGTGTCAAGACCTTCCAGAATGAGGAGACGATCTGTCAGGATGGAGATCCAGGAGACTCCCTCATGGTCATCAGCCGGGGAGAGGTCGGAATTTTCAAACAGGCCACGAAAGGCAGAGAGGCGTTAATCCGCAGCCTGAAGGAGGGGAACTTCTTCGGGGAATTCGGTTTTTTCACCGACCATAAGAGGCATGCGACCGTCAGGGCTTTGACCGAGTCTGAGGTTCTTGAGATCTCCCGTGAAGGGCTCAATGAGATCATCGGCGCACACCCTCGCATCCACGAGGTCCTCTACAATCTTTACAAACAACGGGTCCTGGACCTCTTCCTCTCCATTTCCCCCTTGTTTGCCTCTCTCTCCGCCCTGGAGAGAGATGAGGTCTTTAAGAAATTCCGGTTGATCTCTGTCCCCGAGGAAACCCTCATCTTCAATGGAGGAGATCCTCCGGGCTCCCTCTACCTGATCAAAAGCGGAGAGGTGGAGATATTCATCCGTAATCCAAAAGGGGAGAAAGTGATTCTCTCCAACTTGAAGGGCGGGGACTTCTTTGGTGAGATCGGACCACTCTTCAACAAACCCAGAATGGCGTCTGCCAAAACGATTCAGCCATCAGAGTTGCTCGAATTGACGAAAGAGGATCTGGAGGCATGCCTCTTCCAGTTTCCACAAATTCGGGAGACCCTGAAGGAGATCACCGTGAAGCGGTTGACCCGGATGAATTTAGAGATCTTCTCACAGAAGAAATCCGAAAAAATCAGGGAGGCTATGGTGTGAAGGAATTGATCCGAGTTGAAAAACTCTTCAAGTCCTTTCGAAATGGAGCCAAACAGGTGGAGGTTCTCAAGGGAATCGACCTATCCTTTGCACAAGGTGAAAGGGCTGCTATTGTGGGTGCCTCGGGCGTCGGAAAGACCACCCTTCTCCATGTTCTGGGGACCCTGGATCGGCCCACCTCAGGCAAGGTCTTCCATCAGGGAAAAGACATTTACAGGATGAGTGAAAGAGAACTTGCTTATTTCCGAAATCGTGAGGTTGGCTTCGTGTTCCAATTTCATCATCTCCTGCCCGAGTTCAATGCCATAGAAAATACGATGATGCCTTGCCTCATTCAAGGGTCCCCGAAGAAGGAGGCGTCTCTTCGGGCAGAATCCATTCTCACCCTTGTGGGTCTAAAAGATCGTCTTTCTCATAAACCAGGGGAGCTCTCCGGGGGAGAGCAGCAACGGGTGGCTGTGGCGAGGGCTCTGGTTTTGGAACCTAAGGTCCTTCTCGCCGATGAGCCGACTGGAAATCTGGACACCCGGACGGGAGAGTCCGTCTTCGACCTTCTGACCGAGCTTAATCAGATCAAAGGCGTCACCCTCATTGTCGTCACTCACAATCTCAAATTGGCTGAGAAGATGTCACGACAGATCCATTTGGTCGATGGAAAAGCTCAGGGATAAAGGGTCTTCCATTGATAAAATGATGAGGGTTAGAGATGACGTTTAAACTTATGCCTCCTTGGCCTACCATGAAGATCAGCAAGGAGCCGTTCTTCAAAAAATCCTTTTATTGAGAGGACCGAATCTAAGATATGAGGCGAATGGGTCTGATTCTCCTCATCCTGTTCTTCTTTACAGGGATATGTGACGGAGGGGAGGATGTGATCTACAAGATAACGATCCTTGGAAATGTGAAGACCGAAGAAGGTGTCATTCGAGGAGCGGTCAAGAGCCGGGAGGGAGGACCCTTCTCCAACGAACAGGTCCGCGAGGACCTGCGTTCGATCTTCAGCCTCGGCCACTTCACCGATGTGCAGGTCGATATCAAATCGACCCCAAAGGGTAAGGAGATTATCTACATCGTTGCAGAAAAACCCTCGATCAAAGAGGTGTTGATCCTCGGTAATGACAAAGTGAAATTGGACGACATCAAGGAAAAAGTGACGCTCACGCCCCGTTCTATCCTGAACCTTGAAAAGGTGCTGGAAAACGCAGAGCAGATCCGAAAGCTTTATTTTTCTAAAGGATATTATGGGGTCAGGGTGGAACATCAAGTCGACTCCCTGGAAACGAATGAAGCGGTGGTCACGTTTCGAATCACGGAGGGGCCCAAGGGCCGAATCAAAAAGATCGTCCTCAAAGGAAATCGAAGGATCAAGTCTTCTGAACTGAAGAAGGGGATAACGACCAAACAGTGGAGCCTTCTCTCCTTCATCACCAAAACGGGTGTGCTCGATGAAGACATTCTCAAGAATGATACCCAACTCTTAACGGCTTACTACTATGAGCATGGTTATCTCGATGCAAAGATCTCTGAGCCTAAGATCGATCTGCGCGATCCAAAACGGATTCGGATTGAGATTGAAATCGAGGAAGGGCCTCAATATCGCCTGGGGACGATCGACTTTAAAGGCGATTTTCTCACCACCAAAGAGGACCTTTTCAAAGACCTCCGGTTGAAGAGAAATGACGTCTATAGGAACTCTGCGGTTCGTGAACAGATCAGAATCTTCACCGAGAAGTTTGCCAATGAAGGCTATGCCTATGTGGAGATTAACCCCGAAACGAACATCGATTCCAAAAACCTTTTAGTCCATCTCACCTTTGAGATGGAGAAGAAGAAGCGCGTCTCCTTTGAAAAGATACAGGTCACGGGGAACATGAAGACCCGGGACAAAGTGATCCGTCGGGAACTCGAGGTGGAAGAGGGAGAAATCTACAGCGTTACGGATTTAAATGAGAGCCGGGACCGACTCAGGAGGACAGGGTATTTCAAAGAGGTGGGTTTCACCTCCAGCCGGGGGAGCACCGATGAAAAGATCAACCTGGATGTCAAGGTGGAAGAGGCTCCCACCGGGGCTCTCAGCTTTGGAGTGGGTTACAGCAGCATCGAAAACGTGGTGGGTTCGGCCTCCCTTTCAGAGCAGAACGTCTTCGGCATGGGCTACCAGGGATTGCTAAGGTTTCAGTTAGGGACGGAGTCGAACAACTTCAAGGCCAGTTTTACCGATCCTTATTTTTTGGGATACCCCTACTCGGCTGGAATCGATCTTTATCACGAGCAGGTGGGGTACTTCGATACCTATTCCTACAAAATTCTCGGAGGGGACCTTCGCCTTGGGAAAAAACTGACCAAGAGGATCCGTCTCGATTCGATGTACAAACTGGAGAATGTTAACGTATACGATGTGACAGAAGGCGCTTCTACATTCATCAAGGAACAGGAAGGGAAAAAAACCACCAGTGCTCTCTCTTTCACCCTTTCCATGGATACTCGAGACGATTTTTACGTACCATCCCGTGGCGCCCGGCACAGCCTCTCTGTTCAGAATGCGGGAGGGATCTTAGGTGGGGATAACTACTTTGTAAAAGGGATGTTGGAAACCAGCTGGTATTTTCCGCTTCCCCTTAGCACGGTTTTGAACCTTCGTGGAAAATTTGGGATCATCGAACCTTATGGGGGCAAAGAGACGCCGATCTATGAAAAGTTCTTTGTCGGCGGGTTGTATACCGTCAGAGGTTTTGAATACGGGAAAGCAGGCCCCATCGATATAAACGGAGATCCTCTGGGTGCAGAAAAGATGTTGGTCTTCAGTGCGGAACTGATCTTTCCCCTCTCTCGGGAGATTGGCTTGAGGGGAGCGTTGTTTGGGGACGTGGGAAAAGGTTTTGATCGTTGGAGCGACCTCACTCCTCTAAGAACAGGCGCCGGGGCAGGGATCCGATGGTTTTCCCCAATGGGCCCTATCCATATTGATTTCGGTGTCAACCTCAGTCCCAAGGAGGGGGAAAAACGGAATGTCTTCGACTTCACCATTGGAACGGTTTTTTAGAGACCTTTGAACTTTTATGAAGCTCCCCGCCCACCCCGTTAGGACGGGGCAGGCACGGCGGGGCTTCCCGGAAAGGAAATTTCATTCTGGTTGTGCCCCTTGACCCCGCCTACAAGGCGGGGCTTGCGGGGCACTTGCCGGTCAAAAAAGGAGAACGAAGATGAATAAGAAAAAGATTGGGATCGTGATGGGGATTCTCCTCCTCATCGAGAGCGGGTTCACCCTATCGATGGCCTTTGGGGAGTTGAAGGTCGGCTGTGTCGATATCCAGCGGGCCATGAACGAATGTCAGGCTGGGGTCGAGGCCAAAAAAGTGATTGCCAAAGAGATGGAGAAGCTTCAAAAACTTTTTGCAGAGAGGCAGAAAGAACTTCAAACCATCAAAGAATCTCTTGAGAAACAGGCCCCTATGATGAAGCCGGAAGCCCGGGCGTCAAAGGAGAAAGATTTTCAATCGAAAGTTCGGGATTATCAGAGGTGGCTGGAGGATAATCAGAAAGAGATCCAACAAAAAGGGATGGAGATGGAGCGAACGATCCTCCAGGGGATTCAGAAAGTGGTTAAAAAGATAGGGGAAGAGGAAAGCTACACCTTTGTATTGGAGAAGAATGAGAACATTGTCCTCTTTTCTTCGAAGGCGATCGACCTCACCGATCGAGTGATTAAAGCTTTTGATGCACAGAAGAAGTGAAATAAGAATGACAAATGTCAAAGTTCAAATGAAATCCAAATTCCAAATGAAAAGATTTAGAAGGAAGTTTTGAAATTTAGTCATTTGTCATTGATTTGACATTTGGATTTTGAACTTTGAACTTAAGGAAATGCCGTCTCAGTTTGTGAAACGCAAAGAGTAGGGTGAGACTATGAAAAAGAAGCTGAAAGAATTGGCGGAGTGGGTAGGCGGAAAGGTCATCGGAGATGGGGAGGTTGAAATTTTGGGGGTCGCCTCAATCGATGAGGCCAAAACCGGAGAGATTACGTTCATTGCCAATCGCAAATACCTTTCCAAGCTGACCCAGACGAAGGCCTCAGCCATCATCGTCTCCCCAGAGGTCACCCAGGCAGAGAAACCCCTCCTCTGTGTGACCAACCCGCATTTGGCCTTTGCTAAAGTGGTCAGCCTTTTCTCCTCTCATCCGTACCAACCCAAAGGGGTTGATCCCCACGCCTGGGTCAGCCCCACGGCCCAGTTGGGCAGAGACCTCACCATCTATCCTTTTGTCTATATTGGAGACCGTTGCCAGATTGGGGATCGGGTCACCCTCTATCCTGGCGTCTCTATCGGTGAAGACTCCTCTATTGGCGAGGACTCTGTCATCTATTCAAATGTCTCCATCTACTCAAAAACCACTATTGGAAAACGGGTCATCCTTCATAGTGGGGTGGTCGTGGGGAGCGATGGATTTGGATATGTGAAGGAAGGAAAGAAGAATGTGAAGATCCCCCAGGTGGGAAGTGTGGAAATCGAGGACGATGTCGAGATCGGGGCCAATACGACCATTGACCGGGCGGCCTTGGGAAAGACGATCATCCGAAGAGGGGTGAAGATTGACAACCTGGTTCAGGTTGCTCATAATGTCGTCATTGGGGAGGATTCGATCATTGTCGCCCAAGTCGGGATTTCGGGTTCGACCAAGATCGGGAGCAATGTCATCCTGGCCGGGCAGGTCGGGGTCGTGGATCACGTTGAAATCGGAGACAACGTGATGGTGAGCGCTCAATCCGGAGTACCCCATGATCTGGCTCCCAACCAAGCATTCTCAGGATCCCCCGCAGTGCCTCATCGGGAATGGCTTCGGGCCGTCTCGGTCTTTCCGAAGATGCCGGAGATGAGAAAGACTCTTCTCGACATCGAGAAACGCGTTAAAGAACTTGAAAAAAGATTCTTTTCAGAAAGGAAGGGGAAGTAGATGATCGAGATCAAGGAGATTATGGCCATACTGCCGCACGCCTACCCTTTCTTGTTGGTAGATCGCATTGTGGAAATCGAGCCAGGAAAGCGAGTCGTGGGGATCAAAAACGTTACCTATAATGAGCCTTTCTTCCCAGGCCATTTCCCGGGTCGGCCCATCATGCCAGGCGTCCTCATCGTAGAGGCCATGGCTCAAACCGCTGGCGTCCTCATCTTTAATTCACTGCCACAGGAAGATCATAAAAAAACGGTCTTCTTCTTAGGGATCGACAATGTCCGTTTCAGAAAGCCGGTCATCCCGGGAGATCAACTTCGTATGGAACTTGAGATCACCCGCCATCGCCAGTCCATCTGGGGATTCAAAGGAAAAGCCTTGGTCGATGGGAATGTGGTTGCTGAAGGAGACCTTTTGGCCATGCTAGGAGAAGAGAAATGATTCATCCCACTGCCATCGTCGATTCAAAGGCTGAAATTGCTGAGGGCGTCGAAATCGGTCCTTACTCTGTCATCGAAAAGGATGTCGTCATTGGGGAACGGACAAAGATTGGCCCCCATGTGGTCATCCGAGAGGGGACTCGAATTGGGAAGCAATGCCACATCTTTCAGTTCTCCTCTATCGGAGAAGCTCCTCAAGCCTTCGCCTATAAAGGAGAAAAGACCTACCTCCTGATCGGAGATCAGAATATCATTCGAGAGTCTGTCACCCTCCACCGAGGCACAGTCCCCGGAGGTAAGAAGACCATTATCGGAAATAACAACTACTTTATGGCTTACTCCCACGTGGCCCATGACTGCCACATCGGAAATCAGGTCGTCATGGCGAATGGAGCCACTTTAGGTGGACACATTTTGATTGAAGATCATGCCATCATCGGTGGGCTCGTGGCCGTTCATCAATTCTGCCGAATAGGGGCTCATGCCTTTATCGGTGGTTTTTCCGGTGTCCTCCAGGACATTCCACCCTACATGTTGGCACAAGGGGATCGGACCAAACTCTATGGGCTCAACACCGTCGGCCTTAAACGCCACCACTTTTCAGAGGAGACATTGAGAGCCCTGAAGAAGTCCTACCGCACGATCTTTCGCTCTGGTTTAACCTTGGAGAAAGCGATCAAACAGTTGAGCGAGGATAATATTTTTCGGGTGCCAGAGGTTCAGCACTTACTTCAATTTATCCAAAACTCGAAGAGGGGGATCTGCCGATAAGTGGATAAGATTAAGGTGGGTGTGGTCGGTGTCGGTTACTTGGGCCAATTCCATGCTGAAAAATACGCCAAGATGGAAGGGGTGGAATTAGTCGGGGTAGTCGATAGTGATTTGTCCCGTGCCAGAGAAATTGCGAAACGGCACCACACCCAGCCTTTCTTCCACCACTCTGACCTTTATGACAAGGTTCAGGCGGTCAGCATCGCTGTTCCCACACCCTCTCACCATTCCATCGCGAAAGATTTCTTCCTACATGGGATCGATATCCTGTTAGAAAAACCCATCGCCAAAACTCTTGAGGAGACCGATGAGTTGATCGGACTGGCTGAATCGAAGGAGCTCGTCCTTCAGGTAGGTCACCTGGAACGATTCAACGGAGCCCTCGTGGCTACCGAGGGGATGGTTCAAGATCCTGTCTTCATCGAATCCCATCGACTGGGGCCCTTTTCAGGAAGGGAAACAGACGTCGATGTGGTGATCGATTTAATGATCCACGATATTGATATCCTTCTCTGCCTGACGAAAGCGGAGGTGAGAAAGATTCATGCCACTGGTCTCCCTGTCCTGACCCCCTATGCGGACTTTGCGAATGCTCGGATCGAATTTGAAAATGGATGTGTGGCCAGCTTGACCGCCAGTCGAGTCTCCAAGGACAAGACACGGAGAACTCGCATCTTTCAGCCTGACGGAACCCTCACCATCGACTACCTCACTCAAAAGGCCTTCTGGACCAAGAAGGCAGCCTCTTCAGGAAAGAGGGAACCCTCTGGAATTGTGACTGAGGAGATCCCCGTCACCAAGGTGGACGCCTTGGAGTCAGAGATTTATTCCTTCCTTCGGAGCGTGAAACATCGGGAAAAGGTCCGGGTCTCCGGACGGGATGGAAAAAAGGCTCTGAAAGTGGCTTTTCAGATCCTTGAGAAGATTGAAGAGGACATGAGAAAAAAGAAAGGGTGGCACAACTGAATACTCCCTCGCCTTGAAGGCAAGGGGTTCCGACCATCCCCGAAGGAGACACTGACGGAATGGCATCGAAAAAGATTCTGATGGTGGCCGGGGAAACGTCAGGAGATCTTCATGGCGCCCACCTGGTGGAAGCCATTCATCAGATCGATCCAGAAGTTCAGTTGATTGGTGTTGGAGGGGAGCATTTAGAGCGGGAAGGGATGAAACTCCTTTACCACTCCCATTCCCTTTCTGTTGTGGGAATCACAGAGGCTCTCTTCAAACTCAGAACGATTCTAAAGGTTCTGAAAGGCCTGAAGGAGTCCCTCGATCGGGAGAAACCGAACCTCATCATTCTGATCGATTTTCCTGATTTCAACCTCCGATTGGCCAAAATCGCTCATCAAAAAGGAATTCCGGTCCTTTACTATATCAGTCCCCAGATTTGGGCCTGGAGGCATGGAAGGGTAAAGTTGATTGCGGAGCGAGTGAAGAAGATGGTCGTCTTCTTCCCTTTTGAGGTCCCTCTCTATAAAGCCGCAGGGGTGGATGTGGAGTGGGTGGGTCACCCCCTCGTTGATATTGTCAAACCGGTGCTTTCCAAAGAAGAGGCTTTTCGGAAATTCGGTCTCGATCCCAGAAGGAGAACCATCGGTCTTCTTCCCGGGAGTCGAACCCATGAAATGGAGAGGCTTCTCCCGCCTCTTCTGGCGTCGGCTCATCTCCTTCAAAAAGAGATCCCAGATCTCCAATTCGTCATCCCCTTGGCTCCAGGTTTTACTGAGGAAACCTTATCCCCCTGGATGAGAAATAGCCCCGCACCTGTGAAACTGATTCAGGGCTGGGCTCACGATGTGATGAATATCTCTGAACTTCTGATCCTGGCCTCAGGAACGGCTACGCTGGAGGGAGCCATCCTCGGAAAACCGATGATCATTATTTATAAGGTTTCTCTGCTCTCTTCCTGGGTCGCCAGGGCAATGATTCAAGTGAACCATATCGGCCTGGTGAATCTGGTGGCCGGGAAAGGGATCGCTCCAGAACTGATTCAGAAGGATGTCAATCCCAAAAGGATTGCCGAGGAAGCCCTTCGCATCTTAAAGGATTCAGTCCTTCAGCAAAAAATGGTAGAATCCCTAAAGGAAGTGCGTCAGCGGCTAGGCAACCCTGGAGCCGCTCAACGAGCAGCTCGCATCGTCATGTCCATGCTTCAGGGAGAAAACTAAGTAGTTATGAGTTCGAAGTCGGGAGTTCGGAGTGAGAAATCTATTTTGGATTATTCAAGAATTGAAGTTCTCCGAAGTCCGAACTAAGAACTCTGAACTACCGCTCCATTTTGCATTACATTTGGGTTAATGATGAACCTCTATCGCAGGCTCCTCGCCATGGTAAAGCCCTACTGGCTCAAGCTGGCGGTGGCCATGATCTGTATGGTCTTCGTCTCCCTCTTGACAGCTGGACAGGCTTTTCTTGTTAAACCTGCCCTCGACGGCGTCTTCCTCAAAACGGAGCAGGTTCCCCAATGGATCAAGAATATCATTATTCAGCTTCATCTGGACAGTCTCCTTCTCAAGAAGGATATGGAGATGCTCCTCTTGCTCCCCATTGCCATCATCCTTCTCTTTCTCTTTAAAGGGATTTTTGAATACGGTCAGGCGTATTTAATGAACTATGTGGGGCTCAGGATCGTTGCCGACATCCGGGAGAAACTTTACAACCATCTCCAGACCCTCTCTCTGTCCTTCTTCACGAAAACCCCGACGGGCATCCTCATCTCACGAATCACCAATGATGTCAATCTGATTCAGGGATCGGTCTCCAATGCCGTCACCGGTCTTGTAAAGGATGCTTTTACTATGATCGGATTGATCGGCGTTGTCATTTACCGTGATTGGAAACTTGCGCTCATGGCTCTCTTCATCTTCTCGTTGGTCATCATCCCCGTCAAGGAATTTGGAAAGAGGCTCCGGAAATTCAGCCGGAAGAGTCAACAGCGAATGGGCTCCATCACCACCTTCCTCCATGAGACCATTGCTGGAAACCGGATCGTCAAAGCCTTCAACATGGAAGAATATGAAAAGCGCCGCTTTGCAGAAGAAAATAACCGTTTCTTTAAGATTGTGTTCAAACGGGTAAAGATCCGCGCCCTCTCGCATCCCCTGATGGAACTCTTGGGAGGGATTGCCGTGGCCATCATCATCTGGGTGGGCGGCTACAGGGTCATCCAAGGAGAGTTGACACCAGGAGCCTTTTTCTCATTTATGACCGCCCTTTTCATGCTCTATGCCCCCATCCGTGATCTAAATAAAGTGAACCTCGAAGTCCAGGAAGGTATGGCCGCAGCCATACGGGTCTTCGAGCTCCTCGACACAACTCCGGAGATCAAAGAGGAAGAGGGAGCCATTCCTCTCCCCCCTGTCTCAAAGGGGGTCGATTTTCAAGACATTTCCTTTAAGTATGGCGAAGAAACCGTCCTCAAAGACATCTCTCTCCATGTAAACGTGGGAGAAGTGATCGCCCTGGTGGGAATGAGTGGAGCCGGCAAGACCTCTTTGGTCAATCTCCTGCCCCGATTCTATGATGTCGAGAAAGGCCAGATTCTCATCGATGGTCACGACATTCGAAAGGTCACGTTTAAGTCCTTGAGAGATCAGATCGCTCTGGTGACACAACAGACGATCCTCTTTAATGATACGATTCGAAATAACATCGCCTATGGAAATATCCATGGTTGCTCGGATCAGGAAATCATCGAGGCTGCTAAAGCTGCCCATGCCCACGACTTCATCATGAAGCTTCCCGAAGGATACGATACGCTCATCGGTGAGCAAGGGGTGAAGCTTTCCGGTGGAGAACGTCAGCGCCTCTCCATTGCCCGAGCCCTTTTGAAGAATGCCCCTGTCTTGATTTTGGACGAAGCCACCTCGTCCCTTGATTCCGATTCAGAAACAGAGGTTCAAAAGGCCCTGGATCAATTGATGAAAGGAAGAACGGTCTTCGTCATCGCCCACCGCCTCTCCACCATCCGAAATGCCCATCGGATCATTGTCCTCTCCGATGGTCAGGTCGTGGAGCAAGGAAACCATACAGAATTAATCGCCCTCAATGGAGAATATCGACGGCTTTACGATCTTCAATTCAAGGATGACGGGTTGAGACTCTGGAAAGAAGCGAAGGTCAAGAAAATCTATTAATTTCAAATTGCAGATTGTAAATTGCAGATTGAATTTTTTGTTTGATCACATCTTTCAATTTGAAATTTGAAATCTGAAATCTGAAATTGGAAAGATGCTTAAGTCTCTAAGAAAGAAGATAGTGGCTTGGCTGGCTCCCTGGTTCGCCTATGGGACGATCAGGGTCTTGGGACGAGCCGTACGTATCGAAGTGATCTCTCCGGAAATCCCAGGATCTCTGTGGGAAAGAGGAATCCCATTTATCATGACCTTCTGGCACGCAAGGCTTCTCATGATGTACTGGGCTTATCGAGGGAAAAATCTGAGTTTCCTCATCTCCTCCCATCGGGATGGCCAGATCATGGGCAAGGCAGGGAAATTGCTTGGCCACCATCCGATCGTGGGTTCAACCACACGCAAAGGTTTCTCCGCCTTCAAGAATATGATCAAGGCCCTTCAGAATGGATCGGATATGGTGATTGCACCAGATGGCCCGAAAGGGCCGCGTCAGAAAGCCCAGATCGGTGTAATCGAATTGTCCAGAATTACGGGAAGACCCATTGTGCCGGTAACCTTCAGTGCCTCTAAGAAGATTGTTTTTAATAGTTGGGATCGTTTCGTCCTCCCCTATCCTTTTTCAAGA
>Ga0209592_1000190_pt1 | contig 16985 bp, 20 predicted proteins | sample PPLLak2March2015_2_FD_187251 | JGI IMG/M metagenome (GOLD analysis project Ga0209592, IMG submission 187251) | Freshwater sediment microbial communities from Prairie Pothole Lake near Jamestown, North Dakota, USA - PPLs Lake P8 Core (3) Depth... | ecosystem: Environmental > Aquatic > Freshwater... | reverse complement strand
CCCGTTTTCTTGTTGCCTGACGGATCTCGGTCTCCATGGAAGGAGAGAGAAGTCTCTTGTAGCTATCGTGCACGGACATCTTGACCTGCTGGGATGCAGGCCCTTCCCCCCTCACAAAAAGACCATCGAGGATATCCAAGGCTCCCTCTTCAGGGGGCAAGACCCTCAGTGTGAGAAAGCCCTCATTTTCTCCTCGCCTCATGGCAAGAATCCTGTGGGATGGCGCGGTGCTCACGAGCTCTTCCCAGTTAAAGTAATCCTTGTACTTGCTTCCATCGGCCTCCTTCTCTGGAACAACGTTTGACTTGAAAACAGCCTTCGATGAATAGAAATCACGCATCCTGGCCCGAGCCGTCTGATCTTCATTGACCCATTCTGCGATGATGTCACGGGCTCCTGCGAGCGCGTCTTCTGCAGAATCAACCCCTTTTTCTGGATCGACGAAGGCAGCTGCTTCGGTCAACGGATCCATGTCCTCCTGTGCAAAAAGACGCTGGGCCAACGGTTCCAGTCCCTTTTCTTTGGCGACCGTTGCCCGGGTCCGGCGTTTGGGTCGGTAGGGCAGATAGATGTCTTCCAGAACGACCATGGTCTCCGCCAAAAGGATCTTCTCCTTCAACTCGTCGGTGAGTTGCCCCCGTTCCTCTAAAGATTTGAGGATGGCCTCGCGGCGCTTGCCCAGCTCCATCAGTTGACTGAGCCGGTCGCGAACGGCTGTGATGGCAACCTCATCCAGAGAACCCGTGGCTTCCTTTCGGTAGCGGGCAATAAAGGGGACAGTGGCCCCTTCATTCAACAGGTCTGCTGTGGCCTGGACCTGCTTTGGGGTGAGACTCAGCTCTTGCGCAATCTTCGGAATATGTGTTTCGTTCATAACCTCTCTCAACCACAAAAAGATAATATACCTGGCTCACTTTCGCAAAAGAATCTTTTCCAGACAAAGCTCAAATTTCCGATCATCTTCCAATGTCCTCTTCTTCGGACCTTTGGTTCTGCCACCTTCCCGACGAAATTTCGCCTTGACCTCGCGCTCCTCCAGTAAGAAACCAATCTTTTCTGGATGAAACTCCCTGCCCATTGGGCTCAGGCATTTTGCTCCCTTCCCCAGCACCATAGCTGCCAGTCCCCAATCACCCGTTACGACCACATCTCCTGCTTCCGTTAGGTTCATGATCTTCATATCCGCTTCCTGAAAACCGTCTCCGACCACAATCGGGTGATCCGACTCTATATCGTGGTTGAAACTGGCGACTGTCCAGACCGGGATATCGTATTCTTGTCCGAGCCTCATGCAGATCTGCAAAACAGATCTGGGACAAGCGTCTGCATCTATCAAAATCTTCATAACCCTTTCTCAGAAAATATTTCTCAGAACCATCCCTGATTTCTCCTCAAGAAGGTATTTCTGCCCTCATCTTACCAATGAAAAAGGGCAGAACCAAATGGCCCTGCCCTTCTGCGTTAATCCTCCCTCTCCCCCCTTTAATAAAGTCGGTGCGACTCGAAACCGAGGGGGGGAGGGGATTATTTACTTATTCATCAGATATTCATGGACGGAGTTGGCTGCCTTTCTTCCTGCGCCCATGGCCAGGATGACAGTGGCCGAACCCGTGACAATATCCCCTCCTGCCCAGACACCCGGTTTTGTGGTCTTCCCGGTTTCAAGGTCTGCGACAATATATCCTCTCTTATTCAGTTCAAGGCCGGCTGTCTGTGTCGGAAGAAGTGGATTGGGACCGGCGCCAATAGCCACCACTGCCATATCACATTCTAACTTAAACTCCGAACCTTTCATGGGAACGGGTCTTCTTCTTCCTGACTCATCCGGCTCACCTAACTCCATTTTTAAGCACTCCATTCCCGTCACCCATCCATTATCATCTCCGAAGAATCGGGTGGGAGCCGTCAGAAGGTAGAATTGAACTCCTTCCTGCTCTGCATGGTGAACCTCTTCAATTCGGGCAGGCATCTCTTCCCTCGATCGGCGGTAAACGATCCGAACAGTCTCTGCTCCTAAGCGGAGGGCTGTCCTTGCTGAATCCATCGCCACATTTCCTGCTCCAAAGACGGCAACATTCTTTCCCCGGGCGATCGGAGTATCATACTTCGGGAAGAGGTAAGCCTTCATCAGGTTGGAACGGGTCAAGTATTCATTGGCAGAATAGATGCCGCAGAAGTTCTCACCCGGGACGTTCATAAACTGAGGAAGCCCTGCACCCAAACCCAGAAATATAGCGTCATACTCCTGAAGGAGTTCATCGACCGTCTCAATTCTTCCGATGACACAATTGCATTCGACCTTTACTCCCAACTTTTCCAAATAATTGACTTCGGCCTGGACAATCTCCTTGGGAAGACGGAATTCTGGAATGCCATAGATCAAAACGCCGCCGGTTTTGTGAAGGGCCTCGAAAATTGTCACCTGGTGTCCTTTCAGAATTAAGTCCCCGGCTAAGGTCAACCCCGCCGGTCCTGATCCCACGACAGCCACTTTCTTGCCGGTGGAAGGAGCCTTTTCTGGAATGAAGACCTCCCCCTTAGCCCTCTCCCAATCCGCAGCAAATCTCTCCAATCTCCCAATGGCAACGGGTTGGTCCTTTTTCCCGACAATGCATACCTTTTCGCACTGGTCCTCTTGGGGACAGACGCGACCACAAACGGCAGGGAGACTGTTGCGTTCCTTCAGTTTTCGAGCGGCACCGATAAAATCCCCCTCGTTAATGAGTTTGATAAAAGCCGGGATATCGATTTCCACGGGACATCCTTCGATGCATTTTGGTTTCTTACATTGAAGGCAGCGATTTGACTCCAGTTGGGCCAATTCGGGGGTATAGCCAAACGGGACTTCGTTAAAATTTTTCGCCCGTACCTTGGGTTCCTGTTCAGGCATCTTCTGTCTTGGGATTTTTGGTTTCTCCTTTTTTTCTTTCTCTGCCATCTCCATCCCCTTTCTATCTTCCTATTGCTTTGAACTGATCCATGGAAGCCTTCTCCTCTGTGAGATAGGCCCTTTGCCGTTTGACCAGTTCATCATAATCAACTTCATGGCCATCAAATTCCGGGCCGTCCACACAACAAAATTTTGTCTTCCCTCCCACGGTGACCCGGCAGGCTCCGCACATTCCCGTTGCATCGACCATGATGGGATTCAGGCTGACCATGGTCTTCACCTTGTATTCTTTTGTCAATTTGCATAAAAACTTCATCATCGGTACGGGACCAATCCCAACGATCAATTTCACATCTTTCCGTTCATCTAAAATTTTGCGCAGCACATCGGTGACGAATCCGTGGACACCATAGGTTCCATCATCCGTCGTCACCCTCAGATCATGACTGGCCGCTTTCATCTCATCTTCCAGGATGAGGAGATCTTTTGTTCGAGCCCCAATGATGGCGATGACATTGTTCCCTGCCTCTTTGTAGGCTTTGGTAATCGGGTACATCACCGCAACGCCTGTCCCACCGCCTACGCAGATCACCGTTCCAAGATTTTCAACGTGGGTCGGTCTTCCCAACGGCCCGATGATATCCTGGATGAAGTCTCCCACATTAAGCGTTCTTAAAAGGGCAGTCGTTTTCCCGACGACCTGAAAGATGAGGTCGATCGTCCCTGAGGATGGGTCTATCCCTCCCATCGTCAAGGGGACTCTTTCTCCCGTTTCGTTTGTTTTTAACACGACGAATTGTCCTGGCTTTGCCTTCCGGGCAATTCGGGGTGCCTCAACCTTAAAGTGGCACACCGTCTTCTCAGCCATCTCCCTTTTATATATGATCTTATGCAACCTTCCCCCCTCCTTTCTGATAAACTTTTCACAAAGTCTGCTATTATATAAATCAAACGAAAATCAATGTCAAATGATTTAATGACCTGTGAAGAATCTTACGTTGAGCAACTGTAATGATTATGGATTTTTAACTTGACAGATGATGAAATTTAGTCCATATATATAAATATTGAACTTTATAAAAAGTTTTTGGAGGCCCCCAGAGACTCTTTAGAAAGTCCTGGGGGCTTTTTAAATTAATTGGGGAGGGAGAGCATGAATTCAAAACTTTATGTGGGAAATCTTCCCTTTGGAGTTTCAGAGGAGGATTTGAAAAAACTTTTTTCAGAGGCGGGAGAGGTTCAATCCGTAAAAATCATCATCGATCAATACTCGGGACGATCGAGAGGATTCGGTTTTGTGGAAATGACCTCCAAAGCCGAAGCAGATAAAGCGATTTCTTTGCTCAATGGCAAGATTCTGACGGATCGGACGTTGATTGTAAATGAAGCCAGACCTCAGAAACAACGGGGTGGTGAATTCAGGGGTAGAGGGAAGAACGATAGGTAGACCGATCTACAACAATGAACCTGTTTGGGACAGGTGAAGGAGAACCTCTTGGAAGTTAAAGTTCAAAACAACCAGATCGAGAATGCGATCAAATCTCTGAAGCGCCAGATGATGAGGGATGGCATCCTGAAGGAATTGAAGATTAGAAGCTTCTATGAGAAACCTTCCGTGAAGAAGAAGAGAAAACAACGGGAAGCCCGAAGGAGAAGACAGAAGGCTGCTCGCAGGTACTCCCGATGACAGGATCCCTTTCCCCTATCGGTTTTGAAGCGGTGGGTTTATCGACCTCCAGAGTTTTCCCTCTTCCATTTGGAGGAAACCTTTTCTGGAAAGAAAGGCCATCGCCTCTGAAGAAAAAGCTCTTACATCTTTGACGTCAAGAATCACCTGTTCGATCTTATCAGACAAAGCTCCCCTGAGCCTCTTCACCAACTCCTTGGCCCCCTTTCGATCCATCGATCCTTCCAACCTGATAAAAAGGGTTTTGAGCCGCTCATTATAGGTGGAATAGAGCTGCAGGGTCTCTGCAGCCTTTTGGCCAATCTGGGCTCTCTTTTCAGTGATTTTTTCTCCAACCGTGTGAATCAGGTCTCGTGTATTCTGGAGAGGGATCGTATCGTTCATTCTCTGCAAGATTCTGGAGAGGCTCGGAACATGGCCCTCGGGTGCTCTCTGGGCAATGTTTCGATAGGCCAAATTGGAGAGGACCCGGGTAAAGAATCGCTGTTGGGGATGGAAGACCCTCCTGAAGATGGATCCCCAAGAATAGCCTTCTTTGCATAACCAGTTAAATCCTCGTTGAAGCGTCTCCTCGGTCATTAACCTCGGCTTGAAAACCACCGTAGCTCCGTTATATTTGGCCCAATCCTTGTGCAAAAGCCTTCCCTGGGATTCCATCCTCTGAAATAAGGGGGTCCCAGGCAAGGGAGTGAGGATGAAGAAACTGGGGAGTTCAATCCGATTCCGTTCACAGAACCGAAGGGTCCTCTCAAAAACCCCCTCATCGTCATGATCCAGCCCGAAAATCAACCCTGCCACAATCATAATGTCATGGTCATGCAGGACCCTTATGGCTTCCTCATATTGTGGCACTTGATTAAAGCTTTTGTTCACATCCTTCAGGTTCTCCGGAGAGAGAGACTCCACCCCTAAAAATAAAGAAACGCACCCGCTCTCCGCAGCAAGTTTCAGAAGTTCAGGATCCCGGGTCAGGGTCATGCTGGCCTGACTGGCCCATTTCTTTCCGAGGGGTTTTAATTGGGTAAAGAGTTCTTTGGCATAAAGACGGTTTCCGGCGATATTGTCGTCGATGAAGACAACAAATTCTCCTTCTAATCGCTTCACTTCTTCAACGACTTCTTCCACAGGCCGGCAACGATAAGTCTTTCCAAAAAAATGGGTGACATGACAAAAATCACACTGGTAAGGACAGCCTCTGGTCGTCTGGACACAGTTGACCGTCATATAGGCCTCTTTACGAAGAAGGTCGAGCCTGGGTGGAGGGAATCCTTTCATGGAACAGAAAGCATCCGCTTTATAAAAAGGTTTCAGACCTCCATTCTTTAGATCCTCGATCAACCCTTTCCAGATATTCTCTGCCTCACCGATCACGACGGCATCCACGTGTTCTTTGGCTTCGATAGGACGGCTCGAGGCATGAGGCCCGCCCATGACGACCGGGATCCCTCTCTGTCGAAATCTTTCAGCGATTTCATAAGCCCTGGGGGCGTGCAACACCATGCCGGTGACGCCCACCAAATCAACATCCTCCTCGAAGTCGATCGGTTCCAGATTTTCATCGGTGATCCTCACGTCGATATCAGGTGGCGTGAGAGCCGCCAGAGTGGTCAACGTGAGACGGGCAAACCAAATATTCTTGATCACCTTTTCCGTATGGCTGATAAAGGGGTGGTCATAGGCTGGATCAATCAATCGGATTTTCAAATTCGGTTCTTCCTTGAGACCCTCTCTAATAATGGGGGATGATAAAAGGAGGGGGAATTTAAGAAACGAGTTGAGTATACCTCATTCCATCAGAGGATGTCAATGGTGAAGGTGGATTCTATTCAGGGTTTTCCGAAAGGTTGTAAAGGTTCGTTTTACAGGAATCTCTGAGGAGGGTGAGCGATTCCTTAATCTCATTAAAGGATCTCTTGATCTCCTCATACTTTCTCTCCAGATCGATATTTTGCGCCAACATCTCTTCCAGTCTTGCTCGCAGTTCCCTGTTCTCTTCTGCAAAATAGGAGGCTTCTCTCTCCTTTAGTTTTCCCTTGATCCAGAGGAGTTCCTTCTCTTCTATTTGAGATTCCAGGGCACGAATTCGACCGAGGGTCTCATCCCTTTCCTGGGTGGTCGATTCAAGAGATTCCCTCAAGCCCCTTGATTGCTGCTGAAGGTCCCGGATCCTCTCCAACGCATCTGCATTCTCTTCCCTCAGATAAAGAGTTTCCGTTTGAAACTCTCTGAGCCCCTGAATCTCCTTATTCAGGTCTTCCAGTTGGCTCCGCACCTCCTTATTGTCTTGAGCCAGTTGGAAGATCGTCTTCCGATCGGAAGCCAGATCCATTTCCAGGGCTCGCCTCGTCTTTCCGAGAGTCAGAAGCTGCGTGTGAAGGTCCTCAATCAGCCCTGAGACATCTAAATGCTTCTCCCTCTCTCTGCTCTGAGGGGGTGGGAGGATAACCTCCTTCTCGACCTCGCGCTCCTTGGATCTCACTTCCGGTCGTATTTCCTGATGTTCCGGTCGTATTTCCTGACGATCCTCTTCCAGTGGCTGGATCTCCACCTCCGGAGGAGAGAACTCCTCCTGTTTCTTCACCTTGGGCATCTTTTCAGCCACATTCTTATCAAATCCGTCATCCGCGACCGTTTGACTTCTTACCCTCATTCCGTTCCCTCCTCAGCTCTCTATCGACCGAGCCAATGTGAGAACCTATTTAATTCGCTCCTTCATGTAATCCTCCATCACCCGTAACATCTCGATCACCTTCTCCACCTCTATCTTGATTCGACTCACTTCTTCCAGAATACGATAGGCCTTCTTGAGATCATATTCTAAAGCGGACCGAACGGTTAAAGAGGTCCGGAGTTCTGAATAGAGGGTGTGGATCCGTTCCGTCAAATCATCCCGCTTCGACTCCTCTCCAACGCTCCTGACCGGGGAGACAGATTTTTGCCCGGTAACATCCCAGGGCCTTTCGACGGGGTCCTTGTTCAAGGTATTGGGGATTTTTTGCGCAACATGGTTTGAGAACTCATCCGACATCATTCGCTCCTTTCCATCCGAAGATTTCATCGATCAGGCTCTGAATATCTAACGCTCCTTTAGACGATTGCGCAAAGAGAAAGATGGGAGTCCCTTGGCTGGTGGCCTCTGCAATGGTCGTATCCTGACGGATAACCGTCTCCAAGAGATATTTTGAATAATGGGTTTCCAGCGCCTTTTTTGAACGTTTGCAGATTCGGTGGGATTCATTATAACGATTCAGAAAGATATAGATATTTTCAAAGACGAAAGAAAAATCCTCTTCGATCGTTGAAAGGGTTTCGAACAGGATCTTGAGACCATGATAGGAAAGGAAATCAGCCAGGACAGGAATAATCAGGTCATTAGAGGCGAGAATGGCATTGAGATTCAACAGGCCAATGCTTGGAGAAGCATCCATGACGATCAACTGGTAGGTCTTCTCAATGGTACTGAGCAACCGCCTCAACCGAAATTCTCGCGAATTCATCGAAAAGAGGGAAAGCTCGACAGGCGAGAGGTTCAGGTTGGAAGGGATGATATCCAATGTGGGGAGGTCGGTTTTGACGATCGTCTTCTCAACCTCTTCCCTCTCGATCAGGGCATTGAAAAGGGTCTTGGGGTATTGTTGATTGTTAAGCCCCAAACACTGGGTGAGATGGCCCTGGGGGTCGAGATCGATCAGAAGGGTCTTGAATCCCATCTGAGCCAGACGAAACCCGTAGGAGGCAGAGACGCTGCTCTTCCCCGTCCCCCCTTTAAAATTGAGGAAGAGCTGTTTCCGGATCGATTTGATCGGCGAGGGGAGTCCAAGGTAATTCCGATACTTCACCACATCCTCTGGTTTATAATACCGTTCTTGTTTCGCATTCCTTTTCGCGGGAGGAAGGACTCCTTGAGCTTCTTTTTCAATAAGGTCATGCTTCGGTACGCCGAGAAGTCTTGAAAAGGCCAGTGGAGAATAGGTAGCATCTCCTAAGATCTGAGCCTTTTGAATAAGAGGTAGTGAATGAGTCGTCATGAAAAATTTATCTCCTCACCCTCAATGGGAGAGGGAAGTTCTGCTTCCTTTCCTTGGCTTTGCTGCCATTCTCTCCAAGGTCCCTCTTGCCCATTTCCGAATGTCCGGATCTGAGTCGGTCATTGCCTCTACCAAACGATTCTCACACTCCTCTGGATAGAGGGTAGTCAGGGAAAAGAGGGCAGCTTTTCTCACTCCAGCATCTGCATCCTTGCACAACTCCATAACAATGGGGAAGACGCCTTCATTCTGACCCCATCCTAACAGGGTCGCCAACCTACGCCTCACCCATGGAGATTCATCGCTTAAGAATTGAAGGAGGATATTCAGATCGATCTTCTCTCCCATTCGGAACATGCCCCGGACGGCAAGAAGCCTCACTCGCGGGTCCTTATCCCTAAGAGACTTCTTGAGTAAGGGGAAGATATTTGAATTCTTAAATTTGATCAAGGAGGCAAGCGCCTGCATTCTGACCTCTGGATCCTTGTCAAACAAAACTTCCTGAAGAAGAGGCAAGGTTATGGAGGGATCCGAATTTTCGAGATATCGAATGGCAAGAATCCTTGCTTTCGGATCAGGGTGCTCTAAATCGGCATGGGCCTGTTTTAAAATGGCCTGAGTCGAAAAAGTCCCGGCTATCATGGATTCGGTGGAAGGAGAATCATCCCTTAGAATCTCCTCTGAGGCATAGAAAGAAGAAGGTTCATCTCCTTTTGTTTTTTCTAAATCGGTCGATTTTAAATAAATCAATCGGAATCGGTCACTCACTCTTAATTCTCCAAAAAATTAAGAAGCGCTATTTTTTGAGTGAATCGATAAATTCAAATTTCAGTTGTTCAGAATACTTTTCCAAGAGCATATCCAAAGCCTCTCTCACGTAGACGGATTGAGGGACTTTGGTTTTTTCGGACAGCTTTTTTAAGGCATCCAGCTGCTCCCCATTAATATAGATGGTCCTCGCAACCTTGGTCTGGCTCAAGCAGGCCTCCTTGGATTTAATTGCAATACAATATAATACAATACGTTTATTCTGTCAACAAAAATTGTCAATTGGATGAAAATTTATCATTCTGGGCGGGATTGGGGCCTTACAGGCTTCGATTGACCTCTGAGAGCTTTTCCTGGAGAGGCTTTAATTCAGACTTGATGGATTCAATTCTTCTCTTCAACCTTACCTTTTCGTCATAATAAGGAGAACTCATGGGAACCAGTTTGCCTGTTTTTGCATCCTTGAAGGGAATATAAAAAAGGTAATTCTCTCTTTCATAATCCTCTATCCACTTCAGTCGTTCCTCGGATAATCTCGTCTCTTCTTCCAATTCAGAAATCTTTCTCTCGATTCTTTTCTTGGCCTCAATTTTCTTGTCAATCGTTTCTAAGTAACCTCTTGCTCGATCTATTCTTTTCCCTGATTCTCCCGATTTTCCTGATTCCCTGATTTCCCCATCTCCCTGTACCCTCTCGCCCGTAACGTCTATGCCCTCTGCCTCTCTTCGAAACTTCTCAGGGATCTTCGAAACATCATCTGTAAAATGGATCGTTCCTTTTTCGTCTGTCCAGCGATAGATCTCTTCCGAAGACAAATAGGGAGTAAATCCTTTCCTCCCGAATCCGTTTGACAAAGAAAAGAGAAATCTGATAATTTCAATTTAATCGAAAACCCATTTGGTCAGAAAGGAGGCGTATGGAGATGAAGAAGTTAAACCGAAGAGATTTTTTAAAGAAGACGGCCCTGGGGGCTGCGGCATTGGGCATGGGAGGGCTGATGGGAAAAACGGTCTCTGGGCAGTCCAAACCCCCAATAAAAATTGGGGTTGCCATCTCATTAACCGGATCGATGGCCCGTGAAGGAGAATTGGAAATAGGAGGATACAAGTTGTGGGGAAAGATTATCAATGAGCAAGGGTGCACCTTCGGTGAGGTAAAAAAACTGGGATGCCCAGGCCCTGGGCTTCTTGGCAGACCCGTGGAGTTTATTGTCTATGATGATAAAAGCGATCCCAGCGAGGCTGTCAAGTTGGTTCGAAGGTTGGTCGTCTCGGATAAGGTCGATTTGATCCTGGGTCCCTATGGAAGCGGTACCTCCAATGCAATCGCACCATTGTCTGAGGAATATCAAATCCCGATCATCACTCCTTTAGCCAACGCATCGGTCATCTGGGAAGGAAAGAAGAGGGAATGGTTTGTGGGCATCCTTCCACCCTCTTGGAAGAACCTCTATGGATGTCTCATGATCGGTAAAGAAAAAGGGGCAAAGACCATCGCCTTTATCTATCAGGATACTCCCTTTCCCATCACGGCGGCGAAACCCCTTGTTGCCAAAGCCAAAGAAATAGGGATGCAGGTTGTTCTCGATGAGGCCTATCCCAAAGAGACACCGGATTGGGAACCCATCATGTCCAAGGCCTGGTCTTATAAACCGGATATTATTTTGGGAGGTGGCTATCTTCCTGATTCGATCGGGCTCATGAAGGCAGCGAAGGCAGTGAATGCGACGCCAAAATTGTTTGGATTCCTCGTAGGACCTGCCATTTCCGATTTCGCTAATTCTTTGAAAGGCGACGCAACCTTTGTCACAGGTGAGACATTCTGGGAGCCCTTTACGAAAACAGCGGGAAACCTGGAATTCTACCAAGCCTACTTAAGGGAATACAAAGGAGAGCCCTCTTACCACGCGGCAGCCGGTTTTGCGGCTGGACAGATTCTGGAGAGGGCAATCAAAGAAGTCGCCTCGATCGAAGACAAAAAAGCCTTGAGAGATAAACTCTATTCCATTAAAACGACCACCATCTTTGGCGAATATGAGGTCAATCCCCTTGGCCATCCAGATTCAGGTTGGCAGATCGGTAAGGCAACAAACCTGATCCAGTGGCAAAAAGCGGAAGGGAAGAAACTGCTTCCCAATCAAGTGGCCATCGAAGGAATGGTGAAACAGATCGTCTATCCAAAAGAATCAAGGACGGCAGATGTGATTTATCCCTTCCCCGGATGGAAGAGATAATCTGCGGCCCTACCGCTCCTCTTGGAATGATGGAATAACGGAACGTTGAAATATAGTGACTGAAATTATAAATGTCTAAAGTGCCTAAAATTGAAAATGTCTTGGGAGTCTAAGATTTTCTTTGCAACTTTAGTCACTTTAGATCACTTATCACTTTAGGCACTTGAATGTCACTTTAGCTCACTTTGGTCATTGATTATCCCGATATTCCATCATTCCATTTTTCCATGATTCCAGCGATCGATTGAGATTGTCATGACCAACTTTATTGAAATCCTCATCCGGGGACTCATGCTCGGCTCTGTTTACGCCTTGGTGGGAATGGGTCTCACGCTCGTCTGGGGAGTGGTTGGGATTGTCAACATCGCCCATGGCGAGTTTGTTATGTTGGGGGCTTATTTCGCCTTCTGGGCCTTCAGCCTCCTTCATCTCAACCCACTCCTCTCGGTGGCCCTCTCGATTCCTGTGTTCTTTTACGGTGGAATGCTGATCCATAAGAGAATCACGGAACGTTTGATTAAGGAACAAGAGCTTTCCGCTCTCATCCTGACTTTTGGAATGTCCATACTGATCTGGAATTTAGCCCAGTTTTTCTGGACGAATACCTACCGCTCAGTGTCCTACTTAACCGGAAACTTCCCATTCATGGGGATCGTCCTTGCCAGGAGCAAGACCGTCTCTTTCGCCTTGGCTGTCGGGATCACAGCTGTCCTCTTCCTTTTTTTAAAGTATTCCAAGTTAGGAAAAGGCATCCGGGCCACCTCTCAGAATTCAGAAGTGGCTCTTGTCTGTGGGATCAACACAGTGAAGATGAGGGCAATCACCTTTGGAATGGGAATCGCATTAGGCGGTGCTGCTGGAGCCATCGTTAGTCTCCAATGGGTCATCTTTCCCCAGATGGGGGGAAGCTATATCTCAAAGGCCTTTGCGATCGTGGTGCTGGGCGGGTTGGGAAATATACAGGGAGCCCTGGCAGGAGGCTTGATCATTGGTGTCCTGGAGAGCCTGGTCACCCAATACCTGAGCGCCAAGATGGCTCAGATCATTCCTTCGTTGACCATTTTGATTATTCTACTCCTCAGGCCCACGGGATTGTTCAAGAAATGAAAATTCGAGTCGGATTAAGCATTGCCATTCTCATGGCCTTTCTTATCTCAGTTCCTTTCTTTGCAACAGACTATTGGATTACCCTTCTGATCCTTGTTTTGATCTTCACCGTCTATGCGAGTGGATGGAACCTCTTCTCAGGCTTGACCGGATATACCAATTTCGGTCTCGCCTGGTTCATCGGCGTGAGCGGTTACGTGAGCAGTCTCCTCATCGCCGACTACAATTGGTTATGGCTCTTGGCCTGGCCCATCGGAGCCCTCTTCACCGGTCTCGTCTCCATTGGCGTCGGATATATTCTGCTTAGGATTAAGGGCGTCTACTTTGCCATCTCCATGGTGGCACTGACAGAGGGCACGAGGGAGCTCTTTGGCACGGAATATCTTACCCCCCTCACCCATGGTGGAAAGGGAGTCCCTTTTGTTGCAGGCATTCGTCTTCCGACGCTCTACTGGTCGATTCTCCTGCTGGCTTTCATAACCCTTATCCTCTGTTATAAGATCTTCTCTTCTAAATTTGGGCTTCGTCTGATTGCCATTCGTGAAGATGAGCAGGCCGCAGAAACCCTGGGCATCCATACGACCAAGGATAAAATCATTGCCTTCACCCTCAGTGCCTTTTTCGTCGGACTTGCAGGTTCTATCCATTTCACCTATCAGAATTATATCGATCCCACCTTTGCCTTCAATATTCAGCTCACCCTCACTCCCATTGTCATGGCCCTCTTTGGTGGTGTGGGAACGGTCTTCGGCCCAGTGATCGGAGCTACCCTCTTCACCTTTATCCATGAAATCCTCTGGGCCGAATTGACGCTTCTCTATATGGCCATTTTTGGAGCCATCCTGATGGGGTTGATTCTCTTTTTTCCTCAAGGTCTCTTGGGCTGGATGAAGGAAAAAGGGATATTGCCGAGGAGTCGAAAGCTATAAGATGGAACCCATATTACGAATCGACGATGTGGTGAAAAAGTTTGGAGAAGTGATGGCCCTGGACCACTGTTCTTTTGATATCGAGGCCGGAACGATCACCGGCCTGATCGGTCCCAATGGGGCTGGAAAGACGACCCTCTTCAACCTCATCACCGGGGTTCTTCAACCTGACCAGGGACATGTCTATCTCGGCGGTGAGGAGATCACGGGAAAGAAGCCTTATGAGATCGCCCGGAGAGGGGTGGGCAGGACTTATCAGATTATACGGATCTTTCCAAAGATGACCCTTCTTGAAAATCTCATGGTGGTGGGGAAAGGGAAGGAGAAAAGAATGATGGAAAGGGCAATGGACCTCTTTCGTCTGGTCCGACTGGAGGAGAAAAGAAACGATTATGCCTCTGACCTCTCGTTCGGCCAGCAAAAGCTCCTCTCCCTCGCCCAGGTATTGATGCCCGATCCCCAGCTCATTCTTCTTGACGAACCTGCGGCAGGGATCAACCCCACGCTTCAGAATGAGCTGATGGCCCTGATTCACCGTTTAAATGAGGACGGGAAGACCTTCATCATCGTCGAGCATGATATGAATGTGATTATGAATCACTGTCAAAATGCCATTGCCCTCAATTACGGCCAAAAGATTGCTGAAGGAAGCTGCAGTGTGATCCAGAGAGACGAACGTCTCCTCGAACACTATTTTGGAAGATAATGGATAGGGAGAATCAACAGATCTTAGCCATTGATCGGCTGATCTCAGGTTACGGAAAGATGGAGATCCTCCATGGGGTTTCCCTTTCGGTGAGAAGAGGAGAGGTCGTTGCTCTTATTGGACCCAACGGAGCAGGGAAATCGACGGTCCTGAAAGCAGCTGCAGGACTTCTAAAAATTACTTCCGGAAAGGTCATCCTCTTAGGAGAAGAGATCACCCACACGCCACCCCATCAGGTCGTGGAGAAAGGGATGGCCTTCAACCCTCAGGGAAGGGTCGTCTTTCCGGATATGACCGTTCAGGAGCATCTGGATATGGGCGCCTGGACGATTAAAGACCAAACAGAAAAAGAGAAAGGCCTCGAACGGGTCTATCAACTCTTTCCCTGGTTAACGAAAGTGAAGAAGAGGAAAGCCTCCCAGATGAGCGGTGGAGAACAACAGATGCTCTCTCTGGCGAGGGCTTTGATGATCCAACCCAAGCTCCTTCTCCTCGACGAGCCCTCCCTCGGACTTTCGCCCAAATGGGTCAAAACAGTCTTCGAAAAGATTATCGAAATCAAAAAATCGGGTCTCCCATGCCTGATCGTGGAGCAAAAAGCGGCGATGGCTCTCGAATATTCCGATTACGGCTATGTTCTGGAGATGGGGAACAACCGTTATGAGGGGAGAGGACAAGACCTCCTCAACAATCCAGATGTCCGTCAACTCTACCTGGGAGGTTGAAAAAATACTTGACTTTTCAAAGAGAAACGATATAATTTCATACTGGTAAGTTGTAAGGAGTAGAAAGTTTTGGGATCAAAGAAAAGGTCACAGAAGGTTAGTCTTATACTTTTGTGGCCTTTTTTCGTAAGGACCAAAGGCTATTACAACTTACGTCAGTTCAAAAAGAGAGGAGGTGAGCTGTAGTGGCCAAAGGTCGTGTGAAGTGGTTTAACGAGAAAAAGGGCTATGGTTTCATTTCTAGAGACGATGGAAGTGATGTCTTCGTACACTTCTCCGCCATTAAGAAGGATGGATTTAAAACCCTTTACGAAGGCGATGAGGTAGAGTTTGAGGTTTCTCAAGGTCCGAAAGGACTGCAGGCGACAGACGTGACCGTTCTTAGCTGAAAAAGAAACTCATTCGACTGACCGAAAAGAGACCCCAGGGTAAAACCTGGGGTTTCTTTTTTGAATTCTCTCCGCTTCCCTTGCAACAGGGAGTATTTCCCCTCCCTTTGGCCGTCTTTTTCCTGCCGAGGGCAGGCAAGGGAGGAGGGGAGGGATTATGAGAGTTTCGGAGAGCAAATCTATGGCCGAAATCAAATCGACCCTTGAGCTTGCGTTGGAGCGAACGAAGAAGATGGTGATCTCCGAGAAGGAGAAGGAGGAGATCAGACAGAAAAAGCTTCTGGAGAAAGCAAAAGGTCTTTTCCACCGCTATCGAGAAGGTCATGCCCCACTAAGTGAACTTCAAAAAGAGATCGAGAGAATGGATGAGAAGACGTCTGCCGCGGTAAAGGATTTCCTCCTTTCCCAATGGATTGATGCCCTTTCCCTAAAGGACGAAGACGAGAGACTGATCAAGGGAATCGTATGGCTGAAGAATGGCCGTATTGAGGAGGTCCCGGAGCGATTTCGCCATCTTCTCTCCCAATACCGAGAAGAAATGGAGAAGATCAGGCAGGAAGCCAGGACTCGATTAGAAGAGGCTCTGAAAAGAGAGGGGATCGCGGGGAGTGCCGTCGAACCGAATGTGGAGGGAGATCTCCTCTGGAAAGAGGCCGTTGAGAATTTGGATCACCTTTATGGAGAAAAACTGGAGGAGATAAGGAAACAGTTGAGGAACCTATAAATAAGGATAAAAATTCTGGCGTATCAATTCGTAGTTCTGAAGAACCAAATCCTTTCCCATCACGAGATCCCCGTGGCCGGGAAGTAACAGCTCGGTATCCAAAAGAGAGAGCCTCTCAATACTCTCCATCAATGATTTAGGATTACCTTCTAGAAAATCTGTTCTTCCAATTCCACCCAAAAAAACGACATCCCCTGTAAAGAGGACTTTCCGATCCGGCCAATAGATCGTAAGGGATCCCGGAGAATGGCCGGGACTCTGGTAGACGTGAAAGGTCTGACTCCCTAATCGGAGCTCCCCTTCCTTAAGATAAAAGTCGATTCGGATTTTGGGTAAAGGCATTCCCATCATATCAAAGAGAATTTTCCCGCTTTCCAAAAGGTAGCGCTCTTCCTCCTGCCCCATGGCGATTCTGACTGGTTTATCCAAAAAGACCTCCACCCCTTCCAGATGATCCGGATGCGAATGGGTGATGATGACAAGCTCTATCTTCTCAGGAGAGAGCCCATCCTCTTCCATCTGGTGAAAGACCTTCTTCAGGTGGCGGGTATGCCCCGGATCGATAAGAATGGTCATCTCCCCTTGAATCACATAAGTGTTGCAATTGTTTTCATAGGGATCCCGCCACAGGTAAGCATAGAGGTCTTTCTCAAGTTTCATAAGATCGATCTCTCGTTCAGGCTTTCAATAAATGATTAAGGGGGGAGTTGTCAAATTAGGAGTTGAAGTTTGAAAGTTCATCAATTATAGTGAAAAAGGTGGGTCGAGACAGGAGGAAGAAGATGATCATCAAGCAGTA
>Ga0209592_1000187_pt1 | contig 17076 bp, 11 predicted proteins | sample PPLLak2March2015_2_FD_187251 | JGI IMG/M metagenome (GOLD analysis project Ga0209592, IMG submission 187251) | Freshwater sediment microbial communities from Prairie Pothole Lake near Jamestown, North Dakota, USA - PPLs Lake P8 Core (3) Depth... | ecosystem: Environmental > Aquatic > Freshwater... | reverse complement strand
CTCTTCCATCGCGATGGGAACGATCAAGGTCACCACCATCCCAATGTTGTCCCCAGGCATCACCATCTCCGTGCCCTTGGGCAACTCAATGCTGCCCGTCACGTCCGTGGTCCGAAAGTAAAACTGCGGCCGGTATCCATTGAAAAACGGCGTGTGCCGCCCACCCTCTTCCTTGCTCAGCACGTACACCTCGGCCTGAAACTTCGTGTGCGGCGTGATCGACCCAGGCTTGGCCAGCACCTGCCCGCGCTCGACCTCCTCGCGCTTGGTCCCACGCAGCAAGATCCCCACATTGTCCCCAGCCTGCCCCTGATCGAGCAGCTTGCGGAACATCTCCACCCCCGTGCACACCGTCTTCTGCGTGGGCTTGAGCCCCACTATCTCGATCTCGTCGCCCACCTTCACGATCCCGCGCTCCACCCGCCCGGTGACCACCGTGCCCCGCCCAGAGATCGAAAACACGTCCTCCACCGGCATCAAAAACGGCCCGTCCAGCGCTCGCTTGGGCTGCGGAATGTAGCTGTCCAGCGCCTCGGCCAGCTTCATGATCGACCCCTCGCCCAGATCCCCCTTGTCCCCCTCCAACGCCTTCAGCGCCGAGCCAATCACAATGGGCGTGTCGTCCCCAGGAAACTCGTACTTGCTCAGCAGCTCGCGCACCTCCATCTCCACCAGCTCGAGCAGCTCCTTGTCATCGACCATGTCGGCCTTGTTCATGTACACGATGATGTAGGGAACCCCCACCTGGCGGGCCAGCAGAATGTGCTCGCGCGTCTGCGGCATCGGCCCATCGGCGGCCGATACCACCAAAATCGCCCCGTCCATCTGCGCCGCTCCCGTGATCATGTTCTTCACGTAGTCCGCATGCCCAGGACAGTCCACGTGCGCATAGTGCCGGTTGGCCGTCTCGTACTCCACGTGCGCGGTGTTGATCGTGATCCCCCGCGCCTTCTCCTCCGGAGCATTGTCGATCTGGTCGTAGCCCTTGGCCTCCCCTCCATACTTCTTGCTCAGCACCAGCGTCAGCGCCGCCGTCAGCGTCGTCTTCCCATGGTCCACGTGTCCTATCGTGCCCACGTTCACGTGCGGCTTGGTCCGCTCAAATTTGCCCTTTGCCATGTTTGCGCCCCTATCGGTCCCAGACTCAACTCATTTCTTGTTGATCACCGCCTCGGCGACGTTCTTGGGCGCCTCGGCATAGTGCTTGAACTCCATCGTGTAGGTCGCGCGGCCCTGCGTGAGGGAGCGCAGCGTGGTGGAGTAGCCGAACATCTCCGCCAGCGGCACCTCCGCCTTCACCACCTTGATGCCGCCGATCTGGTCGTCCATCCCCTGGATCATGCCGCGGCGCGACGACAGGTCGCCGACCACGTTGCCCATGAAGTCCTCGGGCGTCTCGACCTCCACCGCCATCATGGGCTCGAGCAGCGTCGGGGTGGCCTTGCGCATGCCGTCCTTGAAGGCCATGGAACCAGCCATCTTGAAGGCCTGCTCGGAGGAGTCCACCTCGTGATAGGAGCCGTCGAACAGGGTCACCTTCACATCCACGACCGGGTAGCCGGCCAGCACGCCGTTGCTGGTGGCGCCGACGACGCCCTTCTGCACCGCCGGGATGTACTCGCGTGGCACCGTGCCGCCCTTGATAGCATCGACGAACTCGAAACCCTTGCCGGCCTCGTTCGGCTCGAGCTTGAGCCACACATGCCCGTACTGGCCCTTGCCGCCGGTCTGCTTGATGAACTTGCCCTCGATCTCGACCGGCTTCTTGATCGCTTCGCGATACGCCACCTGCGGCTTGCCGACGTTGGCTTCAACGCCGAACTCCCGCTTCATGCGGTCCACCAGGATCTCGAGGTGCAGCTCGCCCATGCCCGAGATGATGGTCTGGCCGGACTCTTCATCGGTGTGCACGCGGAACGAGGGGTCTTCCTGGGCCAGCCGACCCAGGGCAATGCCCATCTTCTCCTGGTCGGCCTTGGTCTTCGGCTCGACCGCCTGCGAGATGACCGGCTCGGGGAACTCCATGCGCTCGAGGATGATGACCTTGTTGGGATCGCACAGCGTGTCCCCGGTGGTCGCCTCCTTGAGGCCCACTGCAGCAGCGATATCGCCCGCACGCACTTCCTTGAGCTCTTCGCGCTGATTGGCGTGCATCTGGAGAATGCGACCGATGCGCTCCTTCTTGCCCTTGACCGGGTTGAACACGGTATCGCCGGATGCCACGACCCCGGAGTAGACGCGGAAGAAGATCAGCTGTCCGACATAGGGGTCGGTCATGATCTTGAAGGCGAGCGCGGAGAACGGCTGGTCGTCCGCCGGCAAACGCTCGTCCGGCTCACCGCGATCGGTCTCGCCCTTCACCGGCGGAATGTCCACCGGCGCCGGCAGGTAGTCGATCACCGCGTCGAGCATGGCCTGCACGCCCTTGTTCTTGAACGCCGAACCACACAGCATGGGGACGATCTCGCCGGCGATCGTGCGCTGACGCAAGGCCTTCTTCAGGTCCGGCACCGACAGGTCGCCCTCCTCGAGGTACCGGTTCATCAGCTCTTCGTCGGCCTCGGCCGCGGCCTCGAGCATCTTCTCGCGCCACTCCTGGGCCCGCTCCTTCAGCCCGGCGGGGATATCGCGCAGATCGAACTTCATGCCCAGCGATGCCTCGTCCCAGTAGATCGCCTTCATGCGGACGAGATCGATCACACCCTCGAACTTGTCTTCGGCCCCAATGGGAATCTGGATGGGAACCGCGTTCGCCTTGAGGCGCTGGCGCATCTGGTTGTAGACCTTGAAGAAGTCCGCGCCCTGGCGATCCATCTTGTTGACGAAGGCAAGCCGCGGCACGCCATACCGGTTGGCTTGCCGCCAGACCGTCTCCGATTGCGGCTGTACGCCACCCACGGCGCAGTACACCAGGCAGGCCCCGTCCAGCACGCGCATCGACCGCTCCACCTCGATGGTGAAGTCCACGTGGCCGGGTGTGTCGATGATGTTGATGCGGTGCTCGGGATAGTTGCTGTCCATCCCCTTCCAGAAGCAGGTGGTGGCCGCCGACGTGATGGTGATCCCACGCTCGCGCTCCTGCTCCATCCAGTCCATCACGGTCGCACCGTCATGAACCTCGCCCATCTTGTGCGATACGCCGGTATAGAACAGGATGCGCTCGGTCGTCGTGGTCTTGCCCGCGTCGATGTGGGCGCTGATGCCGATGTTCCGATAGCGCTCGATGGGTGTGTTACGTGGCACTTTCGCTGCTCCGCCTACTGCTGTCTCGAATCCGGTAACGGGCTGCTCGCTCAGAACCGGTAGTGGGCGAAGGCCTTGTTGGCCTCGGCCATCCGGTGCACTTCCTCGCGTTTCTTCATGGCGCCGCCGCGGCCTTCGGCGGCTTCCGCCAGCTCGTTCCCCAGGCGCGCCGCCATGGACTTCTCGCCGCGCTTGCGGGCCGCGTCGCGCAGCCAGCGCATGGCAAGCGCGGTCCGGCGCACCGAGCGCACCTCGACCGGCACCTGGTAGTTGGCGCCGCCAACCCGACGGCTCTTCACTTCCACCATAGGACGGACGTTGGCCAGCGCGCTGGAGAACACCTCCAAGGCGTCCTTGCCGCCCTTCTTGCTGATCTGGTCGAGCGCGCCGTACACGATGCGCTCCGCCACGGCCTTCTTGCCGCGCGTCATCACGACGTTGACGAACTTGGTCACGTCCTGGCTGCTGAACTTCGGATCCGGCAGCACTTCCCGCTTCGGTACTTCTCTACGTCTCGGCATTTGCTGACCCTTTGAGGATCTAGGAGAGGATCTAGGATCTAGGATTTAGGGGCTAGGGAGTATTGAGAAGGGCCCTTTTTCGTTTACCCCTAGATCCCAGCTCCTAGTCCCTAGCCCCTGTAATTTCTCACGCCGCTTTCGGGCGCTTGGCCCCGTACTTGGAGCGGGCCTGCTTGCGGTCCTTTACACCCTGCGTATCCAGGCTGCCACGCACGATGTGGTAGCGCACCCCCGGCAGGTCCTTGACGCGGCCGCCACGGATCAGCACGACCGAGTGCTCCTGGAGGTTGTGGCCCTCGCCGCCGATGTAGCCGATCACCTCGAAGCCGTTGGTGAGCCGGACCTTCGCCACTTTGCGCAGCGCCGAGTTCGGCTTCTTCGGCGTGGTGGTGTACACACGGGTGCACACCCCACGCTTCTGCGGGCAGTTCTCCAGCGCTGGGACCTTGCTCTTGGGGCGCTTCTGGGTACGCGCCCGGCGCACGAGCTGATTGACTGTGGGCATGGATGCCTTTCGATCGTGATGACTTCGCAGCTGTGTTCCGACCTCGCGGGCGCGGACGCGACCCTCTCGCGTCCCGTTCCCGACCGCCCGCAACGGGCCGTTGTCCCGCCCCTGCCAAAGCGGCAGAGCGGAGTAACCTCAAAAAAACCTCTGGACAAAAAACCGAGGACGGCGCGCGCGCCGTCCCGATTCGTCGCCTCGCCTGCCCCGGGCGCGGATGGGGCCGGGGTCAGGTAAAAAGACTGGCGATTCTAGGGCCCACCGACGCCAGTGTCAAGGCAAGGGGACGGGACACAGCGGCGTGTCCCGTGCCCCCGCTCCTCTCTGGCCGGCCCTCAGGCCACCTGCTCGTCCTGGGCCGGGAATGCGGCATCGACCTCGGTGAGCTCGGGGGTTGCCGCCAGGTCCTCACCGGCCTGCTGCTTGCGGCGAGTGTTGTGATAGGCAAGCCCGGTCCCCGCTGGGATCAGACGCCCGACGATGACGTTCTCCTTCAGTCCGCGCAGCTCGTCCTTCTTGCCCATGATTGCAGCCTCGGTCAGTACCCGGGTAGTCTCCTGGAAAGAGGCAGCCGAGATGAACGAGTCGGTGGACAGCGAGGCCTTGGTGATGCCGAGCAGGATGTGCTCATAGGTTCCCGGCTTCTTCGCGGATTCCTCGAGCTGGTCGTTGACCTCGAGCACCTCCGAGCGCTCCACCTGCTCGCCCTGGATGAAGTCCGACTCGCCCGGATCGACGATGTGCACGCGCCGCAGCATCTGCCGCACGATCACCTCGATGTGCTTGTCGTTGATCTTCACCCCCTGGAGCCGGTACACGTCCTGGACCTCATCGATGATGTAGCGGGCCAGCGCCTCGACCCCCAGCAGGCGCAGGATGTCGTGCGGATCGGCCGGGCCGTCCACGATCATCTCGCCCTTGTTCACCACCTGGCCGTCGTGCGCCATGACGTGCTTGTCCTTCGGAATCAGGTACTCGTGGGCCACCCCGTCCAGATCGGTGATCACCAGGCGCTGCTTGCCCTTGGTGTCCTTGCCGAACGACACGGTCCCGGTGATCTCCGCCAGCAGGCCGGCGTCCTTGGGGGACCGCGCCTCGAACAGCTCCGCCACCCGCGGCAGACCGCCGGTGATGTCGCGGGTCTTGGAGGTCTCCTGCGGGATGCGCGCGAGCACCTCGCCGACCTGCACCTGCTGCCCGTCCTTCACCGTGATGATCGAGTGGATCTGGAAGGTGATGTTCACCGGCAGCTCCGTTCCCGGGATCTTCACCTCCTTGCCTTTGTCGTCGATTAGCTTCACGCTGGGCCGCAGGCCCTTGGCCTGCGCAACGCCACGGCGCTTGGGATCGATCACCACCAGGGTCGACAGGCCGGTGACTTCGTCGATCTGCTTGGCCACCGTCACGCCTTCCTCGACGTTCTCGAACTTGATGCGCCCGGCGTACTCGGTGATGATCGGACGGGTGTGCGGGTCCCAGCCGGCCAGGATCTTCCCGGCCTTGACGGGCGCGCCGTCGGTCACCGACAGGGTCGCCCCATAGGGCACCTTGTGGCGCTCGCGCTCGCGGCCGTTGTCGTCGACGATGAGCACCTCGCCGCTGCGCGAGATCGCCACCGGCTCGCCGCGCGGATTGGTCACGTAGCGCATCTGTGGCGAGAAGCGCACCGTCCCGGTGGACTTGCTCTCCAGCTGGCTGGCGACCGCCGTACGCGAGGCCGCTCCGCCGATGTGGAACGTGCGCATGGTGAGCTGCGTGCCGGGCTCGCCGATGGACTGGGCCGCGATCACCCCGATCGCCTCGCCAACATTGACCAGCTGACCACGCCCGAGGTCGCGGCCGTAGCACTTCGCGCACAACCCGTAGCGGGTCTCGCAGCTGAGGGGCGTGCGCACCTTCACTTCGTCGATGCCAAGCGCCTCGATGGCGTCGACCTGCTCCTCGTTGAGCAGAGAACCGGCCGCAAGCACTACCTGACCGGTCTCCGGATGGAACACGTCGTTCGCGGAAACCCGGCCCAGGATCCGCTCGCGCAGCGCTTCGATCACTTCGCCGCCCTCGATGAGCGCCTTCATGGTGAAGCCTTCCTGGGTGCCGCAGTCGTCCTCGGTCACCACCAGGTCCTGGGTCACGTCCACCAGTCGACGGGTCAGATAGCCGGAGTTGGCCGTCTTCAGCGCCGTGTCGGCAAGGCCCTTGCGTGCGCCGTGCGTGGAGATAAAGTACTGCAGCACGTTGAGGCCTTCGCGGAAGTTCGCGGTGATGGGCGTCTCGATAATCGAGCCGTCGGGCTTCGCCATCAGGCCGCGCATCCCGGCGAGCTGACGGATCTGCGCCGCAGAGCCACGCGCCCCGGAGTCCGCCATCATGTAGATCGAGTTGAAAGACTCCTGGACCACCTCATTGCCCTTCTTGTCCTTCAGCGGTGCCCAGCCGTTCTGGACAGCATCCCACGTCACCACCGGCTCGGTGCCCAGACGGTCCATCATGGCCTTGGCCACCATGTCGCCGGCCCGGCCCCAGATGTCCACCACCTTGTTGTAGCGCTCGCCCTGGGTCACCAGGCCGGAGGTGTACTGGGACTCGATCTCCTGCACTTCCTTCTCGGCGTTGCCGATGATCTCGCTCTTCTCGGGGGGGACCTGCATGTCGTCCACAGCGATGGACACACCGGCCCGCGTGGCCAGCGTGAAGCCCGTGTACATCAGCTTGTCGGCGAAGATCACCGTCTCGCGCAGACCGCAGCGGCGGAAGCTGGCGTTGATCAGCTTGGAGATCTCCTTCTTCTTGAGCGCCTTGTTGACCTGCGTGAACGGCAGGCCGATAGGCAGGATCTCCGACAGCAAGGCCCGGCCAACGGTGGTCTCGTAGCGCGTGACCTTGGAAGTCACTTTGCCCGCCTCGTCCCGCTCCTGCTCGCGGATGCGCACCTTGATGCGCGCACCCAGCTCCACCTGCCGGCTTTCATAGGCGCGCTGAACCTCCGCCACATCGATGAACGCCATGGCTTCACCGCGCGCGCCGACCTTCTCGCGCGTCATGTAATACAAGCCGAGCACGATGTCCTGGGACGGCACGATGATCGGATCGCCGTTGGCGGGCGAAAGGATGTTGTTGGAGGACAGCATGAGGGTGCGGGCCTCCATCTGCGCCTCGAGCGACAGCGGCACGTGGACGGCCATCTGGTCGCCGTCGAAGTCGGCGTTGAAGGCCGCGCACACCAGCGGGTGCAGCTGGATGGCCTTGCCCTCGATCAGCACCGGCTCGAAGGCCTGGATACCCAGTCGGTGCAGCGTGGGCGCGCGGTTGAGCATGACCGGGTGTTCGCGGATCACCTCCTCGAGGATGTCCCACACCTCGGGCACCTCTTGCTCGACCAGCCGCTTGGCAGCCTTGATCGTGGTGGCCAGGCCCAGCACCTCGAGCTTGTGGAAGATGAAGGGCTTGAACAGCTCCAGCGCCATCTTCTTCGGCAGGCCGCACTGATGCAGCTTGAGCTGCGGCCCGACCACGATGACCGAGCGGCCGGAGTAGTCCACCCGCTTGCCGAGCAGGTTCTGACGGAAGCGGCCGCCTTTGCCCTTGATCATGTCGGCCAGCGACTTGAGCGGGCGCTTGTTCGCACCGGTCATGGCTTTGCCGCGGCGGCCGTTATCCAGCAGCGAGTCGACCGCCTCCTGCAGCATCCGCTTCTCGTTGCGCACGATGATCTCGGGCGCCTTCAGCTCGAGGAGGCGCTTGAGCCGGTTGTTGCGGTTGATGACGCGGCGATACAGGTCGTTCAGATCGGAGGTCGCGAAGCGCCCGCCGTCGAGCGGCACCAGCGGACGCAGCTCCGGCGGCAGCACCGGCAGCACCTCCATGATCATCCACTCCGGCTTGATGCCGGACTTGTGGAACGCCTCCAGCACCTTCAGGCGCTTGGCGATCTTCTTGATCTTGGTCTCCGAATCCGTGCCTTCGAGCTGCTTGCGCAGCTGCTCGATATCGCGGGTCAGGTCGAGTTGGCGCAGCAGCTCGCGCACCCCTTCGGCACCCATCATCGCCGAGAACTCGTCACCGAACTCCTCGACCTTGGACAGATAGTCGTCCTCGGACAGCAGCTGGCCGCGATGCAGCGGAGTGAGGCCCGGGTTCACCACCACGTAGGCTTCGAAGTACAAGACCCGCTCGATGTCGCGCAAGGTCATGTCCAGCACCAGGCCCAGGCGCGAGGGCAGCGACTTCAGGAACCAGATGTGCGCCACCGGGCTCGCCAGCTCGATGTGGCCCATGCGCTCGCGGCGCACTTTCGACAGCGTGACCTCGACACCGCACTTCTCGCAGATGACGCCACGGTGCTTGAGCCGCTTGTACTTGCCGCACAGGCACTCGTAGTCCTTCACCGGGCCGAAGATCTTCGCGCAGAACAACCCGTCGCGCTCCGGCTTGAAGGTCCGGTAGTTGATGGTCTCAGGCTTCTTGACTTCGCCGTACGACCAGGACCGGATCTTGTCCGGAGAGGCGAGCCCGATGCGGATGGCATCGAACTCCTCTTCCTGGGTCACCTGCTTGAACAGATCGAGTAGTGCTTTCATTCCAATACCCCCTAGTGAGGAGCAATCAGTGAGAAGTGAATGCAGGGCCGCGCTCGGTCTCTCGCCTCACGCCTCACCTTTAATACCGTTCCAGATCGATGTCGATGGCGAGGCTGCGGATCTCCTTCACCAGCACGTTGAACGACTCGGGCATGCCCGCGTCGATCCGGTGCTCGCCTTTGACGATGCTTTCGTACACCTTGGTGCGGCCGCTGACGTCGTCGGACTTGACCGTGAGCATCTCCTGCAGCGTATAGGCCGCACCGTAGGCCTCCAGCGCCCACACCTCCATCTCGCCGAAGCGCTGGCCGCCGAACTGCGCCTTGCCGCCGAGCGGCTGCTGCGTGACCAGGCTGTACGGGCCGGTGGAACGCGCGTGCATCTTGTCGTCCACCAGATGGTGCAGCTTGAGCATGTGCATGTACCCGACCGTGACCGGACGATCGAAGGGCTCGCCGGTGCGGCCGTCGAACAAGGTCACCTGCCCGCTGCGGGGCAGGCCCGCCAGATCGAGCATGGTCTTGATCTCCTCTTCCATCGCGCCGTCGAACACCGGGGTCGCGAACGGCACGCCCGGGCGCAGGTTTCCGGCCAGGTCGATCACCTCGGCGTCGGTGAGCGCATCGATCTCTTCCGCCGCTCCGCTGGAGTTGTAGACCAGTGTCAGCGCCTTGCGCACGTCGGCAGTCTTGGCCTGGGCATCGAGCAGATCGCCGATGCGCTTGCCCAGCCCCTTGGCTGCCCACCCCAGGTGCGTCTCCAGAATCTGGCCGACGTTCATCCGGGAGGGCACGCCCAAGGGGTTCAGCACCACGTCCATTGGCGTGCCGTCGGCCATGTGCGGCATGTCTTCCACCGGCACGATCTTGGAAATGACACCCTTGTTGCCGTGGCGGCCAGCCATCTTGTCCCCGGGTTGCAGACGACGCTTCACCGCCAGGTAGACCTTGACCATCTTCTGCACGCCCGGCGGCAGCTCGTCGCCGCTGGTGAGCTTCTTCTTCTTCGCCTCGAAGGCGGCGTCGAACTGGACGCGCTGCTGCTCCAGGCTCGCCTTCAGCTGCTCGAGCTGGGCTGCCGCCTCCTCGGCTGCGAGCCGGATGTCGAACCAGTTGTGCCGCTCGATCTCGACCAGGTAGGGCTTGGTGATCTTGGTGCCCTTGGCGAGCTTCTTGGGCCCGCCGTTGGCGATCTTGTTGATCAGCAGGCGCTCGATCCGGCCGAAGCTGTCGTCCTCGACGATGCGCAGCTGGTCGTTCAGGTCCTTGCGGTAGCGGGCCAGCTCGTCGTCGATGATCTGCTGGGCGCGCTTGTCACGCTCGATGCCTTCGCGGGTGAACACCTGCACGTCGATCACCGTTCCGGACATGCCCGACGGCACCCGCAGCGAGGTGTCCTTCACGTCCGAGGCCTTCTCGCCGAAGATCGCGCGCAGCAACTTCTCCTCAGGGGTGAGCTGCGTCTCGCCCTTGGGCGTAACCTTGCCGACCAGCACGTCGCCGGCCTCGACCTCGGCGCCGATGTAGACGATGCCCGACTCGTCCAGCCGCGCGAGCTGCGCCTCGGACAGATTGGAGATATCGCGCGTGATCTCCTCTGGTCCGAGCTTGGTGTCGCGCGCCACCACCGACAGCTCCTCGATGTGAATCGAGGTGAAGCGGTCGTCGCCCACGACCCGCTCCGAGATCAGGATGGAGTCCTCGAAGTTGTAGCCGTTCCAGGGCATGAACGCCACCAGCAGGTTCTGGCCCAGGGCGAGCTCGCCCATGTCCGTGGAGGCGCCATCGGCCACCACGTCGCCGCGCGCGATCGCATCCCCGACCTTGAGGATCGGGCGCTGGTTGATGTTGGTGTTCTGGTTCGAGCGGGTGTACTTGACCAGGTTGTAGATGTCCACGCCGACCTCGCCAGCCGAGGTCTCCTCGTCGTTCACCCGCACGACGATGCGGCTGGCGTCGACGTAGTCGACCACACCGCCCCGGCGCGCCTGCACGGCCGTGCCCGAGTCGACCGCCACGGTGCGCTCGATGCCGGTGCCGACCAGCGGTTTCTCCGCGCGCAGGCAGGGCACCGCCTGACGCTGCATGTTCGATCCCATCAGTGCGCGGTTGGCGTCGTCGTGCTCGAGGAAGGGGATCAGCGAAGCAGCGACGGACACGATCTGGGATGGCGCCACGTCCATGAACTGGATGCGGTCCGGCGTGGACATGGCAAACTCGTTGTGGTGCCGGCAGGACACCAGCTCGTCGGTGAACTTGCCTTTCTTGTCCAGCGCGGCGTTGGCCTGGGCGATCACGAACTGACCCTCGTCGATGGCCGACAGGAATACGATGTCGTTGGTGACGCGGCCGTTCTCCACCCGCCGGTAGGGAGTCTCCAGGAACCCGTACGCGTTGGTGCGGGCGTACAGCGCCAGCGAGTTGATCAGGCCGATGTTCGGGCCCTCGGGCGTCTCGATCGGGCACACCCGCCCATAGTGGGTGGGATGCACGTCGCGCACCTCGAAGCCGGCCCGCTCGCGGGTTAGACCGCCGGGCCCCAGCGCTGAGACGCGGCGCTTGTGGGTGATCTCGGACAGCGGGTTGGTCTGATCCATGAACTGCGACAGCTGCGACGAGCCGAAGAACTCGCGCACCGCCGCCGACACCGGCTTGGCGTTGATCAGGTCATGCGGCATCAGGTTCTCGGACTCGGCCTGGGACAGGCGCTCCTTGACCGCGCGCTCGACCCGCACCAGCCCGGCGCGGAACTGGTTCTCGGCCAGCTCACCCACCGAGCGCACGCGCCGGTTGCCGAGATGATCGATGTCGTCGATCTCGCCACGGCCGTTGCGCAGGTCAACCAGGATGCGGATGACCGCCACGATGTCCTCGTTCGACAGCGTGCTGGCGCCGGTCAGCTCCTCGCGGCCGACCCGGCGGTTGAACTTCATCCGCCCCACCGCCGAGAGGTCATAGCGCTCCTCGGCGAAGAACAGCCCGTTGAACAGCGTGCGCACGGCATCCTCGGTGGGCGGTTCGCCCGGACGCATCATCCGATAGATCGCGACCTGGGCAGCCAGCTGGTCCTGGGTTTCGTCCGTGCGCAGCGTCTGCGAGATGTAGGGCCCCTGGTCGAGGTCGTTGGTGTAGATCGTCTGGATCTTCTCCACCCCCGCGGCCAGCAGCTTCTTCAGGATCTCGTCGCTGATCTCGTCGTTGGCATGCGCCAGGATCTCGCCGCTTTCCTTGTCGACGATGGTGTGCGCCAGCACCTTGCCGAGCAGGAAGTCCTCGGCCACCGGGTGCTTGTGCAGGCCGGCGGCCTCCATTTCGCGCACGTGCTTGACCGTGATGCGCTTGTCCTTGGACACGACGAGCTTGCCCTGCTTGGTGACGATGTCGAAGCGCGCGATCTCGCCACGCAGGCGCTCGGGCACGAGATCGAACTGGATGCCGGTCTTCTTGCTCAGGTGAAAGGTGTCGCACTCATAGAACTGCTGGAGGATCTGCTCCGGCGTGTAGCCGAGCGCCTTCAGCAGGATCGTGACCGGCATCTTCCGGCGCCGGTCCACGCGGAAGTACACGTAGTCCTTCGGATCGAACTCGAAGTCGAGCCAGGAGCCGCGGTAGGGGATGATGCGTGCCGAGAACAGCAGCTTGCCCGAGCTGTGGGTCTTGCCGCGGTCATGCTCGAAGAACACGCCGGGCGAGCGGTGCAGCTGCGACACGATCACGCGCTCGGTGCCGTTGATGATGAACGAGCCGGTGGGGGTCATGAGCGGGATCTCGCCCATGTAGACCTCCTGCTCCTTGACCTCTTTCACGGTGGGCTTGGCCGCCTCCCGGTCCATGATGGTCAGGCGCACCTTGGCACGCAGCGGCGACGCGAAGGTCAGCCCGCGCTGCTGGCACTCCTTCTGGTCGAAGGGCGGCATGCCCAGCTGGTAGCTGACGAACTCCAGGCGCGCATTGCCTGAATGGCTGGAGATTGGAAAGATCGACTGGAAGGCCGCCTGCAGCCCCTGTGTCCTGCGGCTCTCCGGCAGCACATCCGCCTGGAGAAACGCGGCATACGAGTCGATCTGCGTCGCCAACAGGTAAGGCACTTGCAGCACGCTCGCACGTTTCGCGAAGCTCTTGCGGATGCGCTTCTTTTCGGTGAAGGAGTAAGCCATGGTCACCTCGACAGTGAAAAACAGGGGTCAGGACTGCGCGAAAGACGCAGAGCAGAGCCCGCCCGAACGAAGTCCGGAGCCGCGCGACAGCATGCGCAAGTCCGGAATTGCAGGGCTCTGATGTGCGACCTCTTTAAACGGCAAAAGGCCGGGGGTTGCCCCCCCAGCCCGGAAATGCGTCTGGAAGACAGTTATTTGATCTCAGCCTTGCCGCCGGCGTCGGTGATCTGCTTGAGGATATCTTCAGCATCCTTCTTGGCGATCGCTTCCTTGACAGGCTTGGGTGCGCCGTCCACCAGGTCCTTGGCTTCCTTCAGGCCCAGGCCGGTCACGGCACGCACGACCTTGATAACGTTGACCTTGTTGTCGCCCGCCGCGGTCAGCATGACAGTGAACTCGGTCTGCTCCTCGGCCGCAGGGGCGGCAGCGGCGCCTGCAGCGGGCGCGGCCACCGCCACGGTGGCGGCGGCAGCGGAAACGCCGAACTTCTCTTCCATGTCCTTGATGAGGTGAGACAGCTCCAGGACCGTCATGTTCGCGATCGCGTCAAGGACTTCAGCTCTTGCCATTGCCATTTTCGTTTGCTCCTGAACTCAGAATGGGTTGAACGCAGCGTCTGGGTGCCGCTATAACAGTCGCTAGGCGGCTTGCTTTTGGCTCCGACATAACCTGAAGGTTAGTCTCCACCGAAAGCGCGCCGCTACGCGGCTTGCTTTTCATTGGCGTCCCGCACGGCCGCCAGGGTGCGCACGAACTTGCCGGGCACCTCGTTGAGCGTGCGTGCGAGCTTCGCCACCGGGGCTTGCATGGTTCCCATCAGCCTCGCGAGCAGCTCCTGCCGGCTGGGCATGCTCGCCAGAGTGGCGACCTCGCTGGAGGTCATCACCTGGTTGGGCATCGCACCGGCCTTGATCACGAGCTTCTCGTTGGCCTTGGCGAAATCGTGCAGCACCTTGGCGACCGCCACGGGGTCGGGCGATATGCCGTACATCAGGGGGCCCGACATGTGCTGGGCCAGCCCTGCGAACGGCGTGTCGGCGACCGCGCGACGCACCAGAGTGTTCCGGAGCACGCGCAGATATACACCGGCGCCGCGCGCCTTCGCGCGCAGCTGGGTGATCTCTGCGACCTCCATGCTGCGATACTCGGCGAGCACCACCGCCTGGGCCTGCGCGACCTTCGCGCCGACCTCGGCGACGAGCGCCTTCTTCTCGTCTAAGTTGAGACCCAAGGTCTACCTCCTGCTCACACTGGCGAGCCGGCCGGCGCTTGCCCGCAACCGGACCTGCCCACCCATTTCAGACAAAGCGACCTTCGATCAGGGCAACAACCTGCGTGCTGCGCAACATTGCGCATGGCATCGGCAGAAGTGTCATCAACCTGTCTTCGGGTGCGCCATCTGCGTTGGGCGTGAGACGTGAGGCGTAAGGCGTGAGGCGTCACCCCCTCGCGATGCGACCCATGTCTCTCCGATTAAGCCAAGCTCCGACCTGCGGTCATGAGACTCGGGCCGTTACGCCTCTCGCCTCACGCCTCACCCGGCCCCAACGGTCTTTGACAACCCGCAGCACCGTGGCCAACCGGTGCTGCGGCCCAAAGATACTTACTGCGGCTGTCCCGACAGCGTCGACTGGTCCACCCGGACCCCCACGCCCATCGTGCTGGACAGCGAAATCTTCTTCATGTACTGGCCCTTGGCGCCCGACGGCTTGGCCTTGTTCAGGGCGTCCAACAGGGCGACCAGATTGTCCTTGAGCGCGTCCTCAGTGAAGGAGGCCCGCCCAATCGTGCATTGGACGATACCCGCCTTGTCGGTGCGGAACTGCACTTGGCCGGCCTTGGCGTTCTTGACCGCCTCGGCGACATTCGGCGTCACCGTGCCCACCTTCGGGTTGGGCATCAGTCCGCGCGGGCCGAGGATCTGACCGAGCTGGCCGACCACCCGCATGGCGTCCGGAGTCGCGATAGCGACATCGAAGTCGATCTTGCCCTCCTTGACCTGGGCAGCCAGATCCTCCAGGCCGACCAGATCCGCCCCAGCGGCCTGGGCCGCCTTGGCCGGCTCGCCCTGCGTGAAGACCGCCACCCGGACGCTTTTTCCGGTGCCCTGGGGCAGGACCAGAGACCCCCGCACGAGCTGGTCGGACTTCTTGGCGTCCACGCCCAGATTAACGGCCACATCGATGGATTCATTGAACTTGGCGGTCGCGCCTTCCTTCACCAGCTTGAGGGCATCGGCCAGCGGATAGTCTTTTACCGGGTCGACCTTCGCGCGCAGCGCCTTGTTGCGCTTGGAGATACGTGCCATCTCAGATCCCCTCCACTTCCACGCCCATGCTGCGGGCACTGCCCGCCACCGTTCGCACCGCCGCGTCCAGGTCGGCGGCGGTCAGGTCGGGCATCTTGGTCTTCGCGATCGCCTCGGCCTGGGCCCGGGTCAGCTTGCCCACCTTGTCGGTATGCGGCTTCGGGCTGCCCTTCTCCAGCGAGATGGCCTTCTTGATCAGGACCGCGGTAGGCGGCGTCTTGATGACGAAGGTGAAGCTCTTGTCCTGGAAGGCGGTGATCACCACGGGAAGCGGCAGTCCCGGCTCGTAGCTCTGGGTCTGGGCGTTAAAGGCCTTGCAGAACTCCATGATGTTCAGCCCGCGCTGCCCGAGCGCTGGCCCGATCGGCGGGCTGGGGTTGGCCTTGCCCGCCGGCACCTGCAACTTGATGAAGCCGACGATCTTCTTTGCCACGTTGCTCTCCTGGTTGGGTCCTGGCGGACCGGTGAGGCGTGAGGGGTGAGGCGTGAGGCGTCCACCTCAGCGCTCGACCGTCTCCCGACTACCAGCCCTCCCCATTCACGTTCACACCGAGCTGCGATCGCGGCGTCCGTACCGGACGCCTCACGCCTCCCGCCTCACGCTTTCTCAACTTGCGAGAAATCCAGCTCCACGGGTGTGGCGCGACCGAAGATGGACACGGACACCCGCAGCTTGTTCTTGTCGTAGTTGACCTCCTCGACCGAGCCGTGGAAGTCGGTGAAGGGGCCTTCCTTGACGCGCACCGCCTCGCCCACCTCGAACAGCACCTTGGGCTTGGGCTTCTCCACACCCTCCTGGATCTGGTGAAGGATCGCCTGCACCTCCTTCTCGCTGATCGGCGTGGGCTTCATGGCGGTGCCACCGACGAAACCGGTCACCTTGGCCGTGTTCTTGACCAGATGCCAGGTATCGTCGGTCATCTCCATCTCGACCAGGACGTAGCCCGGGAAGAACTTGCGCTCGCTGATGCTCTTCTGGCCGCTTCTCATCTCCACGACCTCTTCCACCGGCACCAGGATCTCGCCGAACTGGTCCTGCATTCCGGCGCGCTCTATACGCTCCTTCAGCGCGCGGGCCACGCTCTTCTCGAACCCCGAATACGCGTGCACGACGTACCATTTCTTCGACATCACGCGCCTCGTCCGATAAACAACTGAACCAGCCACGTCAGCGACGCGTCCACCGCCCACAGGAACAGGGCCATCACGATCACGAATGCGATCACGAGCCCCGTGGTCTGCATGGTCTCCTTGCGCGCGGGCCAGACGACCTTTCTGGTCTCCTCGATGGAGTCCTGGCTGTAGCCGTAGAAGCGCTTGCCCGGCTCGCTGGTCCAGCCAATTGCGATCCCCGCAAGGACACCCAAGATGATGGCCCCCAGCCGCGCTATCAAGGGGTAGGCGGCGAGATAATAGAAGCCCCAGATGCCAGCGATCACAGCCGCCGACGCCGCTCCGAGCTTGAGCTTATCCAGCATAGGGTTTGTCTGCGTGGCGATCCCCACGGTGTGGCCGCTCCTGTCGAATCAGTCCGGTGTTAGAGAAATCGTGGCAGGCCAGGAGGGTCTCGAACCCCCAACCTTCGGTTTTGGAGACCGACGCTCTACCAATTGAGCTACTGGCCTGCAGTGCCCGACTCTTCGGGGAAGAGCTCGCAGCCGCCGCGCTACTCCAGGATTTTGGCCACCACGCCCGCACCCACGGTGCGCCCACCCTCGCGGATGGCAAAGCGCAGCCCCTCTTCCATCGCGATGGGAACGATCAAG
>Ga0209592_1000185_pt1 | contig 17141 bp, 15 predicted proteins | sample PPLLak2March2015_2_FD_187251 | JGI IMG/M metagenome (GOLD analysis project Ga0209592, IMG submission 187251) | Freshwater sediment microbial communities from Prairie Pothole Lake near Jamestown, North Dakota, USA - PPLs Lake P8 Core (3) Depth... | ecosystem: Environmental > Aquatic > Freshwater... | reverse complement strand
AGCCCGCCGCCGGGCACGAGCGGATGCGCATCGGCATCGCCGAGTTCCGCGATGCCGCGGAGCTGCGCCTGCATCGCATGCTGCTGCAGCCCCTGCGGGACGACAAGGCCGGCTATGAAGTACCTGTTCATTCTCAATGACCCGCCCTACGGCACGGAGCGCAGCTACAACGCGCTGCGCCTCGCCCGCAATCTCGCCGCGAAGGACGCCACGGAGATCCGCATGTTCCTGCTCGGCGACGCGGCCGCCTGCGCGCACGGCGGCCAGAAAGTGCCGCAGGGCTATTACAACGTCGCGGACATGCTGTCCGGGCTCGTGCGCCGCAACGGCGTCGTGAGCGTATGCGGCACGTGCATGGACGCGCGCGGCATCCGGGACGAGGAGCTCGTCCAGGGCACGGCGCGGGGCACCATGGACCAGCTCGCCGAGTGGTCCGCCTGGGCCGACAAGGTGCTGGTGTTCTGAGGGACGGCTAGGCGGGCAGCCCAGCCTTCAGCAGCGCGCCGCGATGGTGCGCGAGGTCGCTCTCGCGCTTGTAGTGCAGGGTGGGTACGTAGTCCTTCTGCACGCTGAAAGCCGGCTTTTTCCTCAGGACGAGCTGAACCTGTCCGCTGGCGCGCGCGGCGTCGTCTGCCATCGCGAAGCAGGCGGCCAGAAAGGCGAGGTGGAACTCGTCGGGCTCGGCGATGCGCTGCACCGCGTCCGCCGCCTCGGCGTAGCGCCGCGCGCCGAAGAGGGCGCGCCCGAGATGGTTCCAGAAGCGCGCCGGATGATAGGGGTTGAGCCGCATCGCCTTGCGGATCCACTCGATGCCTTCCTCGGGCTGGCCGAGCCAGGTGAGGATCTCGCCCTGCTGCACGACGATGAGGTCGTCGTTCGGGTTGAGGCTGAGCGCGCGGCCCTGGTGGTAGACCGCCCGCTCGTAGTCGTGCTGGCGCAGCCGCAGGGCGGCGAGGATGCGGTGCACGTCGCTGTCGTTGTCGTCGAGCGCTGCCGCGGTGACCGCCTCTTCCTCGATGGCGCGCACCCCGGCGTCGGCGTCGCACCAGCCGTAGGTGAGCTGCTGGCCGACGATGCAGGCCTTCCAGGCGTGCGCGTGCGCGTACTTCGGGTCCAGGACGATGGCGCGCTCGATCAGGTGCATCGCCTTCAGGTTGCCCTCGCGCGTCGAGCGGTGATGCAGGGTCTTGGCCGTCGCCACGCACTCGTAGGCGGCCATGTTCTCCGTCGGCTTGCGCGCCGCGCGGTCGTGCGCCGCGGCCTCGACGCGCCCCGGCAGCACCGCCACGATCGCGTTGGTGACCTCGTCCTGGATGGCGAACACATCCTCGAGGTCGCGGTCGTAGCGCTCCGCCCAAAGATGCCGGTCGGACTCGGCGTCGATCAGCTGCACGGTCACGCGCACGCGCTTGCCTGCCTTGCGCACGCTGCCCTCGACGACGTATTGCACGCCGAGCTCCTGCGCCACCTTGCGCACGTCCACGGCCTTGCCCTTGTACTTGAAGGAGGTGTTGCGCGAGATGACGAGCAGCCCGTGGAAGCGCGAAAGGTCCGTGAGGATGTCCTCGGTGAGGCCGTCGGCGAAGAACTCCTGCTCCGGGTCGCCGCTCATGTTGGTGAAAGGCAGCACGATGATCGACGGCTTCGCCGCCCCCGCCGAGGCGGCGGCCGGCTGCATCGCCGGGTCGCCCGAGCGCACGCGGTACACGCGCACCGGGAGGGCGATGTTCTTCAGCGCGCGCTCGCCGAGGTCCTCGAAGGCGAGGTCGAGCTTGCGGCGCACTTCCTCGTACACCTTGGCCGAGACGCAGATGCCGCCGGGCTCGGCGAGCGCCTCGATGCGCGCGGCGACGTTCACGCCGTCGCCGTAGAGCCGACCCGCGTCGATGACGACCTCGCCCAGGTTGACGCCGACGCGGAACTCCAGGCGCCGGTTCTCCGGCAGCTTGCCGTTGCAGGTCTCGAGCTGCGCCTGCATCGCCGACGCGGCCTCGACCGCGCTGACCGCGCTCGGAAACTCGGCGAGCACGTTGTCGCCGGCCATGTCGACCACGCGGCCCTGGTGGCGCGTGATCACGCCGGCGACGAGCTCCCGGCAGGTCGCGAGCGCGCGCACGGTGCCCAGCTCGTCCTCGCTCATCAGCCGGCTGTAGCCTGCCGCGTCGGCGCTAAGGATGGCGGCTAGCTTTCGTTCCACGCGCATAGCTTACAGCAGCGACAAAGTAGACAAGACTGAGAAAAACCTCAGTGAGGGAGAGAGCACGAGATAACCCCTGCTCTCCCCAGGCCCGCGTCACGCCCTCGGCGAGGTAGGCGAGGATCAGCATGCTCGACCACTGGAAGGTGTAGCGCTTTCCCCTAAGGATTCCCCCGAGAGGAAAGGCGAGCGGCAGCGCCTTGAGCGCCATCAGCGAGCCGCCCGGCCGCAGCGGCGCGAGCCACAGCTCCCAGGCGAGGCAGAGCGCGATGAGCGCGCAAAGGGACGCGAAGGCAACGCGCCGCGCAGACTGCAGGACGTTCACTTCAAACGCAGCGCAAGCTCGGCAAGCCGGCGTCCCTGGGCGATGCAGAGCGTCCGCTCGTCGTCGCTCACCGGCTGGTCGTCGGCGAGGCCGGCGAAGTGGCTGGCGCCGTAGGGCGTGCCGCCCAAGCGCGTGGCGTTCAACTCGGGCTGCGTGTAGGGCAGCCCGACCACCAGCATGCCGTGGTGCAGGAGCGGCAGCATCATCGAGACGAGCGTCGTCTCCTGCCCGCCGTGCAGGCTGGCGGTGGAGGTGAACACGCAGGCGGGCTTGCCGGCGAGCGCGCCGCGCTGCCAGAGCAGTCCCGTCCCGTCGAGGAAGTGCTTGAGCGGCGCCGCCATGTTGCCGAAACGGGTGGGGCTCCCGAGCGCCAGCCCCGCGCAGTCTTCCAGGTCCTTCAGCTCGGCATAGGGGGATCCTGCATCCGGAACTGCTTTTTCCGGCACCCCTATGTTGGTCGAGACCTTCGGCACCGTCCGCAAGACCGCCTCGGTGCCGGGGACGCGCTCGACCCCCTCGGCGACGAGCTCGGCCATGCGCCGGACGGAGCCGCCGACGCTGTAGTACAGGACGAGGATCGAGGCCACGCCGTATGATAAGAGCAATCGATGCAGAAGAAGCCTGCCTGGCGCGGCTTCGCCGAGTTCATCCTCGCCGTGGCGCGCCGCTTCTACGATGAGCGCGGCCTGCAGGTGGCGGCGAGCCTCACCTACACCACGCTGCTCTCGCTGGTGCCCCTCTTCACCGTGGCGCTCGCGGTGTCGACCGCGTTCCCGGTGTTCGACGAGACGGTCGACGCGCTGCAGATGTTCGTGTTCGAGAACTTCCTGCCCGACGCGCGCGGCATCGACACCATCGCCGACCAGATCAACTCCTTCACGCAGAACGCGGGGCGCCTCACCGCGATCGGCATCGGCTTCTTCGCCGTGACCGCGATCCTGCTCATCCGCACCATCGACGACGCGATGAACGGCATCTTCCGCGTGCAGCGGCCGCGCCCGCCGCTGCAGCGCGTGCTCATCTACTGGGCGGTGCTGACGCTCGGCCCGGCGCTGGTCGGCGGCAGCCTCTCGGCGAGCTCGTTCGCGGTCGGCGCCTCCTTCGGCTGGCTGAACCTGGACATCCTCGCCGAGGCGGTGCTGCGCGTGCTGCCGTTCGTCTTCACCTGCGTCGCCCTGATGCTGCTCTACGCCGTGGTGCCCTACCGGCACGTGCCCTGGCGCCACGCGCTCGCCGGCGCCATCGTCGCCGGCATCGCCTTCGAGCTCGCCAAGCGCGGCTTCGCGCTGTACCTGGTGCGCTTCCCGACCTACACCCTCATCTACGGCGCGTTCGCCACCATCCCGATCTTCCTCGTCTGGATGTACCTGTCCTGGGCGGTGGTGCTCGCCGGCGCCGCGCTCACCGCGATGCTGCCCGCCTACTACATCCACGACCGGCGCGAAGTCGCCGGCGGCGATTTCATCGACGCCCTGGCGGTCCTGGGGGCGCTCGCCCGCGCCCAGCCCGACGGCAGGATCCTCACCCTGCGGCGCCTCACCGCCATGGTGCGCCTCATGCCGCACCGCTGCGAGGAGATCCTCGAGCGCAGCCGCAAGCTGGGCTGGACCACGCGCACCGAGAAGGACGGCTGGGTGCTCACGCGCGACGCGGCCAGCATCGGCGTCAAGGACCTGTTTCGCGCATTCGTCTTCGATGCCGAGGCCGCGGGCGTGGGCGACGCCGATCTCGGGTTATCGTTGAAGGAATACGCCGAAAAGGAAAAGCAATGACCCCGATCCCCCGCCGCAGCCGCCTCATCGTCGCGCTCGACGTGCCCACGGCCGACGAGGCGCGCGCGCTGGTGGAGCGCATCGGCGACGCGGCGGTGTTCTACAAGATCGGCCTGGAGCTCGCCATGGCGGGCGGCTACTTCGAGCTGCTCGAGTGGCTGGTGAAGCGCGGCAACCAGGTGTTCGTCGACCTCAAGTTCTTCGACATCCCCGAGACGGTGGGGCGGGCGGTCGCGGCGCTGCGCGGGCGCGGCGTCACTTTCGCCACGGTGCACGGCAACCAGGCGATGATGGAGGCGGCGGGCAAGGCGAAGGGCGAGGTGCGCATCCTCGCCGTAACCGCGCTCACCAGCCTCGATCGCGGCGACCTCGACGACCTGGGGTTCTCCTGCGACGTCGAGCGGCTGGTGCTTTCCCGCGCTCGCCGCGCGCTCGAGGCGGGGTGCGACGGGGTCATTTCCTCGGGCCTCGAGGCGCCGCGGCTGAAGGCGCAGTTCAAGGACAAGCTCGTCGTCGTCACGCCGGGCATCCGGCCGGTCGAGAACCGCGCCCAAGACCAGAAGCGCACGGTCGACGTCGCGCAGGCCTTCGCCAACGGCGCGGACTACATCGTCGTCGGGCGGCCGGTGCGCGAGGCCGCCGACCCGCGCGCCGCCGCGCAGGCGATCCAGGCCACCATCGCCACCGTGTTCCCCGCCGTGTTCCCGTGAGGGCCTTTTGTAGTGGCGCCGCTACAAGCGGATCATGCTTTTCGGGATAGGCGACCCGGGAGTCGGGCCCTAGCATGCATCCCCAATGTAACGGTTCCCCCCTTGCATACGCACTTCCCTCCCTTCGTGCGTATGTAGGCATACGACCCTGGTACCCCTACCGGGGTCTTTTTTTATGAGGGTCCTGTTCGTCACCCCGGAATGCGCGCCGCTCACCAAGACCGGCGGGCTGGGCGACGTGAGCGCCGCGCTTCCCGCCGCGCTGCGCGCGCTCGGGCACGACGTGCGCATCCTGATTCCCGGCTATCCCGCCGTCCTTGCCGCCTGCCCGGCGGCGCGGCGCGTGCATTCGCTCAGCAGTCCCGGCTTCGACGCCGCCGTCCTCGACTCGGGCGGCTTCCTGATCCTCGACTGCGCGCCCCTGTACCGCCGCGACGGCGGGCCCTACCAGGACGCCTCGGGCGCGGACTGGCCGGACAACCCGCTGCGCTTCGGCTTGCTCGCCAGGGCCGCGGCGCTCGTCGCGCGCCGCCTGCCGGCGGACGTCGTCCACGCCAACGATTGGCCCGCCGGGCTGGTACCGCTTCTCCTCAATAAAGAAGTTCCTTCCGTGCTGACCGTCCACAACCTCGCCTTCCAGGGCAACTTCGACGCGCTCTGGGTGCAGAAGCTCGGCCTGCCGCCGGAGTGCTTCACCATGGAAGGCGCCGAGTTCCACGGGCAGCTCTCGTTCCTGAAGGCCGGGCTCGCCTATGCCGACGCGATCACCACCGTGAGCCCGACCTACGCGCGCGAGATCCAGGGCGCCGAGCTCGGCTTCGGCATGGACGGGCTGCTCCGCCACCGCGCCGCGGCGCTCACCGGCATCCTGAACGGCATCGACATGGACCTCTGGGATCCTGCGAAAGATGGCTTCATCGACTTCCACTATGGAAGTTCTTCTCTGGAAGGAAAATCGCTCAACAAGGCAGCGCTGCAGAAGCTCCTCGGGCTGGAAGTGCGCGCCGATGTGCCGCTCTTCGGCGTGGTGAGCCGCCTGACGCACCAGAAGGGCACCGATCTCGTCGCGGCGGTGGCGCAGGAGCTGGTCGCGATCCCCGCGCAGCTCGCGGTGCTGGGCGCCGGCAATCGCGACCAGGAGGAGATGCTGTCGCATCTGAAGACGAAATTTCCTGGAAAAATCGGTGTGCAGATCGGCTTCGACGAGGGGCTGGCGCACCGCATCGAGGCGGGGGCGGATTTCTTCCTCATGCCCTCGCGCTACGAGCCCTGCGGGCTGAACCAGATGTACAGCCAGCGCTACGGCACGCCGCCCGTGGCGCGCGCGACCGGCGGCCTCGCCGACACCATCGCCGACGGGGAGACGGGCTTTCTCTTCGAGCGCGCCGAGCCCGGCGCGCTTCTCGCGGCGGTGCGCCGCGCCGCTACGCTATGGCGCGACGAGCTGCGCCGCCTCGCCATGCAGCAGGCCGGGATGGCGCGCGACTTCGGCTGGGCGCGCTCCGCGCGCCGCTATGCCGAGCTGTACGCGCGGCTCGCCGTGGATCGGCCAGCGGCTGTTCCATAGGTTGAAGCGCGGCTTGTGGCCCATCGCGTCCTGCTGCGCGGCGGCGAGCGCGGAGAGCGTGCCGACGTCGCGCCAGTAGGCGGGCTCCTCGAAGTCCTGCACGCCGGGGATGCTGTTCTTCGAGAAATCGTAGGCGTACACGCGCTCGGTGGCGCAGATGCGCGGCAGGAGGTCGCGGCCGAAGTCGGTGTGGCCCTCGGCGCGGCCTTCCTCGAGCAGGCGCTCGAGCACCTGCGGGTCGAAGAGGTAGTTGCCCATGGAGGCGTACGCGCGGCGCGAGTCGCCGGGGATCGACGGCACGGCGGCGCGCGGCTTCTCGCGGAACTCGCGCACGCGCCCGCCCGGCGTGGTGGAAAGCACGCCGAAGCTCGACGCCTGCTCGATCGGCACGGCGCACGCCGAGACGGACACGTCGGCGCGGTGCGCCCGGTGGAAGGCCACCATCTGGCGCACGTCCATGCGGTAGATGTGGTCGGCGGCGAAGACCGCGACCAGGTCCGGCGCGTGCGCCTGGATCAGGTCGAGGTACTGGTAGACGGCGTCGGCGGTGCCCTTGAACTGGCCGCCGAGCGTGTTGGTGCGCGGCAGCAGCACCTTGATCATGCCCTCGTCGGCGAACCACGGCGCCCAGGCGCCCTGGATGTGCTTCACCAGGGACTCGGGCTTGTACTGCGCCAGCACGTAGATCGTCGACAGCCCGGAATTCACCAGGTTGCTCAGCACGAAGTCGACGATGCGATAGCCGTTGGCGAACGGCAGCGCCGGCTTCGCGTGCTCCGCCGTCAGCGGATAGAGCCGCGTTCCCTCTCCGCCGGCCAGTACGAGGGTCACGATCTTCATCGGTCAGGCGCCTTTCTTTGGAATGACTTCCTGTAGTTCCGTAAGCGCCTGCATGATATTTTGTCGTCGCTGGAGCGACTATCGGCCGGACTTGATTCCGGGTGTAGTGCGTCGCGTACCACGAGTAGTCGGGAAGCGACAGGAAATTCCGGCGGCGGCGATAGTGCGGCGGCGCGGCACGCCCTAGCATGGCCGCTCGACTCAGGGAAGGATCGCCGACCATGGCCTTCTCCAAACACCAATTGATCAGCGCACTTGTCGTTTCCGCAGCCGCGGCCGGCGCCGCCCTCGCGCCGCGCGTCGCCATTGCGCCGCCGCAGGACGCGCCGCTGCTCGCCTGCCTGCCGGCCGAGGCCGAGCCGGCGGAAACCGCGCTCGACGCCGTGCAGCAGGCGCTCGTCGGGCACCTGACGCGCCGCTTCCAGATCGCCGCCGAGCCGACCGCGCGCATCGTCGAGGCCGCCTACCGCACCGCCGCACAGGTCGGGCTCGACCCGCTGCTGGTGCTCGCCGTGATCTCGGTCGAGTCGCGCTTCAACCCGATCGCCGAGAGCGGCATGGGCGCGCGCGGGCTGATGCAGATCATCCCCAAGTACCACCTCGACAAGCTCGCCGCGCACGGCGGGGAGGACGCGGTGCTCGACCCGGAGAGCAACATCGCGGTGGGCACGCAGATCCTGCGCGAGTACGTGCGCCGCACCGGGTCGCTCGAGGCGGGGCTGCAGTACTACAACGGCGCCGCCTGGGACGAGGAGGCGCGCTACACCAACCGCGTCCTCTCGGAGCGCCGGCGGCTCGCGCTCGTCGCGCAGGCCGTCCAGGGCGTACGGGCCGGGATCTGACCTGACTTGAGAATCCTTCTGCTCTGCCTGGCGCTCGCGCCGGCCGCGGCGCTCGCCGGCGCGCGCGTCAGCGCCGAGGACCTGGCGCAGATCCGCGCCGTCATCCAGCAGCAGACGCTGGTGCGGAGCGCCGGGTGCCCGGTGTACCGCCCGGCGGCGGTGCGCTTCCGCGACCTGGTGCTGATCGGGCCGGAGGTGGTGCAGCAGGTCCAGGTGACCGACCGCGCCGGCGCGGTCTGGCTCGCGTACTACGCGATGCAGCGCCAGGAGGACGGCCGCTGGAGCACCAGCGGCTGCCGGCTGGTTCAGCCGGCCCGCGCCATTTCCGCATAGCTTTTCCTGAACGTTGTTTTTTCGCAGGTTCTGCATAATCTAGGCGCTGTGGAGGCGCCCGCGCGAAGCATCGTCGCACCGAGCTCGGTCTGGAGCGGCCGGCCGCGCCCGCTCGGGGCGACCTGGGACGGCGAAGGGGTGAACTTCGCCCTCTATTCCGAGCACGCCGAGCGCGTGGAGCTCTGCCTGTTCGACCCGAAGGGCCGGCGCGAGATCGAGCGCATCGAGCTCACCGAGCGCAGCGGCTTCGTCTGGCACTGCTACCTGCCGGAAGCGCGGCCGGGCCTTCTCTACGGCTACCGCGTGCACGGCCCGCAGGCCCCCGAGCGCGGCCACCGCTTCAACCCGAACCGGGTGCTCCTCGATCCCTACGCGCGCCTCCTCGCCGGCCAGGTCTCGGCCGGCCTGGGCCGCTCGCGGGTCATCGATCCCGCCTTCAGCTGGGGCGGCGACCGGCCGCCGCGCACGCCGTGGCAGGACACGCTGATCTACGAGCTGCACGTCAAGGGCTTCACGCAGCGCCACCCCGGCGTGCCCGAGCAGCTGCGCGGCACCTACGCCGGGCTCGCCTCGGCGCCGGTGATCGAGCACCTGCAGCGCCTGGGGGTGACGGCGGTGGAGCTGCTGCCGATCCATGCCTTCATCGACGAGCGGCGGCTGCTGCAGCACGGGCTGCGCAACTACTGGGGCTATAGCAGCATCGGCTACTTCGCCCCGGAGATGCGCTACTCCTCGACCGGCACGCTCGGCGAGTTCAAGACCATGGTGAAGACGCTGCACTCGGCCGGCATCGAGGTGATCCTCGACGTGGTCTACAACCACACCGGGGAGGGCGACCACCACGGCCCGACGCTCAGCTTCCGCGGCATCGACAACCTCGCCTATTACCGGCTCGACACGCACAACCTGCGCCATTACGTCGACACCACCGGCACCGGCAATTCGCTCAACGCGAGCCATCCCGCGGTGCTCGCCCTCATCATGGACAGCCTGCGCTACTGGGCCGAGGAGATGCACGTCGACGGCTTCCGCTTCGACCTCGCCACCACGCTGGTGCGCGACCACAGCGCGTTCCTCGCCGCGATGGCGCAGGACCCGGTGCTCTCGCAGGTGAAGCTGATCGCCGAGCCCTGGGACCTCGCCCCCGACGGCTACCGGCTCGGGCGCTTCCCGCCGCCCTGGTCGGAGTGGAACGACAAGTACCGCGACACCGTGCGCGCCTACTGGAAAGGCGACGAGGCGATGCTGGGGGAGCTCGCGCACCGGCTCGCCGGCTCGAGCGAGGTCTTCGAGGCCACCGGCCGCGGCCCGAGCGCGAGCATCAATTTCGTCACCGCGCACGACGGCTTCACGCTGCACGACCTGGTGAGCTACAACGAAAAGCACAACGAGGCGAACCACGAGGGCAACCGCGACGGCGCGCACGACAACAGGAGCTGGAACTGCGGCGTCGAGGGGCCCGCAGACGATCCCTCGATAAGATCCCTGAGAGAAAGACAAAAGCGGAACTTCCTCGCCACGCTGCTGTTCTCGCACGGCGTGCCGATGCTCGTGGCGGGCGACGAGATGGGCCGCACCCAGCACGGCAACAACAACGCCTACTGCCACGACAGCAAGCTTTCCTGGCTCGACTGGGACCTCGATGCCGACGGACGCACGCTGCTCGAGTTCGTGCGGCGCCTCGCGCGCCTGCGCGCCGCGCACCCGGCGTTCCGCCGCCGGCGCTACTCGCGCAACATCTCCTGGCTCAATCCGGCCGGGGCGGCGATGAGCGAGGGCGAGTGGAAGCAGCCGCACGCGCGCTGCGTCGGGGTGTTCCTCTCCGGGCGCGAGCTCCCCGAGCGCGACGAGCGCGGCCGCCCGGTCGGGGACGACGACCTGCTGCTGCTCTTGAACGCGCACCACGACGCGGTGGAATTCGTGCTGCCGGGGGGCGGGCAGGGCCGCTGGGACGCGCTGGTCGACACGAGCTTCGCCGACGGCCTCGCCGAGGTGCGCGCCTACCCGAGCGCCGCCGCCTACCCGCTGCAGGGGCGCTCGGCGGTGCTCCTCCTCAAACCCAGCGCGTAAGGCCCATCTCGAAGGGGTGCGTCAGCGCCTCGTGGCGCGGGTAGACGCGGATGCGGTAGTCGAGCCGCCCGGACAGGCCGGGCTTCAGTTCGAGGGTGTAACGATGCTCCCCCGTTTCTTGAATATTTCCAGTCGAAGATAGTTCGTGAGTGTGCTGCAGCGCCGGGTGATCGCCGCCGCGCGCGAGCAGCAGCTCCACGCACACGTCGGCGGGCGCGAGGCCGTTCAGCTTCACCGCCATCTCGATCGGTACGCTCTCGCCGAAGCGGATGCGGCTGCGCGGCGCATCGAGGCGCCGCGCCGCCACGCCCGGCCACGCCGCGTGCACGCGCGCCTTCCAGGCCGCCACCGCGCGCGCCGTCTCGAAGTTGCCGGCGGCGTAGCGGTGGCCCTGGCGCGAGGCGGGCAGGTAGAAGCGCGACACGTACTCGCCGAGCATGCGCGAGGCGTCGTAGCGCGGCAGCAGCGACGCCATCGAGCGCTTGGCCATGCGGATCCAGCGCGCCGAGTAGCCGCCCTCGGCGCGCTTGTAGTAGAGCGGGATGACGCTGTCCTGCAGGATCTCGTAGAGCGTGCGCGCCTCCTCGCGGTCGCGCCGGTGGTGGTCGAGCTGCGGGCTCGCCGGCTTGATCGCCCAGCCGTTCTCGCCGTCGTAGCCCTCGTCCCACCAGCCGTCGAGGATGGAGAGGTTGACGACGCCGTTCATCCCGGCCTTCATCCCGGAGGTGCCGGAGGCCTCCAGCGGGTGCACCGGGTTGTTGAGCCACACGTCGACGCCGGAGACCAGGCGCCGCGCGATGTGCAGGTCGTAGCCCTCGAGGAAAATGAGCTTGCCCTGGAACTCCTCCTGCCCCGACATGTGCACGAGCGTGCGGATCAGCTCCTGCCCCGGCTCGTCCGCCGGGTGCGCCTTGCCGGCGAAGAGGAACAGCACCGGCCGCTCCTTGTCGCCGAGGATGCGGCGCAGGTTGTCGAGGTCGTTGAAGAGCAGCGTCGCGCGCTTGTAGGTGGCGAAGCGCCGGCCGAAGCCGATGGTCAGGACGTTCGGCTTCGCGGGATCGGCGTAGCGCAGCACCCGCTCCAGGTGCGACTCGCTGCCGTGGTTGCGCGTGTGCTGGAGCGCGACGCGGTAGCGCAGCATGTGCAGCAGGCGCGCCTTGATGTCCTGGCGCACGCTCCAGAAGATGTGGTCGGGGATGTCGCGGATCTTCTCCCAGATGCCGGGATAGCCCAGGCGGTGCATCCAGCCCACGCCGAGGAAGCGGTCGAGCACCTCGCTCCATTCGGGCGCGAGGAAGGTGGCGACGTGCACGCCGTTGGTGACGTGCGAGACCGGGTTCTCCTCGGGCGAGACCTCCGGCCAGTAGTCCCTGAGCATCTTCGCCGACACCCCGCCGTGGATGCGCGAGACGCCGTTGTGGTAGCGCGAGCCGCGCAGCGCGAGCGCGGTCATGTTGAAGTCGCCGCCCGCGGGCGGGCGCGCCAGCGCGGCGAGCTTGTCGGCGGCGGCGCCGAGCTCGCCGAAGCAGCTCTTCAGGTAGGGCGTGACGATGGCCTCGGGGAACTGGTCGTGCCCGGCGGGCACCGGCGTGTGCGTGGTGAACACCGTGCTCGAGGCCACCGCCTCCAGCGCCTCCTCGAGCGTCAGGCCGCCGGCGACCAGGCTGCGCAGGCGCTCGAGGATCATGAACGCGGCGTGCCCCTCGTTGATGTGCCAGACGGTGGGCGCGAGGTCCATCGCCGCGAGCGCGCGCACCCCGCCGACGCCGAGCACGAGCTCCTGCTCGACGCGCGTCGTGCGGTCGCCGCCGTAGAGGCGGTGCGCGATGTCGCGGTCGCGCTCGGAATTCTCCGGCAGGTCGGTGTCGAGGAAGAAAAGGCGCACGTGCCCGACGCGCGCCTGCCACACCTTGACGTGCAGCTCGCGGCCGGGGAAGGGCAGCGTGAAGCCGAGCTCGGTGCCGTCGGCGCGCTTCACCGGCGCGATCGGCATGTCGTCGAAATCCGAGTCGTGGTACTCGGCGCGCTGCTTGCCCTCCGCGTCGATCGTCTGCACGAAGTAGCCCTGGCGGTAGAGGAGACCCACGCCGACGAAGGGCAGCTGGAAGTCGCTCGCCGCCTTGCAGTGGTCGCCCGCCAGGATGCCCAGGCCGCCGGAGTAGAGCGGCAGGCTCTCGTGCACCCCGAACTCGGCGCAGAAGTAGGCCACCAGGTCCTCCGGGCGGAAGCCGCCCGAGCTCTTCTTGAACGGCGGCTCGGCGTGGTAGGCGTCGAAGGCCGCGAGCACGCGCTGCAGGCTGTCGAGGAAGGCCGGGTCGCCCGCCGCGTCGAGCAGGCGCTGCTCGTCGACCCTCTTCAGCAGCGCCCTGGGGCTGTGCGCGACCGCGTCCCAGAGCGTGGGGTTGAGCTTGGCGAAGAGCGCCCGCGTCGGGCGGTCCCAGCTGTACCAGAGGTTGGCGGCCAGCTCCTCGAGGCGCGCCAGGCGCTTCGGGATGCGAGGATTGACCTCGAGAGAGTATCGGGTGCCTGGTGGCTGCATGAACGAGTCGCGCGACAGCTTTCTTGCCTACCGCTTCACCGCTTGCCTGCCGCGGAAGCCGCAGATTGTACTCAAGGATTGTTGCCTGTCATCCCGTGCAAGGCCCGTGCCGTTGATCCGCGCGGTTCGCGCGCGTAAGGTATTGAAGTCATAGGTCCGGAGGCGCGTGTCGCCCGCGGCCCGGCCGGCGCGCAGCCGGCGCGATACCGGCCATGGTGGAGAGGGGGGCGGAAAAGGTGGAAATGTAACCGATCGGTTACATTCGCCCGTAGCCCGCCGCGGGCGACTCCAGCCGGTCGAGGGGGCTCTTCACCCCGCGCGCGCCGCGGTTCATGACGTGCGTGTAGACCATCGTCGTCGACACGTCCGAGTGGCCGAGCAGCTCCTGCACCGTGCGGATGTCGTAGCCGCGCTCGAGCAGGTGCGTGGCGAACGAGTGGCGCAGCGTGTGGCAGGTCACCGGCTTCACGATCCCCGCCGCGCGCGCAGCACGCTTCACCGCGCGCCCGAGCGTGTCCGGGTGCACGTGGTGGCGCCGCACCGCGCCGCTCTCCGGGTCCGCCGAGCGCAGCGCGGAAGGGAACAGGTACTGCCATCCCCACTCGCGCGCCGCGCGCGGATACTTGCGCGCGAGCGCGTGCGGCAGGAACACCTCGCCCAACCCCTCCTTGCGATCGCGCTGGTGCAGCGCCCGCACTTTGCCCAGGTGCGCCTGCAGCGGCTGCACCAGGCCCTCGGGCAGCATCGTCGCCCGGTCCTTCGACCCCTTGCCGTCGCGCACCAGGATCTGCCGGTAGGCGAAGTCGACGTCCTTCACGCGCAGCGTCAGGCACTCGATCTGCCGCAGCCCCGCGCCGTAGAGCAGTCCCGCCATGAGGCGCGCGCCGCCCTCGAGCGCGTCGAGCAGACGGCGCACCTGCGCCTCGCTCAGCACCGTCGGCAGCCGCACCGGCCGCTGCGCCCGCACCAGCTCGTCCAGCCACGGCAGCCTCGTCCCCAGCACCTGCTGGTAGAGGAAGAGCAGCGCCGACAGCGCCTGCCCCTGCGTCGCCGCCGCCACATCGCGCTCCGTCGCGAGCCAGCTCAGGAAGGCCGTCACCTCCGCCGCCCCCATCTGCGCCGGATGGCGCTTCCCATGGAAGAAGATGAACTGCCGGATCCAGTACCAGTACGCCTCCTCCGTTCGCCGGCTGTAGTGCCGCGCGCGGATCGCCTCCCGCACCCGCACCACTAGCCTTTTTTCCCCTCCGTCCGGCGCCGCCGGACTTTGCGCAGGCGAATCAGGGTCTTGTTCCGGAATCATCTGAATAACATGTCGCGTCGAAGCATCACACCCCACATAACGCGTTGATTCCGAGGAAGGTTGACTGTTCCGCCCAACCAGTCGCAACTAAGATAACCGGCAATGATTCTGACTATTCAACGTTAGACCGCAATCGTGGACGCGCTCGAGTGGGCAGTCATCGGCGGAATGGGACTCTTGGTCCTCGGGGCGCTCCTATACACGATCGTGCGGTTGATGCACGAACCTAGGACCGGGGTGAGCGACCGGCCCGCCCGTTTGGCTCGGCTTTTCCTGTTCCCGAGGTTCTTGGATCCGCTCTTGGCTAAGCCCATGACGAGGCGAGAGAAGGCGGGGTGGCTGTTTGTCCTCACTCTAATGATTGCAGTCGTGGTATTCACTGTCGTAACGGGCATAGGGGTGCGGCGTTGAGTATTGGTCACCGAGGATTGCGGTCTAACACCGCGTTCGAGCGCGACGCTTGCGTCTCGGCGCTGCGCGCCTCCTACAGCGCCGCCTCAACGCGAACGTTAGACCGCATGGAATCCATCGCCCTTGAGATAGCAGCGCCCATCCTGGGACTCTTTCTCGGCACTTTCCTTTTTTCGAGGGTCGGCGCATGGGTTCAGGCACTCGCGACCGCAGCAAAAGCTTCAAGCACCACGGGTGCATCGCGGGGCAGCATCGCATTGATCGCGGTCTTACACTCTGGCCCCTGGCTGTTAGCCGGCGTCGTCTTCTGGGCGTACCACGTCCTATCTGACGCGCACCAACGCGCATGGGACTGGTTTTTTGGCGCCGTGGTCGTGTCGATACCGGTGTGGTTCATCGTCCTGCTGTATCTCCACCATCGCGCGAAGCGAATACAGGCAGCAGCCGCAAGGGAGCACAATGCGGTCTAACCCCGCGGTCGAAAGCGACGCTTTTCGCCCGGCGCTCTGCGCGCCTTCGCACAGCGCGCTTCACCGCGAACGTTAGGTGGCACGAATGAGCCGGCGCTTCTGGACAATCTGGGGACTTGCAAATGTCGCATGGCTAGTTGGCGTGCCAGTGCTCTTTGGTATTTGGCTGCAGCAAGAGGTCCGCGCCGAATACCTGTCCGGGGCTCGCGTGTCCACGGATGGCGACTCAATCTCAATCCCGATATTTGGGCTCGCCATTCTCAACGCGATTCTGCTCCTCGTCGTTAACCTGGGCTTGGGCGCCTATGCGTTCTTCAAGCGTCGTCGTGCCACCTAACCCCCCAGTCAACGCGGACGCGCGCGCGACCGCCGTGCTTTGTGTAGGTCCGTGCGCGCGCGCCGGTTACTGGGAACGTTAGGCGTCACCCAATGGGTCGACCCTTCACATGCTCAGTGTGCGGAGTGACGACAAGAAGGCGGTCGCATTTCTTCTGGCTCGTGGACGTGGTGGCGTACTTGAATGGGCAAGTCTCGAGCGCCGGGGAGGATCCGGTTTGCCAGCGCTGCGCACCAAGATGGTCCACTACTTTGGGGTTTGTCATCTACCTGCTAGTTGGCATCTGTTTCCTTCTCGTCGTATGGCAGTTCAAGTCATGAAGCCATCGAGCGCACGTGACGCCTAACATGGCGTTGGTGCGGACGCGCTGGGAGCGTTGTTGCCAATTCGGGCGGCGTTAGGCGCGCCGCACAACTCTACGTTAGGTGCCCGGCATGGGACAAGCCATCGCATTAGTTGGCCTGCTGTTATGGGGCGTCCCAGCCCTGCTGCTCGTCGCGTGCTGGAATCCGTCGGATTGGCATGGGACAAGCTACTCGAGTTTTTGCATGGGCACGATATGGATTGGCGGCCCGATCCTGTTCTTACTCGGACCAATCGGAGTGCTGATGACCATAGCGGGAGTCATACTTGATCGGTCTAAGAGAGCAAAACACGCACAGGCCGGCGGCAACGGTAGCCAGGCAGGCAGCGCTGATGGCACCTAACAGCGCGTTGTTGACCGACGCCTTCAGCTCGCTGCGCTGCGCATACGGCGCGGCAAAACGCGAACGTTAGAGCGCAAGGTATGACGAAGTCCACGCCAACAAGCTCGCCGGAGAGTGTGTCAGACGACTCGAATCGTGCAATTAAGAGCAAGCCGTTGGCGGTCCTAGCGGGCGTGCTACTAGTTCCGTATGTGGTGATTGCGTTCGGAGTTTGGTACGGCGCCGGCTTTTCCCGGAGTCTCGAGGCATTCATTTACGTTGGCGCCCTATTTGCGATTATCCCAGCGCTGACGCTTGGCTCGGTCGGGATGCTTGCGAAGACGCTTGTCTGGCAGGCCGGCGCGTTGATCGGGCTTGTCATCATCATCGTCGTGCATTTCGCGTGGCTAGGTTCGTTCAGCGGACCGGACCCATCCGGTCAAGTGGTCTTGGCCGTTCATGCAAGCGCCACGTTGTTTGTCATACTAGCGTTGTCCGTGCTGCTAAGGCGGCCAAGACGATTCACGGCATCGTACGCAGGTCTTGTTGTATTCGCGCTATTACTTCCCGCGGCGTTCGCGATCATGCTGCCCTTTCGCGATATGACCGCGCGTTCAAAGACGTTCTCGCGGTTGTGTGATACCGCTGCGATCAAGGTGCTTGAGCCGGTCAGGGGCGCGAAAAGCATCGCGGTCTTACCCGATTCGTTTGCATCTATGGCGCGGGGGCAGCCGGCAGA
>Ga0209592_1000184_pt1 | contig 17164 bp, 13 predicted proteins | sample PPLLak2March2015_2_FD_187251 | JGI IMG/M metagenome (GOLD analysis project Ga0209592, IMG submission 187251) | Freshwater sediment microbial communities from Prairie Pothole Lake near Jamestown, North Dakota, USA - PPLs Lake P8 Core (3) Depth... | ecosystem: Environmental > Aquatic > Freshwater... | reverse complement strand
GGTGTTCTTCAACGAACTGGGAACCAGACGCATCCATCTGGGAGGCTGCACGACGAACCCCAAGGCAATCTGGGTTACACAGCAGGCGCGTCAATTGGTGTGGGAACTAAAGGATGATTCTCGGAGAATGGCTTTTCTTATCCATGATAATGAAACGAAATTCACTTCTTCTTTCGATAAAGTGTTTTCTTCAGAAGGCATTGATGCTGTTCACACTCCCTTCCGAGCACCCAGGGCAAATGCGTATGCTGAGCGGTGGGTGAGAACAGTTCGTGAAGAGTGTCTGGACCACATCCTTGTGGGGTAAATGAAAACCATCTGCGAAACGAGCTCAGAGAGTATACACATTACTACAACCATTCACGCCCGCACCACGGCATCAGCCAGCACTTTCCTGTGTCTGGCCCTGAGAGGAGTACAAAAGGTCTGATTAGACGGCAAGATATTCTGGGAGGTATCATCCACAATTATTTCGGGCAGCCTCCCGCCCCGGTTTCTGATTATGGATAGAATTTTTGCACCATACAGGCTTTCACCCACGGGCACACCATGCAGGATGACCTCCAGATCCGGAGTCTTGGCTGTCGCCAACTAGCGCGCCCGGTAAATCATGGCTGAATACCTGCTAGATTAGTTGATCGTATTCGACTCCTAAACACATTCTCGAGAAACTTTTTTGGTGGTTGGACATTACTGCAAAATCAACGGAGTGAGTGATCACATTCCAAGATCGCTAAAAACAAAAGCACAGCCGAACGGGAATTACATTTGGCTGTGCTTATCTGTTTCACTGAAATGACGTAATTTTTTCGATCCATCGACGCAGCGGTTCTTGCTCTCCGTAGGAAAGGCACCCACCCTCTCCGCTAAGAGAATATCCACGAATATACATGAATAAGCGAGCACGATCGCCCGGTAGACATTGGGCGATCGTGTATTTAAAGAGCAGTATCCCCATTTCTACCAGATGTTGAGCGGACAATTTCAGCGACTGGACTCGGAGCAAACCATTTTGGAAAGGCTCGGATTAATTCAGGAGTTGCATCGATTTTCAGCCGTTCTTCACGGATCACCCGGGCAAATGTAACCCGACCAAATAACACGTCGTAAAGGGCAACAAGCTCGGCTTGAATGAGCACGTCAATATCGAAGCCCGGATGTTTGACACAAACTGATACATCGCCTGGATCTAAAATGAGCCAAAAGTGTTTCGGGCGCGTCTCGCGAAAATTAAACTCAACCACCACGCGTTGCTTCGGCAGTTCTTCCCTTTTAGTCAGATCTCGCATCCACCACAGAAGCAAGACCGGATTTAGCTCATTGAGTTCCGGTTCGCCGAAAGCCCACTTCGCGCCCCAACGGGTGAGGCTCTCGATAATGGGATACAGTTCCCATCCGGCTGGCGTAAGCTGGTAACAGGTTCTCCGGCCGCCAGATTCACTCTGCCGAACAATGACGCCTACATGTTGTAAACGCCGCAGGCGGTCTGTCAAAAGTGCTTTGGGGATCCCCGGCAGCCCACGTTCCAGCTCATTAAAATGCTGCGCGCCGAACAACAGGTCGCGTACGATCAACAAAGTCCAACGGTCTCCCAAGATTTCCACCGCCCGTGCAATCGGACAGTACTGCCCATATTTATTCATGTCAGCAGTATAACAATTCAGATACTTATTGTCCAGTTCATTTATTGAACTTGTATTGGGGAACGGGTCGATCTACACTATAGGACAAACCGAAATCTGCTATGACATATGGAAAGGAGAACACGACATGAGCGATACAACGCTCCAAATAATGATCAATGCAGCCAAGGCATACGAAGCGTTGTTCGTGCCCGCGCTCTTCGGCCAATGGGCCACGAAGGTTGCAGATGTGGCGCAAATCCAGCCTGGCCACCGAGTGTTAGATGTTGCCTGCGGCACCGGGATTCTTGGGCGAGAAATCGCCTCACGTGTGGGAAGAAGCGGGCATGTCGCGGGGGTTGACCCGAATCAAGGAATGATCGCAGTAGCGAAACAGCTTGCCCCAAGTGTTGAGTGGCGGGAGGGAACCGCCGAGTCGCTGCCGTTCCCTGATGAATCCTTCGATGCTGTGGTGAGTCAGTTTGGTCTCATGTTCTTCACTAACCAGTGCCAGGCTTTGGATGAGATGCTACGAGTCTTGAAACCTGGAGGATGTATGGCCATCGCGGTCTGGGATTCTCTCGATAACCTACCTGCGTATGCGTCCGAAGTGGCGCTGCTTGAGCAAATCGCTGGTCAACAAGCGGCTGATGCCCTACGTGCGCCGTTTGAGATCGGTGATCAGAGGGTTCTGAGCACATTGTTTGCAGATTGTGAAATAGCCTCAACCAAAATCACGACTCATTATGGTGTGGCACAATTCCCCGGCATTCGGACGATGGTCGAAGCTGACCTGAGGGGTTGGTTACCGGTGATGGGAGTTTTCTTAACGGAGAAACAGATCTATCGTATCCTGTTCGAAGCTGACCAGGTGCTCAGCGACTATACGTCTGCGGATGGACGGGTTATGTTCCAATTATCAGCCCATATCGTCGCCGTAAAGAAACCTCAATGACCATTTCGACCTAATACCAGATATCCAAAAGCTACGAGCAGATCCTTGATCCGGCAATTCTCGGGCCGGCAGCTCAGGCACCTCTGGATTAAGCCGCTATGTGGGGCGGGTGTGCCGAGCTGGATATAACCTGCGGTACAGGCACTCCAGCACTCCTGGCTTCGTAACGGACTGATGTTTCCGGTCATGAAGTCGTATCGATTCACACCGCCAGCTCTGCATACCTTTTACTGATCTGCGGCTCAAGCTGACCTCGATATGGTTCGCAGCCATGATCGGCCGGATCTGCTCGCTGGCATACTGGCTGCCCAGGTTACCGTGGGCAATACCTGGCGCACCTTGTTGCCGGTATTGGGCAACCAGTCGATGGACCTGTCGCGTGGATAGTCCCAGGAGTTCAGCTGCTTGAAAAGCAGTCATGAGATGGAACAATGGACCGCTGCAAAAGATGCCGGGGATGGATTTCACGGCGGGTACGCCGCAGTTCTACCTGCTGGCAGCCGCCGGGCTGCTGCTGCTCACCGCGTATTGTCGGGGCAGGCAGGTGCGGGTGTAGAGAGAATGCAGGGGTTGCGTAATGCACTCCATTGTGCAACCCCACATCTTTTAATACCTGGGCGGCGTGCGGGTGATCGATCGCCCCGGTACGGTTGGGTCAGAGCAGTGGACGTAACCGGTGGTCACGAAGAAAACTCCGGTTCCGACAAACGTGATGTCAGAACCGGAGCGTTGACAGGTTGGATTACTTGGTTCCTAGAGATTGAAATTGGCCAAGGCCAGAGGCAGTCGTATTGGTCTGTGGATTGCCATAATATGAGACACTCCCACCGCCACTGATGTTTCCAGTAAGCTCGTTAGTTACCCACAACGTGGCGCCACCCAAGCCTGAGACGGTGACATCGGCAGTCTGAACCTGTAAATCCGAGGCGCTCACACTACCGGCGCCAGATATATCGATACTGGCATTGACTGCCTGACCTGAAATCTCAATTCCTCCAAGACCACTAATGGTGATGTTCAGGTCTTCCGTCGTGATCTGGTTTTGAACAACATTTCCAGCCCCACTCATATCAATGACCAACTTGGGGGTAGAGAGGGTTTCCAACTGGACATCGCCCAATCCACTGACCTCGAGAGAGGTGAGGTCTTTTACCACGATTGTAAAAGTCAATGGGTTGTCTTTTTCAAAAGGGCGGATATTAATGTTTTCTTGGTTGTAAATAACGAGCGTGCTATTCCTGACATTCGTAAGGATCTCCGGGACCAGGTTGTCGGGTCCTGAGATATTGAGTGACTCCTGATCTCCCTGAATAATGTTTACCTTGCCAAGGGTAGAAAACTCGATGGCAGTAAAACCAGAGACATCACGGTTCTCGCTGACAATCACCTCGGACGGGGTAATCGTTTTGATATTTATGTTGGTGAGCAAATTACAGCTCATTAAGAACATAAACATCAGCAGGACAAAACATATCATTCGGGTTTTCATGAGCGTTCCTTTCTATTGACTTGGTAAACGACAATTTGGCAATAGATTTGTGTTGCAGTACTCGTAAATTAGTAGATAAGCTCAAGCCCTACATACTCAATAACGAGGCGCTATTCAGAGAGATTTTTGGGTCGAGGACTGGGTATGAGGTCCAAATTTACTTTCCTATTATCATTATATTGGACGAAGGTGTTTTACTCCCCCTGCATAAGCCTAGTTTTATACTATCCGAATGGATAGTCTATCGCAATTAAAAAATTGATAACCGTTTCCAAAGCCCAATAGAAGCAAGTTGATTTTCGGTAAGTAGCACAATTTGGTCAACGTTTGCTGTTGGAATGATCATCTCGCCAGAAGTCTCCCAGATCTGAAATAAGCCCACATCCCCATCTTCCCACCTGAAATAGGGGTACACCCCCATGACAGCAGAAATCCGGGAATGCTATGCTCATCTAGAAAGCGGGGATACTCGTCTGTCCCCTGCTCCGCAGAATGGGTCTATCCCGGTTGATTTGGATCCAATGGGCTGACTCCATCGAAAGCTATTTCACACCAGGGAGGTGAGAAACTTCCCCGATCCAGATCAGAGAAGCGGAGAAAGTGAGGATTCTGTGGTCACACGCTGTCGGGTTTTGTTCTATCTGTTGGTAATTATTGGGATGAGCATCCAACCTGTTGCTGCCAATGCCGCAACCCAGGCCGTGATTACCATCGATTCCCTGGCAGACGACCTGGCAATCAACGGCAACTGCGCCCTGCGTGAGGCGCTACGGGCAGCCACGCTCGATATTCCCTGGGATGGCTGCAGGGCAGGCAGATACGGGTGTAGATACAGAATTGGGCTGACGAGGAGCGCTGTCTCTCATCAGCCCTAAATTTCTATTTGACTCTGCGTAACTTATTGGTCATGGCTCGCCCCGCATGCAGTGGGCAGGGCCTGGGCTTCCATGGCATCTTAGAAGACCGCAAACACGGCCTTGACCGGCTGGATCTGGCCCAAGCGCTACACCCTCCGAAGAGCTTACCAAGCAGGGCGTTGGTGCTGCGCGTGGTGGGCGAACTGCTGTTCTGGGAGTCGACGCGCCGTTGGGGTGGACAGCTCACCAAAGTAGTGGTTATCTAATTTTTTATTGGTCACCGTGCTCGCTGCCCGCCGCGGCATTCGGGATCAAATCTAATAGCTGGGAATAATTCCCCAACGGTCGTGGATGTACCCTAATTACCGCCAGGATGGATTGCTATCCTGGGCTGAATTTTGGGTCAGGTTATAAATCCCCTCCCCGGTGGTCCGGATGACATACAGCTCCAGATTGCCATCCCGATCCGAAGTAAACGCCACCCACTCGCTAGACGGACCAAATACCGGGTCGAGGTCTCGGGCGCCATGATTGGTTAAGTTTGTCTGATTCGATCCATCGAGATCCATAAGGTAGATCTCAGGGTTCCCATCCCGTTCTGAGACAAAGGTAATTTTTCCAATGAAACCCGAGCCGGAAGGCGAATAGTCATTTGCCGGACTCAGGCTCAGGTTGCGGATATCAGATCCATCTAGATTCGTGATATATATTTCCAGGTTGCCATCCCGGTTGGACGTGAAAGCGATCCAATCATTCCTGTCTATCAGGTCGCCTGTCCTGAACCAGAAAGGATCGGAATCATTGGCTGGATTATTGGAGATGTTGCGAAGCTCCGAGCCATCTATTCGTACAACATAGATTTCTTGATTGCCGTCCCGGTTGCTTGTGAATGCAATCCAATCCCCATCTGGCGACCAGGAGGGCTGCTGGTCATCGGCTGGATTATTGGACAGATTATATGGTGCCTGGCCTGTGACGCTCGTCAGGATGATCTCATTGTTATCATTTTGAGTGGCTACCAATGCGATTAGGAACGAGTCTGGAGCTAATACAGCCTGGGTATCAGAAATTTGATTATCGGTCAGGCGAACGATGCCCCGCTCTGAAACATTCATCGCATAGATTTCCGGATTCCCATCCCGATCAGACTCAAACAAGATCATACCTCCCAAATCAGGAGGTAGAGTTGGCAAAGGTGTAGCCAGAGGTGCAGTAGTGACGGTAGGTACTGCAGTGGGTGGTATCTGGGTCGCAGTTGGAAGACCGGATACCGCCGTAGCGGTTAACGCAGGATTATTTGGATCACAGGGTTCCGGATCCTGCCCATCAATGATCCCATCACCGTCTGAATCTGGTTTGAGCGGGTCAGGGCAGGGTAGTGTTTCCTGTCCATCGTTCAGGCCATCGTTATCTGTATCTGGACTGAGTGGATTGGTCCCCCGGTTGACTTCGTCTCCATCTCTAATGCCATCCTGATCGCTGTCCGGATTAAGTGGATCGCTGGTGAGCTGTACCTCTGCACCATCGCTCAGCCCATCGCTATCGGTATCAGGATTGCGCGGGTCAGTATTCCAGCGGATAATCTCTTCACCGTCCGAAAGTCCGTCACCATCCGTATCCGGATTCATCGGATCAGTACCCCTGTTTTTGACTTCGTCACCGTCGGTAAGCCCATCACTGTCTGAATCAGGATTGTTCGGGTCTGTAGCGAAGCTTATTTCTTCCAGGTTTGTTAATCCATCGCCATCGGAATCTTCTTGCCCATTCATTGCTGCTTGCGTCTGATTGATTGCCGCCGTTTGAGTGGCCCCGAGAATCTGGCCAATACCTGCCTGGTATGTCTGGGTCGCTCTCATTGCCTGAGCGCGATTATTGTTGAATAAGTAGAATGAAAGGCAGATACATGAAAGTAAGACGATCGCAAATGCAACCAATAGCCAGACCGGAATCAGTGCTCTCCCCACAATCTCGCCGCTCTGCGAAAGCACTTGTTTTGAGCTGGATTGGGCAATGGTTTTGAAGGGAATCCGAAAATCACCTCCCAGGATAGGCCGTGATCGCGGATGAGCTCTAAACTCAATCGATTCGTTTTGCCCTGCTTCCACGCGCAAGTGGACGGGTTCGGTAATCGGATAATATGAAACGCCGGCTTGTGGAAGCCTATCATCTGTTGCTGGTAACCCCTCGCGTTGTATGCCCTCGAATACCAGGCTGTTTTGCTGGTCTACCCATTCCAACGCATAGGTATCCGGCGAGTTGCCTTCATTAATGACAGTCAGATAACCCGATTGTTCAGGGTTAAGGGCCTGTGGGTGCAGTTGGATGCTGAAAGCAGAAAAGACAGCGATGGTTAACAGGCATTCAACATCCACTTTCTGACCGGGAGCAGATAGGCTGTAGATCGTTATCTTAAAAGGGGTGCGTCCGGCCTGGCTTTCGATGGAGTGAGGCGGATGGATCGCCAGCTCAATTTCCGTCTGCTCACCTACCTGTAAATGGGTTTGTACATCGGTAGTGGAGATCCAGGCTGTGGGCAAACCCTCAATGCTGAGCTTGAAAGTATCGGGGGTTAATCCGCGGTTATGGAGCACCAGGGGAATAGTGATCGAGCTTCCCGGCTCAACCGCGAATTGTGTGGCAGCCAACAGAATTCCAAGGCGCCCTTCAGTTTCAAAGGCAGCAACAGTGATAGAACCAGATAAGGTTTGTGACTGTTCAGGCTTACCCTGCCGGATCGCCTCGATCGTAAATGGATATCGTCCAACCTGGCCTTTAGGTGCTTCTGGAACAGTAATTGTCAGTTCGACTTCGCCCTGGCCTCTTGCTCCCAGCTCGATCACTGGCGAGCTCAGGAACACCCAGTCGCCGGGCAGCCCCTTCACGTCAAACTCGAAATATCCTTTTTCGGTACTCAGATTGGTTATGCTGAGGAGGAAAGCCTGGCTGGTCCCGGGAGGAACAATAAAATGATCGGTTTCCCAGGTCAGCAGGAAATTATCTCTTGAAGGATCTACAGTTTCATTCATAAGGAGCCTTCCAGTCTTTAGCCGTGAATTTCACCAATCGCTCATGGATCATCAATCCACGGTTGCGAAGTGACAGTAAGGAATTTTGTTTAACAAATATTGTGGGAAGGATTCTTTCTACACACTGTTTCATTGATCGATCAGGATAGAGCAAAGAGATTTAGATAAATTATATCAGCATTATGTTGAATATATCTGTCACCCCCGACTCTCAGCGATTATCGCTGTGACGGATACAACTGCACAATATCCTCAGAAGCCCGATTTTACCGGATTAGTTGTCTCATCCTGCGCACCGGCCAGTCGATATGTAAAAAAGAGTGTCACTGAGCGGCAACAATGAAGCAGAATTGAGGGGTTATTTTGAGAAGCTTTCGAGCGGGGGCATGATTACCATGCCGCTCGAGAAAGCTCCATAGGGAGATACGTTTGGCATGCTGACAGATCAATTTGGGATTAGCTGGATGGTGAACGTCACTGGTCAATAAAGCTAAACACCAGTAAACAGTGAGACCGGAGAAACCAGGTTTCTGACCTAATACAGAGGGGTGTCCAAAAAGAGGGGCGAAGCGTGTTTCGACTGCCACAGATGGTACTCACTGCACTGCTTCGCCCCTATCGAGAGCGATAAACGCTATTTAATTTATGCTTTTGGACACCCCTGGCTGTTGCAGCGATTGGTCAGGGTAATTGCCTACGGCAAGGGAAACATAGCCTGCAAGTCTTCGCTGAAGTCGGCAGCCGGCAGCCAGGGCGCCAGGAAAGCCCGGTATACTTTTCCATCATGCTCGAAGAAGGCGTCGCCGGTGTTGCGGCCTACCCTAGCAATGTAATCACTCAGCGGCTGCCCGGCGAGCTCGATCGCCCACAGGTTGAAATCGGTCGGCGGGAAAGCCAGCAGGGATGGATCGAGTGGCCAGTCGAGGGTTGTTTCAGGGTCTGCACCCGGATCCTGCGACAAGAAAAGGGCGGCTTGCTGTGGGATGTAGACCTGCGCCTGCGGGTGGGCGTACCCCATCAGCAGGTCGCGGATGCCCTCAAAAGCGGGCAGGTCATTAGCGAAGTCGGCGTAGATCTTGACTTCGTCCAGCCCATCCGCGGCGGTGCGCATGCGCAGGATGGTATAGGCGGCGTCAGCAACACAGTTCTGTTCGCCGCTGGGGGACGTGAAGCAGAAGTCCGTATAGCTTTCCAGGCGATCGAAACCCAGGTCAAGCACTTTCTGCAGTAGTTCAACAGTCTCCTGAGACGTAAGTTGAGCCAGCATGACCTGCTCCTGCTCATAAGTTTCGCCCTCCAAGGTATAGATCACCCGGCCATCGGCGAGTAAGGCAAAAACCGGTGGGCGGCCGAATTCGTAAGATGCCTCGGGGCGGAAGAAAGTAGGCTCGAAGACCAGCTCGAGCAGGACTGCATCGGGCGTCAGCCGGCCCAGTTCATCCAAAGAGAAGGTTGGCGAACCACCAGCGCCAGCCGGTTTGGGCTCCTCGCTGGCTTCTGGAGTGGGGCTCTCCGCAACCGGTGGCGAAGCAGGTGGGGTGTTCGGGAGACCCGCCTCTGACGGTTGACAAGCTGCCAGGAGAAGCGCAAAACCCAACAATATGACTGGCAAGGCGTCCCTCAGGACGGCCTTTAGGAGGGGAAGTTTCTGATTGATCATTGGTCTTGTGTTCATCGCTGTAAATTATCCTTTCGGAGATATATTATCAATATTACCGTATTGCTTTCCAAGACGCCGCAGCCAAGGCTTTAGTTCCCGATGCAAACGGGCTCTTGATTTGACTTTAGAATAGATAGAAGCTATCTCAAAAATAGATTAAGGGGGGGGTGTTTATCGGCGGCTGCGCGCCGATAAACACCCCCCCACATTTTTGAGATGAGTTGTAGAAAGCTTATAATTTTCTAAACCAAATATTAATAACTAGGGGGTACACTTAGAACTTCTATAGCCCCGGCATAATCCTTCAAAAGGAAAAATTTGATTTCTGCACGGGTAGAAGGCAGTCCTGGCAATCGTGATCAGGTGGCTGGGCCTGCCAGGTACCAATTAGGAGAATTCTGTGAAAAATAACAAGACAAAATCTGGGTGGCTCCTGGCAGTCACTGTAAGCCTGTTCGTTATGGTCCTGGCGGCCTGCCAAACAAGCACACCCGAGCCCACCAGCACAGCCGTCCCCACGACTGCGTCCAACCAAACCTCCGGCATAGCCACATTAGGCGCCAACGACACGAGCGCCAACACACCTGGCGCTACGGCAATACCCACTGCCATCCCCACGCTGTATGTACTGGAAGGTGCGAAGACGACCTCAAGCGGCTTACAGTACCTGGAGGAGAACGCAGGCAGTGGTGAGACACCCAAGGCGGGCGAGATCATTACGATCCACTATACCGCCAACCTGCTGGATGGCACCGAGCTGGCCAACAGCTACACAACTAATGAGCCGGTCAGCACCGTGTGGGGAGCAAACCGGCTGCTGCCTGGTTGGGAAGAAGGCATTGGCTTGATGAAACCCGGAGGCAAAGCCAAACTAGTCCTCCCGGCAAACCTGGCCTTTGGCGAAGAGGGCTACGGCGCCATTCCCCCCAATGCGCAGATCGTTATGGAGGTGGAGCTGCTCTCGGTGAAAGCCGCGCCGGTTCCCGCCGATGTAACTACCGATCAACTGACCAAGACTGCCAGCGGCCTACAGTATTACGATATTAATCAAGGCGACGGCGCAGAAGCCACCACAAACAGCACCATTTCCAACAGCTATACGATGTGGGTCAAATTGGACGATGGATACAGCTACATTGACCAGTCACCTGCCGGCTCACCGCTGAGCTTTGTTCTCGGGCGCGGCGATACCGTCTTCCCGGGCTGGGAAGAGGGCACAACTGGCATGAAAGTGGGCGGCAAGCGCCTGCTGGTGATCCCGCCGGAACTGGCTCTCGGATCACAGGACAACGGCACGATCCCGGCTAATTCCACGCTGGTGATGGAGATCGAGCTAACGGACGTGAAGGAACCCCAGGTGGCCACGCAGGTGGATGAGGCAGACTTCACCACCACCGAGAGCGGTCTGAAGTACTACGATTTTGTGACCGGTACAGGAAACGTCCCTGTAACGGGGCAGACCGTGGTGGTCCACTACACGGGGTGGTTAAGCGACGGGACCCAGTTTGACAGCTCGCTCGACCGTGGGGAGCCATTCAGCTTCGTGCTTGGCGAAGGCAACGTCATTCCCGGCTGGGATGAGGGAGTAGCGACGATGAATGTGGGTGGCAAGCGCCAGCTGGTGATTCCCCCTGAGCTGGGCTATGGCGATCAGGGTGGGGGCAACGTCATTCCCCCGGGCGCAACACTGATTTTTGAGGTTGAGCTCTTGGAGATCCAGTAGATTACATTGAATAAGGGGCGGCATCTTACCGCCCCTCTTTTACTATGGGATGTAGGAGTCTGCACCCAGATACCCATAGCAGCCTTAGACATTTCCATCCATTGTTGGTCCCATGCCTCTGCTTGGGGAGAATCAAAAGCCAGCAGCGCGTTTGCCATTGCCGTGCAGAAGGAATTAGGCCGAGTCTCCCAGGAGCTCCATCTTCAACCGCATTCGCACGTCTGCGTCCACAAACAAGGTCCCGTGAAACTGCTGGACGGGGTGGATCTCGGTACCTTCCAATACTGCGCTGCGTTCAGGAACGGAGCTATCTCCCTTGGGCGTCAAATCAAAGCTCACACCCGTCCATCGGCCCTGTTCGCCGCGGCGGATGCGCAACTCGGTGATCGTTTTCAGGCCATAGCCGAAGATTGAGATGGTTGGAACGCTGGTCCGGTTTCCCAGCTCGCGGCGGAACTCTCGGGCGGAACGCAGCAGCGGGCGATAGCTCTCCTGTACCCAGCCCTCCTCTTCCAGGAGCTGCACGTTCTGCCCATTCTCATCCACGGCACAGGCATAGGTCGGAAGAATCTGATAGCAAGATGGGAAGGAGGCGATTACCTGGCCCAGGCGATCTCCCATCAGTCCAAAAGGTAACAATTTCAGGCCGCTAATGAGGTTGCTGGCAATCTTAGGGACACCGCTATGCGGACCACCCATCAGGATCAGACGATCAACTACATCTTTTCCACCTAAACGCTCCACATAATAGCGGCTGACAAGGGTGCCCAGGCTGTGGGCGATCAGGGTAATTGGGCGAGGCGCTTTCCAACTTGCCACGGCCTCGGCAAGCTTGCGGGCAGAAAGGCGCACATCCTGCCGCCAGTCGTAGGCAAACTCCAGAAGGGTTTCATTGCGGACATAGCCAAGCTCTTCGACTAGGTAATCGCCCATCCGGCTGTACTGCTCCTGTTTAATCAGGTTCGGGACGATCACCACTTCATTGAGGATGCCACGCGCTTCCAGGTTCGAGTCCTCCCGGTAGATAAAAAGCTCGGGCTGGCGGATTAAATATTTCATATTCGGCCAGACCTTCTCGCTGCCCTGCCAGAGCTCTGAGCCCATCAAACCGGGGACGAAAACAACCGGATTTTTGTGCAGCGATTGGCTGTGCAGACCGGTATCAACGTAGGTTAACTCCTCCTGAGTAAAAGCTGCTTTATAGACAAGCTGCACAGGCCCGACCTGGAAGCTATCTCCATTCTGCAGGCGGTACTCTTCAATCCGTTGCTTGCCAAACCAGGTACCGTTGGTGCTGCCCAGGTCACGGAGCACAAAACTATCCCTGTTTCGTTTTAAAAGGGCGTGGTGGCGGGATATTTTGGGGTAATCGAGCACCAAGCTGTTGTCGAGGCTGCGCCCGATCTCCACAGCATCCACCTCAAGAGAGAGATCCCATGTGCGGTCGGGGGCATAAACTACCAGAGAGGGATGGGTAGTGTCATTCAGAGCCATTGGCAAGGCTGAGCGGTCCAAGGCGAGCTCCATCTCCTGCTCTGAGGCGATCTGGGTCAGCCCCTCATCATCCAATTCGGTGGCGGCGGGGAGGAAAATGAAGCTACTGCCGCCCACCTGGAAGCGATCACCGGGCAAAAGGGAGGTTTTTTGGATGCGCTTGCCGTTCAGGAAGGTGCCATTTGCCGATCCCAGGTCGACGAGGTTACAGCCTTCCGGACCGCAGTCGACGCGGGCGTGAAAACGAGAGACGCGTGAGTCGGCCAGGTTTATGTCGCTGGTCGTCGAGCGCCCAATCGTTATCTCCGTTTTACCCATTAGGAATTCCTGGTCAGGAGCATCTTGGACTGTCAGGAGCAGTTTTCCATAATGACTCATCGTTATCCTCCTCAAGGTTTCGTGATCAGAAAATTGTCGAAACGGACGTCCAATTCTCCAGACCCAATGGAGGCCACGGCCAGACCCGGTTTTCCGGCTGATAGTTTATCATCCCGGACCTCGGTTAGCAGCTCGCCGTTTGCATAGAAACGGAGTTGATCTGCATTGCAGTCCGCACGGAGCTGGTTCTGGTCATTGCCTGTACGGATGGCCTGGCTGGAAGTCCACCCGCTAGAAAGTAGCGACAGAAATTCTCCATTGCTGTATGTGCCCACCGTGAAACTCCCGTCGACCCGGATAACCATATAGTAAAATTCCTGATCCCCTTGCAGCCGGCAGATCAGGCCGTAATAACTCCCCTCGCTTCCGGAAACCAGGGTGGTGGAGACCGAAATAATGGCGTCAGTGAAGCTGTCATCCGGTGTGGCCCAGAAGAGCGTATCGTTTTGCTGGACGGTGATGCGATAGGTGCCATCCTGATATGAGTAGCTCGTCGCTTCATCCGCCAACACAGGCCAGCCATGGGCGGATTGGGAAAAATCATCGGAGAACAGGGGAACTACGACAGTCGGAAGCGAAGTATCCAGCGGGGAGCTGAAGGTCGCAGATGGAGAAATGACTGGATCGAATGGAGAGGCAAGGACCGAGGAGGTTGGAGGGAGAGAGTCGGTTGCTGGAGAGATGGTAGCCAAAGGCGCAGCGCCTGGCTGGAGAACGAACCGGTAGAGCATACCTGCCAGCAGGAGCAGGCTGCACAGTCCAATGAAGGTAATCCCGCTTAAGCCCACCGCGGGAAATCCCGCGCGTTTGGAAAGCCCACCAGTCTGCTCCATATCGGACAGAGGGGATGAAGGAAGAGATGGGGGAGAACCAGTTTCCACCGCGGGAACAGGCAGCGATACGTCCTGCGCTGTTAGCCCGCCTGGCGCTTCATTCTCAGGCACAGTTGGCTCATCGGGAGCGGAGGCCTCCTGCCAACCCGGACTGACAGTAGATCTAGGGGATAGGATTTCAGGCAGGGCGCGCAGATCGAAGATCATATCCGAAGCCTTCTGATAGCGCCCCTCCCGGTCTTTGGCCATAGCTTTGGCCTGGATGACGTCCAACTCGGGCGGCAGGTCCGGGCGGTTGATAGAAATCTTTGGCGCCGGTTCGCTGAGATGCTTCAAGGCCGTAGACATGGGGGTAGCGGACCGGAAAGGCTGGCGACCGGTAAGCATCTCGTACAGGATCACTCCCAGGGCGTAAATGTCGCTGCGCCCATCGAGCTCCATATCACCCTGGACCTGCTCCGGACTCATGTACGCCGGGGTGCCGATCACGGCATCTCCAGTGAGCTGAACGCTAGCTTCGGTCAGGTAGGCGATGCCGAAATCGGAGAGAGCCGGGTTCTCGAAACCATCAAAGAGGATATTACCGGGCTTGAGATCACGATGGACGACCCCGCGAGCATGGACAACATCCAGTGCAGGGGCAAGCTGCGAGAGGATCTGGAGGACTGAGGTAAAGGGCAGCGGTTCATTGCGAAGCTTTGAGGAAAGCGGACCGCCAATCATGTAGCGCATGACCAGGTAGAGCTGGTCATCCTGTTCACCGAAATCGTAGACAGGGACGATTGCAGGGTGTTCGATTGTGGCAATCAGGCGAGCTTCGCGTTCAAAGCGCGCTCTCAGGACCGGGTGGGTCAGGAACTGGGAGGAGAGGACTTTTACAGCGACCTGGCGCCGAAAGCGGGGATCGTAAGCAAGGTAAACAGTTGCCATTCCTCCCCGACCAATCTCAGATTGAATCTCGTACCTGCCTAAGGAGTTGCTTATCATCCGGTTTCACCTGTCTCCGCCCTGGAAGGCCGGTACGAACAACAGAATTTAGGTAAATATACTCTAAATTTTAACACATACAATAAGATTTACCAAGAAATTGCAGCAGCGGCGAGCAATGCATCTGCCGAACGCCCACGCGATCACCAGCAGATGGCGATAAGGTTATCGAGCATGCTCGGTCCAACATTAATATTCTTAGAATAAAGGCCCTTCGAGCTACAAGATCCCCCTGGCTATAATTTTTGTAATCGTATCGCAGAAGGCGCACTGTGTCAGGTCATACCCGTATTTTCCTCTCGATATACATTGTGATGTTCACGCTGGTCGCGCCGCTTGCGTCAAGCCAAACCACGACGCTTGCTCCGCAAGATGGAATGACATACTACGTATCCAGTTCGACTGGAGACGATAGCAACAATGGACTTTCGGAAAACAATCCGTTTGCCACCATCGGTAAAGCCAACAGCCTGGCCTTGCAACCGGGCGATTTTTTGTTTGTGGTGTATCCATGAAGCTGGACACGATAATAGCTTTGCTCAGGAGAATACCCGATCCGCCTGGACAGCCGGGTGAGGCGCAGATACGGCGAGGAACCGCCATCACCGTCATTGCATTCCCCTCACCACAAGGAGATCGCTCAGTGGCAAGGCGGCGAGAGCACCAACTTATTCAAGTGAAGTAGATTAATTTCGAAAATTGAAGGCGGGGCCTTGCGGAGGAAAATGCAGAAAGTGTATGTCGCCATCCATTCCGAGATAGGTGCCTGGCGCGTATATACAAGATTTATTTCGGACTAAAATTATCTCAATAGTTCCGGGCTGCTATGATATTGATTCAAAAAATCCCGGTAGCAGCGCGGGTTTTCTGTCACAATTACGGCTGTTGTTCTGGTTCTATCTGGTATTTATGTTTTAAAGGTCCTTGTAATTTGAAGGAGAATTTCCTTATGGTTCGGAATACATTCTCTTCCTTATTAATCGGATTAGCTTTTCTTCTGGGTGTTGGGCTACTTAAACCTATTGGTGAAAAATTTAGCACTGCTTTGGCTGCTGTGGATTCACCAACCAGCACATTTGTGGTGACCAATACCAGTGATGATGGTCCCGGTTCACTCCGGGAAGCAATTATCAGCGCCAATGCCAATCCAGGAGCCGACCTGATCAATATAACCACCAGCGGTACTATCTTATTGGGCAGCCCTTTGCCGCTCATCGCTGATCCGGTAAGCATCCAGGGGCCTGGCAGTGGCCTGTTAGCGGTGGATGGAAATAACAGCTTCCGCGTCCTGGATATACAGGCCAGTGAAGTCACTTTGGCTGATCTCACAATTCAACATGGAACATTGACCGATCCATCAGAGTATGGCGCTGGTATCCAGGCAAATGGAAATCTGGTTCTCGAACGAGTCGAGCTGCTGAGCAACACTGCCTATGGTAGCGGTGGTGGGCTCTATGTGATAGGAGATCTTACCATCACTGATGGAGGCATTCGGAACAATGTCAGCACAAACGGCCTTGGCGGAGGTCTGCGCACAATAGGCGCTACCGTTATCTCTGGCACGCAATTCACTGGCAATACTTCACAGGGAGATGGAGGCGGGGCGTTTGTGCTTGAAGAATTGTCGATCCAAAACTCGCTTTTCGAGGATAACTATTGCACTGCCATGTCATGCGACGGGGGCGGACTATTTAGTTTCAGCACTACAGACATACAAAACACCCAATTTATCAGCAACAGCGCACAAGACCAGGCTGGCGGCGCAGCGGCGCCAGGTATATTGACTATCACTGGCAGCCTGTTCGAGAACAATGAGGCTGTGTTTGGCAAAGGTGGAGCGTTATACGCCCAAGATATGGCAACCATCCTGGATACACAGTTCCTGGGTAACTTAGCACGAAGTTCTGGCGGCGGCATGTATGCCTTTGCCAGCGTGGTTTTAAGCAATGTGTCCTTCCAAGATAACCAGAGCACCATCGGTGCCGGTGGAGGATTATTTACAGCAGGTAGCCTGGATATTACGCACAGCCAGTTTATCGGTAACTCAGCCACGGAGGGCGGCGGTTTAACCCACAGCGCGGGGAGTGCATCTCTGGTGAACACATTGTTTGCTGAAAACACGGCCACAAACATATCTGGA
>Ga0209592_1000183_pt1 | contig 17169 bp, 16 predicted proteins | sample PPLLak2March2015_2_FD_187251 | JGI IMG/M metagenome (GOLD analysis project Ga0209592, IMG submission 187251) | Freshwater sediment microbial communities from Prairie Pothole Lake near Jamestown, North Dakota, USA - PPLs Lake P8 Core (3) Depth... | ecosystem: Environmental > Aquatic > Freshwater... | reverse complement strand
TCTCAGATCCCTGATATGATCTTTTGCACCCAACGTCATTCCTTTGGATGGGCTGAGAGGAGAAACTGGTTTCTGGGAACGCAGGGAACGGATGGCTTCAACCACTGCACTTGTTCCCTCTTTTGTCAGAATGGGTGTCTCTCCAGGGAGTCTTAGGAGCTTTCCATCGTAATACTTTTTAAACTGTTCAAGAAGGGAGAGGTACTCTTTCGGAGAAGTTCTGGCCAGGTTCATCTCGTTGACTACTGCTTTTTCTAAAGACGAAAGATAGGTAACTTCGCTTGTTTTATTAGATTGGGTTAACCCAGCGGTGGGAGTAGATAAGAGAATCAGCCAGAGGAAGAGGATGAATAAATTCTTCGTTTCCCTGTTCATGTTAATTTGTCTGGCTTTTAAATTTCTTTCTGAATAAGGTAAAAATAGCGATGCTGATCCAGACGATATTGACAATCGAAGACGGATAGGCTCCATAGAAAAAGGAATTAACCATCAAAAAAGCACTTCCCCCAAGATTAAGCAGTTGATAGGAGGCTGAGTCTCCTTCCATTCTCCTGGTCGAAATGAAGGTGTAAGCCATGAGAAGCGCAACGGCTCCGACCCAGCCGACGATGTCGATCAAAGTATTGGTTTTTACCATCAGTTCTCGACTCCTGTTCGTTAAAATAGCGCCTGCACAAATTCGCTGGCGTTGAATTCTCTCAGGTCATCCATTCCTTCTCCCACGCCAATATATCGGATGGGAATTTTCAATTCATCTGTGATTCCTATGATAATTCCTCCTTTCGCTGTCCCATCCAGTTTCGTCAGGGCGATTCCGGTCACCCCAATGGCTTCGTGAAAGAGTTTGGCCTGAGAGATGGCATTCTGACCGGTGGTGGCATCGAGGACGAGAAGGATTTCGTGTGGTGCTCCGGGATATTCCCTGGCGATGATCCGTTTTACCTTCTTCAATTCTTCCATCAGATTCACTTTTGTATGGAGCCTTCCTGCTGTATCGATGAAGACGAGATCGACATTTCTTGCTTTGGCAGCATGGACCGAATCGAAGGCGACCGCAGAAGGATCGGAGCCTTTGGAGTGTTTGATGACATCTGCTCTCACTCTTGTGGCCCACACCTCAAGCTGTTCTACGGCAGCGGCCCGAAAGGTATCAGCGGCACCGAACAGAACTTTCTTCCCCTGGGAGGAATACTGATGGGCAATCTTCGCGATGGTGGTCGTCTTGCCCACACCATTGACGCCCACTACCATAAAAAGGAAAGGTTTTGTCTGAGAGAAATCGATAGAAAGTGGTTTCTCACCCATTTGGAGAATTCGGAGGATCTCCTGCCGGATAAAGTCTTTTACTCTTTCAGGCTCCTGGAGCTCTCCCTTTTTCAGCCCTCTCTGAACCCCTTCGATGAGTTGGCTCGATGTCTTCACTCCCAGATCGGCGGAAAAGAGAAGACCCTCCAGCTCATCTAAGAAGTCTTGGTCAATCGATTTCCTCCCAGTAAGGAGTTGATCGATCTTCTCGACAAATCCTTGATGAGTTTTTGAAAGGCCCTCCTTTAATTTTTCAAAAAGACCCCACATTTCATTCTCCAAGAATTTCTTAGGTGATTTCGATACTAACATCGCGAACATGTAAAATCAAATCGATTAACCTGGAGATAACCTCTATAATCCCTCCCGTCCTCCCTTTAGTAAAGGGAGGGGATCCCAGTCCCCCTTTTCTAAAGGGGGACAAAGGGGGATTATGAATTTTCAGCCAACAAAAAAGGGCGAGGTAAAAACCTCGCCCTTTTCAAAAATAAGGTTAAGCGATGATTATTGTTTATCCTTCACATCCTCATAGTCAGCATCGACCACGTCTTCTTGTGCTTTTTTAGGACCTTCCTGGGGACCTGCGCCTGCTCCAGGACCCGCCCCTGCCCCCGCTTCCCTGGCCTGGGAGGCCTTCGCATACATGGCTTCCGCTATTTTATGAGAAGAACGGGTGAGATCCTCCTGCGCCGATTTGAGATTGTTGAGGTCATTCGATTCCATGGCCTTCTTCGCCTTTGCCATCGCATCTTCGATGTTCTGCTTATCTCCTGAATCGATCTTATCACCGAACTCCCTCAAGGACTTTTCCGTGGTATAGATAAGGGTGTCGAGCTGATTTCTCGCTTCGGCCAACTCCCGCCTCATCTTATCGTCCGCCGCATGGGCCTCTGCATCTTTCACCATCTTCTTAATCTCTTGTTCGGCGAGGCCGCTCGAAGCAGTGATCCGGATGGATTGTTCTTTACCTGTTCCAAGGTCCTTCGCCGAGACATGGACGATTCCATTCGCATCGATATCGAAGGTCACCTCAACTTGAGGGATTCCCCTGGGAGCGGGCGGAATGCCTACCAGTTCAAACTGGCCGAGAGTTTTATTATCCGCAGCCATCTCCCTTTCTCCTTGAAGTACATGGATCGTCACGGCCGGCTGATTATCGGATGCCGTTGAGAAGATCTGGCTCTTTTTGGTCGGGATGGTAGTGTTTCGTTCAATCAGTTTGGTGAAGACACCCCCGAGCGTCTCGATGCCGAGAGAGAGGGGGGTCACGTCGAGGAGAAGGACATCCTTTACCTCGCCTTTTAAGACTCCAGCCTGGATGGCCGCACCAATGGCCACGGCTTCATCCGGGTTGACACTCTTGTTGGGCTCCTTCCCAAAGATCTGTTTCACCTTCTCCTGTACTTTAGGCATCCGGGTCATTCCACCCACAAGGATCACCTCATTGATGTCTCTTGCTGTCAGCCCGGCATCCGAAAGCGCTTGACGGCAGGGTCCCTCCACCATCTCGATCAGGTCTTCCGTCAGTTTCTCCAGTTTGGCCCGGGTCAGCTTCAAATTCAGGTGTTTGGGCCCGGAGGCATCAGCGGTAATGAAGGGAAGATTGATATCCGTCTCCATCATGTTGGAAAGTTCGATCTTTGCTTTTTCCGCAGCCTCCTTGAGCCGTTGAAGGGCCATGCGATCCTTTCTCAGATCAATGCCCTGGTCTTTCAGGAATTCATCGGCAAGATAGTCGATAACCTTCTGGTCGAAGTCATCTCCGCCCAGATGAGTGTTTCCATTCGTTGATTTGACTTCAAAGACACCCTCCCCCAACTCCAGAATGGAGATATCGAATGTCCCTCCGCCGAGATCGAAGACAGCAATCTTTTCATCCTTTTTCTTTTCCAGGCCATAGGCAAGGGCAGCGGCTGTCGGTTCGTTGATGATTCGAATCACATTCAGCCCCGCGATTCTTCCCGCATCCTTTGTCGCCTGGCGCTGGCTATCATTAAAATAGGCAGGAACCGTGATCACCGCGTCTGTGACCTTCTCCCCGAGGTAGGCATCGGCGGTCTCCTTCATCTTCTGAAGGATAAAGGCCGAGATTTCAGGGGGGCTGTAATCCTTATCCCTCACTCGGACCCAGGCATCGTTGTTCTTAGCCTCCACGATCTTATAGGGGAGAATCTTCAAATCCTTCTGCACTTCACGATCACTAAACTTTCTTCCCATCAGGCGTTTGATCGAAAAGATCGTATTCTCAGAGTTGGTGATCGCTTGACGTTTGGCAATCTGCCCTACGACCCTTTCCCCTTTATCTGTGAAGGCAACGACAGATGGAGTGGTTCGGCTTCCTTCCGGGTTAGCGATGACGACCGGGTCCCCTCCCTCCATCACGGCCACTACGGAGTTCGTTGTCCCCAAATCAATTCCAATTGTTTTTGCCATTGTTCTTCTCCTTCTTTATAAAATTTAATAGATTATTCCGTTCTTTGAACCTCTTTTTCAGGAAGTTTTGATACCGAAACGGTTGCCGGCCTTAACAAACGATTGTTCAGAAGGTAGCCCTTCTGGAATTCCTCAACGACGTGGTTGGGCTGGTGTTCATCCGATTCGACAACGAGCATCGCCTCGTGCATGGATGGATCGAAGGGCTTTCCCACTGATTCGAAAGGAGCAAGCCCAAACCGATTCAGCGTTTGGAGCATTTGCCTGATCGTTAAGCGGACGCCCTCAATCATCACTCCTGTATCCACTACCTTCTCCGCATGATTGACCGCTCTCTCGAGATTGTCGATGACCGGAAGAATGGCCTTGATCAGATCCTCATTGGCGAATTTTGTCCATTCCTCCTTATCTTTCGCCGCCCTTTTTTTAAAATTCTCAAAATCGGCGGCCTCCCTCAGCAGGCGATCGTGATATTCCTTGGCTTCTTTCTCTTTCTGTTCCAATTTCTTCTTCAGCTCTTCAATCTCCTTTTCTTCTTTTTTCTTCTTTGGATGTCTAATTTCTCCATGACCCTCTGAAAGCTTTCCCCCATTTCCTTCCAAACTCGGTTCCGATATGACGGACTTCTCTTTCTTTTCAGAATCCTCCATCCTCTTTACTCCTCATTGCAAACGATAATGCCTTTCAAGAATTTCGGTCAGGACTTTCGCAGAGTAGTCAACCAGGGGGATGATTTTGGAATAATTCATCCTTCGGGGCCCGATGACCCCCAGGGCTCCCCAGACCCGTCCCCCGCATCCATAAGTCGAAGTCACCAGGCTACACGTTTCCATCTCCTGGACCTGGCTCTCTGAGCCGATGGCAATCTGGACCCCTTTTGGATCCATAAATTTATCGAGAAGTCTCACCATGGTGGCTTTCTCTTCAAAGGCCTTGAAAAGATCCACCATCCTCGGGATGGTCCTAAACTCGGGCTCATGGAGAATATTGGTCTTCCCTTCAATGAAGACATCCGTTTCATCAATAGAGGAAAAGGCTTTTTCCCCCAGCGTGAGCGCCTGTTCAAGTATCCAGTCATAGGCACCCTTTTCGACTCGCATCTGTTCTACCAGTTTCTCTCTCACCTGAAAAAGGGTGAGACCTGCTAAAAAGCTATTCAAGTAGTCAGAAAGATGATCCAGTTCGGATTGGGAGAAGTCTTCCTCCATCTCGATGATCCGGTGATAAACCAGACCGGTTGTGCTGACCAAGATCGCCAGGATAAGATGTTTCCTAAATTTCACGAATTCCGTATGCTGGAGCACGGCAGAACTCATCCTGGGCGCCCAAACAATACCCAGATAATGAGAGGACGAGGAAAGAATCCGGGAGGTCTCCCGGAAGAGATCCGCGCCTTCCATTTCATGAATCGAATAACAAGAGCGTAATTCATGCTGTTCCTGATCGCTCAATTCATGGACATTGAGAATTGAATCGACATAAAATCGAAATCCTTTTTCCGTGGGTATTCTCCCTGCAGAAATATGGGGTTGATAGAGAAGCCCCAATGCTTCCAGCTCCGACATAATATTGCGAATTGACGCAGGGCTGAGATGGAGGTTCGACTTTCCAGCAATCGTCCTCGACCCCACGGGTTCGGCACTGAGGATATAATCCTCTATCACCATCTGGAGAACCTGTCTCATCCGCTCAGATAAAGAAAGATCGGCAACCATACCAGTTTCTTTTCACCCAAAAAGCTCAAAAAGCTATTAAAATTAACCCTTTTGTTCCCTTAAGATAATAATAGCGTGCCGGTTTGTCAAGAAAAAGGCGGAGCTGGTTACTCTTCCTCTTGCTCTTTTCCTTCAATCATATTAGGGGGTTGCATTTCGACGCTAGAGGCGGGGACATAAAAAGACTGCTCAAAAAAAGGATGATATCGGCTAAACCTGGATCCCTCTGAAACCTGTTTTTTCAAGAACTGTTGGACCCCGTGGATCTTTGCATCCAAGTTATCTAGATAATGAAGCATAATGGCCTCCAGGGTCATCGGTTTTTTCGGGGAACCCCATTGGTATTGCCCATGATGGCTGATGAGGAGATGTTTCAACTGGACGGCAAGGTCCTTTGGAAAGTCGGGAAGTTGGCGTATCTTATTCTCTAGCCTTTCCATCCCAAGGATGATATGCCCGAGGAGTCGTCCCTCATCCGAATAGTCGAAGGAGCGGTGGTAGGAGAGCTCATCCACTTTGCCCAGGTCGTGCAGAATTGATGCGGTAATCAAAAGATCCAGGTTTAATCCACTGTAATGGGCAGCGTTTTTCAGTATGAGCTGGGTCAGAGAAAGGGTGTGCTCGAGAAGACCCCCGATATGGGTGTGATGGAGACGGGTAGAAGCAGGGGCCATTTTGAACTTTTCAACAAAGGGTTCGTCTTCCCAGAAGAGGCGGAGGAGTTGGTTAAGATATGGGTCCTTGATCTGCTGGCCAGTCTCCGTAAGCGTCAGAAACATCGCGTCGATATCCTTTTCCGTCATGGGAAAGAAGTCAGAAAGAAGGATCCCTTCCTCTTCCACTTTTTCAATATGGGTGATATTCAGCTGAAGGTGATCCTGGAAAGAGACCGCCTTTCCTTTCACCTGGACGAAGTCGTCTTTCTCGAAAGATCCTGAAAGGAGATCCACAGAATTCCATATCCTTCCTTCCATTTCTCCAGAGCGATCAATGAGTGTCAATTTCAGGTAGGCGTTTCCGCTCTTGGTGATGCCGAGAAATTTTTCTCTGACGAGGAAGATGGAGTCCACAAGATCATTCTCTTTGATTTCGTTAATATAGGTTTTCATTGATTATTACCTCAAGGTATACGAATATCAGGGTACCAGGTTACCAGGTAAAGAATCTTGGGATTGGTTTCACCTGATGCTCTGATCTCCTGTTATCCTTCATCTTGGTATCCTGATCGTTTATCATTTCTTGAAATGTTCGAAGCCCAACCGGGAAGGAGAGTATTCTTTCCCATCCTTCCCGACAAGATGGAGACCTTCTCTTTTAGGGGAAATCTTTCCAATTTGAGTAATCGGTATCTTCAACGCGAGAGCCAGGCGTAAAATCCTCCTTCTCATCTCAGGAGGAGCGGTAAAAAGGAGTTCGTAATCCTCTCCACCACTAAGGGCGAATCGATAAGGGGATTTTGAAAAGGAGTGGATCCATTTTTGGTAGAGCTTTGAAAGAGGGATTCGATCCTCCCAGATCCAAGCTCCGACCCCACTCTCTTCTAAGAGATGGTTGGTATCTATCAAAAGGCCATCGCTTACATCGATCATTGCTGTGGCCCAATGATTCCGGGCAAGGACCTGCCCAAGGTGGATTCTTGGTGAAGGAGAGAGGTGTTTTCTGACCAGGCCCTTGAGTCTTCCTCGAAGCCCATTTTTCCGGAGGATTTTCAGCCCCAGGGCTGCGTCCCCCAAAGTCCCGGAGACGAACAAGTCATCCCCAACCCTCGCCCCGCTTCGGAAGAGAAGGTTTCCCCTTTTTCCCTCTCCCAGAAGGCAGATGTTGATGATGATCTTTCTGGAGACGGAAGTATCTCCTCCGATCAAATCCACTCCAAACCGTTTTGCCCCATCCTTCAGACCCCGGTAGAAGGAGGAGAGGAAGGAAAGGGAAAGATTTTCGGGAAGGCCAAGGGAGATGAGGAAATATTTGGGAATCCCCCCCATGGCAGCAATGTCGCTAAGATTGACGAAAAGGGCTTTCCTGCCAAGATGGAAGGGATCCGTCCAAGTCAGCTCGAAGTGAATGTCTTCGATGAGAAGATCTGTAGTGACCAGCCATACCTTTGCACCCGTTTCGATGACCGCCACATCATCTCCAATACCTTTCAATAGGGCCGGATCGGAGGTGGAGGTCCATTTTCTGATTCGGTTGATAAGCCCAAACTCACCGATCTCCCGCAGTTCCATCCGATGTCCTCCGGCTCAAAAGCCATCGGAAAATTTCGAAATCCGAATATCGAAATCCGAAACAATTTCAAAATTCAAATTTTCAAATTTTGTTTGGGAAATTAGAATTTGGAACATTTGTGCTTGTTTCGAATTTCGTATTTCGTGCTTCGAATTTGAAATCCAACCCAACAAATACCCCTCCATGCTTTAACGCTTAGCGGTGTTACTTCTCCTGGCCAATGCAAGGCGTAGGACCTCATCCATATGCTTGACGGGTTGGAAGTTGATTTTCTTTCGAATGTAGGAAGGGAGGTCAATGAGGTCCTTCTTGTTCAAATAGGGGATGATCACGTTCTTAATATGGTTTCGATGGGCCGCGAGGACTTTCTCCTTGAGGCCTCCTACTGGAAGCACCCTCCCTCTCAAAGTGATCTCTCCGGTCATGGCGACATCTTTCTTAACCGGAACTCCGGAGAGGGCAGAGATGAGAGCCACGGCCATGGTAATGCCCGCCGAAGGTCCGTCCTTCGGGATTGCGCCTGCGGGGACATGAATGTGGATCTCCTTCTCATTGAGATTCCCGGGTACGATCCGGAAGGCTTTTCCCTTTGAGCGGGCATAGGTTAGGGCGGCCTGCGCTGACTCCTTCATCACCTCTCCCAAGTGGCCGGTGAGGATGAGCGTCCCCTTTCCGGGAGTTGTTGAAGCTTCGACATGAAGCACTTCTCCTCCGGTTTCGGTCCACGCCAGGCCTGTGGCCACCCCGAGCTCATTCCGTTTTTCTTCTTCGTCAGGCAGGAAGGGAGGAGGTCCTAAGAATTGATGGAGGTTCTTTGTCTGGATTTTTGTCTTTTTCTTCTTTCCCTCAGCCACTTCCCTGGCCACCTTTCTGCAGATGGAGGCCAATTCCCTCTCGAGGTTCCGCAGGCCAGCCTCCTGAGTGTACTGAGAGATGACCTGGAGGATAGCCTTATCCGAAATTTGGAGCACCTTTGGACTGATTCCGTTTCCTTCCATCTGCCTGGGTAGGAGAAAGGTTCGAGCAATCTTCAGTTTTTCTAGTTCGGTATAGCCGGGGAGGTTGATGACCTCCATCCGATCTTTGAGGGCAGAAGGGATGGGATCGGTGAGATTCCCCGTGGTGATAAACATCACCTGGGAGAGGTCGAAAGGGAGATTGAGATAATGATCGCTGAAGGCGTTATTCTGTTCCGGGTCGAGGACTTCAAGGAGAGCGAAGGCAGGGTCTCCTCGAAAGTCAATGCCAATCTTATCCACCTCATCCATCATAAATACCGGATTGTTGCTGCCTGCCTGCTTAATCGACTGAATGATCCGTCCAGGAAGGGCGCCGACATAGGTCCTGCGATGGCCTCGAATCTCGGCCTCATCTCTTATGCCTCCTAGGGAAATCCTGACAAATTTTCTCCCCAGGGCCCTGGCGATTGATTTTCCGAGGGAGGTTTTCCCGACTCCGGGAGGCCCGATGAAGCAGAGGATCGGACCCTTCATCTTTTTCTTCAATTTGTGGACACTCAGGTATTCCAAAATCCGATCCTTCACCTTTTCTAAATCGTAATGATCCTCATCCAAGACTTTCTTTGCCTTCCGGAGGTCGAGGTTATCGACGGTCGATTTTGACCAGGGCATCTCTACCAGCCAATCGAGATAGGTTCGGACCATGGAGGACTCTGCAGCGTCTGGATGCATCTGGTCCAATCGGTCCATTTCTCGAAAGGCCTCCTTCTCCACCTCTTTGGGCATCTTCGACTTTCTGATTTTCTGTCTGAGCTCTTTGAAATCCTTTGCGCGCTCATCCACCTCACCTAGTTCGCTCCGAATGGCTCTCATCTGTTCTCGGAGGAAGTATTCCCTCTGGGATTTCGTGATCTCGTCCTTTGCCTGAGATTGGATCTTTGCTTGCATGGTGAGGACCTGAACCTCTTTTCCCAGGATTTCATTGATCACCTTCAGCCGTTGTATGGGATCTAAAATTTCCAAGACCTCCTGGGCTTTTTCCACCGTGAGATCCAGATTGGAGGCAACCAGGTCCGCTAACCTCCCAGGATCATCGACCCCGTCCAGAATGAACATCAGATCGGGTGAGAGCATCTTGCCGTACGAGGTAATCCTTTCCAACTGCTCTCTCACATTTCTCATTAAGGCTTCGATCTCAAGAGTGATCTCCGTGACGAAGGGATCTTTGATATTCTCCACTTTCACCCGGAAGTAAGGTGTCATCTGGAGGGTCTCTTTGAGAGCGGCTTTTGAGAGCCCTTGGACGAGGATCTTCGTCTTTCCATCAGGGAGCTTGAGCATTCGCATGATCATGGCGACCGTCCCCACACGGTAGAGGTCCTTGATGGATGGTTCGTCCTCGGTCAGGGTTTTCTGAGCCACCAAGAAGATCAGCCGGTCATTGGCAAGGGCCTCCTCGAGGGACTTGATCGATTTCTCCCGGGTGACGAAGAGAGGAAGAACCATGTATGGAAAGACGACAATATCTCTCACTGGAAGGAGGGGAAGCGTCTCCGGAACAGAAAACATATCTTTTTCATCATTTTTTTTCATAGCGTTTCACGATCGTCTCGATGAGATGAGAGGTGGAGGAGCCTTCGACGAAAGGAAGGATAACAACTTCTCCTCCGGTTCGTTCAACCGTCTCCCATCCTACGGTGGCTTCTTTGGTCCAATCCCCTCCTTTAACAAGGATATGGGGAAGGAGTAAAGAGATCACGTTCAAGGGGGTGGGCTCATCGAAGATTGTGATATAATCGACACACCCGAGACCGGAAAGAATCTCCGCCCTCTCCTCTTCGGGGAGAATTGGCCGGTTGGGGCCCTTTAAGCCCCGAACCGAAGCATCGCTGTTGACTCCAACGACCAGGATATCTCCAAGGGACTTGGCTTCTTCCAAATAACGGATATGTCCGATATGGAGAAGGTCGAAACAGCCGTTCGTGAAGATGATCCGTTTCCCCTTGGCTTTCAGGTCTTGGATGATCCTCTTGAGGTCATCTCTTTTTTTAATCTTTTCTTTCACCTTCAGCTCCTATTCAAAAACTACCAGATTTAACTCAGGGAGTCAACCCTTCGACTCCACTCCCAGGCCTGAAGCCATGGGCTTGCTCAGGGGGGTAGGGGTGACTTCAGCCTGCCTGCGCGAAGCCGCTTCGGCGAAGGCAGGTCGCCCTAAATAGGGAGGCTAAAGCCTCCCCTACCCACGGATAGCACCCGTATCTGAGGGATTACCGGCAGACGCAAATTTTTCTTGACAGGAATTTTCTTGTATGCTAACAGTATTTTTAAAATATATTAGAAATATTTTCTTGATATATCCTTGAGGATTGGAATAGAAGATCTTGAAGAAGATTAAGAACAGCTCGAAGAGCAAGAAAGCCATTGTTTACGAGAACTTGAAAAGCAGGATCATCAATAACCTCGTCAACCCGGGAGAACCTCTTAACGAGGGTGTACTCTCAGAGGAGTTGAAGATCAGCAAAACCCCAATTCGCGAAGCATTGCAGCAGCTCGAAAAGGAGGGGTTTATTGAAAGTATCCCTGTCAAAGGAGCTTTTGTTTCTATGATTTCTATCCAGGATATCAGGGAGATATTCGAGATCCGAGAGGTCTTGGAGTGTGAAGTAATAAGACGTGCTGCACTGAAGGCGGATCCGGAAAGGGTTGGAGCGATAAGGGAAAAGTTTGTTTCCTCTGAAAGTGATAGTAAGAAGGCTTCCGCTGGCCATTTTAAATCAGGGGATGAGGTTCATGCCTTCATCTTCGAAACATTTGGGAATAAGCGATTGAAGGAAATCTATAAGAGGCTTCAGGATCATATTGTTCGGTCCCGCATCCATTTCTTCAATCAATCTCCCTCAGGTCGATCTGAGGAGGCTTTTAAAGAACATTTGGAAATATTGGATGCCTTAAAGGCTCGAGATCCTGTGAGAGCGGAAAAAGCCGTTCGAGACCATCTGCAAAATTCCTTGGAATACATAAGGAAAATGATGTGATGGAAGAGTGGCAAAGTAAGGAGCCTGTCAGATGATCCATGTCATCACCCATATCGAGAGAACACCAAAAGAATTAATAGATCAATTTCGGGGGATAGGAACAGCCACCGTCCACGAGGCTTCCGGCAGGAAAGGGGCTGTTGATTGTGCCATTAAGCCGATCAGCCGTGAGGTCAGGCTCTGTGGCCCAGCCTTCACCGTCCAATGTCATCCCGAAGACAACTTGATGCTTCACAAAGCCATTGAGCGTGCCCGGCCGGGAGACATCCTGGTGGCCTCGGTACAAGGATACTATGAAGCCGGTTACTGGGGGGGACTGATGGCCACATCTGCCGTCGCCAGAAAAATTGGAGGGCTGGCGATTGACGGTTCAATACGGGATTCAGCTGAAATCATTAAAATGGGATTCCCGATATTCTGTCGTGGGTTTTGTATTCGTGGAACTACAAAAACGGTCCTTGGGTTGATTAATCATCCTATCCTTTTTGGGGGTGTCCTCGTTCATCCCGGCGATCTGATCCTCGGAGATGATGATGGCATGGTTGTGGTTGGGCGAATGGAATGCGAAGAGGTGTTGGAGGCGTCGATCAAAAGAATAGAGGCAGAAAAGACGAAGGCAGAAAAATTAAGGGCTGGAATATCGGGCGTGGAGCTGAATCAATTGGAAAAGGTTTTTAAATTCCTTGGGCTTGTGGAAGATTAGCTTTATGAAAGTCCGACCGGAAAAATTAAAGGAATTCGTCTTCGGTATCTTAAAAGGATTGAACGCCACTGATGAAGAGGCGACTTTAGTGGCAGATTGTTTAGTCCGAGCTGAGATGAGGGGGATCGATACTCACGGCGTCCATTTTTTGAAGCTCCTTTCAGACCGAGTTGATGCTCATATGATTCGCATTCCGACAGAGATCAAAGTGGTCAGAGAGGACGGCACAACCTCCATTCTTGATGGAGGCAATGGACTTGGCCAGGTTGCAGCTCATCGTGCCATGAAGATGAGCATTCAAAAAGGCCGGGAGCTTGGAATTGGATTAACCCTCGTCCGAAATACAAACCACATCGGCATCCTCGCCTTTTACACGCTGATGGCAGCGGAAGAGGGAATGGTTGGAATCGTGATGAGTAATTCAGCTCCATCTATGCCTCCTTGGGGAGGGGCAGAACCCTTCTTAGGAACAAATCCGATCTCCATTGCTATTCCGGGTGGAGAGAAAGGTGCAGTGGTTTTGGACATGTCCTCCAGCGTTGTGGCCCGAGGAAAGATCCGTCGAGCCCAGCGGATGAAAGAAAGCATTCCCTTGGGCTGGGCCCTTGATGAGACTGGAAACCCGACCACAAATCCAGAAGCCGCTCTCAGGGGGACGGTTCTGCCTATTGGAGGCCCTAAGGGTTATGGCCTCGCCCTCATGATCGACGTTTTGGCAGGTTTGCTTTCTGGCTCTCAATGGGGGCCCCATGTAAAGACCTACCACCAACTCGCAGGACCTACCGGGATCGGTGTTTTTCTAATGGCCCTCGATATCGAGCGCTTCATGCCCCTCCAGCAATTCAAAGAACGGATCGAGTCCTACATCACATCGATCAAAGGAACAAAGAAGGGCGAGGGGGTTTCTCAGATTTATCTGCCGGGAGAGATTGAACTCGAGAGAGAGAAACAAAGTCTAAAAGAAGGAGTTGAGATCAGCGCGGAGGTAGCGAAAGATTTAAATACTCTTCTGGAGAAAACAAAGAGCCCGCTGAGATTAGGTAAGGGGTAGAAGAAAGATGAAGTGGATGATCAGAGTGAATACAAGAACTGGGGAGATCACAAAGCAAGAGGCCTCAGCCGAAGAGATGCAGTGGGGAGGACGATTGCTGATTTCCAAGCTCCTGATGAGAGAAGTTCCGCCACCCTGTGATCCTCTCGGACGCTACAATAAATTCATTATTGCGCCGGGTCTTCTTGGAGACACCTTAGTTACCACGACCGGAAAGTTTTCAGTGGGAGGCAAGAGCCCTCTCACGCACGGCGTTAAGGAAAGCGATGTCGGAGGAGAGGCCGGGAAGAAAATTGCCCGGCTCGGGATCAAGGCTGTCGTGCTGGAGGACCTCCCTGAAAAATCGGCGCCAAGGGTGTTAACCATCACTTCGAATGAGCTTCGCCTGTCAGAATTTCCTGAATTAAGGGGGATGTTCGTTTCAGAGACCATTCGCCTCCTCCGGGAAAAGTTCGGCCGCGAGGTGGGAATCATCTGCATCGGCCCAGCAGGGGAGATGAAGATGGTGGGCGCTGGCGTGGCTGTGTCCGATGCGAACGACATACAGGTGCGATATGCTGCCCGTGGCGGCCTTGGGGCGGTCATGGGGTCGAAAGGAATCAAGGCGATTGTGGTGGATGATTCAGATGCTGTATCGCCCCATGTGTTTGATGAAGCCCTTCTTCGTGAAGCAAGCAAAACCCTTGCTCAAGCGATCCTGGAGGATCCCAAGACGGAAAACAGGCATAAGTTTGGAACCCCTGCGATCCTCATGGTCGCCAATGAGCTCGGCCTTCTCCCTACGAGGAACTTCAGTGCAGGCCGGTTTGAGAAAGCAGAAGAGATCGCTGGAGAGCGGGTCGCAGAGGTGATTGCAGCCCGAGGAGGAGAAGGTCGCTCAGGAACACCCTGCTTGAGAGGTTGCGTCATTTCATGTTCCAATATCTTTCCAGACCCTTCGGGAAAGAAAACGGTCGCTTCTATCCAATATGAGAACATCGCGCTTCTTGGACCTAACTGTGGCATCGGTGACCTTGACGATATTGCCGAATTGAACCACCTCTGCAACGAGGTGGGTGTAGATGCTATTGAAACAGGGGCTGCCATAGGGGTAGCCATGGAAGCTGGAGTGATTCCATTTGGGGACGCCGAAGGTGCAAAAGACCTCATTCGACAGATTGGCCAAGGAACTTATCTCGGACGCATCCTCGGGAATGGAGTCGTGATCACTGGCCGTGTTTTAGGTGTGAGGCGCATCCCGGCCATAAAGGGCCAGGCCATTCCAGGCTATGATCCACGTGCATTAAAAGGAAATGGAGTCACCTATATCACTTCGCCGATGGGAGCAGACCACACGGCAGGAAATGCCTTCGAAACCGCGAAAACGGTCAATCCAATTGGCAAAGAGAACCAAGTTGAAAATTCAAGGAAGCTTCAGATCAGGGCTGCCATTCTCGACACCATGGGCCTCTGCCTCTTCACTCGCCCTCCCTTCGTGAAGAAACCTGAGCTCTTCGCTCTCTTCCTGAAGGGACGCTATGGGTGGAACGTCACTTATGAAAATGTGCAAAAACTTGGAATCGATGCTCTGGAAACCGAGCGGGAATTCAACCGGCGTGCCGGCGTGTCGGAGGAGTTTTACGATATTCCGGAATTCATGAGGGAAGAACCGCTTCCTCCAAGAAATTCTGTCTTTGATATTTCCATTGAAGAGATGCAGCAAATCTGGGAGGTGAAGATCCCAAGAGACGTTTTCTAATAGAGGGAGAAAACATAAGATCGGAGAAAATATCTAGCCAAACATATTTGAAATTTCCCCACCTATTCCCCTCCCCCTTTTCGATGGGGGAGGGTGAGGGTGGGGGTGGACAGATTAAGGACCCTTTGGTCCCCCCTCCCCTTCATCCCCTCCCACCAGGGGAGGGAGATTATTGGGGGGATATTGAGAAAATGTTAGAAAAAAATTCTCAGATTTAAACATGTAGGAATCTATAAAAGGTCGATTTACAAATAATGTAGGAGACGATCATGTCAGAACTTAAAGTTGTTAACATCAAGGATGTGAAAGGGGAGCGTCGAGATCCTCCCAGGATGTCATGGATTCTGGTCTCTGAGAAGACAGTGGGATCACAGAATCTTGCCATGGGCGTGAATGAGACGTATCCAGGGGGAATGGTGCCAGAGCACAAGCACGATAACGAAGAGGAGGTCATGTATTTTGTGGCGGGGCGGGGGACCTTTGTGACCGAAGGCAGGGAGATTCCCCTTGAGCCAGGCGTATGCATCTATAATCCGCCTGGGAAGCTTCACAAGATCATTAACAATGGGGATGAGGTTTTGAAATTTGTCTGGATTTATTCCCCGCAACTGCCGAGCCACAGAAAATAACGATGTAAGGGGTAAGGAGTAAGGGGTCAGGGGAAAAGATAACAAGAAACACCTTACGACTCGCACCTTACTATTCACGAACCACAAGGAAAAGGAGGAGGATATGGGAAAATGGAAATTACCACCGGAAGGTGGGCACATGGACAAACCCAGTAAGATCTATTTTCAAACGATGACCAAGAAGGATGTGGAAGAGAGGCTTAAAAAGAACGACCTGCTCATCATCCCGCTTGGATCCACGGAGAACCACGGGGCTGCCGGTCCCTACGGCGAAGATATCTACATGGTGACAAGGATGGCGGAAGAGGTGGCCAAGGCGACGGGCTGTACCGTTGCGCACCCCGTTGTTTATGGGTCTCACCCTTATCACCATCTGGGCCAGCCTGGGACCATCGTTATCCCGGATGATGTCTTTTCCGCTTATCTCAGGGCCATCATGGCCGGTTTCTGGAACACAGGCTTTCGGAAGCAGATCTTCATGAGCCTCCATGGCCAGGAATATATTGTTCCTTCAGCAATCAATGAATTCGGGAAGAAATACCAGGTGCCGGCAATACTCATCTTCGTGGATGTTCCAAGGGTTATGGGTCAGACCCTTATGGACAAGGCCCACGGCGGACCTTACGACAACCCTTTCCAACATGCCTGCGAGGCAGAGACCTCTCTCTCGATGGCCCTCTTTCCTGAGATGGTTCAGCTCGAAAATGCTGAGGACAATACCCCCTGGGGCTTTTTGCCGCCGGGACATCTGGATCGGGGCGGAGACATTTATGGCAATCCGATCCCAGGCCACTGCGCAGTCGGTTGTGGCGGGATTGAGTGCGTGATCTATCCTGAAGGGGTCATCGGAAAACCGTCCCTGGCCGATCCGAAGAAGGCCTATAAGAGCGTGGAAGTCACCCTCGATTATCTGAAGAAGCTCCATGATGATATCATGGGTAAATTCCCCCCTGGGGTGTTACCCGAGAGCAAGTATCTGAGTCAACGACCCCCAGAAGAGATTGAAGCGCTGCTGAAAGGTCCGATGAAGGGTGGCAGACATCTCTATACCGTCGCCTTCCCGCCGTAATGGAGTAAACCAAATCCCCCATCCCACCCCTTTGCTAAAGGGGGGCAAGGGGGGATTATCTTAGGCCTGGAGGATGTAGCTACTTCCCCAAAACAGAGATTCCTCGCTTTGCTCGGAATGACAATGAATCTCTCCCCGTCCGACGCTGAGCCGAGGCAATCCATTTTGAACAGTAATTAACGGGAGAGGAATTTAAGAGAGGAGGAATAAGCATGGAAAAGAGGAAAATGGTATTAGGAATGGTGGTGTGTTTATTTTGTTTGATGTTTGTTGTTGCTTCAGCTGTGGCAGCTCCTATTG
>Ga0209592_1000177_pt1 | contig 17417 bp, 24 predicted proteins | sample PPLLak2March2015_2_FD_187251 | JGI IMG/M metagenome (GOLD analysis project Ga0209592, IMG submission 187251) | Freshwater sediment microbial communities from Prairie Pothole Lake near Jamestown, North Dakota, USA - PPLs Lake P8 Core (3) Depth... | ecosystem: Environmental > Aquatic > Freshwater... | reverse complement strand
GATCTTGTCGTCGATCGGGCCGATCTCGTTGGTGCGCTTGTAGCGGTTCAGCAGGACCGACTGGGTGATGCCAAGGTCGATGCCCTTGAGGAAACGCACGTCGCGGATATTGCCGCCGCCGCCCGCGCGGTTCCCGATGCTTCCCAGACTTCCTGCTTGGTGTGGGCCATGGCCCAGGTGTACAGCGCGGTCAGGATGTCTTCCTGCCGGCGCGGGTCCATCTGTCCTTCCATTGTGCCGTACGCGGGATCGGACAGGTTGGCCGGGCTTCCCAGCATGGCGAAGTTGCGGGGCCACCACGCCGCGCCACCCACAACATCGAAGTAGCCGTCCTGGCACGGATAGACTCCTTCGGGACAGCCCGACATGGTGCCGCCCCTTCCACTCCCTATCCTGGTGCTGGTGTCACCAGTGTACTGGTGTCCCAGCAGTGAGGGCGCCCGCCGATCTATGCTGCCCAGGCACGTCTCCATCAGCGATACGTCCACCTGTTGACCAGCGCCGGTTGCCCTGCAACACACCAGCGCGCCCATTCCCGCTACTGCCGCCATCAATCCTGCCTGATATTGCAACAGGTTCCCCGCCAGCTTCAAGGGCTCGCGGTCGGGTTGCCCGCACGTCTTCATGGACGTGCCCATGGCGCTCAGGACAAGCTCCGAGAGTTTGAAATCACGATAGGGACCAGTCTGGCCGAAGTTGGAGATGCGCAGCATCACCAGCCTCTCGTTCGCCGCCTGTAGAGCAGAGAAATCGAGGCCAAACGAGGGCATGACTCTGGGACCGAAGCCCTCGACCAGGATGTCAACATCCTGCAGCAGACGCATGAAGATGGCCTTGCCCGTGTCGCTCCTGAGATTCAGAGTGATGCCCTTCTTGTTGGTGTTCAAGTGCAGAAAGAGCCCGCTCTTCTCCGGGTCAGGCTGGTCTTCAGGAAAGGGCCCCATGCGCCGTGACGGGTCCCCCAAGTCGGGCCGTTCAATCTTGACAACATCGGCGCCATAGTCGGCGAGGAGCTTGGTGCAGTAGGGCCCGGCGATATGCCAGGTGAGATCGAGGACTTTCACATCGGAGAGCGCCTGTTGGTTCACCTTTCTCTCTATCTCCAGAAACCAGCGTGCAAGAGGGCCAATCTCCCGGCAGTTGCTGTCTAATAGCATACCTTGTGCTATGAGGTATCACAATGGCCCAGGGAGTCAACTCTCAGCCATTCCTGGGGCAGAAGCGGGCTACATAGTCAGGCAGTACCTTCCCCAGCTCTTCAGGGGTCAGTCCATTGGCGGCTGCATTCACCGACGATTCCGCCAGAATCTTCGGGACATTGGCGGTTCCAAACAGCTTCTTGAACCGATCCTCATATCGCACACCGATGGCCTCGGCCAGTAGAGTCGTGAAGCTTTGTACTTCAAACGGGTATTGAGCTTCAAACGGGGCGAAGCTCTGCTGACAGCGGCCGCAGATGGTGGCCATCACGCTGGCCCCGGTGGCGCGGGCTTCGTCCATTGGCGCCCGCCGCATGGCTTCAGTTATCTCGGGATGGATGGTGTTGGTGTATCCTCCACAGCAAAGCGAATCGGCCTTGCTGTGCGCCATTTCAACCAGTGTCACGCCGGGAATCGCCTGCAAGAGTTGCCGAGGCAAGGGGGAAGCTCCGATGCGGGCCACCTGGCAACTGTCGTGCAGCGTGACCACTTTGTTGACCTTGTTCTTCAGCGGGATCCGCCCCAGATTCTCCAGTAGAAACTGCACTATTTCCTGGGATTGGAAGGGGACTGACGTGAACAAGGGCCATATGCCCTGGCAGGTTATGTAGCAGGCGCCACACAGGAAGACCGCCTTTTTCGGCTTGAAGGCAGCGATGGCGTCGACCAGCTCCTGACCCATCCTCTGGGCAGCCTGCAAGTCACCCCACAGCGTGGGAGCCAGGCCGCAACACAAATCACCTCCGGCGAGAGTAACGAAATCCAGGCCCATGCTGTCCAGAATGGCTGCTGACTCCATCAGAACGTGCGGTGTCCCTGTAAGCGCGCATCCGGTGAAGACGACCACGTCAACAGGCCTGGGGTCTGGCGGCGGTTTCTTCATCCAGCGCGCTTCAGAAGGCTTGACCTGAAGGGCAGAGAGGAAATTGGGTGAGTTGTGACGGTGCCCCGGCACGAGCTGATAGACACTGCGGGGCGGTTTCAGGCCACGTTCAGCCAGCTTGGCGGCCGCGGGAATGAGGGCGAGATAGTCAGGAACCAAACCTTCCGGACAAGCCTTGGCGCACAAGCCACAACCTCTATTACAGGTATACACCAATTCATACACTTCATCAGACGGATCGCCGCCGGTGAGCAATTCGGTGAGTCTCTCCATGACAGCCTTGGAACCGAGTCGGGCAGCCTTCATAGAAGGAAAGACGGGACAGACATCAAGACAGAGCCCGCACCTGGTACACTTCTCGGAGAACTGCCTCCCTTGATAATCGAAGAAAGCAGCCAGCGCATTGCCCTCAGTTGTCATCCCTGGACCTCCTGGTCGCCGAATCCTGCGGCAATCTGTAGTTGGAGCAGATTATACGCCGACTCTCACCGTATATGGCAATTCGCATCCAACTTTGCCGGAATCGCTGACTCACCGTGTAGACCAGCCTCCCTGCGATCCCAGCGCGGACCTGTTCTCGAGACTCTCAGCTTCACCCTTCGTGTCGCGCGGTGAGTTACAAGAAAACGCACTGCGGTGTGATCATAAGTCAACGGATCAGCCGGTTGTGTGGGCACGCGACAGACGTTTGTAACTTCCTCCTGGACGCTTGGTACAATGGTGAGGTAGGCGAGCCACCAGCCGATAGCGTGAATCGGAGGAAGGCCAGGTGGGCCAGACGGAAGACAGCAGCAACGTACAGGTGAACCTGGCACAGATGTTGAATTGGCCGCCCTCACCCATCGTGGTAGTGGTCAGTAGTCTTGGGCAAAGGTAGATTGGACATGGCACAAAACAATGAACGGCTCTATGCACACCTGGAAGGAGATGGGCGACTGGTACTCTCGCCGGAACTGCTGTCCCATTATGGGGTGAAGGCTGGCACCCGAGTCCTTGTTGATGAGGATGCCAACGGTCTCAAGCTGGTGTGCCCGACACGTCTGGCCAAGCTGTACGTAGAACCCACCAATGAGTGCAACCTCCACTGCCGCACGTGTCTACGCAACACATGGCAAGAACCCCTGGGCAAGATGTCGGAGATCGTCTTTGACCGCGTGATTGAAGGGTTGCGGGATTTCTCACCCCCACCCGCAGTGTTCTTCGGCGGCTTGGGGGAGCCGCTCCACCATCCCAGGATCGTTGATATGGTGGCTCGGGCCAAGGAGCTTGGCGCACACGTGGAGCTGATCACAAATGGGACCCTTCTCACCTCTGACCTCTCGAGGAGACTGCTGACGGCCGGGGTCGATGTGCTCTGGGTGTCGATCGATGGAGCCACACCCGGGAGCTACGCTGACATTCGTCTGGGAGCAGAGTTGCCTCAGGTGATCGAGAATATCACCGAGTTCTGCAGGATCCTGAGAACTGATGGTTGCATGAGCGGATGCTGCTTCGTTCCCACGTTCGTTGCCGAGTTGGGCATTGTGTTTGTAGCAATGAGGCGCAACATTGGAGACCTGCCTGCCGTTCTGAGCCTGGGGCGGAGGCTGGGTGCAAGGCGGTTCATCGTGACAAACGTCTTACCGTATGCCGAGGAGGTGCGCGGGGAGATACTGTATGCCAACGTATTCGCCAGGAACGGCTACCCGAGCCTTAGTCTGCCCAGAATGGAGGAGAGCGAGATCACGCGCGACCCCCTCTGCCGGGCGATGGACAGCTTGAACTTCACTCTGGCCATGGGTGGCCCCCGAGCGGCAGTTGACCGGTGTCCTTTCATCGAGAGCGGGACTGGCGCGGTCAGTTGGGAAGGCAACCTCAGTCCCTGTTTGCCGCTGCTTCATAGCCACGTGAGCTTCTCCACACCGCGTGATCGTGTATCTCGACGCTGGGCGATTGGCAACCTAATGGAGCGCAGCCTGGCTGAACTCTGGTATACGCCGGAGCATGTTGCCTTCCGCGAACGCGTTCAGGTTTTTGATTTCTCACCTTGCATAATCTGCGGCGGCTGTGATCTGGCTGACAACAATGAGGAGGATTGCTTCAGCAATGTCTTCCCCACCTGCGGCGGCTGCTTGTGGGCACAAGGCGTGATCCAGTGTCCCTGACGAATCCGAAGTGGCAGCCCCCTGACAAAAACGAGGAGCCGTAGGACTGCGCCTGCCGCCACTCGATTACCGGTGTAATGCACCGAGTCTCGATGCGAACTATCGATACCATTATCAGTAGGCATGAGGTCGATTCATCTCTCGGCAGGAGCCACGAAGACTTAATGCAACTTGTTCCGCGCGGGCCAGTAGTCTTGAATCCTGAATCGATCACCACCAACCAGCCGTCACTACTGACTCTACCCTGTCGCCTGGAAGCATTGTGTGACTCCGGTCACTTGACAGCGCCGTAGACGCGGGGCTATCATCATTATGAGCATATGCTCATAATTCAGATGGACACGACGAGACTGGGAGGTCAAGGTGGTAAGAGGTAGACCCCCAAGGTGCCGGCGGGTGTCGTTCGTCCCGGAGGCCACGTTCTTCAAGCCAGCCGGGATACCCATGCGGATGCTCGAGGAAGTCACTCTCTCTGTAGATGAGGCCGAAGCCATCCGCCTGAAGGACCTAGAGGGACTGGAGCAGGAGGAAGGGGCGGACAAGATGGGCATCTCACGCCCCACGTTCCAGCGGGTGCTCGCGTCTGCTCGGCAGAAGGTGGCTGACGCTTTGCTCAATGGCAAGGCGATAAGGATAGAGGGGGGCAACTTTGAACTGGCCATGCAGCGGTTCAGATGTGCGGAAGCCGGGCATGAGTGGGATGTATCACCGGAGGTCCAGACGGCTGGACCCCCTGTGTGCCCGCACTGCCACAGTCCAAACGCAATGCCCGTGCATCCGGGTGGATTTGGCAGAGGAAAGTGCGGTCGGGGAAGACATCGGGGGGGATGGTGATAAGCCCGAGTCTTTTGGTCCGGATAGTGGTCTACATGTTCAACCAGGGAGGAGGTGGAAGGTGAGAAGAAGAGGCAGATGGCGCGTTGGGATGACGGCATGCATGTCCGACATCAGGTGAATTGAGGGTGGAAGGAGGTGAATTGAGATGTCATCTGGAGTGGGGCAACTTAGCTGGGCTTGTCACTATCCCTGGCACCAGCACTGGGGGCATCACTGTCATGGTGAACTTGATCGCCACTACGATTGGACTGTGGCTGCACCATACCGGGCTCCCTGGGGAGCAGTGCCGAAGGATCAGGAAATGGCCATGCTGGAGGATGAGGCCAGGGCGCTGGAGGAAGAGCTGAGCCAAGTCAAGAAGAGGCTGGAAGAGATCAAGAAGTAGGAGGTGAGTTATGCCAGGATTTGATGGCACAGGACCAGGGGGGATGGGACCCATGACCGGAGGCGGGAGAGGCTTCTGCGGCACTCGAGGCGTGAGATCGTCTCGCAGGGGTCGGGGTGCATCGAGAATTCCCGCTACTCCCTATGGCGAGCCTGCAGTCGTGTCTTCTTACGGTTACAGCCCGGGGATGACCGCGGAGCAGGAGATGGAGTCTCTCCGAAGCCAAGCCCAAGCGATGAGCGAGCAGTTGGAACAGATCCAGAAGCGACTCCAGGAGCTGGAGGGGAAATAGAAGAGACACGAGCATGGGGAGCGGTGGGTCAAGGAACTTGCTCTTCACTGCTCCTCAAATGAAATGTGGAGGAGGCATTCATGAGAATAGCCATATCAGCAACAGGAACTGACCTTGCGGCTCAGGTCGATCCCCGCTTTGGCAGGAGTAAGCACTTCATCATCTTCGACCCGGAGACGTTGCAGCACGAGGCCGTGGACAACTCCAACGCCGCGGCTGGCGGCGGGGCCGGCATCGCCACAGCTCAAATGATGGTCGACAAAGGGGTCCGGGCTGTGCTGACCGGCAACTGTGGCCCCAATGCCTATCAAGTGCTTTCCGCAGCCGGCATCCAGGTGGTTACAGACGTCACCGGCACGGTGCAGGAAGCCATTGACGGATACAAGGCCGGGCGATTCCTGGCGTCTTCAAAGCCCTCCGTGGAGGCGCATCACGGTCTCCAGAAGGGCGCGGGAATTTAGCCGGCAGGAGCTACTGCGAAACAGGTAGCGGGTACCGAGCAACCACGAGTAATATACAGGAGGTGTTGTCATGCCAGCGAAAGATGGAACTGGGCCTCGCGGCGGGAGTGGCCCCGGAACGGGCAGAGGAGGAGGTCGTGGTGGGGGAGGAGGTCGCGGTCGAATGGGAGGAACCAGGGCCGGTGCTGGGCCTAGCGGGAACTGTGTCTGTCCCAGTTGTGGGGCCAAGGCCCCGCATCAAACGGGATCGCCGTGCTCGAGCATCAAATGCCCCAAGTGCGGCAAGGCCATGATCAGAGAGTAGAGGGAGGGGTCTCTTATGAAACACGACGATTTGGAGACATGCGAGACTGTAATGAAGTGCCCGGCGTGCGGCCATTATCACAATCATATGGGGTGCAAAGAGTGTGACTGCAAAATATGCCCCCATTGCATGCATGTCCATGACGAGCATCATAAGAGCCACTAACGTGAACTGACAACTTGACTGCCTAAACTCCTAGTTCACGAGCATGGCCCAAAGAGGTATATCGGGCTGAGAGAACGAGGCTCGAGTATCAATTGCCCTTATTGCGGCGTAGCTACGGTTAGAGAATAGGATGATCATATCGGTTGCCAGCGGCAAAGGCGGCACCGGGAAGACTTTGGTGGCCACTAACTTGGCTCTGTCTCTGAAAGACAGACTCAGGGTGCAACTGCTTGACTGCGATGTCGAGGAACCAAACGCGCACATCTTCCTCAAGCCCAAGATAACGCAGAGTGAAGCAGTCTGCATCCCCGTTCCTGTAGTGGATGAGGAGAAGTGCACACACTGCCGCCGCTGTGCCGAAGTCTGTGTCTACAAGGCCATCGCCGTCTTGAAAAACAAGGTGTTGGTTTTCCCCCAGCTTTGCCACGGATGTGGGGCCTGCAGCTACCTGTGCCCCGATCATGCCCTATCGGAGCAGGGAAAGGAGATAGGTGTGGTCGAGTTGGGTCGAGCAGACGGACTGGACTTTGTGCATGGCAGGCTATCCATCGGTGAAGCCATGGCCCCGCCGGTGATCCGGAAGGTGAAACAGCATATTGACGCCAAGAAGGTGGCCATCATCGATGTGTCTCCTGGAACGTCCTGCCCCGTGGTGGAAGCCGTACGGGGCAGTGACTTCTGCCTTCTGGTGACAGAGCCCACGCCGTTTGGATTGAATGACCTTGTCCTGGCGGTGGAGATGATCAGGAAGATGTCCATACCGTGCGGAATAGTCATCAACCGTGCCGGAGTAGGCGACGGGAAGGTGGAGGAGTACTGTTCGAGGGAGAACATCCCCATTCTCCTCACGATTCCACTGGATGCCCGGATTGCCAGCCTCTACTCGAGAGGGCAGGCCCTCGTCGAAGGCATGCCGGAGTGGCGCCAGCGTTTTCTTGATCTGTTCGACCTAATCAGGGAGAAGCACACGAAAGTCAAGGAGAAAGCCTCATGAAAGAGGTGGTGGTTCTCAGCGGGAAAGGCGGGACAGGAAAGACCAGCATCGTCGGCTGTTTCGCGGCGCTGGCCTCCAGCAAAGTCCTGGCCGACTGCGATGTGGACGCCGCCGACCTTCATCTGCTGCTCAACCCTTCAGTCAAAGAGAAGAGGGAGTTCTGGAGCGGCCAGACTGCTTTGATAGATGAGAAGCTCTGCACTCAGTGCGGCATGTGCGAGACGGTCTGCCGTTTCAATGCGGTGAAGGATTTCGTGGTGAGCCCTCTGGCCTGCGAAGGTTGCGGATTCTGCGTACACGTCTGCCCGGAGCATTGCATCACCATGAAGGAGAGAATGGCTGGGCACTGGTTTGTCTCTGACACACGCCATGGCCCGCTGGTGCATGCACAACTGGGGATAGCTGAGGAGAACTCGGGAAAGCTGGTGACCGTGGTGCGCAACTACGCTCGGATTCTCGCCAAGAGAGAGAACCTGTCACACATCATTATCGACGGCCCCCCTGGCCTCGGCTGCCCGGTTATTTCATCACTCTCCGGAGTCAACCTGGCGCTGCTGGTCACCGAGCCCACTCTATCCGGAATACACGACCTGGAACGGATCATCGGACTGTGTCAACACTTCGATGTTCCCGCCATGGTCTGCATAAACAAGTGCGATGTGAATGAGGAGAACAGCCGCCGGATTGCGGAACAGTGCCAGGCCCAAGGGATTGAGGTGCCGGCTCAGATTCCGTTTGACACCTCAGTTACCGAGGCCATGATCAGGGGGTTGACCGTGGTGGAGTACTCTCACAATGGCGTGGCCGGGCGGATAGAAGCGCTGTGGGAGAGCGTTCTGAAGAGGCTGGAGGGACAGGTATGAGTATGGAGGACCGGGTGAAACAGCGGCTCAAAATGGTGATCGATCCCGAGACCGGTATAGACGTAGTGGAAATGGACCTCGTCCAGAATCTGAGCGCTACCGAGGATGGCGAGGTGAAAGTGGAATTCCGCCCATCTTCCTTTGTCTGTCCGCTGGCACTGGATCTGGCACAGGAGATCCGGCACAGCCTGCGGGAGATAGAGGGCGTGAAATCAGTCCACGTGGACGTTACTGACTGTCTGTGGGCGGACGAAATCAACAAGGCCATCAGGGAGGAAGAAAAATGCGACTAGAAAGCACCCTTTGGAAGAATCCGAGGTTCGGTTTCGCCAATGGACAGATCGATACAGCGAATCACTCAGTCAAGAGTAGTTGCGGAAAGGAGGTAGGAAGTGCCGATCTATGACTTCAAGTGCCGTGAGTGCGGCGTTGTGTCAGAGGCGTTTCTTAGAAGCGAACACAGTCGAGTCAATGCGTGTCCAAGTTGCGGCAGCCCCAACCTGGAGAGGCAGTTCTCGGCATCATACACGGTGAGGATGGGCACGAAGTCACATGGTGACACCTGCTGCGGGCGGGCAGAGCGTTGCGAGTCTCCGCCCTGCCACACAGACCACGGATGCCACAGAAGGTGATAGCGTGGGCGATATCGAGCTGACGCCACGGTACTCGACGAAGGAGATACCGGGCAAGTGTCTGAAGTGCCTGGCTGATCAGGAGTACACTGATTGTCTCAGGGCACTCCTGGGCGGGGAGACTGAGAACCAGGACATGAAGCGGACCTACGAAGCCCTGGTGACCTTTCTCCAGTCACCTGACTTGAAGAGGCTCCGCGATGAATCGGAGAGGTTGCTCGCTGATGGCAAGAAGGTGACTGTCAGCATATCTTTTGAAGATGGCAGACCAAGATACGAACTGAAGATAGATGATTAAACGGAGGTTGTTATGAAGTATGCCGTACCAGTAACCGGTGGTATCCTTTCGCCGCATTTCGGCCATTGTGAGCAGTTTGCCCTTATCGACGTTGACGAGAAGAGCAGGAAGGTGATCAAGAAACAGCTTGTCCCATCGCCTGAGCATCAGCCCGGCCTTCTCCCCCAATGGCTGGCGCAGCAAGGCGTCACCTTTGTGATTGCCGGCGGCATGGGGTCTCGAGCTCAGGACCTTTTCCAGCAGAATCGGATCGGAGTCATCATCGGTGCCATGGAAACCGACCCGGAGAAGGCTGTTTTGAGTCACCTCAGCGGCAAACTGGCCACAGGTGACAACGCGTGTGATCACTGAGTGTGAACTGATGCCCGATGAGCGGAAATCGACGGGGCAGTCCATGTCCATTTGGGCTGCAAGTACGCTGAACTTGGAGGAGACGGTCAATCAGGCAGTGACGGAGAAAGACAAGCCGCATAATTGCCCAAGACGGTTAGACAGGAGTGAGAACAATGGCAACTGAACAGCAAGTGAGGGAAAGCCTCGATGGAATTCTCGTACCCGGGGCGATGCGCAGTCTGACCAAGATGAACCTTGTCAGAGGGGTAGTGATGTCAGACCACAAGGTCAAGGTGAGTCTAGCCTCAACAGCGCTCTATGATGGTGCCCTGGACTGGGTCAAGAGCAAGGTGGAGGAAACCATAAAGGAGCTACCTGACGTGAATGAGGTGGAGACGGAGTTCGTCGAAGCCAAGCCATCGGAAGTGAACGAGGTCAAGCATGTCGTCGCCGTGATGAGCGGTAAGGGAGGGGTGGGGAAGTCACTGGTCAGCAGCCTCCTGGCGCTTTCTCTCGCCCGGCAAGACCTGGACGCCGGTATTCTGGACGGCGACATAACGGGGCCCAGCATCCCCAAGATGTTTGGCATGACGGTGCGCCCGACAGGCAGTGACAGCGGCATCATGCCGGTGTCCACCAAGACCGGCATCGAAATAATGTCCATCAACCTCTTCCTGCCTAATGAGGATGATGCCGTCATCTGGCGCGGCCCCCTGATCGGGAAGGCCATCACCCAGTTCTGGGAGGAAGTCCTCTGGGGCAAGCTCGACTACCTTATCGTGGACCTGCCGCCGGGCACGGCCGATGCGCCCCTGACTGTCCTGCAGTCCCTGCCCGTCTCGGGTGTGGTCATCGTCTTCAGCCCGCAGGAACTGGCCGCCATGGTGGTGCGCAAGGCCGTTCAGATGTGCCAGCAAATGAGCATACCGATCATCGGCGTGGTGGAGAACATGAGCTACCTGGTGTTGCCGGACAGCGGGAAACGATTGGAGGTTTTCGGCAAGAGCAGGGCGGAAGACATGGCCAAGGCAGCAGCAGCACCATTGCTGGCCCAGATACCCATCGACCCCGAGCTGGCCAAGCTCTGCGACGACGGTGATCTGGAGCAGTACAACTCACCCCTGATCGCTGATCTGGGCAAAGCGTTTGTCAAAGCAGCATCGGAGAGGGGAAGAAGGGAGCCAAAGCCCCTCCAGCCGGGCGCGAAGGGGAAATGACCAACAGCCACACGGCAAGAAGCCGGGACGCCAAGGACCAGATAGAAACCGTCTACTCTCAAACGGCCATCGACCATATAAGGAACCCCAGGAATGTGGGGCTCATTTCGAACGCTGACGGCCAGGCCTCCATCACCGGACCGTGTGGCGATACCATGGAGATCTGGCTCAGAGTGCAAGACGGCGTCATTGAACAGGCCGCGTTCTGGACCGATGGCTGCGGCACCACCATAGCTGCGGGGAGCATGGCCACCGAACTCGCCAAGGGGAAGCGAGTCGCTGAAGTGTTTCGCATCGCCCAGCAGGATGTGCTGGATGCGCTGGGAGGACTGCCGGACGAAAGTGTTCACTGCGCCCTTCTGGCGGCCAACACCCTCAAGGAGGCGGTGAAGGATTACCTGGCCTATCGAAACGAGCCGTGGAAGAGGGCCTACAAAAAGTGCTGACGAAGGACCAGCATGCCATAGACGGTATTGTGTATGGCCCGGTAGCCTCGTGGCGCCTGGGCAGGTCGCTGGGCATAGACCTTCTGTCCACCTCAGGCAAGACTTGCTCCTTTGATTGCCTGTATTGCCAACTGGGGAGGACGAAGCACCCGCTGATTGAGCGGAGGGAGTTCGTGCCACTGGTGAGACTGGCTTCCGAGCTAGAGCGAATAGGGCTTGTGGAAGCCGACTACGTGGCCTTCTCAGGCGTGGGAGAACCTACTCTGGCCAGCAACCTGGCTCAAGCCATTGAACTGGTGAGATCGACCTTGAAACTGCCCGTCGCAGTGTTCACCAATTCTTCCCTCATGCCCCTTGCGGAAGTCCGTAAAGAGCTAGCCCAGGCTGACCTCGTCCTGGCGAAGCTCGATGCTCCGAGTGAAGACTTCTTCCGCCTGGTCAACAGGCCACTGACCCCATATTCGTTGGACGAGATACTGGAGGGCATCCAGCTCTTCAGGAGCCAATACAGGGGCAAGCTGGCTCTCCAGATGATGTTCATCAAGGAGAACCGGGGCTGTGCAGCGCGCATGGCGAACCTGGCTTCAGAAATCTCGCCAGACGAGGTACAGATCAACACACCGCTGCGCGAATGCAGTGTTGATCCTCTGCCGCCGGAGGACATTGCCGCCATACGAAACGAGTTCAGGGGAATGAGGAGGGTCAGAACGGTATACGAGGCGCACAGGCAACAGGTAGCCCCCATGAATGTCAAGGAGACCCTTCGGCGCAGGCCGATGGAGAAGCCGTAGCAGGAAGGAGCGACACATGGAAGCACGTGCTACAACGCTGAGTGAGAATTCCGCCTTTGCCGTGCCCCGGGGGATGTTGGGGGAGTGGGGGCTGAGCGTGCTGGTGGAGAGAGATGGTAAGAAGATACTGTTGGACAGTGGAAGCGGCATCTCGGCTGCCCGAAACGGGGACCTGTTGGGCATAGACTGGGAGGGAATCGATGCCATAGTCCTGAGTCACGGCCACTACGACCACACCGGCGGCCTGCGGGATGTCCTGCCCAAGATCAGGAAGCGGGTCAAGGTGATCGGACATCCCGATGTCTTCACCGCCAAGTTCATACAGTACAGCCAGAATGACCCACCCCGCTACATCGGCATCCCCTTTCAGAGAGTAGAGTTGGAGAGCCTGGGAGCCGACTTCCAACTGACCAGCGAACCAGTGTGGATCTCCGAGAATGTGGCCACCAGCGGTGAGATACCCATGATCACCGACTTTGAGACCATCGACCCCGGGCTATGCGTTCGGGAAAACGGAGAGGTGATTCCTGACCCGCTGCGGGACGACCAAGCTCTCTTCATCAAGACAGCGCTGGGGTTGCTGGTTATTCTGGGCTGCGCCCACCGAGGGATCATCAACACATTGCACCACGCACGGAATGTCACCGGGGTGGAGACCATATACTGCGTCATTGGCGGCACACACCTTATTCGTGCCTCACAATTGCAGATGGAGATGACGATTGCCACATTGAGAGAATTCGGAGTTCAGAGACTGGGGGTATCGCATTGCACCGGCATGCCGGCGGCGGTGCGCCTAGCTCAGGAGTTCGGCCCCGGCTTCTTCTTCAACAACTGCGGCAGCGTGGTCGCAGTCTAGGGACCGAACAACTTGCAGGCGATGGTGTTTCGACTGCCTGTGAGGAGGGAGTAGCATGGTCAAGCCCAGGATCGTTGAGACTGACCAGGGGATTACGGGTGAATTCGAAACCCAGGCCTATGATCAGATGCTGCGGCATCTGAGAGACAAAGGCTGGATGGAAACAGGCCTGATTATCAAGGAGGGGATATCTTCAGGGTTGGCTCTCGAAGTGGGCCCGGGGCCTGGCTACCTGGGACTGGAGTGGCTGAAGAAGACTGATGGGACGACGCTGAAAGGCCTGGACATCAGCGAAGACATGATCGCTCTGGCCCGAAAGAATGCCACCGAGTACGGTCTGACGGATAGGGTGAACTGCGTGAAGGGCGATGCCCGGAAAATGCCCTTCGACAATGACTACTTCGACGGCGTCTTCAGCAACGGTTCGCTGCACGAATGGGCCCACCCCGTGGAAATCCTGAGCGAGATGGGGCGGGTGCTGAAGCCGGGCGGCCGGTATGTTATCAGTGACCTGAGAAGGGACATGAATCCGCTGATGAAATGGTTTCTCTGGTTGAACACCCAGCCGAAGGTCATGCGGTCCGGCCTGATCAGTTCCATCAACGCATCCTACGTGCTCCCCGAAGCCAAGGACCTGCTGGCCAAGACATCTCTGCCGGGATGGCAGGCCAGCCAGAACCTCCTGGGCATTGTCATCTCAGGGCAGAAGCCGGTCTGACGGCACACCGAAAGGGGTAGTGTCATGGCGAAGCTGCAATCCAACCTTAGCTTCAGATTCATGTCCCTGGGTTTCCGGCTTCGCGATCTCCGTTTACCGCGGATGGAAATCCTGAAGGAAGCGGGCATCAAGACCGGCTTCAGAGTACTGGACTATGGGTGCGGAGCGGGGAGCTATGTCGCAGCAGCCTCGGAACTCGTGGGACCATCAGGGAGAGTCTATGCCTTGGATATTCATCCTCTGGCAGTTCAGAGCGTCCAGCACCTGGTTTCAAAGAGAGGACTCACCAACGTGGAGACCATTCTCTCGGACTGCCGGACCGGGCTGCCGAACGACTCCGTAGATATGGCGTTTCTATACGACATATACCACGACCTGACTGAGCCGGAGGCGGTCCTCAACGAACTGCACCGCGTACTGAAACCAGATGGCACTCTCTCTTTCAACGATCACCACATGAAGGGCGAGGAAGTCATGGCGAAGATAGGTGCCGGTGAGCTCTTCCGTTTGGCGAAGAAGGGCCGGATGACATATAAGTATTCGAGGGTGCGGAGCCTATGATTGCGACACTCAGGAGGTAACCTTGGAGAAGATGGATTTCGAGATCGCCAAAGACCGCGTCAGGGAGCGTCTGAACAAGTTCACGGTGAAGGCTTTTCGGATGCTCCCCAAGATGGATAGGCCACGGATACTGGATGTCGGCTGTGGCACAGGCGTACCTACCCTGAAGCTGGCAGAGTTGAGCGACGGCCACGTAGCAGCCCTGGACAGAGACAAGGATGCTGTCGATAGACTCAAGCGGAAGATCACGGCATCCGGGCTCTCCGGCCGGGTGGAGGCCATGACCTGCTCGATGCTCGACATGGATTTCCCGAAGGAGAGCTTTGATCTCATCTGGGCCGAGGGTTCGATTGACCATGTCGGCTTCGAGAGAGGGCTCAAGGAATTGGGGCGATTCTTGAAGCCGAAGGGCTGCCTGGCGGTGCACGACCACAACAGCCATCTGCCTCAGAAGCTTAGCGACATCTCTGCCTGCGGATACGAACTGCTCGGCTATTTCAAACTGGACGAACAGACCTGGAAGAAGGAGTACTTCTTCCCGATGCAAAGGCTGATCGACGAAACCCGGTCCAAGCACGGCGGCGACTTTGACATGCTGGCGTTGCTGGACAAAGAGCAACGAGAGATCGATGTGTTCAAGACGGACCCGGCGAGCTGTTGCTCCGTCTTCTTCGTTATGAGGAAGAGATAGTGAATATCCGGCATCTCCTCAAATGAGGCGGGCGCTGCGGCAGACAGGAGGTCAGGCACGTGGGCAGAATAGGCATCTTGAATGACGTGCGGGTAGTTGATCTGAGCCACGCGGTGGCCGGCCCTTCGGGCAGCCAGCTCCTGGGCGACCTTGGTGCCGAAGTCATCAAGATTGAGCCGCCGACGGGCGATTTCTCTCGAGCATCCACGCCGCGTCTCGGCGCCGATGGCTTCTTCTATCTAGCGGTGAACCGGAACAAGAAGAGCGTGGTCCTGGATCTATACTCAGAATCGGGGAGGGATACCTTCCACGACCTGGTGAAGGTGTCGGACATAGTATTCGATAACTTCCGGCCGGACGTCCTGGAGAGGCTGCAGGGTGACTACCAGACGCTGAAAGACATCAACCCCCGCATCGTTTCCTGCTCGATTACCGGCTTCGGCCCTTCGGGCCCGTACCGCGACCATCCGGCCTTCGATGATATCCCCATGGGGCTGAGCGGTGCGTACAGCCTTTGCGGGGAGCCGGGCGGCCGGCCCATCAGAATGCCACTTCATGCGGCCGACCTGGCCGCTGGCTTCTTCGCGGTCACGGGGATCCTGGCCGCCCTCTTGAGGCGGGAGCGCACGGGCCTGGGCTGCAAGGTTGCCGTAAACATGCTGGACGCCATCATGTACTACATGGCCTCCGATTTCCAATCGTACTTCATCAGTGGAGAGCCTCCCAGGGCCTGTGGTTCCAGACATCCCAGAGCCCCCATGGTCGGCGTCTTCCAGACCAGGAACGGCTACCTGGTGCTGGGGCCGAGCTGGCCGCGCATCGCGAAGGTCATCGGCCGGGAGTGGATGATCACAGACCCCAGATTCAGCAGTGTGGAGAAGAGGTTTGAGAACAAGAAAGAGATGGAGGACTTGATAGAGGATGCGTTGCTAGGGGCGGACACCGAGCACTGGCTCGAGATAATGCGAAGAGAGGATGTCGCCGCGGGGCCGGTCAACAGTCTCGACCAGACCGTCAGAGACCCTCAGGTAGTCCATAATCAAACCATCGTATCCATGAAGCATCCTTCACTGGGCGAGGTCCGGGGTATAGAATGCCCCATAAAGATGGGCGGGGTGGCGGCGGGCGATCATGCACCACCCCCGACTTTGGGGCAGCACACCGACGAGGTCCTCCAGGGCCTGCTCGGGTACTCGACGGAGAAGATAGCGGCGCTGAAGCGAGAGCAAGAGGAGATGTGGAAATCGCAATCCCACGGCGAAGGGCGCCTGTAGGCGCGAGAGTGATGGACGAGACGCAAGGCCAATTGACGTGTATCGAGCTTGTCCCGGATCTTTCGCACTGCATCCAGACCCGCGCCAAGCAAGAGTATGCTGCGGCCATGAGCCAGCTCATGGCTGGCGACGAGTCCCCGGACCTGGAGCAGCGGCTGGAGTTGCTGAGAGCGTTCCTGGAGGAGGCCGACTTCAGCCGTTTGCGGCGGGAATCAGAGGAGCATCTGACGCAGGGCCGGAAGGTGAGGTTCGTATTGTCTGGATCTGCTGGACACAGCAAATGGTCTGCGAGAATGATAGTGGAGGGCTCGGCATGAACGAAGCGCCGCACATCAGGCTGGCCGAAGAGAGAGACGTCGCTCGTATCGTGGAGCTGTACCGCGAGCTCACCATAAGCGATTCCGCAGTCGAGCATAGCCGGAATCCTTCTTTGGCCGACTACCAGCTGATCTTCGCCGAGATCCGCTCTGACACAAGACAGAAGCTGTTTGTGGCTGAATTCCAGGGGGAAGTTGTGGGCACAATCGTGCTGCTGGTGGTGCCTAATCTCTCGCACAACGGCACTCCCTGGGCTTTCCTGGAGAACCTGATAGTGACCGAGAAGCGTCGTGGGCAAGGGCTAGGTAGAATGCTGCTGGAACGCGCTGTGGAACTGGCCAGGAAGTCGGGGTGCCACATGGTGGAGCTGTGCAGCGACGTCAGGCGCAAGGAGGCCCACAAGCTATACGGATCCATGGGCTTTGAGGCGCAGGCTCATTGCTTCCGCCGGTACTTCTAGATTACCCGACCCTGCTGCATTTGTCTGAGTTGCAGTCCATCGCCCGCAAGCTAGGAGGGAGACCATGAAGTCCCTGCTCAAGAAGTACCTTCTCTACCTCACACGCTGGCAGCTATCCACACCAATCCTGGCTCTGTGCGTCGTATGGTTCGCCACGATGGGAACCACCGTAGCCACAGTCCTGGCCAATCTCATAGGCGGGCTCATCTTCTTCTGGGTCGACAGGTGGATATTCCAGAAGACCAACATCCTGAGGGGAGAGGTGTGGGAAGTCCAGCAGGACATCGTCTGT